>ENA-OOZN01002115-OOZN01002115.1-human-gut-metagenome-genome-assembly--contig:-NODE-2115-length-11218-cov-1.483024_pt1 | contig 11218 bp, 9 predicted proteins | sample MGYA00241187_ERZ501397 | MGnify/ENA primary metagenome ERZ501397 (study PRJEB25962, sample SAMEA2042921) | human gut metagenome | biome: human gut; feature: human-associated habitat; material: faeces... | reverse complement strand
ATAAGATTTTTACTAACCTGCCAGTCAGTAGTCTTATTGTACTCTGAGGTATTTTCAATTTTCAACATCCACGTTTTTTATTATACAGGAAGCTCTCTTTTATAGATTCTTAATATTTACGGAACCTTAATTTTTCACGTTTTTACTTTTCAGCTATTTCCATTTTTATCTATTCCAACGCTTTTTTGTCGTAATAATAATCCATTAATTACTATATCTATTATTTTATCCAGAATAATTCCAAGAATCACTGACACAATATACACAACTGCTATTACAAATAAATATCGAACTACAGCATTCATACTTGCAATAAAGTTCCATTGTGCTATCTGATCTATTACTATTACATGTATCATATAAACAGAAAAAACTCTTTTGGATAAAAAATAAATCAGTTGTCTGATTTTTATCCTTGAAACATTAAAATTCGAAATTGCAAATTTATATATTGCAAAAACAAAGACTATGTATGGTAATGCCCAATCCACATTATGTGCATAGCTGGGATAACACAACGTTATTATCACTGTTGTAAAGTATGCTATTCCTGCAATCCATAAAAATGTATATCTTCCTTCTTTTACACCATTGTTTGTTTGTGTAAGATACCATCCTGCAAAATAAAAATATATCCATCCACCTAATAAAAAATTATTTCCAGCAAACTCAACCCCAAAATTTGGAATAGTACCTGTACATATCATCCAAACAGTTGCAATATAAAAAAGTAATTTTTTTTGCCCTTTAGACATCCCTTTTAACATAATTGATAAAAATGGTGTACTTACCAACATACCTAATAACGCATACATGAACCATAAATGATATGATATATTATTTGATATAAATTTCTTTACAAATTCTATAATGAAATTTTTAATTCAATTTTACAATATTCCATACATATAACAAAAAACTATAAAATAACCACGGTATTATAATCTGTATGATTCTTTTTTTATAAAAATCAATAATATCTTTTTTATTTTCAAATGATTTACAGAGATTGAATCTCCCACTAATCATAAAAAACAATGGATTGCATAAATAAATTATTGGTGGTAATATCGCATTAAAATATTTGTAATTTTGTAATTCCACAGGTCTTGTATGTATGGCAATTACACAAATACACAATAAAATTCTCAAAATATCGTATGATATATTTCTTTGTTTAGCTATCTTTGTTGTCATTCTTATCCCCTAATACTACTGACTATTTACATTCAAAACTGCAAACTATCTCCTCAAAATATCTGTTTTGCTTTCTCTTAACTTTTTTATGCTGTTTTCTTACAAAATACATTCTTACAAATAATCAAGCAACTTACTGCTATAATCATTAATACAATACTATAAATCATTCCCGATCCTTGCATAATCAATACTGGCGAAAATGAAACCAACATCATATCCATAAATGAAAGGAAAATCCATGCAAATCCAAAATCTTCCAATACGCCTGACTTGAATTCCGGATCTGTAATTCTCAACAAAATTACTCCTGTTGCCATTACTCCTGTTGATATTCCTAAGATATAGATACCTCTTTCAAACCAATAATTTTCAAAAAATCTCGGGGATATAACCCAGAACCATGTAAATACAAATAAAAATCCTACTGCTGCCATTACAACAATTGGTACTAAATATTTCAATACAATGCTAACATTAATTGATGCAACACCAAATGCTACCAAATAATCTGTTGCACTGCTTCCAATATGAGTAATAATCTTTTTGTCAACATATCCATCTAATTTTAATAATTTTAAAATTCCCTGGAGTATAACGCTACAAATTAATGCAATCCCATAAACAGGAAATGAAATAGACGGAAACAATATTTTTAGTTCATTATTAATCAGATATGCTGCTCCGACGGCAACCATCAATAATGTAAAATGCCATGTTAAAGTATCAATTGACATTGCATTTACTGTATTTTTCCCAAATTCTGTCTGATCTTCTTCCTTAACTAATCCTGTCAGCATTTCCTCTGGTAATTCATTTACATCCTTTATGATCGCTGTTTTTCCTTTTCTTGCACCAATATTGATGACTGCTACACCACCAAAAATTCCACCAAGCAATCCAATCGTTGCAAACGTTTGTCCGATACTTGTCGCATCAGACCACCCATTCTCTGCCAATACACTTCCAATTGCAGCGGCTGTCCCATGTCCACCTATAAAACCTGCCGGTAACATCAATCCAAATGCTTTATTGATTCCTGTAAAAAAGATTGGCAACACCGCTACACCTATCAGAATAAAAATTGCAAACTGTAAAATTTCAGCTGCTGCATTTACTAGAAAGCTGTCGCCCACAGATTCAAACATTGATTTAAATGTAACCTTTGTTTTGCTTCCAATAAACATTGAACCAAATACAAATGTAATCAATATTCCTGCATATTCTGATATCTCACTGCTAAATGGAAGGATATTTAAAAACTGTTTTCCTAATAATAAACCTAAAAACCCCGCAAGCAATGCAGATGGTATATATAGCTTCTGTATAATTCTTACTTTGGTACGAATAATTTTTGCGATCAGCATTAATACTGACATAATACATATATCATAAATAATATTCACTGCATGAATTTCCATCATACACTTCCTTCTTCTAGTGACAAGTATTTCCGTACTCGACATCTATATCTGTCGCTGTGATGTACTCTTCATATTTTCTTGCAACAATCATATTATGTTTAAAATGGCAATCTTCAATTTCTTTGTTCATAAAACACTTCATGTGATTCTCTATATAGTCATATCCCGCCATACATGAAAATTCACATCCGGCAGAAAATCTTGGATTACACTCTACGAAATGATATGTACCATTTTTATCTAGAATGTATTCAAAATTCACATCTCCTAAGACATTTAACTTATCTGCTAATATTTTTGAATTTTCTTCCAATTCTTCATCTTTGTATACATGAACTGTTGTTGAGCATCCATGTGGTGTTGAAATTAATTCTCTCCTTGTCATAGCCACTACTTTATGTGGATCATCCTGACGCACAATCTCTACCATAACCAATGGGCCTTCAATAAATGGTTCTACAATATAAACTTCTTTATCTGCAGTACGAACAAATTCATCCCACTCATCTTTATTATAAATGTATCTTAGCCCTTGACTGCTTCTTCCATTGTATGGTTTACATACAACTGGAAAATCCCATTCTAATTTTTTAATATCTCTAAGCATCTCTGTTGGAATGGATTTCGTACCTGGACATTCTTTCTCTATAAAGTCTGCTAATACTTTTTTATTTCGAATGATATCAAGTGCTCCTTTAGGTGAAATACACAATGTAATATCTCTTTCTTCAAACCATTCTCTATTTACATTCAGTAAATCAATCTCATAATCGATCATTGGCAATACATAATCAATTTTTTCTTTTTCACAGATTTCATGAATTGTAGTTAAATAATTTTCCTGATCTGCTACTGGTGGTACTTTGTAAAATACATCTACTTCGCATGATTCCACGATCCATTCTTTTGGATAAATGTTACAACCTACAATTTTAAATCCCATCCTTCGTAAACTCTTGATTGTTATATCTGTTGCTACAGAACCTGTTGACGTAATCAATGCTGTTTTCATATCAATTTTCTCCTCTTATTTATTTTTCTGTTATCTGTATCTTTATTTTCTACATCCAATAATAATATCACAAATTCTATCAACATCTTCCAATGCTAAATCTGCATATAATGGCAAAGTCAGTACTCTTTTACTAATATGTAAAGCAACTGGTGTCTCATTTGGATCATACTTTCCATGAAAACAATCAAACGTATTCGTCAATGGATAAAAATATTTTCTTGCTCCTATTCCATGTTCCGCTAATGCATCAAACACTTCATTTCTTGTAGCTCCAAAAGTCTTTTCATTGAATACCACTGGAAAATACGCATAATTAGGTTTCACATCCTTCTGTACAGGATTTAACTGAATTCCTTCAATACCTTTTAGATGCTCTATATATCTCTTTACAACTTTTTCCCTTTTCTTAATCTCTGCATCTACATGTCTTAAATTACAGATTCCCATTGCAGCACAAAATTCATTCATTTTTGCATTTGCACCAATTCCATCAACTTTTTCCGGTCCTCGGATTCCAAAATTCTTTAATCGATATAAATCCAGTCCAAATTCCTTATCTCTAAAGCAAGCTGCTCCACCTTCAATAGAATTATATACTTTTGTTGCATGAAAGCTAAAGCAAGATACATCTCCAAAAGATGCTATTCCCTTTCCTTTATACTGTACTCCAAAAGTATGTGCCGCATCATATAATACCTTTAATCCATATTTATGTGCTATTCTTTCTATCTCTTCCACATTACATACATTTCCATAAACATGTACTGGAACAATTGCACTTGTTTTATCTGTAATTAAGCTTTCAATCTTAGAAACATCAATCGTAAAATCATCCCCATTAATATCACAAAATACAGGTTCCAATCCATTGCGCACGATCGCATGCGTTGTTGATGCAAACGTAAATGGTGTAGTGATAACTTCGCTTCCTCTTGGCAAATTCATCGCCTGTAAAGACAATTCAATTGCCATATGTCCATTTGTAAAAAGATCTATTTCATTTACCTTTAAATATTCTTTTAACTCTTCTTGTAATTTCTGATGTTTTACACCCATATTGGTCAGCCAATGTGTATCCCAGATATCTTTAATTTCATCAATGTATTCATCTAATTCTGGCATAGATGACTTTGTAACTAAAATCTTATTCAAAGTTTTCTCCTTTCTTTGCCTCCTGATTTTTCTAACAACTTATACCTTTAACTTCTTACATCTTTACTATGTACGATTTTTTATCGTTTCTTTAAAATATAAAAACGCTGGATTTCTAAAAATAATAGATTCTAATAAATAAATTAAGCCACCTGTTACTATCTGAAGAATCATAATATAAATATCACTTATTTTTAAAAATGATATAGGATAAACAATTACTGCCATTCCCATCGCCATTGCAAACGACGGCAATAAATCTTTCAATTGCTCAAAATATCCATACTTAAGTAATTCCAAATTAGGTGAAGCATTGATAAATGTTGCAATAATGTCTGTTACAATCAAACTAGCCGCCATTGCCAATGGACTAATCCTCATTGAAATTAACAATGCTATCAATCCAATCCCCTTTTTCATAATTTCAAGTTTTAAAAACAAATCACTTCGTCCCATAGCATTAACCGCCTGTAAGTTTGCAGTATGAATTGGCCATAATCCATATGTAAAACAAAATATTCTTAAATATGGAACACAATTTAACCATTTATCTGTTAATATAACTCTTACCATCGGTTCTGCTATTACCCCCAGTCCGATCATTAATGGCCACATAACATACGAACTTACTTGTATAACTCTTCTAGTCATTTGTTTTACTTTTTCTCTATCGTTTTGGTATTGCGACATAGCTGGAAATAAAACACTCCCTATTGCTGTATTAACATTACTCACTATTAAATTTGGATATTTATCGCCCTGATTATAATAAGCCAAATCTGAACTAGTATATAATTTCCCTATAATCATAGTTCTTAATTGTCGATATCCTGTATCTAGCAAACCTGATACTAACAATTTCCAACCATAAGAAATTAACTTCTTTGCCCTTTTCCATGAGCATATTAATTTTGGTCTCCATCGAACAGTAATCCAAAGCACAATTGTGTCAATACAAGTATTTGTTAAATACTGTGCTATTAATGCCCACACTCCTGCACCATGATATGCTAAAATAATACCTACAACTCCTGAAATCATAGTTCCAAATAAGGTAGACCAAAAAAATCTTTTAAACAACATATTTCTTGATACATATGCCTGCTGTACCGAATTAATTGATGCAATTGGTATCCTAATTGCAAGTACCCTTAATCCCGGTTGTAACACTGGCATATGGTAAAATTCTGCAACTAATGGTGCTATTAAAAACAAAACAAGATACAAAACAATTCCAACAATAATATTAATATAAAAAACAGATGAAAAATCTATATCGTCTGCATCCATTTTTTGAATTAGTGCATTTCCCAATCCATTATTTACGAACACATCTGCTATTGTTATAAATACCATCACTAAAGCAACCGCACCATAATCTTCTGGTAATAATAATCGTGCAAGGACAATTGAGACTATTAAACTAATAGATTGAGCCACAATTCTTTCACTAAATCTCCAAAAGAAGCCAAAAATTACCTTCTTTTTCATTCCCTCACCTTGCATTATTTTTCCTCCAACAATTTAATCTGTCCATTTGTTTTTAGTTGATCTAACGTATGTTTCCATATTTCACATACTTTTTGTGCACTAATTTCTTCATACATTTTTAATTTTGGATCAAAATAATATTTGGAAAATTGTTCAAAACTTTCTCCTTGTATATTTTCTGTATAATCAATTTTAACATTATTTCTTTTACAACTCTGAGCAATATTTCCTTTTTTATTGATATAAATCTTTTTTTTGAAAAATGTCAGTAAAGCCCAATTCCCCAATCCATTAGAATAAATATTATCAATAATTGCAATATCTATCCCATGTATTCTTCTTGCATATTCTTCATATGTAACGAAATCTTCCCAAAATTCTACCTTATTTTTTCCAAAAATATTCAATGCTTCTTCTTTTATTTTTTCTGCATTCTCTGCGTCTCCATATGCCAATGGTAATACTACTGTTATATTTTCCTTTTTATATTTCTTTAAATATTCAAATATTTCAAAATGCCGGTCAGCTTTTGCACTATTATGTCCTACTAATACCCTAACACTAGTATTTTCTTTAATTTTCTCATTGGCTATCTTTTCTAACTTAGGATATCTCATAATGTCATATCCATATCCTAAAATACATGTTGGAATGTCATTTCCAAATACATTCTCTACATTTACTCTATCAACATCATCGGCAATCCCTATCGCTTTAAATTTATGTACTTTATTTACATACATTTTATTTAATATTCTCTTTATATTAGCAACAAAAATATTATCATTTTTAATATCCAAAGGTCTGATATCATGTCCCCATGTACGCCAAATAATTTTTTTTGCTATTTTATTGGGTATCCTTATAACTTGTCTTTTTTTTAAAGATAATGGATGTAAAAAAATAAAACTTGCTTTTTCTCCATATCTATTTAACATATTTTTTTCTTCAACTAGACAAACATTTTTATATTCTTTTAAATTTTCATATACTCTTTTAAATGGTGTTATAAAATAATGTTCTTCTTTATTAAAATATATTTTTTCTTTATTTATCATTTCTACTAAATTTTTATAAAACTTAAGATCATCCATCCAAAGAATATGTAAATATTTAATTTTTTTCATTTCCATATATCATGATATGTTTAAAAAACATTTCTCCTTTCTATGTTTCACTCATTAATTTTATACATAGGCTATTTTTATAATACTCTAAAAAACTATCCTTTTCATTAAATAAAATACAATAAAATGGTAAAGTTCTATATGATGAGAATTGGCAATCGATTAAATTTGCAATTGCTATCATTAATAATATTAATAATAAATATTTATTTTCATATTTGATTGAAAGCCATGTCAATATTGCCCACATTAATATTATTCCTATTCCTATTATGATTCCACTCTGAATAAACGTCACTATATAACCATTATCTACAGTATTATCAGCTAATTTTCCCGCATATGTACCTGCATTTTTCCCATGCCCTAAAATTCCAATACCATAATAAAATAATGCATCATGTGCTAATGAAATTCTATGATTAAAAATTGCATCTAATAATTGCATTATCCCACTGTTTTTACTATAAAATGCTGCAAGTAAAAAACTAATAATTGTACACATTGGAAATATAAATACCCATAAATATCGATAGATACTTGACCTTTTATTAAAAATATATACTGTTTTTATATTTTTCATTATGACATACATAAAGCATGTCAATACTAATAATAATAACGGAGTCCTTGCATTACATTTCTCATATACATATAATCCTACAATCAATATCAAAAAAATTTCATAGTATTTTATCTTATCTTTTTTCTGAACAATATACATAAAAAACAAATACAGTACCGTTAATGGTACCTGATTAGCATTAAAAAAGCCCATTGATACTCTTTGATATTCACCTGACCAAAAACTTACTTCTAATTGTCTTGTGACAATAGTATTTTCTATTATTCCTAATAAACTTGATAAATATACAAAACAATATGTAAACAATGTACCTTTTATTGTAATTTTGAATATTTTCTCCAACGACTTATTCTTTGATGCAATCACAATAAGTAACATAAACACTAAAGATATCCCATTCTGCTTTATAATAACACTCGATATTAAAAATATTGCAAAACAAAAACTATAAATCAACTTATATATATCAATCTTTTTATTTAAGAAAATGATTCCTAGCATACCTAACGTAACTAATATTCTCATCAGAAATAATATTTTCCCAATTCCATTTATGTTACAATAATTAGATTCCGACAATATCACATCTGCCAAATAAACACCGTACATTATGTAAAATAATGAACTTTCAAAGCTATATAATATTTGCATTTACCTTCTCTCCTCTATTTTACATGTTGTTTTCAAAATTTTTTCTAATTGTGCGCAAGAATTATTCCAATTTAATTTTTCTACTGTTTTGATAGCATTCTCAATAATATTATTTCTCAAATCCTTATTGTTCAAAATTATATCAATATTCTCTCTCATTTGCTTCAAATTTCCTGGCTCTGAAATCATCATATTTTCTTCATTTTTACCAATATCTAGCACAAAACCTGTATTAGTTCCCACAACTATACATCCACATGCCATTGCCTCTAATGGTGTTAATCCCCATCCTTCTTCTAAACTTGGAAAAAGAAATATATCCGCATCTGAATACAAATCTACTAGCTTTTGTTTCGTTGGATTTTGATAATATTCTACATAATTTGGAAGATTAGAATTGTCACACATTCCAAACATACACAATTTACATTTGTTATACTTTGCACTTACTTCTTCAAATACCTCCAAACCATATTTAATACCTTTTTTTGGTAATTTATGGTTTAACATTAGAAACTTAATTTCCTCTGTTTTTTTTTCTCTTTTCATCTTATTTTGGTAAATATTTGTATCTAAACCGTTAAAAACAACTGGAAAAGGTCCTATATCTAGTTCTTCTTTTAATTTATTGTTAATCCATGATGAAATAACTATTTTGTTTAATGGTAATTTATACGTTTCTTTAACATATTGCTCATTATCCCAGACTTCAAAATCTTGAATAAAATAAAACTTTTTTCCTTTATCTTTATTAAGTTTATTCACTCTATATGCAGATGGCCATGATGTAGCAATTACTGCATCAGCTTCTTTCACAAAAAAATTATTAATGCTTAACACATATTTATCATATTCTTTTTTATTCTTTTTTAATGTAATAATGGATTTCACAGTACAATATACACAATGCATTAAATTCTTAACCCTCGATTTATATCGATGCATATTTCTTCCTATAATTTCTTTATAAATCGTTACTGTATGTCCTTCTTTTCTTAATAGTGATGCATATTTATATACAACATCAATTCCTCCAGAATTCCCCATTGCTGGTAGAACGAAATTAATCTGCATAATTTCTTTCTCCTTTTATCTGATAAGCTTTTATCCAACCCTTAATAATTGCTAATAGTTTATCTTTTTTATTATCTTCATATAATAAAACCACAAACATTAGTCCAAAATTTCTAAAATTTCCCCTTAAAAAATGTAACCATAAATGATGTTTTAATGGATAATAGACATTATTTTGAGCGATATAAAATTTTCTGAATGCTGAATGCCCATTAACTATTACTTTCCAGAAAAGAAATCTTCTTTTTTCACTTGCCCCTATCTCATGTAACAACTGAACATCTCGAACCTGTATAACACCATATTTATTTTTTCTCATTCTATAACAATACTCAAAATCAACCGAATCAATAAACATTCTTTCATCATATCCACCAATTTGTTTCCATGCTTTTAAATTCGAAAAAGCGCCTGATGTTATACATGTATTTACATGTTGGATTTTCTTTACTGGATTATGACCTATAATTCCAACATTTCTATCCTTTATAACTGGTGCAACAATTCCTAATCTTTTTTTTATCATCAAGTATTTGCTCATCTCTTTCACAAAATCTTCATGACATACAGAATCTTGATCTAAACTCAACATCCATTGATATTCTTTATTATAACCCCATTTCATTAATACATTTAATGCCACCGCTATACCTTTATTTGTTCGTCCTTCTATCAAAAAAACATTATTATATTCTTCTATTAATTTCTTTATTTGTTTTATATTTTTTGATCCATTATCAAAAAGAACTACTTCTTTAAGCTGTGGTGAGATTGCATCTATATTCTGTTTTAATCTTATGATTTCTGGATTAAAAGTTACAATTCCAGCATATATTTTACTTGTCAGCATCTTTTTACTTCACCCAAACTTCTGTTTTTCTTGCTAAACCTCTTCCATCTCTAATACCCTTCATTGCTGCTCTTAGTACTTCCATTTTTTTATCTGCTCTTAAAATACTTGGCAATACAAAACAAATAATAAATCCCCCAAAATTATGGCAGTGATAATTTTCTTCATATCCAACAATTCCATAATTTTTATACTTTTTATTTAAATACAGTATATTACGACATGTATAATATACTCTTAAAGGATATACTTTTTTCTTATAAGAAAGCTTTCCGATATTTTCTTTATGCAACATTTTGCTTAACTTAATAAACATCTTAGCAGTCCATGTATTCTTTGGCTCAATGTCTCCAAACTCATGATTTAGTATTAAATAATTTAATCGTAGAATTTTGTATCCATATAATCGTACTTTCTTACAATATTCATTATCAACTAAATCAATAAATAGTTTACTGTCAAACCCTTTTACATCTCTCCATATTTTAACATTTGTACAACTTGCAGATGTAATACACATGTCTATTTCAGAAATTCCTTCTGTTTCCTCTAATTCCAGATATTTTCTTCTACGATCTTGTATCTGAGGACAAATAATCGCTACATTATCTTCTTCAATATACTTGCTGTATTCTTTGACCAAATTTTCAG
>ENA-OOZN01002109-OOZN01002109.1-human-gut-metagenome-genome-assembly--contig:-NODE-2109-length-11230-cov-7.496823_pt1 | contig 11230 bp, 10 predicted proteins | sample MGYA00241187_ERZ501397 | MGnify/ENA primary metagenome ERZ501397 (study PRJEB25962, sample SAMEA2042921) | human gut metagenome | biome: human gut; feature: human-associated habitat; material: faeces... | reverse complement strand
AGCTATAATCAATGTATAAAGTGAAAGGAATTATGTATATGATTCATTCAGTTGCGTTGATTATAGCTGATTTTTTTGTTTCTAAGGATGTGATTACAGAAGAAGAGGAAGAAGTAGGTGCATATGTATCATCAGTTCAGACTGCAGACTTAGCTGTTTTAGGATATGGTACACCAGACGAAGATATTAATAAATTCTGGTATTCAGGAAGTCAGGCACAGACAACAGATGTAGGTGCATCAGTTAAGTCGAATGTTCCAATATACAAGAATGTTGGAACTGCATATATAAGTTCGGATGACGGAGATGAGGAGCATTCATTTACATTATATCGATAGTAATGGAGCAGGCAGCAACAGAAAATGGGCTTATCAGTTACTGATAAGCCCTATCATGGCAAAGGGGGATGCTTATGAGAAATGGAAAAAAGAAGAAAGTAATAATTAGCGCGGCATGCATAATTGTTGTGGGATTGCTGATAGCTGGAGTATATATGTATAGGTTGAGAAACCGGGAATATCCCATAATAAAGAATATAAAGCTTAATGGAGAGAACTATGTAAGAGAGATATATCCTGAAGTAGAGATAAGATATCCAAAAGTAGTAGTGGATGAGGATAGTAAAGAGTATGTGGGAACATATAAGCTTGAAAATAGATGTGCTAATGCAAATGATAATGAGAAAATTAATAGAAGAAAAGTAAAAAGCTATTATTGTATTGATGGGTTGTATGAAGCTGATAATATACAGTCGCTTAAAATGAGAGTGGCAAATGCAGCAGGAGTAATAACAACAAATAGAAATATTAAAAGTGATAAAGCAAAGAAAGAACGGTATACCAGTACATGGGTCGATATAGATATGGAGACCATGAGAAGAACAGAAGAAAATATAGGTGATGATATAGGACCGTGGATGTGTTTTATAACAAGTGTGCCTGTTAAAAGAATTGCAGGAGACTTTAGAACTATAGAACTTAATGCAGAGAATGCCATAGAAGTAGAAAATGTTAATAAATGTGTAATAGAGGCTAAGATAACATATACGGATGGAAAAGAAGAAACACAGTATCTTATAATGGAAACTGAAAGCAAATATGTAGTCACGGTTGTTAATGTTTATAAGGTAAATATAAAATAGCACCATGTAATAAGGGGGATTGTTATGGGTAAGAAAAAATGGCTGGTGGTTGTGGGAACGCTTGTGGTATTAGCAGCCGCCATAGGAATATATGCAAGAGTAAACAAGGTGAAAAATTCAATATCGGAACCAGACTATTCATCAATTGGAAGTGGATATCAGCTTGATGATTCACAGAATTATTGGAGGGGGATTGGTTTCAGGGATTTTACAGCAACTGAAGATGGTTATTATTTTCTTACACAGAATATGCTTCATCTTTATTATTTTGATTATGCTACTAAGGAAGCTGTTATTGCATGTGCAAAGCCAGAATGTAAGCACAAGGATAATACATGTAATGCATATATGTGGAGTACTCCCTATATAGTGGATAATATATATTATCATAATGGATATCTGTATTATATGAAATATGAAAGTGGAATGTCGGTTCTTGTAAGAATGGATACAGCAGGCAATAACCGTGAGGATATAGCAAAGATTATGCCAAGCGGACAAGATGCATCAACCCACCTTGTTTTTCATGGAGATTATGCATATGCATATTGTGAGTATACTCATTATACACTGGATGAAGAATACACAGAGATAATTAAGAGAATATCCTTAAAGGATGGAAGCACGAATAATATATATGAAGTAAGCGGTAAGAATATTACTGTTGCCGATGTAAAGAGTTATGGAAACAGATTGTATTTTGCAGTTCAGGAACAGGTTGAAAAGAGAAGCTACAATTCTAAAACAAGGGGATTATATGCATATGACTATGATACAGAGAAGGTATCTCTTGTAAGTGATGAGGATATTTCAGATTATTGTATGATTGGAGATAAGAATATATTTGCTTACTATGTAGTGGGACAGGGATTATATTATTCAGATATTAATGAACAGACAACGCAATTGGTTATTAAAGCAGATAAAATCTATGATAGGTGTAATCTTTCATATGATGGTAATTATGTATATATGGATAATATATTATATCAGATTCGTACGAACAGCCGTGCAGATTTTGATAAAAGATGTATGGTATTAACAGCAGATGGAAGTAAGGTTAATGAAATTTCATGCCAAAATATAAGCACATTATATTACGGAGATTCAAGGTGTATGTTTGCATTGTCGGAGGATGGCAATGACCAGTACGCGTATATAGATAAGAAAGATATAGAGAATGCGGATAAATGGGTTAAATTCTATGCAAAATAATCAGACATGTACTAAAAGAAATTAAAGCTGTCAGATTGGCAGTTGAAATGGGGGAATGATGCATGTCAGAGGTGAAAAGGGTATTTAATTATAAAAAGATAATTATGCTTGTTGTATTTATGTGCATTAATCTGTTTTTATTTATGTATATTAATGTTCCTAAGAGTGCAAATGGACAAAGTGAGCGGGAGATTAACAGATACAATAAATACATTGAGTCATATCATGATGAGATTGATTCAGTAATTAAGAATGCGGATTATCTGCAGAAATTTTCTATATTTAATAAGGGGAAAACATTTACATACAGCAATATTTTAAGAACAGCCAATGATTTCAGGCGTATCCAGAATGTTGAGGTTTCATATGATAACAGCCGTGCGGTTGAATCATTTGTTAATTATTATTATTCATACTACATAGCATTTTTCTTTGTGCTTATTATTGTATATGATTTGTTTAAGTACAGGGAAAATGGGGTGTGGCAGATTACATTCTGTACCAGAAACGGAAGAGACTATATAAGTGCAGCAAATATTGTAGTTGTCATAGCGGCGGCTGTATTATCAGTTGTTGTGATGGCACTTTCAACATTTGTGTGTTCTCTGGTGTTATATGGAGGAATAGGTGAACTCGGAAATCCTATACAGAATATATACAGCTTTGGAAAATTTACATATCCGATAAGCAAGCTGCAATATGTAATTCTGCTTATTGCAGCAAACAGTCTGCTTATAGCAGCGCTGGGGCTGATAATATGGGCTGTATTCGTAATGTTCAGACAGCGTAATTATGCAGTTGTGTGTATTGCTGTATTTATTGGATTAGAAAGTTTTCTGTATAAGAATATTGAATATAATAGTATCCTAAATGGACTGCATTACATTAATGTGGTCAGTGTACTGCATCTTAATGAGGTATTGCGTACATATATTAACTGGGGATTTAAAGAATATGTATTTCATGTTTCGTCTGTTGTGACATTTAGTATACTAGTTGTTTCAGTAATAGCTGCAATTACTGCATATGAAAAATGCGGTGTAATGCGCCCGTATGGAAAGGTCTCACTGTGGAGCAGAATTGCAGGTGCAGTAAACAGGATGTATCAGAGAATGTTGTCAAGGATGCCACAGCTTATGAAGGAAATACATAAGCTGGTATTTTCTGGTCATGGAGTATGGTATATAGCAGTTGTTTTATTTGTGGCTATATATTTTTCTGGCAATGGTTATATGACATATACAGATACAGAGATACTAAAGGATGAGATGTATCTTGAGCATGGTGGTAAAGATAAAGAATACATAAGGGAATATACTAATGAGAAGCTTACAGACCTGAAAAATGCAATGGCAGCATTGAATGAACTGATAGCTGAAAAGGATTCTGGAAATGTGTCTGATGACTGGGAAGACAGATATTATGACGCAAATGGAGAGTATCAGTATGCAAGAGTGCGTGCGGGATATGTTCAGGAATTTGCAGATAAACTGGAATATCTGGATGGAGTAAAGGAACAATATGGTGTTGATGCATGGCTGATATCAGAACGTGGATATGCAGAAATAATTGGAAGCAATTCTGTAGTCAGAGAGACAATTATATTAATTACACTTGTAGCAGTTATTATGCTTATGGCTCAGGAGAATATAGAAATTGAATATACTACTGGTGTTGAGTATATATTGAATAGTTCTGTTAATGGAAGGAAAAGCAGAAAAATCAAAAAGTATATATCTTTAATTATTTTTGCACTTGTCTTATGTGCTGTTACATATGGAATAGAATATTACTGCATGTATCACAGATATGGTATGCCGTATATGCAGGCACCGTCACTCAGCCTTCAGGTTATATCTGACAAGCTTGGAAAAGGAATATATAGTCTGCCTGCTGTTAAGAAGCTTGTTATATCTATGAGTGTAGGCGGTTTCATCGCATTTAAGACAGTAATATACATTTTATGTGTATGTATTGCTGCAAATGCAGGTCTGTTGATGTCATATCTGACAAAAGGTAAGATTAACAGAGCATTTAATATAGCTGTTATTGTACTGATGATTGTAGTTTTTGGGTACATAAGAATTAAGCTTTTATAATGACAAATTGTTGTAATATTTAAAACTTTTTTGATTAATGTTTCGTATATATAGATAACAAGGAAACATTGATTGAAAGAGGAGGTATGGGTATGAATAAAAGGCTTAAAAATATTACAATGATAGCGTTGAGTATATCAACAATATTATGTGGATGTACAACGGCTAAGGATGCAGACAATCATGTTACGCAGGAGCAGACAATTAATTACACATATAATCATGATTTATATGAAAAATCTGTGAGCAACAGTGCGGCATTTACTGATAACGGATTCATTTTTTTGACAAATGGAATTCTGTATTTTTATGATATGACTGATAATGAAGCAGTTCCGATGTGTCCGGATATGACATGCTCACATAAGGATAGTAAGTGCAAAGCATTTGCAGCAGATAAGATGGATTATGATCCATATGACTTAAATGGTGTATCAGTAAATTGTCTTGGTAATATGGTATGGTATAAGGATAATCATATTTATATGATAAAAAGGGACGAGTCTGGCGATTATCTTATGGAATATGATGAAAAGTTTAATAATGAAAGTAAGGTAGCATGTCTTGCGTCAGACGGAAAGATTGTGGGAATAGCATCTGCGAATACTTCAACGGTGGCTGCCATGCATGAGAATTACCTGTATTATTATTCTGTACAGCCAACGAATGCACAGAATCTTGTTGAGGATGATTACAATACTAAGGTGAGCTGTAACAGAATTGCAATTAATGGTAATTCTAAAGTGGAAGAATTAGGCAGCTTTATATTTCCAATAGATTACGAATTGTTTAATATGGCATGCTGTAAGGTATGCGTCGGAGATAAGTGTGTATATTATATAGCCGGTGGAGATACAAGATATGGTTCAAAGAATACTCCGGTGCAGTACAGAATCTACAGATATGACATCTATAATGGAAAATTTGAGGAAAAGCTTAACATTAATACTGATAATGCAACAGATATACTTGGCAGCCAGACAGGTATAATAAGTAAAGTGACTTCTATAACAGCGGATGATAATGATTCGTTATATTTTGTTACAGACAATAAGCGGATTATTAAAGTATCAGTTGATGGAAAAACAGAGGAAATATATAACAATCCGGAAGCATTAGAAATATCATCACTAAGATATATTAATGGGGATATATATTTCTATGAGGCTTTACATAATGAAGGAAATATAAAGGCTGTAAATGCGGATAAACAGGTAGTGTGGACATGCAGTTTTGCTGGTGACGGATCAAGCGATGGAACATTTTCCGGCATAGAAATTAAAGGTATTGATAACAATAATATCTATGTAGGAATGCAGCGTAATAATGCAAAAGGCTGGAAAAATAATAATATCGAAATTTTTGATAATAAAGTTGAACCATATGTGAATACATATTCTGTCTACGCTATAGATTTATCTGATAAAGATATGCAGGGAAGTACTGCGAAAAAAATATATCAATGGAGTAAATAATAAAATGCCAGTCTTTCGTGAAAACGGTAAGGCTGGCATTATGTAAATTGAGAGGGAACAAGGGGGATGCGAATGGAATTAGTTAAGGTAATATCTTTAAAAAGAATTCTGACAGCAGTTCTCATAATTGTGCTTAATACAGTTTTATTCTGCATTATTAATAACGGACAGTATTCATACAAAATATATGATAATATGCTGAAAGAATATAACAGGGAATTAAATGAGGGAAATATAAGTGATTATCATGGATATATAAGACAATATGAATCAGATAATCCTGATATTACAGATAATGAACAGTATATAGAAGCTAAAACGTTCTTTTCTGAAAAAGTGGAATTTGTCAGAAATTATAAGATTAATATAGAGAATAAGCTGGCGAATATAGACAGATATAAAAATAATGCCATGTATGCACAATCAGGGGAAAGCAGACTGGAATTAATAAAGACACAGAAAGATTTGCAGAAGGCATATGATTATGATGTCGATTATAGTAGTGATGTATGGCTGAGAAGTATAGCAGAATATAAATATATGGGATATTTTATCATTGTAATAATGCTTATATTTATCTATGGAATGCAGTCAGACTCGAAAAAATTGCAGTACATTATAAAAAGTGCTCCTAATGGCAGGATGATATTAGAACTGAAGCGTATAATCGTGCTGCTTATACTGTCTATTGCTGTAGTGCTATTATCGTATACAGCGATTACAATGACTTCATTATTTGTATATAATGACTGGAGTTCAATAAATGGAATGTCTGGGTCGGATTCAGAAATTTATCTTGTTTCTATGGGGATGATCAGAGTGGGACTGGTTTTGACTGTTGCTTTTAAGACAGTGGCAGTTACATTTGCAATGTCAGTATTTTTATATGCTTTAATTAATTTATTTGATAATAAGAATATAGGTTTATCATTTTCTGTAATGATAGTTGGAATAGAACTTCTGCTTGCTAAATTGATTTCAGCAAAAAGCATATTCAGAGGTATTAAATATATTAATATCAGTAATCTTGTAGATAATACAATATGGTTTAAATATGAGAACTGGGGTTACAAATATTTTATAAGTGATATACAGGAGAGTACAGTATGGGTAGGTTTGATAATAATATTATTATCAACGATGATGGCTTTCGCATGTAGTCTCAAAAAGACACAGCGTAAGGCAGGGGTTATCGAGAGGCTTCTTGGGAAAATCAGCCTGCAGTTTAACAGGATATTTTCAAATTTTCCTGTTTTTATGAAGGAATTGTGGAAAATTCTGATAAAACGGCGGATGCTGATAGTGTACTGCCTTATGATTGTTATAGTCAGCAGTTATACATTTGCATATAAGCTCAAGTATAATATGGTTGAAAGTACGGTGTATACATTTTGTCAGAATAATAGTGCCTTATCAGAAAGCGAATTATATAGTCTGGAGGAAGAACTCATACAGGAATATCAATTAATGCAGGCAGAGAAAGACAATAATGCACAGATGGTAATACTTAATCATGAAATTAATCTGGTTCATTATGTAAATGAAAAGCATGATGACGGCGTAAATGTTTCTCTTATAAATCAATATGCATATAATAAATTATTTGATGAAAGACAGCGTGATAATAAGGAACTATTGATGTGCATATGTCTTATAACAGCATGCCTGCTTAATGTAGGAGTGATTTCATTTGAAAAGGACGAGAATGTTCTTGCATTGGTAAGGACAGGAAGGAACAGAAAGAGGTGGATAATAAGGAAGCTGCTTATTAATGCAGTGGTTAATACAGTAATGTGTGCAGGTGTATATTGTTACTATTATCATAGTGTTACCAAGGTGTTAGATATTCAAAGGTATGATATATTAATTCAAAGCATTCAGGCATATGCAGATTATCCTTTTAACATATCTGTAAGAGGTTACATAATTGTTAATATAGTCACGGCTATATTAGGAATAAATATATTTGCATCAATTGCTACATATTTGTCGGCAAAAATTAATTACAGAGTGGGCGTGTTAGCGTGTCTGTCCATAAATGTTCTGTATTATATTTATAAAATAGGTGTTAATGTACTGCATTATTATACATTTCCGGGAATTGTAACATATATTGATTTTTATGGTGGAATATCGGTTTTGCAAATATGCATAATAGTTGGAGTGGTGCTTGCCGGAGTGATTCTTAATTCAAAAGTTGTAAAACTTTTTTGATTAATGAAAGATTTGATATATGTTACAAAAAGTGACATAATAATCTTAATAAGATATCAGTGGAAATATCATATAGGGGGGATTACATGAGAAGAGTAGCCTTGTCTTATAAATTATTATAGTTGAGTGTTTTATATTATGTTACCATATTAATCGGTATGCGGGCTGGTATTTTAGAATTACTTTTCATCACCGAATATTACATGTCTTACTGGTGTAAGTGCATATAAAAGTATCATTCCGATAATTCCGCAAACAATTATCTCGCCAGCGCCAACAGTAACGAAGAACATTGCAAACATGCCCTCTGAGCCATAAGCAAATTTAAGTACGAATGGCACGATGATTGTGTTAGCAACAATTGGTGGAACTGGGGCAAGCCACTTATGCTTTCTTAACAGGTATGTTCCGATTGCACCGATAAGTGTTGCAATACTTCCAAATACTACATCCCATACGATTGCACCACCAAGAATATTAGCAATTATACATCCAACAAATAAAATAATCCAGGGATTGCTGCAGGTGTAAAGTAAGGCAGTATTGTAAGTGCCTCTGCGATTCGAAACTGGACTGGTCCAAAACTGATGTAGTTAAAGATTACTACAAGTACTACATAGATTGCTGCAATTACAGCGGCTTGTGTGATGAATTTCACACTCATTCCTTTTTTCTTCATATTCAATTATCTCCTTTAGTTTTGTTTTGCGTGTGGAAGGTCTCGAACACACGATATGCTGTATATTAACACAGCCTGTGTAGTTTAGCAGATTATCATGAGATTGGCAAGTACAAATGTATATTATATGCGAATGTAAGCTGGATGTAAGTTTCGTGTTATATAATTGTGTTAAATAAAGAAGCACATTTTTAATAAGAGACATTGAAAAAGGAGGGCAAGATTTATGGATGATAAAAATGTTGTTAAGAAAAGGGTAACTCTTGCTATTGCATTTGCAGTATTTCTGCTTGCAGTCATTGTTATTATAGTGCTTATTAAACCAGTGATTTTCAAGGTTAAGGATAATAACAGGGCAGAGGTTTCGGAGCAGACACAGAAGGAGGCTGAAGAGTATCTTAAGGTATATTACCGTAGTCTTGTGATTGATAAGTGCGAAATGAGTGTAGAGGAGTATGAACCTGAGACAAATTCTGAATATATCAGTTATGTAAAGGCTGGAGATGAGGCGTATTCATATGCATCTTACGTATTCTATGGTACAATGGATACACCAGATGCGAAAGGAGACAGCGTCATAATCTATATGTCGGACAGTGTGAAGTCGCCATATTACTCAATTAATGGCAATGACAAGTGGAATATGTCAATTGTTCAGAATAAGCCAGATGGCGCAAAGACTTGGAATTATGCGTTTACAGAGAGGTAATGCTTAAGATTATAGGAATATATTTATTGATTATTAATGTAGTAACATTTGCTTTGTATGGAATTGATAAGTGGAAAGCGATACACAACAAATGGCGTATAAGGGAGGCGACTCTTCTTATTACAGCGCTAATCGGCGGTTCGCTTGGAGCTTTTATTGCAATGCATGTGTTCAGGCATAAGACGCGGAAGTGGTATTTTAAGTATACGGTTCCTGCGATGCTGGTTGTGCATGTGGTGGGGATGATTTTATTGGTGATTAAATTGTAAGCAGGCTGTTATATGGGACAGCCTGCTTGATTTGTGTCTGGTGAATATGTGCGTTGTCAAACAAATGAACCATAAAATTTTTCGGGTTATAACCGCAAAACTTTTTAAATAGTCTATAAATTAAGGAGTGTAACCGCATTTTTACCAAGTATGGCATCGGTAGCTTTTTCTGAAAATCCACATTCTTTAATTAAATCTACTGCGTCTTTCTGGTCGTCCCACGGGCTGTCAGAGCCGAATAATATGCGGTCTGCGCCGTGGATGTTGACCATTTTCTTGAATTTCTCTATTGGAAGGCTGGCATTATGATTGAGTTTCTTGATGCATGATGAGGTATCAAGATATACATTTTTCATGTAATCCTTTTCTAATATGGAAGAAACTTCGTTCCACTGTCCCCAGCCACCCATGTGTGCGAGTACGAGTTTTTCTGGTTTTACTTCCTGAATCATTGCTGTAAGTCTGTCTACGCTTGATTCATCGCAGCCCGGAAAACTCACATCGAAGCCAGCATGTATAAGTATTATAAGCCCGAGTGCTGATGCATATTCGATAAGTCTTAATGACTGCATATCATCTATATTGGTTTTCTGGAAAACAGGGTGGAGCTTGATTCCTTTGAAACCATTGTTGGAAAGCCAGTTCAATATTTCTCTGAAATTCTCACAAGCCGGGTGTATTGCCCCAAATGAAATTAGCCCGGTTGTCTTACTTGTTTCATTAGTCTTTAAAGCAAGTGTATTGATTGTGTCGCACTGATTAGGCTTGGTTGCCACAGGAAGCAGCACTGAGTAATCAATTCCTGCCTTCTTCATGGATTCCTTAAGTGAGTCCACTCTTCCGTCAAGATAGTTATGGATGCCGCCACTGTGGGCTAATGTACCAACAGCCCTGTCAGCGAGTTCATCTGGAAATGTATGTGTATGAAAATCTATTATCATAAAACCTCCTTTTGCAGGTGGAGCTGTCCACTGATATATATATGATGTCCATTCAGCTTCAGAGTATGCAAAATTGCCATAAACATATTGGCATTGCTTAATTATGTATATATTTGTGTCTGAAAATCAAGTGTTTTTTGATAGGATGTTCTAACTCCAAGGTGGAGGGTGGCAAATTGGACGTTAGAGTGGTGAGAAGGCAGGATGAAGTCCAAAAGGAGAGCGAGAGTATGGCGGATTGGACGCTGAAGTGGTGGGAAGGCAGCAAATAGGCACAATAAAGTCCAAAAGGTGTGCCACTGGAGTTCAGAGTTAGAATAAGTCAACAAGAATCTGCAAAAATCCTATTGACAAATAGGAAATTGAGAATATAATGACTTACATACCAAGATACTATGTTTATATGGAAATAGATTTTGCAAGGAGGTACATTAAGGTTGAAGAATAGAATTATTGACACAGATGTACTTATTATAGGTGGCGGAACG
>ENA-OOZN01002099-OOZN01002099.1-human-gut-metagenome-genome-assembly--contig:-NODE-2099-length-11272-cov-8.293840_pt1 | contig 11272 bp, 8 predicted proteins | sample MGYA00241187_ERZ501397 | MGnify/ENA primary metagenome ERZ501397 (study PRJEB25962, sample SAMEA2042921) | human gut metagenome | biome: human gut; feature: human-associated habitat; material: faeces... | reverse complement strand
CACGTTCGGAAAGGAGAACATCGTGGCGGCGCACCTGCATAGGGACGAGGAAACGCCGCACATACACGTTACACTCGTCCCCATTGTCAAGGGAGAGCGCAAGCGCAGGAAAAGGGAGGAACAGACAAAGAAGCGATACCGCAAGAAGCCTACCGACACCGTGAGGCTGTGCGCAGATGATATTATGACACGGCTGAAATTGAAGTCCTACCAAGATACCTATGCCGAAGCGATGGCGAAATACGGGCTGCAAAGGGGCATAGACGGCTCGAAGGCTCGCCACAAGTCCACGCAGCAGTATTATCGGGATATACAGAAACTCGCCGACAATCTGAAAGCGGAGGTGGTGGATTTGCAGCAGCAAAAAGAAACGGCGCAGGAGGAACTAAGACGGGCGAAAAAAGAAATACAGACCGAGAAGCTGAAAGGGGCGGCAACCACCGCAGCCGCCAACATCGCCGAGAGTGTCGGTTCTCTTTTCGGCAGCAACAAGGTCAAGACGCTGGAGAGGGAGAACACCGCCCTGCATCGGGAGGTAGCCACGCACGGGGAAGCCATCGAAGCCCTGCAAGACAGAATACAGACCATGCAGGCAGACCACAGCCGCCAACTGTTGGATATGCAACAGAAGCATATCAACGAATTGGCACAGACGGAAACAAATCTCAAACGTGAGATTTCACGACTTACGGTGTTGTTAAACAAGACCTTGAAATGGTTTCCACAAATCAAGGATATGATTAACATTGAAAGATTGTGCCTTGCCGTAGGCTTCAATAAAGAGCAGACTGCGACATTGCTGACAGGTAAACCCATTGAGTACAACGGCGAGTTGTACTCGGAAGAACACAAGCGGAAATTCATGGCAAAGGATGTCAAAGCCAAAGTGTTTTCTGACAACGGCAAGTTCATCCTTACGGTTGACTTGCGACCCATCGGCGAATGGTTCAGGGAGCAGTTCGAAAAACTGCGGCAGAGCATACGACAACCCGTTATACCGCAACGGAAAGGTAAGGGAATGAAACTGTAAAAGCCCCCTATTCCATTGAGGCAGGCAAATAAATCCACTACAAGATAAGTGATTATCGCAGCTTTTTTATTACTTTTGCATTTGGATTGGGGCGTCCCTCTCCAAGACATATTAGAAAAGAAAGAAGCGTTATGCTTATCTTGTAGTTGAAAACGTAGGAAATTTTCAAATGTGTACAAGGATAGCATAGTGGTTCTCACGCTATAGCGTGGGCTGCTATTACTACATCTGTACACAACGGTTTCCTACGACCATCAACTAAGACGTGGCATTGCAGTTCCACGCTTCGTGTTTTTAAAGGTCTTTGGGGAACTGGAAAGACACATTTCATCAGTATGAAAAAGAAATTTATCGGAACGGGAACAATCCGTAAGGTGTGGATTGCGTGTTCCATGGTGTGCGCCTGCATGTTCGGGTTGTCCGCTTGCGGCGATGACTATGACGATTCGGAGCTTAGGGGCGACATTGAGAACCTTGAAGGCCGAATAACCGCCCTTGAAGAATGGCAGAAATCCGTCAACACGGACATCCGGTCATTGCAAAGCCTTGTCGCGGCCCTTGAAGACAAGGATTATGTTACGGCGGTTACACCTCTTGAGGACGGAACGGGCTACGTCATCTCATTCCTCAAAAGCGGCAATGTAACCATTAAGCACGGCGAGCGTGGCGAGCAAGGAGAAAAGGGCGAGGACGGAACAACGCCCGTTATCAGCGTGAAGCAGGACTCTGACGGGAAACACTACTGGACTGTGAACGGCGAGTGGCTGCTTGATAATGGAAGCAAAATGCCCGTAACCGGGGAAAAAGGCGACAAGGGAGATAAGGGCGACAAAGGTGATAACGGAGCTTCCGGCAGCGATGGTCTGACACCTTATATCGGTGATAACGGCAATTGGTGGATAGGCACAACGGATACCGGAGTAAAAGCGCAAGGCAATGCCGGGACTGACGGGCAGACACCGCATATCGGTGACAACGGCAACTGGTGGATTGGAACGACCGATACAGGTGTAAAAGCGCAAGGCGATAAGGGTGCGGACGCTGTCGCTCCGCAAGTCCGTATCAACACAGATACAAACGAGTGGGAAATCTCGATCGACAACGGCACAACTTGGGCTTCAACGGGTGTCAAGGCTACCGGTGAGAAAGGTAACACCGGAGCACAAGGTGAAAAAGGTGATTCCATGTTCAGCAGCATCGACAACTCGAACGAGGATTACGTGGAATTGACGCTCGCCGACGGTGTAACCAAAATCAAACTGCCGAAATATGCCGCTTTCTCCATCGCTTTCGAAAGCGATGAAGTATTCTACGCTTCGCCACAGAAAAATGAATTGACGCTTGTCCTTCCCGTTACTCTCAAAGAAAGCGACTATCGTTCTATCATAGCGACCGTAACCGCAACGAACGGCGCAGATGTGCAAACACGAAGCACCGGAAGTCAATGGAGTGTTACCGTAACGAAACCTACATTCGGAACAGACGGCGCATTGGTAGAGGGGAGCGCAAAAGTTGCGATAAAGGGAACAGAGAATACTCACCTTGCTGACACTTATTTGCTGCGTGTGGCTCTCGTGGCTGCAAACGGAACGGAAGTTACTGCTTCTCGGTTGGTGAAATATTTCGACGGGGCGATTGTGGGAAGCCAATCGGATATAACGAACAATACCGTCAAACGTTTGGCGTGGAAAGGAGATATGGCTGAAACCGATTTCGCGTATATCCGGAATAATATGGCTTCGACCTTGGAAGTGCTCGACCTTTCGGCTACCACGTTGACGGAATTACCCAAAGATGCTTTGGCTTTTTACAGTCGTATGAACCTTAGCGATAATACGACACTGAAAGAGGTAATCCTGCCGGACGGACTGAAAACTATCGGCGATTGTGCTTTTGCCATGTGTAAAGCATTGAATAAATTGAATGTTCCCTCTACAGTTACAACGCTCGGACGTTGGATATTGGAAGGTACACCTTTGACATCTTTCACTATTCCTGACGGATTGACCTCCTTGTCCCAAAGTACGTTCTATAATAGCGACATTGCAGAAATCCGTATTCCGGCAACGGTAAAGGAAATTCCTAACTGGTGTTTCACGCTCTGTGAGAACTTGGAGCGGATATATCTGCACGATGGCATTACGTCTATTGGAGAAGGTGCATTCTCTTCCTGCCCCTCCTTGGACCACATTACCATTCCCAAAGGGGTTACCGTACTGTCGAAAGACTTGTTCGCTTCTTGTCATGGATTAAGGGAGGTCTATCTGCATGATGGCATAACGGCGATGAAAGAAGACGTTTTTTATTGCTGTACGTCGTTGACCTACTGCACCTTTCCCGATTACGGGGAAAACAGTCTCCCTGCCGGTTTGACGGAAATAGGAAAGAATTGCTTTTATAACACCGCGTTAAAGCAGATAAATATGACAGATACGCAAATCAAAGCCATACCGGACTGGGCTTTCTACTCATGCGAGAATTTGAAAGAAATTACATTACCATCCGGTTTAGAAACGATTGGTGCTAATGCGCTCAGAGCATGTCCATTCACATCCATTAAGTTGCCTGCATCTTTAAAGGAAATACAAGGTGTCGCATTTTTAGGTTGTGATGACTTACGCTTTGTTACTTGTGATGCTACCACACCGCCGACACTGGGGGATTATGCATTTCCTAATAAAGTGTATCAACTAAAAGTACCTGTCGGATATGTAGATACTTATAAGGCTACTTCTTGGAACAATTATTTCGAGAACATTTAGAAATAATTACAAATCCTATCGGGAGAACTTTAAGACGGGTTGCAATAAGCAATCCGTCTTTTTTTAACGTACACTTTGGCATTAGCAATAAAATCCCTATATTTGTATTGAGTTATTTGACAGCATAGCACCGCAAATCGCTGAAAATTGCACGGTTGCCAATTCGTTACCGATATTCCTCAAATAATTCGCTAAATGTTTATTCCTCAAACGGTTGTGTCAAACCGTTGAAAGTCTAAAATAATAACTAAAACTATTATTATTATTCAGCAGCACCGTCACCACCACCGGCATTGTTACCATTGCCATGACCGTGACCATGACCATGTTCAGTTGAAGTAAAGACAGGATCTACAACTGTCTTAACCACCTTCTTAATCTTTACATTAGGAATAGTGTACAGTTTGCCATCCACCACTGTAGAGATTGTATTATCAGAAGTTTCGTATTCTGTAGTAGTCTTCAAAGTTACAATAGTATAAGCAGGAACTGTAACTTTCTTAGTATAAGTTACATCTGTGATACCCGGATTATATGATTTAACCAATGCTTTCAACACCTTCTTTACTTCATCACCAGACAATCCTCTAGTTATAGGCATAGCATCAATCGATGCATTTACAGCAGTAATATTAGTAACTTCTTGTCCAACCTTTGCTGTATATGGCAAATCCATTTCTTTTGCTTCACTACTTGTATTTTCACCACCTTCTTGCTCTCCTTCAACTTCACTAGGGGTAATAGTTTCCTCATCCTGATCAACAACAACATCTTTAGCAGCATTCAGTTCTTGTTGCAAGAAAATACTTACCGGAATCAAAGCAAATTGTCCTTTATTCAAAGCAGGAACAGTAGCTTGACCTTCTCCAGACAGATACTCGTCTTTTGTAGCTGCAAAAGTTCTTGTTGCAGCAGCAATCTTTCCATCTGAACCAGCTTCTATTACGAAAGGATTGCTAGTAATAGCAGCACCATTTTCTGTAATGCTTGCACCATTTATGATAGAACCATCTGATAAATCATATACAGTAATAGCAACAGTAGCACTTGCAGGGTCCAATTCTACAGGCGCAACATTGAATTCTTCTTTTTCGCAGCTTGTGAACATCACACTTGTCAAAGCCACTGCAGCTAATGCTAATTTAGCATTTACGCCACTTAAAAAACTTTTCTTTTTCATCTCAATTAATTAATTAAAAATTTAACAATTCTGACTTAATAAAATATGGGTTAAAACTATTTCTTTCCATTATATTATCACTTGCTTCTGCCTTATAGTCCTTATAATAATACCTTTCATTACCCGCATTATAAGCAATGCCCATGTTATCAGAAGTATTCATACGTGGGATATACCCCCTTCTTTTATATTTGTAAGGAGGCAATGCCACTTGAAACCGAAATCCTCCATTTGCTTTGGCATGCTCCGCCTTCATCGCATAAAAGCCTATCGAACAATAGCGGAAATGACGGATCATTTCAAACCGAACCCCCTTTTCCTTCAACAAATACTGTTCAGCCTTCAGTGTGAACTGTGTATTAAATCGCGGCCAATAGAAATTTCCACCCAAAGACCACGTCACACGCCATAATGAAGGATCATATTGGAACTTAAATCCGTCCCAACGTCCAGCTCCCGTATATCCTATTCTTGCCAACAAAGAAAAGCGCTCATCATTAAAGGGTCGAAAAAAATCTACATCAGCACCATATCGATTGCCACTAAAATAACCTACTGAGAATTTACCAAAAACGTTATAAGGCAATCGAAAACGTTGTGAAAGAGTCAGAAACCCCGGATGAACCTTTCCTTCCCGAGCTCCATATCCATCATTATAAATTGGTATCTTCACTTGTGCTGTGGCTTTCATACCCTTCCATAACGAAATTTCTATTGCAGGACTCAAATCAAATAGAACTTGATAAATCTGCGTAATAATCACGTTCTTGAAAGAGAATTCCGGATACACCAATACATCAATCTTGAACAAAGAACTATTTTTCAACTTTATTTTCCGTGCATTTTCCCAAGCATCGCCCAATTCATAGCTTACATTCCAGTCATCACGTTCTGCTTGGAGCACCGAATCACCCTTTATGGGATGATAATAAAGAGAAATCTGGGGTACATTATTGTCCAGAACTATTATCCGGCATGACTTTTCTTCCGGAATACACCTGCTAATAAATGGGCTTTCTATCTAAAACACAGACAATCCTTTGCTTCTCTCCTTTTGTTTGTCTGCTGTTACATAGGGAATTAATGACGCCTAACGGCCATGAACAGCCCTGCTAATGGTCGTCAAGCGATTGCTTTATGGCCGTAAGCAGGGCTGTTCATGGCTGTTAGGCGTCACTAACTCCAAGGCTTTTACGGATGAAGTACGTAGCCCGCATCTATTGTGGATAGGGCGCAAATGTATTGTACAACAACTTAAAGGATATTAGACGGCATTATTCATAGCCGTGAGTTAGAATCATCCGCTTGAACGGCTCACTCTACCGGTACTTTTCATAGCCTCTGCGGAATGATGCGTCCTACCGCTCAACTCGATATCCACCGACTTCGTAGGAAGGCAAACTCGAAAATGCAGGAAAACCGAACTGATTGATTTATGTAGCTCTTGCGTAATATTATGGTAGTAGACAGTGGGTTACTGCAAAACTCAGGCGTTTCAGACAGGTGGAAGCAAAATTTGCTTCCACCTTTTCGGGTTACTTCCACCGCAGGGCAAATGCCGATGGATAGGGGGATGCAGGAGGTGGGTGGAAGTGTGGAAGCAAAGTGATGGAAAATAAATTTCCGGAGCTGAAGCTGTCGTCATAGCAATAGCCACACTCTTGATAGTTTATTGTTACTGGCTTATTATTATATTTGCTCTTTCAGTAACGCTGTGTTCTACACTGTAAATATTTGATAGTTAATAAGGTAATTATAAAAAAGACAAGAGTGATAGAACATGAAAGCAATTTTTAGGATTGACTTTTGTTACTGTTTTGTTACTACTAATAATAAACTGTATGTTTTTATTTAAAGAATATGAAAAAACAATTGAAACTAAAAGAGCCAATAAAGGTGAGAACAAAAAAATTGGTTAATGGATGCCAATCCATATATCTGGATATTTATATGAATGGAAGGCGACAATACGAATTCTTAAAGTTGTATATTATCCCTGAACATAATCAAACTGATAAAAAAAGAAATGTCGAGACGCTAAATTTGGCAAATGCGATAAAGGCTCAGAAGATTTTGGAAATATATAATCAAGCTTACGGATTTAATCATAACAGATTGTCTAATATGAAGCTGACTGGCTATATGAAATTAATAGCAGAACAAAGTGTGAACAATAGAGTACGGAAAAATGCCATACATGCTGTTGTATGCCATTTGGAAAGATATACTCCGAATGGAATATTGCTAAGGAAGGTGGACAAGACTTATTTGTTGGGTTTTATAGATTACTTGAAGAAAACAAAACAAGAACATTGTAAGAAGGAAAAGACATTACATGTTAACACCCAATTCTATTATTTGAAAACGCTGCGCTACTGCTTGAACAGGGCCGTCTCTGAAGATTATATAACTGTTAATCCGATGAGTAAAATAAAAAAATGAGGACAAACCAAAACGTAATCGAACAGAAAGGGATTATCTTACCATAAAGGAATTGACCAGATTGGTTCATACTCCTTTTTATAATATCTTATTAAGGAAAGCATTTCTATTCAGCTGTTTTTGTGGATTGAGGCATTGTGATATTATTGCATTGAGATGGGAAGATATACACTATGATGAAAATGGCAATGCACTATTGAGTATTATTCAGAAGAAGACGAAAGAAGCCATATCACTTCCACTCTGTTCGGAAGCCATAAAACATCTGCCAGACAGAGGAAATGCACCAGAAACGGAAAAGGTGTTTGCTGGATTGGTCTCACTGGGAAGAAGTAATGTAATTTTACACAAATGGATTGAACAAGCTGGGATATCAAAGCATGTAACATTTCACACAGCGCGCCACACACATGCAACAATGATGCTGACATTGGGAGTAGATTTATATACAGTCTCCAAACTATTGGGACATACCAATATACAGACAACACAAATTTATGCAAAGCTTGTAGATGAAAGTAAAAAGAAAGCTATTGATTTAATTCCTAATATATCATAGGGGTTGGTTAAATACGAAGTGCAATTTGTCATTCTCTTTAATTCTTGCAGATATTTCTTCTATTTATCCTTTTTCAGAGAAAAGTGAATTAGCAAAAACAGCTAAAAAATGACTATTTGGCACAAAAACAACATTCTGTATAGTAATTATGCACAGCTATATTAAGGATTTTAAGATAGCTAATATACTTCATATAAACATTCTGAGTCTTTGTTGGGGGCTTTTGAAGAAAAAACAACATTATTTCATTTTTTCATATAAAAATCTTTGGTATTATTAAAAATGTGCCTATTTTTGCACCATATTTTGTGTTATACGAACACACAAAATGGTTGAAAAAGATGAGGTATAAAAACTCTAACATAAGAAAGTGCCTAAATACTAAAACAATAGCACAGTGTGCAACGTTCTTTTTATACTGTTTGCTCCCTTTAAAAGGGATTTGCCAAACGGGGGAAAGTACTGTAGATGCTTTAGTGAAAATGGGATTTGAAAATGTTGGATGGACAGAAGATGGCAATGAACGTGTGTATGTTCTGCAGAACTCTACATATCGTTTGCAAGGCGTAGGCATAGGCAAAGCGGTGGATGTTATTCAAAAGATGGGTTTACCGGAAGAAAAGTCATGCCGGATAATAGTTCTGGACAATAATGTACCCCAGATTTCTCTTTATTATCATCCCATAAAGGGTGATTCGGTGCTCCAAGCAGAACGTGATGACTGGAATGTAAGCTATGAATTGGGCGATGCTTGGGAAAATGCACGGAAAATAAAGTTGAAAAATAGTTCTTTGTTCAAGATTGATGTATTGGTGTATCCTCAATTAGCTTTCAAGAATCTGGTGATTACACAGATTTACCAGGTCTTGTTTGATTTGAGTCCTGCGATAGAAGTTTCGTTATGGAAAGGTATGAAATTAACGGCACAGTTGAAAATACCGGTTTATAATGATGGGTATGGAAAATATGAAGGTAAGGCCCATCCGGGAAATTTGACTCTTTCACAACGTTTCAGGTTGCCGTATAATGTGTTTGGTAAAGCTACTGTCGGGTATTTTAATGCGGATCAATATGGATTTGATGTAGATTTTTTTAGGCCTTTTAATGATGAGAGGTTCTCTTTGCTGGCTCGAATAGGATATACTGGAACCGGATATTGGGACGGATTTAAATTGCATTATGATCCTTCTACATGGGTTGCCACTTGGTCTTTGGGGGGTAGCTTTTATTGGCCGCAGTTCAATACTCAGTTCACACTGAAAGCCGAACAGTATCTAATGAAGGAAAAGGGGGTCAGATTTGAAATGGTTCGTCATTTCCGCTATTGTTCGATAGGCTTTTATGCTATGAAAGCAGAGCATGCCAAAGCGAATGGAGGATTCCGGTTTCAGGTGGCATTGCCTCCTTATAAGTATAAGAGAAGAGGGTATATACCGCGTGTAAACACCTCTGCCAATATGGGCATTGTATATAATGCGGGTAATGAAAGGACTTATTATAAGCAATACAAAGCAGAGGCAAGTGATAATATAATGGAAGAAAATAGTTTTAACCCATATTTTATTAAGTCAGAATTGTTAAATTTTTAATTAATTAATTGAGATGAAAAAGAAAAGTTTTTTAAGTGGCATAAATGCAGTGTTTGCACTTGCCGTAGTAGCTTTGGCTACAACTTTCACTTCTTGTGAAAAAGAAGAGTTCAATGTAAATATTGAGCCTATCAATGCGCAAGCTACTATCAGTCCGATTGTACTTGCCGTAGAGAATGGCGTTACAACTGATGTAACAACTGCTGCTACGGTCACTATCAGTCCGTCAGCTACGTTTACTGGTAATCCTACTTTGGCAGCAACTACAGCTACGGTTACTGCTTCTTATAATGATATGAGTGTAGAAGTTAAAGTTGCTGTTCCGGCATTGCAAGCAGGTCAGTTTGCTTCTTTGACTCCGACTATCATTCTTCAAAAAGAAACAGCAGAAACAAAAATCGTTGTAGACCCTCAAGAATCTACAAATACTGAGAATAAGGAGGGTTTTGAAGATAATACGACAGATTACTATTATTATACAACAGGAAAATATCTTAAGAAGTCAGGAAATAAGGTATTGGAGGATACAAAGGTAATCAATACAACAGATTTACTTGAAATCGGAGCTATTAATTCTTTCTTTAGTACTCTTAAAGATACTTATAAAGAGGAAGAGGTTGAGATAGATGAGGAAATTCCGGTTTATGCTCACTCTCGTACGATAATTAATGTCGCTTATACTGTTGTAACTACTGATTATAAGATTGTTAAAAAAGCTGATGCTAATACAAAAGCAGGGGAAGAAATCTTAGCTTCTATGAAGGTTAAGAATTTTGCGACTGCTTTAGGAGACATCTTGGTTGATCAACAGATTCCTGGTCACAATCACGCTCCTGCGGGTCATGGTCATGGCCATGGTGGAGATAATGCTGGTGGCGGTATTGTTGTTGCTGATTAACAGAACGTTTAGTTGTTATTTATCTTAAACTAAAGAGAAAATGAAAAGTAAATTAATGATAGCCTCCTTACTATTGGCAGGCGCTTGTGCAGCAAATCTGAATGCACAAGAAAAAACGAACTACTACACTCCGAAATGGAGCGATAATATTTTTGTCAGTGTAGGTGGTGGTATTCACTCTATCAACAATGACGGTTTCAATAAGATTGCTCCGCATTTCAGCGTATCAGTTGGTAAGTTGATTACTCCGACATGGGGTGTACGTGCTCAGTTCAATGGTGTTACTCAGCACTTGTGTCTGGATAACTCGTATTGGGAACATAATAAGACGTACTTTGGTGGTAACATTGATGCAATGATCAATCTTTCTACATTGTTCGCAGGCGTTAATCCTAACCGTTTCTTCGAAGTTTATGGATTCTTGGGTCCTCAAGTAACTGTTGCAAAGTCAGCTAATGTGCTGATTCAAAACGATGGAACAATGATTCCTGATGGAGATGAAAAGGCTAGAGCACGTGTAGGCGCTTCTGCTGGTTTGGGCTTGAAGTTCAATATCAACACTAAGTGGGCTATTGACGTAGAAGCTCGCGGTGCTATCGCTCCGTCTGTATTCGGCAATATCAGCAGCCATCGCAAGGCTGAAGGTACTGGAACTTTGACAGCAGGTGTTAGCTACATCTTCGGTGGTAAGAAGTTTATTCCGGTTTCTAAGATTGACGAAGACGCAGTCAATGCAGAAATCAACAGATATAGAAGTGAACTGGCTCAGGCTCAGGCTGACCTGGCTAACTGCAAGAATGCACTGGCCAACG
>ENA-OOZN01002090-OOZN01002090.1-human-gut-metagenome-genome-assembly--contig:-NODE-2090-length-11328-cov-1.426861_pt1 | contig 11328 bp, 8 predicted proteins | sample MGYA00241187_ERZ501397 | MGnify/ENA primary metagenome ERZ501397 (study PRJEB25962, sample SAMEA2042921) | human gut metagenome | biome: human gut; feature: human-associated habitat; material: faeces... | reverse complement strand
ATTGTTGTAACCGTTTATCGCTTGGTATGATATAACGTAAGTCTATTATATCCCATATATTTACAAAAGTAAAGACTCAATTTATAAATTTGTCTATTTTTTTATTATTTTTGATGTATATTACAGCTTCACTCTTCCCTCGGCACAAATCTCTCATATAAGCCCATAAGATTTGCCGTTCTTTCATCATAGAATTTTCCCTCAGAGCCGGGCTTTTGTTCAATGAGTCTCTCGTATAGCTCCTCAACACCGCCACGGACATAGTCGTTGAAATTTTTCATAAGCCTGTCATATTCTTCCTTTGTCTGTGCGCCCTTAAACGCTTCCCGCACCTTTTCCTCATCTGTCTTATCGGAGTCCGATTCTAACATTATCATCATCTGCATTATAAAGTCCAAGTCTTCTTTAGCTTTAATCATCTGATCCGGGAGAATACTCCTTGTCTCGACAGGTGAATAATCTCTCGGTGCTTTTCTGTCAAGCCTGATACCTATTATTGCTGCGAAAACATACACATCAATAGCCCTCTTAAAATATGTATGCTCAAAATCATCTTTCGACCACAGCTCACTCACCATGCGTGCGTGTTTGCCTTCAAACTCGAACTCTTTTTTGAAAAATTCAAAATCTGCCACTATGCTCTCTCCACCTTTCTAATCGATGCAAATGCTTCCTCGGGCTTCTTATCAATCGAATACTCTGCACCTACATACCTGTCAAGACCTGTATGTACCCAGTCCTTGCGGAGCATAAATACAATCACCTGCTCAGAAACCTTCGGAAGCACACCTGACACAAGAGAAATATTCTCATCACCTAATTTTGAAAATGGACCATCAAGCACAATAGGAAGTGTATCATCATCATTTAACTTGCTCCCCTCATCATTGCCGGTATTCCGTTCAAGCTTCTTCCTGCGGCTGTAATCCATTATAGTTACAATGAAAGCAAAATTTCTGGCTACCTTCTCTCCTTCTGAAAGATTACGCTCCTCTCTGTAACCAACGCCGGTGTTATAACACATCTGTATTTCATAGTTCTCGGTAAGCTGTATCTTCTTATCCTTTGCATTGAACATTTTTTGAAAATTAGCCTGTATTTCCTCATTCAATTCATTAAAGATTTTTTTCTCTTCCTTTGAAAAATCTGCACTTATTCTGTTATACACAGCCTCAGCAAGCTCAACTCTCCTGCGCCATTTCTCATTCTCGGCATTTTTAAGCTCCTGACTATGCATCTGAAGCTCTATACTGTGGATTCTGTTTTGCTTAGATTCAATAAGAGCTCTTATCTCACCCTTTTTATGGGATGCTCTGTCTGCTTCGTCCTTGTATCTTCTAAGCTCACTTCTCTTCTCTGCAAAGTTGATATTCTCTTCTATTTTCTGCTCAAGCTAGTGAAGCTGAATAAGTGTATCTTCATAATTTCTCGCACAATCATCAACCTGCTTTGCAGCCTCACTAAGTTCATTTTCAGTCCTGTTCCAGCGCCCGGCTGTCCTCTCGAATTCACCAAGAAGTGAACCCATATCGGCCGGCGGAAGATAATTTCTCTGCTCTAACAGACATTCAAGCTCATGCGAGCCCTTTGTTATCGGCGTACCGCATATACAACGCCCGCTTCTTATTATAAAATCAATACTTGCCTGCTTCATGTGCGGGATATCACGACGCTCACCTGCAACCGACTTCACCATCTTAAGCGAAGCTTCTATGAGCGGCCTTGCAAACTCTCTGTACGCAGTCCGGTCATACTCTGTTACAAAATTTTTAAAATTAGCTATGTAACCTTCGTTCTGCGCTCTAAGTATACTCTGATACTGCTTGTAAGCTTTCTGAAGCTCCTCCGTATCTTTATTTGCTTCAAGATATAACTCGACTTCCCTGCTCTTCTTACTAAAATGACTGATTGTCGCATCCAGGCTTTCAAGCTGATGCTTACATTGCTCGATTTCTCGTTCTAGTCTCGTCAGTTCTCTTCCATAATCGTCATATATATTGCCTTTACCTTGGATATTTTTCCTAAATTTCTTAATAACCGAAGTATCCCCCGAATCCTTAAGATGCATCATTGCCAGGCGGTATGCCGATAATCCGGTGAGAATATGCACAGATTCCTTGATGTCTTCTTTCACACCATTTATCGCAAAATCACTCCAGCGCTCGCCGTCAAACAAAAAATAATTCGAAAGATTCTTAGGAAAAAGCTCATTTATAAACTCATTCATGAGAGTATATTTAGGTCCCGGCTCAATTTCACGTCTTATATCGGGACTGTTAATGTCCGCAACAAATGCCTTCAGCACTTTATACGATTCTTTAGCCAGCAGCTTAGGATACACTCTCATATATTGAACTTCTCTGTGGATTGTATATAAGCTTTCACTGTCCATCGCTGTTATCTCAACAAACACAGTCGCAGTCTTATTTGCGTCAAGACCTGACAATACATCATTGTTAAGGAGCTGATAGTCACTCTCCTTCTTATCACGCTCCTTCAAAATAGCTCCATACAGGCACCAGCGGAATGCCTGTGCAAGAGTAGTCTTGCCTACAGTGTTATCCCCCAATATCACTGTCACATTTTTTTCACTGTCACAGCTGAACTCAATTTCATTAACACCCTTGTAGCGCATAAAATTCTTCATTTTTAATGTTTTAAATTTCATTCGTGCCTTCTCCTCGCCACTATCTGCTCAATTTCAGATTTTCACAAATAACCTTTCCAATCTCCTCCACCATCTTTATATCCGTCTTTGCCTTGCTTCTGATATTCTGCCGTTCAATGTGAAGAATTTCAAACATAACCGATTTTACAAGCTTTTCATCTGCCTCTGCCATCTTAAGTGCCTCCTTTCAGAATTTATCATTGCTCTCTTATTTCCACTCTGTCATCATCCAGCCTTTTATTTAAAATTGCGCCAAAATAGCTTATCAAACGCTTTTTTCTTCTGTTAAAAAACTCTTCATTCGGTATTCTATATACAATATCATTGTCAACATGCTTGTCGATTCCACATTCAGCAGCATCAAAAATCTCATGGATCTCCTGGATAAGCCAATGCCCGCTCATCTCATCATAAAGACCCGATTTTCCAAGTGCATCCTGCAATGGCATCGCACTCTTATCATTATTGCTGCTGCCATCCATAATCATGAAATTGCCGAGTCCATCGGTATAATTTTCCCTTGCAATATTGGTTGAAGGTTCAAAATACCTTTCCAGTGCCGAATTATTTTTCCTGTCAGGCTCTAGATGATCCAGCTGGATATTGTTGCTTCCGAATTTTGTACCAGTTTTAAAAATAAGCGTGTTTCCTGCCTTATTAGAATAAAACAAGTTTATAAACAATACTTTTACTTTTAACTGTGACTTTTCATTGCCATATCTCCATTCATCAATCCACTTTTTAAATTCCGCATTAAGTGCATCAATGCTTCTGCTGCTCACTTTTAAAATATAATCCGTTTCGACAACATTATTTCTTTCAATGTAATCTTTTGCTATGCTTCTTGGGTTATTAGAATCCTTTGCAAGAAGTGCAAAGCGCCAGAACTCATAAGCTACATTATGTATCTGTGCATACTCATCATTGTTATTTTCACCATCTTCCTTTATTCCACGGACATATAACCTGAAATTTGTCATTAGTTCATTGCTGTCAATGTTATCAAACGGGTGCTTGTCCAAATATTTCTTGATAATAATATTGGTAATTGCCGGTATAACACCGTACATTGTAAGTGCATTTAACAGATTTAATGCTTTGTAAGTAATGGATTTAGAATTTTCCCTCTCTGTTTTTATGACAATATCTGTTTTATTCCTGTATGCAAAATCAAACTCATCTAAGACAATGCCGAGCATCTCATATATGTAAATATCCTTTAACAATGCCTTTCCGTCATAATCAGGGTTGTTGATTAAATATTTTCTCTCAATCGCTTCACGGTACTTTTCGTTGTCATTATATTTTAAGCTGCTATCTGCGGTAAAATACTGTGCCGCAAGATATGAAATAAGCTTAGAGCGTTCCTTTGCCCCCTTATCAGGAAATATTTTTTCCACCCACAGCTTGTCTGCCTGCTCAATATATTCATCCGTACTGTATTCATCGTCCGTGTGATGGCAATACCACTTATAAAACAGGTTTTTGATAAGCTCCAAATCTTCAACAGGAAAATTTCTGTCATTCAGCACCTCAAATAATGTGTAAGCGTCCTTCTCTTTTCCTGTGACGACAACGCAGAGTTTAATTTTTTCTAATATTTTTTTGATAGCCTGACTTAACTTTTTAATATATTCTTCAAAAACAATTCCCTTATCGACAATATATGTATCATAGAGTTCATCATATATTGCTTCCATAGCATTCATGTATTGCTCAGTGACAGAATTTTCTTTGCTTGAGTTCTTGTCAAAGGGTACTTTATCCAATCCGGGCATAGTCAAATTTGTGAAATTCATTACCATCCTCGATAAAGCTTCCTTTAATCTTTCATTGTAGCTGCTTCTGCTGTATGTAAGTGCAAGCTTTACATCCGATAAGAATCTTCTGTTCTTTTCCACACATGCAGTCCTATAATGTTCCTCATCCGAAATACTTCTTGCAACAAGACCAAGGCTTGATTGATAATAATTTGTCAATTTATTCCATAATTCTTCTTTTTCATCAACCTGCTCTGCACTCATTCCTTCAATTCTATCCACATAATCACTTATTACAGCGTCAGTTTCTCTGAGCTTTTTTACCTTATCTTCGTCAAATATGTTTATGGCAGTATCTATCAGCTCATTCATCCCATTTGCAAGCTTGTATGTTTTTCTGCCATGAATCAGCTCATCTATATATCCCCTTATAATAAGAAATCTTAAGTAATTCATCAAAAAAAGTGTGGTAATTCTCTGCTGTCCGTCAACTATTTCAAATCTGCCGTCTTTACCTGTAACCATGACAACCGAGCCCGCAAAATATTCCTCATTCTCATCATCCATTTCCTCGTTGTCATGAAAATCCTTTATAAGGCTCTTTATTCTGTCTCTGTCCCATTTATATGGTCTCTGATAATACGGAATCTCCACTTTTAAAGGTACATTTTCCTTTCCATCCTTAGGCATGCATAATTGACTTATATTTCTTATCTCTGCAAATCGTAAATCCATATCTTCCTCCTAAATCTCCCCAACCGCTCTTACAAGTGCATCTATCTCATCCACTGTAGTGAACATGCTTATGCTTGCTCTGACAACACCGGAGTATTCCTTGTCGTCAAGATATTCATGTATGAGCGGTGCGCAGTGGTAGCCTGTTCTCACCGCAATATCATAATCGGCATCAAGAATCATCCCTACATCTGATGCCTTATAGTCTTTTACATTGAATGCGGCAATTCCTACATGTCTGTCCTCAGGCGGAAGATACAGCTTCACATTGTGCAGGCTGCCAAGCCTGTCTGCCATGTAGCGTGTGCGTTCCTTCTCTAAAGCCAAGCGTCTTTCTACCTCTGCATTGTCAACATTCTTAATCGCAGCGAGAAGTCCTGCTGCCGCCAACACATTCGGGCTTGCAGGTTCATATCTGCCAGTTCCCGACTCAGGCATATGCACATTTAACGAGTCACTTCCTGTTCCGCCTGCAACAAAGGAATCCATTTTTTTTCCTTGCCTTATGAAAAAACCGCCTACTCCAAATGGTCCATATGGTGTCTTATGCCCTGCAAATACATAGAAATCAACCATCGAATGTGCCATATCAAATGGCACAAGTCCAAGTGCCTGTGAGCCATCGACAACCACTGTCGCACCATATTCCTTGGCTTCCACTGCAATCTGTTCTACAGGCAGTATATATCCTGTGACATTGCTCACATGTGTCATAAATACAAATGCCGGCGCATGTATGCTGAACTCATAGGAAAGTCTCTCCGCATCAATGCTTCCATCCTCCGCAAGCGGCATAATCCTGATATGGTTTCCGCAATTAACGTCCTCTCTAAAATTTTTAAATATTCCCTGATTATAGATAGTCCGCACCACTGCATTGTGCTCATATGGCGATACATATATATAGTGTTCTTCCTTAATCCCAAGTCCGCCAATTATCTGATTTAATGCAAATGTAGCAGAGGGCGACAGTACGACCTCTGCTACATTTGCCGCATTTATCATGCGAAGTAATTCTTTCCTGAGATTGTCGATTATGTTGGCAGACTGCTGCGCCAGAGCATATGAACCACGTCCGGCATTAAATGCCAGACTGCGGTTTACAATATCCATCTGCTCATACACATATTCCGGCTTCGGAAATGTTGTCGCTGCGTTATCAAAATAAATCATGCTCATTTGTAATCTCCAAACTTATTATATTAAATATCCGTGTGTCAGCTCTCTCCAGCAACAAGCTCCGCAAGCACTCTCGCAAGCACTGCAACCTTCTCATTTGTCTCAAGACTGTCTCCGAACTCGTCAAGTGCATCCTTTATCGCATTTTTCAGGAAATAGCTTGTGCTGTCGTCCTCAATATCTTCATAGCTTTGCTCAAGCAGGCTCCCGCTTCCGCCTTTTAGGATAATGCTGTTTAATTGTGCATCATCTCGCAAGCTGTTCTCAGCTTCATTGCAGAATTCATTCCAGCCTTCCTTGAACTTCTCAAGCATTCCATTGCGCCAGTCATCTATGTATATATCCGTGACGAGCTTAGAAAGCTTTGCAGCAATCTCCTTTTCCTCATAGGTCGAAAGACTTGATATATAAGACAATATGGCGGATGTTCTTCCTCTGTTTACCTGCTTTTTAAGCTTAGTGCAGTGCTCTGCATAATACTCGTCAAGCACAGCTCTTAAGCTGTCCTTAACGCCCGCATTGCAGCGCATCTTTATGATGCTGGCTACTTTGTCCGAAAGCATGTCTAAATACCCATCCATGTATCCTTTCAGATATTTTATTCTCTTTAATGCATCCGTATAATTATTCTCTTCCGCCTCTAATACGCTTATAAGCTCCTTAAATAAGAACTCATGCGGATTATAATCCTGATGCCTTAATGCAGCACACAGCCCTCTAAGTGCCTTATCCATGCCGTCAGCAATATCTACATGATGCATATTTAAGACAGCCTGAGGCAGAGAACGGAACCATCTTAAGATTCCATCAAGCACTTCCCTGTCCTGCGGTGTACCCATCATTTTTATCTTGATTTCAAAAAGCTTGATAAGCTCTTCAATATAATTGCGTTTCTCTATTGTCTCATGCTCCACATACAGAAAATAATTCTGCGGAGCGTCATTTATATTGCCTAATATGACAGCATCAATATTTACTTCTCTGTCCTTTAAGCTTATAACCGGCTTATCCTGCAATCTTGAAATACACAGAGCGATATATATCGGAATAATTCCCTTTCTCACACCATAGCCGCTGCCCATAAGCCGGTCATATAGGAGCTTGAACGAGCATTTGTTGTTATCGCACATTGTGATAAAACGCTCAATCTCACAAATCATGAGGTCACAGCCTCTGTCTAGTTCCACATCGCTAAGAACACCGGTATTTACCAGAACAGCTCTGTAAATAGTTGACTCCGGCGATGTTCCCTTCTCGAATGCCGTACAGTCTTCATTCTCAAGAAGCATATCAATAATCTTGTTGCGCGCTTTCTTATTCTGTGCGGATATGTTCTGTCTGTTGATAAGTTCATTGTTCACTATAGGAGAATTATTGTAATATTCTTCCATTATGCTGCTTAGGAACATATTAAAAGTCATTCCGTTTCTAAAGCCCGAATTATAGTTCCCACCATTATGAAATACTGCACATGAGCCATTCTCAGGATTGTATGCTGATTCTAAGTATCTGTTAATCTCGTAAGCGATATCATCACAGTAGTTGATAAGCTCCTTTTCGAGTACAACATTGTCCTCAATAAATGCCTTATCATTTATGAGAGTCTTTGCCGCAATATACCTTCGTATGCTGTCGCTCTTGTCAAACAATCCATGTGTTACAATAACAACAACCCTGTCATCCCTAAGCTTATCTGAAAGCTGTGCATAATCTATCTCATGCTCGGAGATGACCACAACGATTTTACCGTCTGAAAAGTGTTCCTCAAACAAAAGCTGTGGAGAAGGAAGCTTGGCTATCTGCTCCGGTGACATGAAAACATATTCAAAATATCTTGTCATCGAATAAATTTGGTTATATTTCTTAGGCAGGACATAGTCATACTCGGAAATTATGCCAAGTGTCTCTAGGAGGTCTGTGTCTGCTGAGAGCTTTGCGGCTCTCTTTGAAATCTCTCCCTGAATATCCACACCTACATTATTATAAAAGCTGTATGAATGCTTTCTTGTGCGGTATATTATAATTCTTTTATCCGTAAGCGCTTTTACAATCTGCCTGCACTCATCATCGGAAAGATTAAGCGCACCTGCAAGCTGTGGCACATCAGCCGGCAATTCATCCGGTATATCGATTATATTTATAAGTGCAATAATCTTAATCAGCTTCTGTTCAAGCTCATTGCCGGTTTTTGAAAGAGCATACTCAGCCTTCAGCCATTCATTGTGGACAATCGTGTCCGAAGCTTCCTCTCTGAATAGATTCTTAAAATAGTCATATACTGTGTCAGCCGTCACGCCATAGTCGGCTTCATCAGCATCACATTCGTCTATTATCCTGCACAGGCTGCCCTTTTCATCGTGGGACAGATATGTAAATATGCTTCTCTCGTTCTGTGCAACCTTCTCACTTATATGAAGGAGCATATACGCGGTAAGAGGCATAAGCGGAAAACAGCCACACACTACATATTTCTTAAAATCTTCCTCATCAAACAAGCCGGAAAAGCACGAAAACCTGTAAGAGCCCACTGCATTCTTATAATATCTTTCTATGCCCGGAATTCTCTTTAATACAGCTTCATCCTTCTTTAACACATTCCCGATAAGCTCATAATTATTCTGCGATGATACGACAAAGAGCACTTCCTTTATTCTGCCTTCCACACCTCTGAATGCATTTCTCATATCCTCAGGCAGCTTAGCGCCGTACTCTTTGATGCTCTTATGTGCCACAAAGGTTATGAACATACGCCCCTGCGTGCCTCTGTCCGCAAGCTCACACATGTCCTGTAACACTTTCATATCTCTTGAAAATGTCTCTTTTTCATGACCTTCTATATACTTACTGAATTCATCGAATATTATATATATTCCCGCATATCCGTAATCGTGCGACAGAACAGCCTTAATCTGCTCATATAACCTCACTGTCTCTAACATGACTATCGGGTTAAATTCACTTCCGTTAGTTACAGCTGGATAAATTTTGCAGAACAAATCCAATGCCTTTTTATCATTTTTTTCAAGCTGAGCACATAATATATCAATACTTTTACAGCCGCTCTTTATAAGTTCTTCCTCAAAATGGCTGTATGCTTTCGGGAACTTTTCCTTCCACTGTGCAATCTTCTTTAACGCTTCCCCGTAATAGCTCTCCGGAGCTATGCCTGCAAGTCCTTCCCTTTTTAATGCATCATTTATTCCGACTAAAAACGCCTGATTGAGGTTCTCATTCGTTCCCGATATAATTACCGGGAGAAACGGCTTCTCCATATGCTTCAGCCTGTCAAGCAGCACAAGCAGCATATGCGACTTGCCTTTGCCATATGGCCCGATAAGCATTGTTGCGTGGTCTTTATCTTTTTCTATATTTTCAAGATAGTAGTCTATAATGTTCTGTGAAGAACGTGTATACACATAGCTGTCTATCTTTCCTTTATTGTCCAAATCTAGATAAAGATTAACGGAATTTTCAAATCTTTTATCTATCTTAATCCAATCTTTTAGTCTGTCTGCCATAGCTATCCTCTCTGACCTTCCAACTTATCAAGGTAGTATTTTTCTATAACTTTCTCAGGCGTTATAGTGCTCATTGAATATACCATATCAAGTCCGGCTGTTCTGTTCACTGCAATATACCCATCCGATGCCAGTTTATCGAGATAAAAATTCAGGGCAACACGATTTAAGTTATATATTTTTCCGGGAAGCATATCGCCCTTTAACAATGTATCAATGCTCACACTGTCCGTCTTCTCATTTTCAAAATATCTTCTTATAAGGAATAACACTGCCATATCCGGAAGTATCTCCTGCGCCGGCATATATTTTTTGTATGTAATGCCATTTCTTTTTAAAAGAGTAAGCTCCGAAAAAGGACTTACCTTCTTCTCTTCCGGGTCATAGTCCACATTCTTGTCTCTCGAATACATATTTATTATAGCAGTCACATCTGCCAGAACAGAGCTCTCCGGAAGCTCTTGCTGCATTGAATATGCCTTCATCTCACGCATCAGTACATCACAAAGCTCATCCTTGGTATACTCTTCATTGCCTATTTTATTAAAAAATACATACCAGCTTGTAGCAAGCTCTGCGTTGCATGCGATACCGGCATGTATAAGCCACATCGTAAATATATCTTCAAAGTAGGCATCATATTCCTTTATAAGCCTTCCCATAGCGCTCAACCTGACTTCACCCTTACTCTCAGCCGTAACGCCGCCTGCTCTCAGCCAATAACGGATTGCTTTCGCCATATTCGTGCCGACACCAAGCGCATCCGCACCCGCATACTCGGAAAAAACCTTTGGGTTGTCAGACACAGCCTTAAGTCCCTTTGCAAGCCATCCCTCTCTAAGTATAAATGTCTCATGACCTTTCAGTCTTATCTTCCTAACAGTCTGTTCCGACATAATTTTCCTCATTTCCATAAATTCTCTTTAGATATTTACAAATTCTATATTCATCTGCAAAACTGCTCAAATAATATCAGGCTCAATGACTCAGGCAGAACTTGATATATTTTATGTTCTCTTAACAGCAAGAACCTTCTTCATGTAGCAGCCGGAATTAAAATGGTTCACACATTCGGCACATCTGACACATTTATCATCATCTATATGATATCTGCTGCTGCCATCTGCACTGCTCTCAATCCTTATCGCGCCATGCTTACATACGCCTTCACACGCGCGGCAGCCCATACACAGCTGATACTTGGTGAGCTGACACTTCACCTTCTCTTCTGCCGCATCGACAGTCTTTGCTCCGTCTATATGGAAATCAAGTATCGTAACCTTGAGCAGTGACGTTCCTTTTCTTCCCTGAAGTCTCAAAATCTGAACACCTTTACGGTTAAGCACATACACTTCACCAAGACGTGCATTCCCCATATTAAAATCAAGAGATCCGAAGGGCTTAAAAAGCTCATACAGTTCATCCTCTATAGGCTTTAAAAGCTCATAATTAAAGCTGTTCTCCTCAA
>ENA-OOZN01002088-OOZN01002088.1-human-gut-metagenome-genome-assembly--contig:-NODE-2088-length-11334-cov-1.952833_pt1 | contig 11334 bp, 12 predicted proteins | sample MGYA00241187_ERZ501397 | MGnify/ENA primary metagenome ERZ501397 (study PRJEB25962, sample SAMEA2042921) | human gut metagenome | biome: human gut; feature: human-associated habitat; material: faeces... | reverse complement strand
ATTTAGATAAAATACCTGAAGAACAATTGTGTAAAATTTTTAAAGGATTTGATAAGAATATTATTCATATAGGCACTAACAAACCTCTTCATATTGCTAATAAGGAGTTATTAAAACAATGTGCAGAATCTTTTTATGAAACTGAAAAAGATTCTTTAATAAAAAGTCAATTATTATTTAGAAATTTCGTTGATTATATTTTTAATAATAACAGAGAAAAAAGATTAAGCAAACTAAGTAATGCACAAAGATTTTATATTTTTCAAAATATTGCTAAGGACTTAAAAGAAATATCTGAAGATTATTTTTGTGATTATTCTTTAAATTTTTCTTTTACAGATGAAGAGTTTATGAATGAACTTTTTGGTGAAATTCAAAAAGGTATTTCTAATCCTTTATCTGATGAAAATTTTTTAATAAACACTATGGCAAAAAATGATCCTAATGGTGAAAAAATAGTTGTCAATAAATATAATTTTAAAACTAATAATTTATATACTTATTTTTATATTGTTCTTTATCATATAGTATTAAAGGATATTGATTATATAAAGAAATGCCAAGTTTGTGGAAAGTACTTTTTCTCTGATAAGAATATTACCTTATATTGTAATGGTAAATATTCAGAAGATATTACCTGTAAAGAATATGGAATTAAAACATCTCAAAAAAGAAAAGAAAATGAAGAACCTGTATATGGCAAATATAGACAAATATATGCAAAAAAAGCTATGGCAATAAAAAGGAATCCAGATATTGAATACTACAAAACCAACTATGAAAAATGGAAAAAAGAAGCTAAAGAATTTATTAATGATATAAAAGCTGGTAAGAAAAATTATGATGAATTTGATGAGTGGTTGGATAAAAATAAATAAAACAAGCAAGTATCATTTATTACTTGCTTGTTTTGACAAATCTATGGCTATTACATTATACACGAATCTGCTTGCTTTAATATTTGCAGAAACTATATTTATAATTAATAATATTCCCAATAAAACTATAAATTTCCAATTAAATATAGTCAATTTTAATATAGATAATACAAAATAGATTACAATCATCGCAATAGTTATAAACACAAAATCTCTTGTCATTAAATATTCTCTATTTGATACTTCTATCATTTTTTCTCCCCTATATTTAGAATAAATGCTATACCAATTTGAATTTTCATATTTTTTCCTTTTATCTTCATCTTTAGGCATATTTTGATAAATATTTTTATATATTTCTATAGCATTTTCTTTTAAGATTCTATCATCTTTGCATTTTTTCTTTATATTTGAAAAAATACATTCTCCAGGTTTATTTATTATACCAAACAAATAAATTATTTTATCTTTAAAGTAACTACTAATTATTGCATCCGATAAATATGCAAATAGATATATTATTCCAGAAGATAATGTAGTTGTTATCAGCTGATTAGCATTTATTATATTGTTACTATCTAAATTAAAAGAATTCGATATACATATATATAAAAATATCACACCTAATATATACATATTCATTTCTTTATCTTTATAATCTTTTATATTCATTTATATCCCCTTTACCACAAATATTTTTGTTTCATCAAATTTTTTATTAGAATTTACTATTCTACATCTTAATAAATGTGTTCCCACATATGATAGTTCTCTCTCAAATTTATATTTTTCTATTTTTTCATTTTCTGATTTATAATATATTTCTTGATGCTCGAAGTCTTTTAAAATTCCTCCATTTGATACTTCCCAATATATAAAAATATTGTCACTATTATTAAGAATATCCCCCCAACTATAAATAGAAAATTTTAGACTAGATTTTACATTTATTTCATCTCCGCTATTTATTGTTTTTAATTCTCCATTTTCTAGTTTTCCACCTCTAATTTCAAACCCTTGGTGATTTCTTTTATTATCATTAGTATAAAATCTATTTGGTACAACAGTAAAACTACCACTGGAATTTATTATAGCACAAATTGTACCTAATTTTTTTGTAGTATACACCTGTTCATTTGATGTCCATTTCTTATATAATTTCATAGCTTCTTTATTCGGATGATGATATTCTTCATAATTTCCACATGAAATTAATGTTACTACTGGATTTATTAATTTAATAGACTCTAAATATGTCGTTTCTGGATTAGCATCTTCATCTATATGTTCATTTGCTTCATCCGTAAAAAAACTTCTTGATCCATGATGACTTGCTACTAATATATCTGTATTTTCATAGTTTATAAGTTTATCTTTAAAATTGGGAACAATCTTTTCTTTCCAGCTTTTCCAATCAGAATCACCAGTTAGTAGAATTTTTCTTCCTGCATAATTTATTAATAAAACCATTGAATTAGTATGTTGGACTTTAGTTTGCGCTCTTAGTCCATTAACATAGTTTTCTCGAAAATCTTCTTCTGCAGCTAGGCAATATATATCAGCATTTCCTATACTCTTTATTTTTATATTAGATGGTACAGGAACAAATAAATTGCTCGGATTCTCTTCTTTTAATTTTCTTCTTAAATACATATAATAGTTATAATCTGCATTGTCTGTATTTTCTCCACTTTGCCCTGAATCCCATATACTTCTTATCTTAAATTTTTCATTTATCTTTTTTAATCCTCTTAAGTGATCTAAATCTCTATGAGAATTTACAAAAACATCTATTTCTTGTACATATTCATTAGTTTCAGCCTTAAATTTTTTTGGAATTTTATACTTTAAAAAACTTAAAATTTCTTGTTCATTAGTATTTGTTACATTACAATCAAACAGCATAACTGTATTATCTTCAAATATCAATAAATTCATTAGTCCAGATTGGCAATCTATTAAATAGAATTGCATATATTGATTTTCTTTATAAAATGATAACGGTTGTTGCATACATATACCTCCTATTACTTCTGTCACATTATATCATATTTTCTGTGAAAAATCCAGCAAATTCCTGATATAACAAGTTTCGACAATTTTCTTAATATTATTTTATTCAACTTGTCCACATTTATTATTAAATCCTCTTGTATTTCGTTAACTGCTATGATAATATGTTATTAGTTAACAATTATATTCTCTCCTACCATTATATAACTTGAAAGGAGGTGAAACAGAGTAATGGCTGGGAGTATTGAAAAAAGAGGTAAAAATAGTTACAGGCTAATAGTTTGTCATGGTTTTAATTTAGATGGAAAACCTATACGTCATACTAAAACTGTTCATGGAACTAAAGCACAAGCTAAAATTGAACTTGCAAAGTTTGTTGCTGAAGTAGAACAAGGCACAGTTATTGAAGGGAAATCTATAACATTTAAAGAATTTACTGAAATATGGAAGAGAGATTATGGCTCTAAAGAATTAGCACCTTCTACCTACAGAAGATATTTAGGTATGTTAGAATCAAGAATACTACCTTACCTTGGACACTTTAAACTAGACAAAATTAAACCAACTGATATTATGAAGTTCTATGATATGTTAGATAAAGATACTCAAATAAGACGTATTAAAAGTAATAATGGCTATAGAACATTAAAACCTTTATCTCAAAAAACTATATTAGAACACCATAGACTAATTAGAGCTATGCTACACAAAGCTGTATATTGGCAATTATTATTTAATAATCCATGTGAAAGAGTTCAACCACCTAGAAGTAGAAAACCTAAAAGAAGATATTATGATGATGAACAATGTAAAATTCTGCTTTCTAATTTAAATGAACTATCTACAGAAAATATTAAATATAAAGTAGCAATAACACTTACCGTATTCACTGGAGTAAGACTTGGTGAACTTATGGGATTAGAATGGTCTGATATTGATTTTACAAATGGAATTGTTAGTATCAATAAATCAAGTCAATATTTAGCTGATAAAGGTGTATTTACAAAAACACCTAAAACTGAAAGTTCAATAAGAGATGTTGCAATTCCAGATTTTGTTGTTTCTTTGCTTGAGGAATATAAATCATGGTATGAAGAACAAAAAGCCTTATATGGCGAATTATGGATTGATTCTGATAGGTTATTTGTTCAATCAGATGGTAAGCCTATGCATCCATCAACTATTAGTAAATGGTTTGTTAAATTTGTTAAAGAAATTGGACTACCTGTAATTAATTTTCACGGTTTAAGGCATACAAATGCTACTTTGCTTATATCGCAAAATATAGATGTAGCAGTTGTTGCTGCAAGACTAGGTCATGCACAGATTACTACAACATTTAATTTTTATGTGCATCCTATCATTTCCCACAATAAAAGTGCAGGAAATGTATTACAAAATTTATTAATACCAAACTAAAAACTACTTTTTTCAATAAATCACAAAATTACTTTGTCGGAAATAAAATCAGTAGAAAACATTTTATAAATTTCCATGTTTTTTACTGATATACATAGTCTTTTGAGGAATAAAAAAGTTAAAATACTTCCCAATTATTTCCCAACTTGACATAATAGTGCTATTTTTAAGCATTATCGCAACCATTTTCAGAGCATAAAAAAATACTCACAGTCTTTGAAACTGTAAGTATTTATACTTTGGTTGCGGGGGTAAGACTCGAACTTACGACCTTCGGGTTATGAGAGTATGTGTCAACTAACTGTAGGCAATTTTTTTATCTTTTTTTCTAATCCTTTAATGTCAATTGCTTCAACACTTTATTTTATTTTTGTTCTTTTAATAAAACATAGCCTTTTTATTTTAAAAACTACATCTCATTTCTGAAAATTCTTTTAATTTGATTATTTCTTTTATTATTTTTGAATTTATTATTACATTTTTTATTTCTTTATTTTCTTCTGTTTCTTTTCTATTTGCTCTATGTTGCTTATTTGCTTTTACATTTTCTTCAATTTTCCTTATCCAATCTTCTACACTTGTATCTATTTGTATTGCTGTTTCTAATTCATCTATATTAAACTTTTCACTTAATACACATACTTTACTTAGCGCATTTGCTCCATGTATTCCAAATGCTTTTCTTCCACTACAAAATCTTTTCTTTAATTTACTAAATATTTGACTTTCTTGTGTTCCCATATTTCTATATTCTATTCCTTTTGGTGCTTCTGGAACTTCTACTATATCTTGATATCTTTCTAAATCGCTACCCAAATAACTTTTTAACTTATCTAATTTCTTTACTGCCTGATATTCTCCATTTAATTCATATTTTAATCCATCTATTGCTGGTTGTATTTTTTTTAATTCTTTTTTATTTATTAATTTAATAAATATATTTCTATATTCTTTCGGTACATCTCCTACTATTTCTTGCATTATATGAAATTGGTCTTTTGGGTATATTCCTCCTTTTGTTGTTGTTCCTTTTGTCCATTTTGCTCCATCTCCATTTGTTACTCTTAATTTTATTTTTCTTTCATCATATTGGCTAAATACTCTTGCCTCTCTTAATCTTGCCATTTCTTTTGGTTTCATTATTCCTGCTATATATTGCTTATTTACTAAACTATGCCTTGGATCATCTTTTTTTCATCCTTCATACATTACGTGTAATTTAAACTCTGTTTTTATTTTCATTTTTGGATTAAATTCTTTATTTTCTCGTTCTACTTTTTGTTTGTTTTTTTCTAATCTTTCTTTTCTATCTTTTCCATGTAAATTTATCCATATTCCATCTGCTTCCTCAAATAATGCTGTTACTTCTTTTAACCCTGCTACTAACTGGTTTTTATCAAATATTTTTCTTTATTTGTTATTTTATCTCCAATTTTTAATATTATTTTTCTTATTTTTTCATGACATAATGATGTATTTGTTGTTGTATCTATTACTGATTCTGCTTTTCTATATGAATCTGTTACTGCTACTATTTCTATTACTTTTTCTACTAAATTACTTGATACTTTTCCTTAAGCACTTATTTTTAATGCTTCATCTAATAAATACACTGTTTTTGTTATCCCTTCTTCTTGAACTTCATACATTACTCTTTTATATTTTATTTCTCCCATTATTGTATTTACTGATGTTTCTTGTAATCCTTTATGTCTATATTTTTTCTTATCTCTATTTTTCATTATTTTTTTGGCATAAGCCTCTAACATCAATTTTATTATTAAACATCCAAAAAAACATACAAATTTAGTTACAGTTCAGTAAGAAATATTTAAAAACATCGTATTTTACTTATGTAATAGAATGGTAATTAAAATTTAATATAAATTTTAAAAATAATTTTTTATATATTATGAATTACACATAAAACGAACGTCTATAAGGCTTATACGCTTTATAGACATTTGTTTTATCATTTTTTCTTTGTAAAATTGATTTTTTTATCAAATTGTCTTGTAATTAATTTTCATAAGTGTAATAATTCTGTAATATAGTTGTAACGTACAATGTTTAGCCATTTTTGATATAATAGACATATAGAAAATGTGGTGAAAAAATTGAGCAAAGGTCAAATGAATGATATGTTCAAACAAATGGAAGAATTATTTTTACAAGTTGAGAAATTAAATAAGAAAATCACTAAAATGGATAATTAGCACAAAGTAGAATCAAAAATAAAAGATCAGAAAATCAAAAAGTTGAACAAAGAAAATGAAAAGTTAAAATTGGAAGTAGAAAGATTAAAAAACCAAAATAAAAAAGATAGCTCAAATTCAAATAGACCATCAGGAACAAATGGATATAAAAAAATAATCACAAATAGAAGAGAAAAATCAGATAAAAAGCAAGGATGACAAGAAGGACACAAAGGAAAAAGTTTAGGAAAAGAAAGATTAGAAAAGATAAATTTTTTTAAATCATTTATGGGAATAATAATAAAAGAATATGATAATATAATAAAAGACTGGAAAAAAGAATGGATGTCAGATACAAAAAATTCAGAATATGATAACAAAAGAAAGTTATTAACAAGAATGGAAGAAGATGACAAAGAACAAATATTATATTTTCTAAAAGACTTTAAAGTACCAGCAACAAATAATCAGGCTGAAACAGATCAAAGAAATATAAAAATAAAGCAAAAAATTGGAAAATTCAGAAGTGAATCTGGTGCAGAAGTTTATGCAATAATAAGAAGTTGCATAAATACATATAAAAAACAAGGAATAAATGTCTATAATTCATTTATAAAAGCGTTTAAAGATGAGACAGTTATAGCATAGCAAATTGAGGTTAAAAAACCTCTTTTAGCTATGCTTTTTATAATTTCCTACTGAACTGTAACACACTAACATCTGCTTTCATATTTCCCCATTGAAACATTACCACTGTTTATAGTATAATAAAAATATAAAATTAGGAGAATATATATGAACAGTATAGATTATTTAAATAAAATTGTAGAAATAAAAATAGATAAACCTATAGGTAGTACTCATCCTACGCATGGATTTATTTATCCGATAAATTATGGTTATGTCCGTAGTACTCTAAATTGTAATAACAAAAAATTAGATGTTTATGTTTTAGGAATTTATAAACCTTTAAAAACATTTACTGGAAAATGTATTGCAATACTTCGTAGAACAACTGGCAATGATGATATATTAATTATTGCCCCTGAGAATACTGTATTTACCAATGAAGAAATTAGAGTATTGACTGATTTTCAAGAACATTATTTTGAAACTATAATTTTAAGACCTAATGATTATATAAATTGGAATAAAAATATTCCTGAATTATCTGTAACTAATTTAGAAAATAGTTTGAATTTTTATAAAACTGCTTGTTTTAAAGTAGAATATGCTAGACCTGAAGACAAATTTGCATTCATTTCTTTAGGTTCTATCCAATTTATGCTACAAGAATTATCTAATAATGATAAATGGAATGTTGGAGAATTAAAATATCCTTTTGGAAATGGGATTAATTTTCAATTAGAGGTTGAAAATGTTGAAAAAATATATAATGATTTTAAAATTAATAATTATATAGTAACTTTTAATCTTGAAGAAAATTGGTATAGACAAGATGGTAAATTATTGGGTAATAAAGAATTTTTAATCCAAGATCCTGATGGCTATTTATTAAGATTTATGCAAGATTTAGGTGAAAAGACTGTGTAAAATATTGAGACTTTTTTAAATGAAGTGAACCCAAATTATTATCCCAAAATTTTAATAACGTTAGTTCATTTTATATTTCAAAATATTCTTCTCTTTTCAATTTCATCTAATATATCTTTTACATATATTAATATAGAACTAAATTTAGAGGTGAATTGACTATGTTTTTTAATAGTGCGAAAGCTGATATAAAAGGTGGCAAAAAGTTTCCAAAAATTAATGGTACTGTTGTTTTTAAAGAGGTTAAAAATGGTGTAATGTTAACCGCAAAAGTTAATGGATTACCACAATCTAAAGGCCACTGCAAAGGTAAATTTTTTGGATTCCATATACATGAACGGTTCTTCTTGTACAGGAAATTCAATTGATGAATTTGCTGACGCTAAAACTCATTATAATCCAAATAACTGTCTTCATCCATATCATGTTGGAGATTTACCACCACTAATTGAAAATAATGGTTATAGTTATATGAGTGTTTTTCTTAATAAATTTAAAGTAAAAGATATTATTGGAAAAGTTATAATCATTCATGATATACCTGATGATTTTACAACTCAACCTAGTGGTAATTCTGGTACAAAAATTGCTTGTGGTGTAATAAAGAAAATTTTTTTATAGGAATTTTTATATTATAACATTCATCTTATTTTATATTGTGCTTACCTGTTATATTTTCGTAACACAATTGTTATTATCTCTTATGTAATTTTAATATCCAAAACAAAAAGAGCGCTATTTCTAAAAAGAAAAGCACTCTTTTTATAACTCAAATTTTTCTATTCACTAAAGTAGTGTGTATATTATCGTTCACCCCTGTAGTGTCTTGAAGGAATGCGTTCTCCTGGAATGTTTCGAACAATCAAATCATCATTATCTGGACCTACTCCAATATATTTGACTGGTAATCCAGAGGCCTTTTCGACGATTTTTATAAATTCCTTTGCTTTTTCTGGCAAAACATTGTAATCTCTACATGAAGAATCAATGCTCCAACCTCCTTCAATTACTTCATAGATAGGTTCTACTGATTCAAATTGACTTATATTGTCTGGATACAAATCGGTAGTATAATCACCATTAATTCGATATTTTGTACAAATCTTAATGTACCCCAGTGAATTTCCTACTTTTCCTAAGGTATCTACATGGTTAATACATAAAGCATCTCCACCAGATTGATACATCTCTGTCTTAAGAATTACTGTATCCATCCATCCGCATCTTCTTGGTCGTTGAGTAGTTGTACCATATTCATGACCAAGCTCTCTAACAATATCACCTTCTAAAGGCCGTTTTGGATTACCAGAAGATTCAAGTTCTGTAGGAAATGGCCCATTACCAACACGGCTGTTATAAGCTTTATCAACAAGAATAACATTTTTAACAGCTTCGAGTGGTATACTTGCTCCACATATAGTTCCAGAAACACAGCAATTAGAACTAGTAACCATTGGATAATCACCATGATCAAGATCTAACATAAAAGCTTGAGCTCCTTCAACAACAATTTTTTTATTGTTTTCGATAGAGTCTCTAATTAGCGAAGTTACATCTGTTATCATGTCCCTAAATTCTGCTAAATAACGTTTACATGTATAAGCAAGCTCTGTACTCTCAAAAATAAACATATCACTTTCATATAAAGCTTTATTGTGTAATTTTAGTGCCTCTCTAATCTTTGCCTCTAATTCTTCTTCTGGTAGAAGCAAATCATAAAATCTTATGCCAACTCGATTTGCTTTATCTGAATAACAAGGGCCAATGCCTCGACCAGTAGTACCAACAGGATTAGCTTTAAGCTTTTCATATAAGGCATCTAAAGCTTCATGATATTCAAATACTACATGTGCTCGACCACTAATCTTAATTCTTGAACGTACATTAGGAATACCAGACTCTTCCAAAAGATTAATTTCTTCCACTAATGTTAGTGGATCGATTACAGTACCAGGTCCAATTATACAAGTAGTCTGAGGGTATACAATTCCACCAGGTACTAAATGTAATGCTATCTTTTTTCCATTAGCAACAATAGTATGTCCTGCATTTGCACCACCCGTTGCTCGAATTACAAGATTAGCATTCCGAGATTCGCGTGATGAAATTTTACCTTTACCTTCATCTCCCCATTTTGCTCCGACAATAACTGTTACACATTTGTTCATAGTTGTCCTCCTTAATTTGTTGAACATTGAGTTAAATAAAAAGTTACTAAAATATTATAGCATAAAAATTATAAAATTACAAACGTAAGTTCATTAAAAATTTATAATCAATGACATACCTAATATTTCTGTAACTCAGCTTAATTATATTCTGGTAATAAAAACACTTATGACATAATTTTTAATTCCCATATTTCATTAACTTTAACATTCTTTTTTATTACATGCATTATTCAATATTTTATCTATATATTCATTTGCTATTTTATACATTTCGTCTGCAATTTTGTTTAATGATTGTATAATATTTTCAGAATTATTTAATTTATAACTTGATGTTTTATTTCTAAAATTTCTTTTTATCGTTCTAATATAAATTCATACACAATATTCTTGTATATATTTTAGATGTATTTTCCAAATTTTTGTACTCTTTTACATATCCACTAATTCCATGCAAACAATCATATATAAATTCATCCATAATGTTTTATTTTTTCTGTTGCATTTGGATTATTTCCTAATTCTCTACTCATATTTATTGTATTTGATACAAGTTCAGCTCCTATCTTGTCCATAACTTCTATTGAATCTTTTTTCCATCCATAATACATATCCTCATCTTCTTTTAGCAATGCTCTAAATGCCCCTAATATTGGATATATAAACCCATTTGGAGTCAGGTAATCTATATTTTCTCCATAAAACTTTGTTTTAAATGCTTGTTTTCCTTCTTTTTTTGTTGTTACTCCTGTTATAAGTCCATATTTTTTATTCGATATTCCATTACTATAAAATCTTCTCATATTTTTTTCTAAGTAATCATACAATTTGAAAATATCAGGTATTACTTTACTCATTTTTGAATATGTATTATTTAATGTATTTCCATAATCTCTATGCATACTTATATAATTTTTTATACATTGTCCTTTTCCTGTATATGAAATTATTGGATTTTCATTTTTGTTTGGATATTTATCAATATTAAACAAATTCAATATTGATATTACATCAGATACATCTATATCTCCAAGTACATTATAATCTTCAAATTCAATGCTGTTAATGTCAATACAAAAATGTACAATTTTTCAAATTTATTGA
>ENA-OOZN01002084-OOZN01002084.1-human-gut-metagenome-genome-assembly--contig:-NODE-2084-length-11359-cov-5.203291_pt1 | contig 11359 bp, 10 predicted proteins | sample MGYA00241187_ERZ501397 | MGnify/ENA primary metagenome ERZ501397 (study PRJEB25962, sample SAMEA2042921) | human gut metagenome | biome: human gut; feature: human-associated habitat; material: faeces... | reverse complement strand
GGGATATTCTCTTTCCGAGGAAAGAGAATATCCCCCTTGAACCCCGCACGGTACGGGGTACCCCTTTACCCTTTAGGGCAAAACGCAAAAATAAAACCTACCTTGCGGCAGGTTCTATTTTTAGGTCTTACAGTCCCAGTTCGACGGCGCGGCGAAGTCTAACCTTGCCGTCGAGCGCTTCGTCGATCGTGTGGATCAGCGCCTCGCGGTCGCGGTTGAGCGTACCGCCGAGGGGGAGGTAGTTCGACGCGTGGTTCGAGCGGAAGATGCTGCCGTCGGAGTCGATGTGCTCCAAAAAGAGGCGTGTTTCACGCATCAGCTCGGGCGGCTCCATCATCTTGAACTCGCCGCTCGCAATCCAGTCGTGCAGCGGCGTGCCCGAGTAGACGCGAAGCGTCAAAAACGCGATATAGTCGGGCTTCATGCGGGAAACGGCCTTCGCCGTGTCGATGGCGTGGGCCTGCCAGTCGCCGTTCGCGCCCGCCATGCCGTTGATGGCCGTGACGGAGGTGGCGATGCCCGCCTGCTTGCAGCGGATGGCGTTTAAGACGATCTCCTCGGCAGTAACGCCCTTGCAGAACTTTTTGAGAAGCTCCTCGTTGCCGCTCTCAAGGCCGATATACACGATGCCGAGGCCGTGCTCGCGCAGCGTGCGCAGCTCGTCGTCCGTCTTGCGCATGATGGCCTTGGTCGTTGCGTAAGCCGCGACACGCTTGCAGGTGGGGAAGTGGTCGCGGATATAGTCGAGAACGGTCAGAAGATAGTCCATCGGCAGGATCAGCGCGTCGCCGTCGGCTAAAAAGATCTTCTCGATATAGCGCCCGTAGGCGCGTGCCTCGTCGAGGTCGGAGAGCACCTGCTCAATGGGGTTGATGGAGAACTTTTTGTCCTTGTACATCGTGCAGAACGCGCACTTGTTGTGGCTGCACCCGAGCGTGCACTGCACGATGAGGCTGCGCGCCTCGCTGGGGGGACGGTAAACGGCTCCCGAATAATGCATCAGGGTTCCTCCTTACAAAATCAGCCGAGCTTGGCCTGGCACTTGTCCATGAAGCGATCCACGGTGATGACGGCGCGCTGGTGCGTGCCCTCGCCGATGAGGCCGGCGGTGTCGGTCGCGGTGGCCTTGAAGTCGACCATCTTGCCGTTTGCGGAAATATCCGTAACCTCGACGGTAACGGTGATCTCCATGCCAACGGGCGAGGGGGAGACATGGGAGACCTCGACCTTGGTGCCGACGGTGCTCTTACCCTCGGGCAGCTCCTGCTGGAGATAGGTGAAGGCGGCGTTTTCGACCATCGCGACGAGATACGGCGTGCCAAACACCGGCAGACCGCCGCTGCCGAGCGCGGCAGCGGTCATGTCTTCCGTAACAACTTTCTTGACGGTAAAAGTATCTCCGATTTTCATCTTAAAAAACTCCTTTACAATATTACTTGGCAGCTTTGACCTTGATCCAGAGCTTGCTCAGCTCGCGCATGAGCACCTGGTTGTCGTGGAACATCTCGTCCTTGTCGTAGCCGCTGCGGGGAAGGTAGGCGGCATTGTCCGCGTAGAGATCCTCAGACGAGGTCATCTCTTCAAACACTTCCGCGTTGGGAGAAGTATAACCCACCGTTTCGGTGTTGTCAAACGCGGCTTCATAGGTGAGCATGTAGTTGATGAACTCGTGGGCGAGCTTGGGATTCTCGGCATTTTGGGGAATGACCATGGCATCGCACCAGATGTTCGTGCCCTGGGAGGGCATATAGAAGCTCATGTCTTCGTTTTCATCAAGCACCACGGCCGCGTCGCCGGAGTAGACAACGGCGATGTCCTTGTAGCCGTTCATCATGCCATCGATGACCTCGTCGGTCACGTAGACGGGGGACATGGTGTTGTTCATCTGCAGGAGCCACTCATAGGCGTCGTTGATCTCGTTGGGGTCCTCGGTGTTCATCGAGTAGCCCAGCGCCTTGAACGCCATCATGAACGAGTCGCGCTCGGAATCGTAGATGTAGATGTGACCGGCGTAGTCGGTGTTGCGCAGGACCTCCCAGCCCTCGCTCTCGATGACGGCAGGGTCGACGTTCTCGTGGTTGTAGACGAGACCGACGCTGCCCCAGAAGTAGGGGATGGAGTACGTGTTGTCCGGGTCGTAGCTCATACCGAGCACGGCATCAGACATGTTCTCCATATTGGGGATCATGCTCTTGTCAAGCGGCTGGAGGAAGTCCTCGTTCATCAGGCGTTCGATCATGTAGTCGGACGGAATGATGACATCGTAGCGGTCGCCGGCCATGAGCTTGGTGTACATCATCTCGTTGGAGTCGAAGTTCTCGACGATGACGCGCACGCCGTACTGCTTTTCAAAGTCGGAGATGACGTTCTCGCCGAGGTACTCGCCGGGGAGATAGAGCTTCAAAACGTTGCTGCCGTACTTCTCGACAGCCGCGGCGCTCTTGTGCTGCTGGGAAAGGCTCGCGCCCACGGTGCCGCCGACAACGGCCAGCACCAGCACGGCGGCAACAGCCGCCATGGCCTTGCGGCTCACGGCGCGGGATGCTTTGCCGTCCTTTTCGCGCTTTTCGCGCACGATCGGCACGATGTTCACGACGCCGAGCACCAGCGTAATGAGAAGAATCACAATGGTAGAAAGGGCGTTGATGGACGGGTTCACGCGCTTGGACATCGTGTAGACCAAAATCGAAATGTTGTTGACGCCGTTGCCCGTCGTGAAGTACGAGATGACGAAGTCGTCAAAGCTCATCGTGAACGCAATGAGCGCGCCGGAGATGATACCCGGCTTGATCTGCGGCACAATGACTTTCGTGAGCGCCTGGAACGGCGTTGCGCCAAGGTCCATCGCCGCGTCGATGAGGTTAGGGTCGAGCGAGCGGAGCTTCGGCGTAACGGAGAGCATCACGTAGGGGATACAGAACATGATATGCGCGATGAGCAGCGTGCCGAAGCCTTTTTTGACCGTGAGGACGCTGAAAAACATCAGAAGTGAGATGGCCGTGACGATATCGGGGTTCATCACGGGCAGGTCGTTGATGCGCTCGACCATCTTCTGCACAACCTTGCGGGATTTAGAAAGGCCGATGGCCGTGATCGTGCCGACGACTGTCGCGACGACCGTCGCGATGACGGCGATGATGACCGTGTAGAGCACAGCCTCCATCATCGTCGAATCGGCGAACATCTTTTCATACCAGCGGAGAGAGAAGCCGCCGAACTTCGTCAGCGAGCGGGAATCGTTGAACGAAAAGATAATGATATAGAGGATGGGGAGGTAGAAGAAGAGCATCGTGAGCGTCAGGATGATCTTCGAGCCGACAGAGGTTTTCTTTTTCATGCGCTTCTCACTCCTTTCCCTGCGAGGCGACCTGAACGTCCGCCTTGCGCGTCAGCCACATCGAGATCATGATGATGACCGCCATGATGAGCGAGATGGCCGAGCCGAAGTTCCAGTCGCCAGTGGTGAGGAACTGCGTTTCAATGATGTTGCCGACGAGGACGTACTGTCCGCCGCCGAGAAGCTTCGGAATGAAGAAGCTCGACACCGCGGGCAGGAACACGAGCGTGATGCCGGAGATCACGCCGGGAAGCGAGAGCGGCAGCGTCACGCGCAGGAATGCCTGCACCGGCGTTGCACCGAGGTCGTTGGCAGCTTCCAAAAGGCTCTTGTCCATCTTGGCAAGGGACGTGTGGATCTGCAGGATCATAAAGGGAATGAAGTTATAGACCATGCCGAGGATGACGGCAAAGCTCGTGTGGATCATCGACACGGGGCCGATGCCGAACCACGAAAGGATCGTGTTGAAGATGCCCTCGTCCTGCAAAATGCCCATCCAAGCATAGGTGCGCACCAGCATGTTGACCCAGGTCGGCATGGTGATGAGCAGAATTAAGATCGTGTTGCTGCGGCCGCCGCGCTGCGCGATGACGTAGGCGATGGGGTAGCCGAGCGCAACGCAGATGAGCGTTGTGATGAGCGCGATATAGAGCGAGCGCAGCAACACATCCATAAAGACCTTGTCCGTGACGAAGCGGGCAAAGTTCTCAAAGGTGAACTGGAATGTCAGCACCGAGTTGCCGGAGGTCGTGAAGGCATAGAGCACGATCAGAAGCATCGGCACCACGATGATCGCGATGATCCACGCGATATACGGGTAAGTCATGGAACGAAAGCGCTTCACCACTGGCCCTCCTTCTTCATCACGTGGATGTCCTCGGGACGGAAGACAAGGCCGACCTGCTCGCCCTCTTCAAAAGCGTGGGTGGTGGAGACCTTGTACTCATAGCCCTCGGTGGAGAAGGTCACATCGTAAACGCCCGGGGTGATGGTCTCGGGGTCGAAGTCGTACTTGACGTCCGTGATCTCGACCTGCTCGCCGTCTTCGAGGGACCACGCCGACGCGCTGGCCCAGGTCTCAAGGTCGGTGTCGAGCGCGATGCTCTCCTGAATATCCTCGACCTTTTTGAAGAAGTTCATCGCGTAAATTTCTTCCTGATAGACCTTGCTCTCGACGCGGTTCTGCGCTACGACGAGCACCTTGACGGTGATAGACGTATCGTTCGCGGTGGCAAAGGTCACGGTGTAGTTGCCGGTCTCGGGCTTGATGTCGTATTCGACGGTCTTGATGGAGATGGGCTCCTCGGTCTCGGCGTCCCACGCCTCGGCAGAGGCGAGGGCGACGACCTTGGCGTCGTCGAGCTCTTCGACGTCCTCCACGTCCAGAAGGAAGGCGTTCGCACTGATCTTCTCGCCCTTTTCCTCGTTGTAGACAGGGCGGTCCTGCGAGACCTGCATCTTCACGGTGATGGACGTACCGACGCGCGTTTCGACCACGGTTTCATAGTGCATGCCCTTGAAAAGCTGAGACTTGACCGTGCCCTTGAGCATACCCTCGGCACGCGGGACAATGTCGAGGTGCTCGGGGCGGATGACGACGTCGACCTTTTCGTTCTTATTGTAGCCGCGGGCACGGCAGGCGTACTTCTTGTCCTCGAACATGACGAGGTCGTCCTCAAGCATGACGCCGTCGATGATGTTCGTCTCGCCGATGAACTTGGCGACGAATTCGTTGACGGGGGTGCGGTAGATTTCGGTCGGTGTACCGATCTGCTGAATTTCACCCGCATTCATGACGACGATCTTGTCGGACATCGTCAGCGCCTCTTCCTGATCGTGCGTGACGAAGATGAACGTGATGCCGACCTCCTGCTGGATGTATTTGAGCTCCTGCTGCATCTCCTTGCGGAGCTTTAAGTCGAGCGCGTCGAGCAGCAGCACGCTTGGCTCGTTAACGAGCGCGCGGGCGATGGCGATGCGCTGCTGCTGGCCGCCGGAGAGCTCGGTCACGTTGCGGTGGGCATAGTCCTCAAGGCTCACAAGGCGCAGCATACGCATGACCTTCTGCTCGATGACGTCCTTCGGCTCCTTTTTGAGCGTCAAGCCAAAGGCGATGTTGTCGTACACGTCCATGTGGGGGAAGAGGGCATACTTCTGGAAGACGGTGTTGATCTCGCGCTTGTAGGGCGGGACGCTGACGATGTCCTCACCGTCGAAGAGCACCTTGCCCTCGCTCGGCTGCAAAAAGCCGCCGAGGATGCGCAGCAGTGTCGTCTTGCCGCAGCCAGAGGGGCCGAGCAGCGTGACGAACTCGTTTTCGTAAATGTCAAGAGAGACGCCCTTGAGAACGACCTGTCCGTCCTCAAAGCTCTTGACGATGTTCTTGAATTGAATAATCTTTTTCTTTTCTTCGGCCATTTCCGATATCCTCACAATTTTATAGAATAGTAGTTAAAAAAGCGGGGGCGTGCAGACCCAGAGGATGCGCGTGGTGGTCTTGCGTTCATTTTTGAGGTAGTGGAACGTTCTGCCGTGGAGATAGAACGTTTCGCCGCGGCGCATAACGCTGCGTTCGCCGTCGCACTCTAAAATGACGCTGCCGTCAAGCACATAGCCGAACTCCTCGCCGTTGTGCGGCTCGACCTCGAACGATTCGCCGCCGGCGGGAAGTTCCAATAAAATGGGCTCCATCTGGTTTTTCTGCGTGTTGGGAACGATCCAGTTGACGGTGCAGTTCTCGCGCTCATCGACGAAAAAGTCTTCGGAGTGGAAGACAAACTGGTCGTTTTTATCCTCCTGGAAGAATTCCGAGAGGTTGGTGCCGAGGGCCTCGAGGATGTCGCTGAGCGAATCGATCGAGGGGGAGGTGAGGTCGCGCTCTAACTGGGACAAAAACCCCTTCGTGAGCTCGCTTCGGCTGGCAAGCTCCTCCAGAGTCAGTCCCTGTCGCGTTCGCAGCTGCTTGATCTTATTGCCAATGTCCATACACACGCCTCCTCGTTCGATATACTAAACTTTTGGTCAGTTTTTGCTAAACCGAGACTATTATACACAGCACGTGTGAAATTGCAAGAGTATATTTAACAAAAAGTTCAATATTTTGAACTTTTGAAAAATAAAACAGCGGAGAGCCGATTGCAGCTCTCCGCTTGTGGGATTTAACCAAAGTACTTCTTTTGAAACGGGACCTCGTCCACCTGAAACTCGCGTCCGTGCAGATATTCGAGGATGCCCGCATCGGTGGGGAAGTCGAAACACAGGCGGTAGGAGTAGAGCGCCTGATGCGTTTCGCCATATTTGCGGTTCACGCTGCCGACGCCGTATTTGCCGTCGCCGAGCAGGGGATGGCCGAGGTCGGCCATGCTCGCGCGGATCTGATGCGTGCGGCCCGTGAGCAGCTCGACCTCCAGAAGCGACAGCTCGCCGCGCGTCTGGAGCGTTTGGTATAAGGTGATCGCGCTGCGGCCGTCCGGCACGGGGCGGTGGTAGACGCGGACGGTGTTGCTCTTCTCGTCCTTGCGCAAAAAGCACTCGATGCGGCCCTTCGGCGGCTCGACGCGGCCGAGGGCGATACATAAATAGTATTTGGCGATCTCGCGGTCGCGAATCTTGTCGTTCAGGATGCGCAGCGCTTCAGCGTTTTTCGCCGCAACGACAATGCCACCAGTGTTGCGGTCGATGCGGTTGCAGAGGGCGGGGGTGAAGGCGTTCTCCTCGCGTGGCCGCCACTCGCGCTTTTGATAGAGGTAGGCGAGCATGTGGTTGACGAGCGTATTGACTTTCTCGTGCTCGTCGGCGTGGGCAAGCATTCCCGCGGGCTTGTCGAGCAGCATGATGTTCTCGTCCTCGTAGACGATCTTGAGCCGCGGCGTCGTGATCGTGAGGTAGACGTTTTCCTCGCTCGGCGACTCAAAAAACTCATCGTTGATGTAGCACTGTAAAATATCGCCCGCGACGAGCTTCTGGTCGCGCTGGGCGCGCGCGCCGTTGACCTTGATGCGCTTTAGGCGGATGTACTTCTGCGCGAGCGACGCGGGAAGCAGGGGGATGGCCTTGCCGAGAAAGCGGTCAAGCCGCTGATTTTCGTCATTTTTTCCGATGTGAAACTCCCGCATGGGCGGCACCTCCGCTTGCGCAGCGCGCGATTTTCTGCTATTGTACGATAGCGGGCAAAAAAAGTAAAGAAATCCTGTCAAAATTTTTGCCGCAACCGTGAAAAAAGTATTTGACAATCGAGAAAACGTCCTCTATAATATCACTCGTGTCATTGCGAGGTGTAGCATGGTTTTAGATGTAAAACGTATCATTAACACCCCCGGAGGCAGAATTCCCTTTGACTTTACAGAGGACTTTTCTGATGTGGACTTCGGCGGCGTGTGTCCTGCGGTTCGGCCGGTCTCAGTGGTAGGGCAGGCAGAGAACATTGCGGGGATGCTGCGGTTGCAGTTTGACCTGACTACAACGCTTTCCGCCGTGTGCGATCGCTGCGGAGCGCCGTTTGATCTTCCGTACAAGGTCCCGTTCGAGTGTCTGCTCGCTGAGGAGCTGGAGGAAGACGACAACGACGATATCCTGCTGCTGGACAACGGAACCGTTGATCTCAGCGAGCTGGCGCGGGAGACGTTCATCCTCAATATGCCAAGCAAGACCCTTTGCCGCGAGGATTGCAGGGGCTTGTGTTCCGGCTGCGGCGTCAACCTCAACTATGAGAAGTGCCGCTGCAAAAAGGAAGTCGACCCCAGGTTAGCAGCCCTCGCAAAGCTTTTGGAACAATAAATTCGCTGTTCATTCAGCTTAACTTTAAGGAGGTGTCAACATGGCAGTCCCCAAGGGGAAAGTATCCCGTCAGAGACGTGATAAGAGACGTTCTTCTCACTGGAAGCTCACCGCTCCCGCGCTTGTCGCGTGCCCGAAGTGCGGCGCTCTGCACCAGCCTCACAGAATGTGCCCGGAATGCGGTACCTACAACGGCCGTCAGGTCAAGGTCATCGAGTCCAAGGTCGCAGCCGAATAATTGATTCGGAACGAAAATCGTTAAGAAAAGCTGAGTGGAACTCCACTCAGCTTTTTCTTATGTGTTCTGCCGGTGTTTCGCTGCGCAGCAGCGTGGCCGCGGCCAGCGCGATGAGCAGGAGCGCAGAGCCGAGAATGCCCGCTGCGCTGAGCCTTTCGCCAAGGAGCAGGAAGGAAAAGAGAGCCGTCATCACTGGGCAAAGGCACTGGAGCAGCGCGACCGATCGCGCTGGAATGGCGCACATGGCCTTGTTCTGCAAAAAATAGCCGAGCGACGTGCAGAGGATGGCGAGATACGCGATGATGCTCCACGCGAGCGGCGAAACATTTGAAACATGAATGCCGCCCTCGAACAAAAACGAGCAGATAAGCGCCAGCACCGTCGCCGCGGCGGATTGCAAGGTGGTCAGCGTCGTGGCGCTCACGCAGTCCAGGCTTCTCTGCCCAAAGAGCAGCGAACCTGCAATGAGCACGGCGCACAGAAGCGACAATACCTCGCCCCAGCCAAAGCCCGACAGCCCGCCCATACCACAGAGAAGGTACGAGCCCAGAACGACGAGCACATAGACCGGCAGCAGCTTTTTCGGCAATTTTTGCCGGTAGACGATCGCGGCAAGCAGCGGCACAATGACCGTCGAGAGCGAGCGCAGGAACGCAACGGACGTCGCGCTCGTGAGCACGAGGGCCACGTTGCCGATGAGGTTCGACGAGATGCAGAGGCAGGGGAGGATGAGCTGCCGCCGCGGGGCAGTCTTGAGCTCCTGAACCGTGCGTTTTCCGAACAGCAGCAGTAAAAAGGCGAAAGCCATCAGGTACCGCGCGGCCAGCAGCGAAAAAACAGGCACGGTGTCGTAGGCGACCTTGGAGATCGGGTCGCCGAAGCCGTAGATGACATTTTGCAGCAGGATCAGCGCGTAGGGCGCAAGCGCCGACGCGCGAACAGAGGGGGACTTCATCGAAAGGCGCTCCTTTTTCGTATAGTGGCTCTCATTATAGCCCCAACGCTGCATTTTCACAAGAAATTTATATTGTGCGCAGACCAGCTTGTCCTTGCGCAATGCCGAAAATTCGGTTATACTGTATTTGTAATATTTTGCTTTGCGATAAAGAGCGGTGCGATCGCGCGCCGCTTTGGAATAAAGGAGGCAGAGAGATGAAACCTTTGGTTGCGATCGTTGGACGGCCGAACGTCGGCAAGTCCATGCTGTTTAATAAACTCATCGGCCAGCGGCTCTCCATCGTCGAGGATACGCCGGGCGTCACGCGCGACCGCATCTACGGCGAGAGCGAGTGGTGCGGCCGCAAATTCCGTCTGGTGGACACCGGCGGTATCGAACCGCGCACGGACGATCAGATCTTGTCGTTCATGCGCGAACAGGCGGAGATCGCCATTCAGCACGCGGACGTCATCATTTTCCTGACGGATGTGAAGACCGGCCTGACGGCTTCCGATCAGGAGGTCGCGAATATGCTGCTGCGATCCCGCAAGCCCATCGTGCTGGCGGTCAACAAGATGGACTCGACCGGACGGGTCGACCCCGATTTTTATGAGTTCTACAATTTAGGCCTCGGCGATCCCATCGCCGTTTCCGCCGTGCACGGCCACGGCACGGGCGACCTGCTCGACGCGTGCTTACAGTATTTCCCGCCCGAGGATGACGAGGAAGAGGATGAGGACGTCATCAAGGTCGCCATCATCGGAAAACCCAACGTCGGCAAGTCATCGCTGACGAACCGCATTCTCGGCACCGAGCGCATGATCGTCAGCAATGTTGCGGGCACGACGCGCGACGCCATCGACTCGTACTTTGAAAACGAGCAGGGCAAGTATGTCTTCATCGACACCGCCGGCATGCGCAAAAAGTCGAAGGTCGACGACGTGATCGAGCGCTACAGCGTGCTGCGCGCCACGATGGCCATCGACCGTGCGGACGTGTGCCTCATCATGATCGACGCGCAGGAGGGCGTGACCGAGCAGGATACGAAGGTCGCGGGCCTCGCGCACGAGGCAGGCAAGGCCTGCATCATCGTCGTGAACAAGTGGGACCTTGTCGAAAAGGACGGCAAGACCATGGACAAGATGCGCCAGGACGTGATGCGGGACCTGAGCTATATGACCTACGCCCCCATCGTGTTCATCTCCGCCCTGACCGGCCAGCGTGTCACCCGGCTCTTCGAGCTCATCAACTACGTCCGGGAGCAGTCCTCCATGCGGATCACCACCGGGATGCTCAACTCCGTTCTGGCGGACGCACAGACCCGTGTCCAGCCCCCCACGGATAAGGGCCGCCGCCTGAAGATCTACTATATGACGCAGGTGGGCATCCGCCCGCCCCACTTTGTGGTGTTCTGCAACGATAAAAAGCTCTTCCACTTCTCCTATCGCCGGTATCTGGAAAATCAGATCCGCAGCGTGTTCGGGCTGGAGGGGACGCCCATCATCATGAGCATCCGTCAGAAGGGGGAAGAAGATGCATAACGTGACTGTAGCCTTCGCCGTACTGCTGGTGATGCTGCTGTCCTACTTCTTCGGCTGCTTCAACGGCTCTTTCATGGTATCCCACTTCATCATCCGGGACGACGTCCGCAAGCACGGCAGCGGCAACGCCGGTCTCACCAACTTCTACCGCACCTACGGTGCCAAATACGCCCTGCTGGTCATCGCCTGCGACATGGGCAAGACCGTGGCGGCGTGCCTGCTGGGCAGCTTCTTCTTCCGCTGTCTGGGCTGGGACGGCACCTTGGGGACGCTTCTGGCGGGCCTCGGCTGTGAGCTGGGCCACATCTTCCCGGTGTTCTACGGTCTCCGAGGCGGCAAGGGCATCCTCTCCGGCGGCACCATCGTCTGGATGATCGACTGGCGGATCGGCCTGGTGGTCTGGGTGGGATTTCTGCTCTTATTCCTGCTGACGAAGTATGTATCTCTGGGATCTGTCTGGGCTGGGGCCAGCTTCCCTTTTGCCACTTGGTATTTCTATCCGGATCCGGTCATCGTGCTCCTGTCGTTTC
>ENA-OOZN01002077-OOZN01002077.1-human-gut-metagenome-genome-assembly--contig:-NODE-2077-length-11406-cov-1.590080_pt1 | contig 11406 bp, 10 predicted proteins | sample MGYA00241187_ERZ501397 | MGnify/ENA primary metagenome ERZ501397 (study PRJEB25962, sample SAMEA2042921) | human gut metagenome | biome: human gut; feature: human-associated habitat; material: faeces... | reverse complement strand
AAAAAAATCGGGATTGAAGACCCGTCCCCTTAATCCCTCTATTTTTTTATATCTAATATTTTATATTTCATAATTCCTGCAGGTGCATTTACTTCTACTGTATGTTTTCTTTTTGCTCCTAAAAGAGCTTCTCCTAAAGGTGATTCATTAGAAATTTTATTTTCTGCTAAATTTACTTCTGTAGAACCAACTATTGTATATTCTACTTCTTCATTAAATTCAATATCTAATACTTTAACAGTATTTCCTATTTGAACTGTATCTGTATCAATTTCTTTTTCATCTATTATTTTAGCATGTCTTATTTTGTTTTCTAATTCTGCTATTTTAACTTCGTTTTCTGCTTGCGCATTTTTTGCTTCATCATATTCTGAATTTTCTGATAAATCTCCAAATCCTAATGCTACTTTTATTCTATCTGCTATGTCTGCTCTTTTTTCTGTTTTTAAATAGTTTAATTCTTTATCTAAATTATCATATCCTTCTTGTGTAAGGATTACTTCTTTTTCTTCCATTTTTATTACCTCCATTATATGCATTTAGAATTTTGATTTTTCTTCTAAATACTAAGATTAATGTCCTAAATTATTTTTAGGACATTTTTTAAACTTATATTATATTAAGCCAGTTTTCTCATTTTGTCAAGCAATTTTACAAAATTTACCTTTTATAATTCTTTTTTAGTTACTATTCACAGCCTATAAAATTATTTTTATTGATGTTTTGTTCTAATCCTTAAACAAATCTTTTCCTTCTTTTAGATATTCATATCCAGAAAAAATTGTTGCAATTGTTTGAACTATCATCATTACAGTAACAACTAAATTTAATCCAAATGCAAATCCAGTTAAATTGCCTGTAAAGCATTCTCCAAATACATTTAAATCTACAAATGCTAATATTATTGCTATCATTTGTGTAACTGTTTTTAATTTTCCCCAATTTGATGCTGCAACAACTTTTCCTCCTTTTTCCACTGCTATTAGTCTATAACCTGATACTAAAAATTCTCTAGCTAATACTATTGTAGGAATCCATGCTGGTAATTTTCCAAATTCTACTAGCATAAGCATTGCTGCCAATACTAAAATTTTGTCTGCTAATGGGTCTAAAAATTTTCCAAATGATGTTACCTGATTGTTTTTTCTTGCTAAATATCCATCTAATTTATCTGTAATTGATGCTATTACAAATATTAAATCTATTATCCAATATGTTATTGGTATCTCACATATTTCACCTTGTATACCTAGAAATGGAATAATTACCATAATTGGTACAAGAATAACTCTAAAGATTGTTAATTTATTAGGTAAGTTCATGTTACTCTTCTCTCCTTTATTTTGTTTTTAGCATTTCTATAGCTTTTTGTAATTGAGTATCTTGGTTTTTATCTATATTAAGTACATTTTTTATATCTGATGATAATTCAACTTTTTCATCTGGTTCTATACCAATTTTGTTTATTTCTGTTCTATTTGGTGTTAAGTATTTTTCTGTTGTTATTTTTAATCCACTACCATCTGGTAATGTTAATATTTGTTGTATTACACCTTTTCCATATGTTTTTGTTCCAACTATTTTTGCTTTTCCTAAATCTTTTAATGCTCCTGATAATATTTCTGATGAGCTTGCTGTATTACCATTTGTTAATATTATAATTGGCATATTTATAATTGGATCATTTCCTGATTTTTCTACATCTTCTTTATTATTTTTATCAACTTCATATAATAATGTAGAACCTTTATCTGCTATATAATCTGCTATTTTTAATGCTTGGTCTACAATACCTCCACCATTATTTCTTAAATCAATAATTAATGATGTAATTCCTTTTGACTTCAATTCTTCAAATTTTGTTTTGAATTCTTCTGCTGTATTTTCATCAAATGATGAAAATTCAATATATCCTATATTATCACTTAAAACTTCTCCTTCAACAGGGTTTACAACTATATTTTCTCTTTTGATTTCAAAATCAATTTTTTGATTATCTCTTAATACTTGTAATTTAACTGTTGAACCAGCTTCTCCTTTTATTTTTGTAGATATTACTGTTAAATCATCTCCAGTATATTCTTCTCCATCTACACTTAAAATTAGATCACCTGGTTGGATTCCAGCTTTTTGTGCAGGACTATCTTTTATTGGTGATAAGATTTTTATTTTATTTGTTTTTTCATCTTTCACCATATAAATTCCTATACCTACAAAATTACCTTTTGTATCTTCCATATATTCCTTCATATCATCTTTAGAAATATATTCTGTATATTGGTCTCCTATTCCATCTATATAGCCTTTTATAGCCCCTTCCTTTAATTTGTCTTCATCTACATCACCTAAATAATATTTTTGTATTAATGATTTATATGTATCTAATGTTTGAGAGATATCTTTACTGCTATCAGATGTTGTAAGTGATAAATATTTATTTAAACTTTTACCTTTTACAAAATATTGATAAAATCCTATTGATGTTACCATAAAAGTTATAAATACTACCAAAACAATTAACATTATTGTTCTATATACTTTATATTTCTTCTTTGTTTCCATTTTTCTGTATCATATAATATTTTTTATTATATGAACTCCTTTCTTATTAAAAATACAAATTAGGGTTTACCCTACAATCATCTCCATATTTTGTTGCACTATAACTATATGTATATGGTGATTTTCTTACTTCAAAATGTAAGTGTGGTCCTCCTGAATTTCCTGTATTACCACTTTTCATTATAACTTGTCCTTGTGACACAATTTGACCTGGTGATACAGTTACTGAACCTGGAGTTCCATGGGCATACCATGTTTGTAATCCATTTGTATGTTGAATTACTACATATGTTCCGTAACTTGTTGCCAAACTTTTTACTGTTAATACTACTCCATCATCTGCTGCATATACTGGTGTACCAATATTTACTGCATAATCAATTGCTCCATGAAATTTTCCACTTGAATAATATCCATTACATGATATTGTTCCACCACTTACAGGTCGTATAAATCCATTTGGATTTGATGATGGTGTTGAACCTCCTAAATTTGAGTTTCCTCCTTGGTTACCAGAGTTACCAGAATTTCCTGAATTATTAGAAGATGAACCTTGATTATTTTTCTTTGATTCATTTTGTTTTTTCTTATTTGCTAATTCTTCTAATTGTTTTTGATATTTTGCTTGTGCTGATTTTATATCATTTAATATTTGTTGGTTATCTCTCGTTAAATCATCTATTTCTTGTTGTAGACTTTGTTCTTCACCTGATAATTGAGAAACATATTTACTTTTTTCTGTTTTTGCTGTTTGCAATTGAACCGACATACTTTCTTTTTCAGATTTTGAAGTATTTAAATCTTGTTTTGAGGTTTCTAAGTTTGTTTTTGCGTCTTCTATTTCCTTTTTTTCTGTTTCTATTTTCTTTATCAAATTTGCATCAGCTTCTGCTATTTCTGCAACTAAATAATAATTTGAAATTAATTCAGATAAATTTCTGGATGACAATATTACATCTAGAAAAGAAGTTTCTCCTGATTCATATGTTACAACCAATCTTTTTTTTAACAATTCTTGTTGCTTACTATAATCTTCTTGTTTTTGATTTATTTTTTCTTGTGCTTCATCTATCTTAGTATTTAAACTAGATATTTTATTATCTAAATCTCCAATCTGATTTTCATAATTGGAGATTTTGTTATTTAAATCATCTACTTGTTGTTGTACTGTTTGCTTTTCTTGAGAAACTTCTTGTTTCTGTTCTTTTGTTTCATTTATCTTTTTTTCATTATCCGATTTTTGTGTATTTAAATCTGTTATTTCATTTTTTGCATACACAATTACATTATATTGCATAATTAGAATTATTACAGCTAATCCCACTAGTATTTTTATTAATAATTTTTTCATAAGTTCCCTCACTTTAAATAAAAATTATTGTTATTTTTATTATGGTAAATATGGTGCTGGGTTAACTGGTTTACCATTTACTCTTACTTCAAAATGTAAATGATATCCTGTTGAATTTCCAGTAGTTCCTACACTCATTATTTGTTGACCTTGGCTTACTGTTTGTCCACTACTAACTAATCTTGAACCAGGTGCTCCATGTGCATATAATGTCATTGTTCCATCATGATGATTTATAACAATATATTCCCCATAACTTCTATAACTACCATCAGATTTTTTTAATGCTGTTGATGTTACAACTGTACCTGCTTTTGCAGCTAATACTGGTTTGCCTGATATTCCTCCACCTGTGAAGTCCACACCAGTATGTCCACTATATCCCATCCATCCACAAGTAATGCTGTATCCTGCTATTGGTCTTATATATCCACTAGAACTTGGATTACTTGTAACATTAGATGAACTGCTGTTAGAAGATGAATTGTTATTTTTTGATGCTTGTTTTTTAGTTTCTTCTGCTTCTTTTTTTGCAATTGCCTCTAATTGTGATTGTATATCTCTTTTATCTTGTTCAAATTGTTCTAATTCTGCTTGTGTATTTTTTTCATCTTCATTTAATTGGCTCACATAGTTGTCTTTTTGTGTTTTTGCATTTTTTAATTCTGTTGTTTTTTGTTCTTTTTCAGCTTTTGCATTATCTAAATCTTTTTTACTATTTTCTAATGTATCTTTTGCTTTTTGTATTTCTTCTTGTTCACCTTTTATTTTTTGCATTAATCCTAAATCACTTTCTGATACTTCTGATATCATATAGTAATTTGAAATTAAATCACTTAAGCTTTTAGATGAAAGTAAAACATCTAAATATGAAGTTTCTCCTGCTTCATATGTTGCAACTAATCTTTTTTCTAATAGCTCTTGTTTTTTATTGTAATCATCTTGTTTTTTATTTAATTGATTTTGTGCATCTTGTATTTGATTATTTATGTCTGATATTTTATCTTGTAAATCATCAACATCTGATTGAAATGATGAAATTTGTGCCATTAAATCTTCTACCTGTTGAAGAGTTTGTGATTTTTCTGCTCCTATATTATCTAATTCATCTTTTGCGTCTTGTATTTTCTTATCAGTTTCATCTTTATCTGAATTCAATTCTGACTTTGATGTTGCCATAACTTCACTATATTGAAATACAACTATTGTAATAATTAATATCCCCAATATTTTTAAACTTATTTTTTTCATTTGGTTCCTCTCCTTAAAAATTAGTATTGATTAGATTGATTGTTTTCTGTTGTTTGATTTTCATCATCTTTTTTCTGAGTTTCTGGTATTACCCCATTTGTTATATATTCTATTGGATTTGTTACTACTCCATTTATTCTAACTTCAAAATGTGCATGTGCTCCTGTTGAATATCCTGTTGATCCAACTTTCAAAATTGCTTCATTTCTTTTTACTGTTTGCCCCACAGTTACCAATATTTCTGAACCATGTGCATATAGTGTTGAAATTCCTCCTCCATGGTCTATCATAACCATATTTCCATATGCTGTATTATATTCTGCTTTTGTTACAATTCCATCATTTGCTGCAACAAAATTTGCTCCCATCGGTGCACCAATATCAACACCTGTGTGTAATTTATATTGTCCTGTTATTGGATGAACCCTCATTGCATATTTTGAAGTTATTCTTGTATAACCGGGTACTGGCCAAGCAAGTTGCCCTCCAATATATACAGTATCTAAGCCTTGCTGTGCTAATGCTAAAATTTGTTGATTAACCAATTCATATTGTTTGTTGATTTCATCAATTTTTGCTTGTAAATTTTTCTCGTCATCTGATAATTTTGCAATAAAACTTTCCCTCATTTTTTTTGTATTTTGTAATGTTCTTGTTGTTCTTATTTGATTTTCAACTATTGTAGCCAATTCTTTTTTTTCATTTTCTAACTTTGTTTTTGATAAATCTATTGTTTTCTTTTTGGTTTCTAAATCATTTATTAAATTTTCATCAATTTCTGTTAATTGTGATATCAAGTAATAACTTGATATAAAATCTGATAAACTAGATGATTTTAGTAAAACATCCAAATATTGGGTATCCCCAGCCATATAAATTGCTACCATCCTTTTTTTGAACAATTCTACTTGCTTATCGTATTTTTCAGTTACACTATTTAGTTCTGTTTCAACATTTTGTATATTGTTTTTCAATTCTGTAATCTTACTTTCTTGCTCTGCTAAAGTTTGCTCTGAAGTTTCTATTTTATTATCTAACTTTTCAACCTGTTGTAAATTTTCAGATAAATTACTTTGAACATCATTTAACTGTCCATTTGCTTCATCTAACTGATTTTGTAATTCAGACCTCTGAGTTTGTAAATCTGTTGTAGTATTTGTTGTTTGATTCTCAGTTTCTTCTGCATATGTGTGTGTCGTTGCAAAACAAATTAGTATGATTAAAACAATACATAAATTCTTACGCATGTTTTCTCCCTTCGTTCGCTCATTGTCATTCAAAATTTTGCCTGTCAAATCTTTTTTGTTAATTATACTTTTAAGTATTTTCTCATAGAAATTACACTTCCTAATGCACCAATTCCTATTCCTAATAACATATAAACAAATATTATTGAAGATATCATATCTTTAAAGCCTACCAAACTCATATTTATTGTTTGCATAAAACTTGCATTAACTGCTTGTTCGGCAAGTAAACTATATGCCCCACCTACTAAAGCAATTGAAATTGCACTTGCAAATACACCTATTATCATACCTTCTACAATAAAAGGCCATCTTATAAATCCATTTGTAGCACCAACATATTTCATTATAGATATTTCTTTTCTTCTAGCATGTACTGTTAATTTTATTGTATTAGAAATTATAAATATAGAAATAATGATTAATAGTACTAAAATAATACCTGTAACCAATTTTATTCCTTTTGCTAAGCTTAATAGAGTTGATACTGTTTTATCACTACTTGTTATTTTATCTACATTTTCAATTTTTAATATTTTTTCCTGTACATCTTTACTTAAATTTAAGTCTGTAAGTGTTACTACATAAGATGATGGAAAATAGTCTGCTCCATATCCATCTATTAATTCTGATTTATCTCCTAATTTTTCTTTCATAGTATTTAATGCATATGTTTTATCTTTAAATTCTGCTGTACTTACACCATCTACTGCTCTTATTTCTTCTCCAACCTTTTGTGCCTCTTCATCTGTTGCATCTGTTTTTAAAAACACTTGAAATCCTTGTTCTGATTTTACTTGGTCAACAAAATGGTTGATATTTTCTCCTAATATTAAGAAAATTCCAAATATTATCATTGTTGCACACATTATCATTAATGATGCACCTGTTGATTTTTTATTTTTAAAAACATTACTGAATCCTTCTCCTATTAAATATCCAAATATATTATATTTCACTATCATAACCACCTTTTTTATCATCTCTTACAATGTTGCCTTTTTCTATGTGTATTACTCTTTTTTTCATTTTGTCTACAATATCTTTGGCATGTGTTGCTACAACAACTGTTGTTCCTCTCATATTAATATCATTTAATAAATTCATTATATCCCATGCTGTGTCTGGATCTAAGTTTCCTGTTGGTTCGTCTGCAATTAACATTGATGGATTATTTACTAATGCTCTTGCTAATGCAACTCTTTGTTGCTCTCCTCCTGATAATTCATTTGGATACATTTTTGCTTTTCCACTTAATCCAACTAATGATAATACCATTGGTACTTGTCTTCTTATATGTCTTGGTGTAGCCCTTACTATATACATTGCATATGCTACATTATCATATACTGTTTTGTCTGGTAAAAGTCTGAAATCTTGAAATACAACTCCCATACTTCTTCTTAAATATGGAATTCTATTTGGTTTTAAAAATGTTGTATCTTTTCCATTAATAATAATGTTTCCAGATGTTGGTTCTTCTTCTTTTAGTATTAGTTTTATAAGTGTTGATTTTCCACTTCCTGATGTTCCTACTAAAAAAGCAAATTCTCCTTTATCTATTACAAAATTTGCGTTTTTTACTGCTTTTGTTCCTGTATCATATGTTTTTGATACGTTTCTAAATTCTATCATTTTCTATCTTATCTCCTAATTTTGTATATTTTTTCTCCTATAAATCATATCAATAATCAGCCAATTTTGCAATACTTTTCACCAAAAAAACACAGGATTTTTTTATTTCTATAAAGTTCTATTTTGTGTATAATTTACTATTATTTTACAACTTTTTCAACAATATTTTCTGCGGTAATACCAAAATATTGCATTAATTCTATTGCTTTTCCAGACTTTCCAAAAGTATCATTAATGCCCATTCTTACTAATTTTACAGGGTACTCTTCTGTTAAAACCTCTGAAATTGCAGAACCAAGTCCACCAATAACATTATGGTCTTCCACAGAAATTAATTTTTTAGTTTCTTTAGCGCACTTTATAACCATATCTTTATCAATCGGTTTTACAGTATGAATATCAACAACTCTAACTTTAATCCCTTTATTTTCTAATATTTCCTGTGCCCTAATTGCTTCACTAACAGTTACACCAGTAGCAAAAATTGTTGCATCTGTACCTTCTCCAATTTGAACTGCTTTACCAATTTCAAATTTTTGATTTTCACCATAAATTATAGGCGTTGCAAGTCTTGACAATCTCAAATATACAGGACCATTTATTTTACTTATTTCTTTAACTGCCCATTTTGTTTGTACATCATCTGATGTTGATAAAACTGTCATATTTGGTAATGTTCTCATTAATGATATATCTTCTATCATTTGATGTGTTGCTCCATCTTCTCCTACAGTTACTCCAGCATGTGTTGCACATATTTTTACATTTAATTTTGGATAACATACACTATTTCTAATTTGGTCATATGCTCTTCCTGCAGCGAATACTGCAAATGTGCTTGCATATGGTATTTTACCACATGTTGACATCCCTGCAGCAGTTGATATCATATTTTGCTCTGCAATTCCCATGTCATAAAATCTCTCTGGAAATTCCTTTGCAAAGATGTTTGTTTTTGTTGCAGTTGATAAATCTGCATCAAATACCACTATGTTTTTATTTTCTTTTCCCAATTCTAGCAAAGCCTCTCCATAACTTTGTCTTGTTGCTTTTTTTATATTTTCGTCCATATTAATTCAATCCTTTCTTATTGACAAGACCCTATAATTCCTGCATCATTTCCAAGAGCAGCCGGAATTATAATTAATTCTTTTCTAATATTAAACAAATATTTTTTTCTTTGAATATTATTTTTTAATTTTTCTAATAGAACATCTGCAAAATATACAAAACTTCCGCCTAAGCATACTGCCTCAGGCTCAAAAACATCAATTAAATTAGAAATACCTATACTTAAATATTCAATATATTCATCAACAATTTTATTAATAACATAATTGTCTTTATTTTTTCTGAGCATATCTAACAGTTCTTGTCCTCTTGTATTTTCGTCTAATCCAAGTGCATCACGTAAATTTGTTTTTAAAGCCTTCATAGATGCGTATTTTTCAAAACATCCTTTTTTTCCACAATTACATCTAATTCCATCTTTTTGAATTATCATATGTCCAAATTCACATCCTGACAAATCACCTGTATCTAATAATTCATTATTAATTATTACTGCTCCTCCTATTCCTGTACCTAATGACAAGAAAATACTTCTTTTGTAATCTTTTAATGCTCCCATTTTGTTTTCCGCTATCGCTGCACATTTTGCATCATTTCTAATTTTGATTGGTAAATTTATTTCTTTTTTAAGATTTTCTACTAAATTATAATTTTTTACACCTAAATTTACTGATTTTATTATTTCTGTACTTTTTATTGTTCCCGGTACTGCAATCCCTATTTCTTTTATTTTATATTTTTCCATTAGTTCTTTTACATTTTTTACTATATATGTTTCAATAGATGTTTTTATATCTTTTTTATCTTTTGAAAGTAATCTTTTTTCTACTTTTTCTACAATATAACCTTTATCATCTATTACACCTATTGCAATATGGCTTCCGCCTAAATCTATTCCTATTTTCATTTTTTTACCTCAATTTTAATATATAGATAACCAAAATTGACTTTTAAAGTAAATACTCCAAAAGTCAATTTTATCAATCTCACAATATAAATTGTAATAATTTTCGATTTTATACTCCTGCAGCAGAGAATAAGAATCCTCCCATATATACTTCGATACATGGTGCAAGTACAACTAATACAAAGAAAATTAATACAATACCAACAAATAAGTATGTTACTTCTGGTAATACTTTAACAATCTTTTGTATAATATTATCAATATCAATTTCCATATATTCAACTAATTTATCCATCATTTCTGGCAAATCTGTTTGCATACCTATTTTAAGCATTTCTGTAACCATTGATTTTGGTAAACCGGATTTTTCAAATGGTTCAATCCATGATTCACCTATAATTATGTTATTTAAAGATGTTTCTACAATTGAAAGCATAACATAATTTTGTACAACGTTTTTACTTACATCAATAGCGTCTTGTATTCTCATACCATTATTTAAGTTTAATAGCATAGCCTTCATTAATCTTGAAAAATCTAATGCAAATATTAATTGCCCAAATATTGGCATTTTATACTTAAAGTAATCAAAATTGTATTTACCTTTTGGGGTATGTACATAAAATACTATTGCTGCAACTATTGCTGCAATTATTCCAACGGGTATATACCAAAATTGTATTAAACCATCAAGCACGCCTTTAAACCATAAAGTTACAGCCGGTAATGTAGCCGTTGATCCAAATGAATCATATACATTTTGGATTGCAGGTATTGCAACTAATGATCCCACAATTAACATTACTATCAAAAATACAAATTGAACTAAATTTGGTATTAAAATATTTTTTAATTTTCTTGTTAAATTTGCAGTTGAATCTAGATATTTAACCGCCTGCTCTAATGAATTTTCAAGTGATCCAGATAATTCACCAACTTTGATCATATTTATATAAATATATGGAAATACATCTGAATAATATTCCATTGTAGTATACATATTTTCACCGGCTTCAACACCTGCTAATATATCTTCTAAAATGCCCTTAAATGTAACGTTTTCTGTACTTTCAATTATTGTTCTTAATGCATGTATATTATTAAAGTTTGCTTTTTTCAATAGATAAAAGTTCTGTGTAAATATAACTAAATCTCTTGGTGTGATTCTTTCTGTTTTTGATAAATATGTATTTATTTTTTCTTTTACTGTCATCTCCTTTTTTGTTTTTATACGTGTTGTATTTACACTTGTCATTATACCTTCTATATCTTTTATATTTCTCTTTTTTGCCTTTTTCCTTTTAGAAGAATATGAAACTTGCTCAATTGAAATAGGCATTAAATCATTACTTTTTAAAATTCGTATTAGACTTTGTTTGCTT
>ENA-OOZN01002076-OOZN01002076.1-human-gut-metagenome-genome-assembly--contig:-NODE-2076-length-11429-cov-1.508177_pt1 | contig 11429 bp, 8 predicted proteins | sample MGYA00241187_ERZ501397 | MGnify/ENA primary metagenome ERZ501397 (study PRJEB25962, sample SAMEA2042921) | human gut metagenome | biome: human gut; feature: human-associated habitat; material: faeces... | reverse complement strand
TCTACACGTGGTCCGTGTAATGGGTTACACTCTGTATCGCAGATGATCTTTCCAGATAATGTATCTGTCAGACCAGCGTTTGTTGTATCGAATGACATTACAAGGATGTCTCCATCCGGTCCTACTGTCTTACCAGCAGCTTCGATTGCATCGATTGCTCCGAATGCCATGTTATCATTCTGTGCTACTACAACATCAATGTCTTTGTTCTGTTTTAAGAAAGATTCCATAACTTCCTGACCTTTTGCCTGTGTAAATTCTCCTGTCTGAGAAGCAATGATCTTGAAGTTTTTCTGATCTTTGATTCCTTCTTTAAATCCTTTTGTACGTCCGATTTCTGCAGAAGAACCAATCGTTCCCTGTAATACAGCGATGTTTACGTCACCTTTTTCTTTTCCCTTTTCTTTAATTAACCATTCAGCCGCTTTCACACCTTCTTTTTTGAAGTCTGATCCAACCCATGCTGTGATCAGTGAATCATCAGAAGTTTTGATCTGACGGTCAACTGTGATAACTGGAATGTCAGCTTTCTTTGCTTCTTTTAAAACTGTTTCCCAACCTGTTTCTGTTACAGGTGCGATTGCGATCACATCAACACCCTGTGTGATAAATTCTCTGACCGCTTTTGTCTGATTTTCCTGTTTCTGCTGAGCATCTGCAAATGATAATTTAAATCCGTTCTTTGCTGTTAATTCAGATTTCATAGACTTTGTATTCGCTACACGCCAATCACTCTCAGCTCCAACCTGTGAAAATCCGATGTTGATCTCTGAAGTTTCCTTCTTTGAAGAACCACTGTCTTTCTTGTTTCCTCCACCACAACCAGTAAGCATTGTTCCGATCATCATTGTTGCAAGTAAACCTGCAGCCACCTTCTTAATACTTCTTCTCATTATGATTTCCTCCTTTTTCTTTTTTGATTTTTTCGTTTTCCTTAATTACAAGTTATATTTTACTCGAAATTGTATTTCTTTCAATGCAATTTCTTTTGCATTTGGTGGATTATTTTATGAAATTTTTATCTTGTCTGTTTAAGGTTTGATTTTTTTTGATAATGGTTTGAATTTTTTTGATTTTTGATTATTTTTTCTCTGCTTGTCTAGTCTTCGGTACAACTACGATTACCTTAGTTCCAATATCTGGTTCACTTTCAAGGATCAACCCATATTCTTCTCCATAATATAATTTAATCCGCCGATTTACATTTGCAATTCCAAACCCTGTTGTCCTGTTTACCCATATATCTTCATACATTTCTTTATTGATCTGAACTACCTGCTCAGGCTGCATACCAACTCCATTATCTTCAACGATCAGGAATATATTATTTTCATCATCTACACTGGAAATCTTTATCATTCCTTTTTCTCTTTGTTTTTTCAATCCATGATATAATGCATTTTCTACTAATGGCTGTAAAGTGATCTTTACAATATCATTTTTTTTGATCTCATCTGGGACATCAATAGAATATTCCATAATATCCCCGTATCTTAATTGTTGTATCTTTAAATAATTTTCAACATGCTCTAATTCTTCCCTAATCGTTATCTTATCTTCTCCGTGACTTAAACTTGTACGGAAAAAGCCAGACAAGGCAGCTACCATTTCTACCACTTTGTCATCCTGATGATCAATGGCAAGCCACATGATCGTGTCCAATGTATTATAAAGGAAATGTGGATTGATCTGCTCTTGTAGTAACTGCAGCTCTTTTTTTCGAAGATTTTGTTGTTCTACTTTTACATCTTCGATCAATCTCTCTACCTTTTGTGCCATATGTTCGAAATTATTTGTTAAGATCTGCAGCTCTTCTGTTGTATTTTGAGGTCCATGTACATCAAAATTTCCCTGTGCCACTTCCTTTGTCATCTCACATAACTGTCTGACTGGATAACTAATGCTTTGCGAAATCAATTTCGATAATTTCCATGTTATCAGAGACAAAAACAGTACAGCGATCAATGTGATCGTGATCGTATGCATGATTTCTTTTTCCAGTTTTACACGCATACTCTCCATATTCCCAATCTCATAGTAAATGTATTCGGATACTTTTTCTTTAATGATCTCTGTAAATACATTCACATTTAATCTTAATCTCTGATTATTTTCCATATAATCGTTTTTTAGATCTGAGTGTTCAATTTCTTCAATGGAAATCTTCAGATTATCCAACAGTTTTCCTATCTGTCTCGTTCTTAATTTACTTTCATCTGTTACAGCATTTTTATTCAGTTCCTTTACCAGCTCCTTCGCTTCCTTAATCTCCTCATATGGTTTCATCGCATCAAAACTCTCTGCACCGATAACAATACGATACATTTTATAATCCATATCTTCTGAAAATGAGAAATTAAACTTGCTAGCTACTGATACGTTTTTTACCGCCTCATTATAACTTTCATTAAAATTTATCATGATAACAAGAAGCGTGATAATCCCCACTAACGCAGGAATTATCACGACCATCCTTAACCATTTTAGTTTTTCTTCTATTGAGAACTGCCGAAATCGAGCAATAGATTCTCTCACATATTTTTTCATTACATCCTCCTTGATCTATATTCACTTGGAGTACATCCTTGCGTTTTTTTAAACAGGTAGCTAAAGTAATGTGGATCCTTATATCCCACTTCATAGCTGATCTGTGATGCCTTCATATCTGTAAAACAAAGCATTTCTTTTGCTTTATCCATTCTGACTGATGTCAAAAATTCCACAAAAGATTTCCCTGTTTCTTGTTTAAACGTTGTACTAAAATGACTGCTGCTTAATCCAACCTGATCTGCAACATCACTCAACGATAATGTTTCTTCTTGATAATTTTTCACAATAAATTCTTTTGCCTCCGTTATCAACGAAGAATGTTTCTTCCCTAATCTTTCATTTCTCATTCTGATCGCTTGTCTGATAAGTTCTTCGATATACTCCGCTGCTTTCTCTCCTGTTGAAACTGCAGCGATCTGTTGTTTGTAATCCTTAAACGTGCGATCGATATTTGCTTTCTCAACTCCCATTTTCTCAACGAATTTCATAACACCTACCTGTATATTGATCAGCATATACTGACAAAACATAAAGGAATCCATATTAGATTTTCCTAATGTCTTGGTATAATCCTCTACAAATAAATGTACAGCTTCTTCTTTTCCATTTTTCAAAAACTCTTCCAGCGATTCTGAATTTACTTTGGTAAAATCTACTTGCTGCAGATCTTCTGCTCTTTCTATCTTTTCATTATCTAATTTATCAAAAAACACCGCTTCATTCCCAGAAGACTGATACTGGTATGCAAAAGCCTTGCTTGCACTGTCGTAAGATTCCGAAAGGTTATGTAATCGTTCCACTGCACGTCCAATCCCTGCAAACCATTGTAGTTCTTTCTCTTTTTTCATACGCTTTGTCAATGCTGCAACATAATCTTTTGCCACTTGTATGGTTTCCTCTTTATTCTGTGCCTTGATCATTAAAATATAGCCCTCTGTTACACGGTGAAAAACAATCATATTTTCAAACTGGCTGCTTACTTCTTCTACGATCGCATCTTCTTTGGTACGAAGATCATATACTGCCTCTGTATCATTCTCATTCTTTGAAAATATTTTAAATAACATAAAATTGTATGCCGGTGCCATAAGATCTATTCCAAGTTCATTCCCTTGTTCCATTAATTTAGATACAGATATCTTTCCGCGGATCAGATTCCCGAAAAATTGATATCTCATATTTTTCATTTGTGTTTTTATATTTTTTTGTAATTTTTTTATATCTTCTTCCTGTCTTTTTTTCTTATCAAGCTTTTGTTTTACTTTATTTAGTGCTTCTAATAACTGCTCACCAGTTACTGGTTTGGTCAGATAATCTGTTACACCGATCTTGATCGCTTCTTTTGCATAGTCAAACTCCCCATATCCAGAAAGTATGATGATCTGTATTTTGGGCATTTTTTTCTTTAAGATATCACTTAATTCAAGTCCATCCATAAATGGCATCTTGATATCTGTGATCACGATATCTGGATGTAGTTTTTCGATCATTGGAAGAGCCATCTCACCATCTGGTGCTTCTCCCGCAAATTCAAAACCATTTTCTTCCCATTTTACGTTATTCTTTATACTCTTACGAATGATCTTTTCATCTTCTACTAAAAATACTTTGATCATATTACCTTCCTCTTTTCTAAAATATTATTATACTCTCTTATAGAATTATATTCCAGAAATAAACAAGAATATATCCATACAAATAAAAAGGGGAAGGGGATATTGTATGGATATGATTCTTATTTTTTAATTTCAATCTATATTATTCTGTTTCAAATCGGTATGTTGTCACTGCTTCATACTCTTCGCCTTTTCTTAAGATAACTCTTGGCTTTTTCTCTATATTCATAGAATTAGGCAAGAATTGTGGTTCTAATGCAACACCATCTCTGTTCTCATATGGTTTTCCAAATTTACCATCACTTCCTCCTGTCAGAAAGTTTCCTGCATATAACTGCATGCATGGAAGTGTTGTTGTGATCGTTAATTTTCGTCCACTTTCTTTATCATATAAGACTGCCTGATCTTTCTCATCCTTTAACATAAAACAATGATCATAGCCTCCAACAAATCTCAACTGTTCATCATCATCATGAATCCGTTCTCCAATCTCATGAAAACTTTTAAAATCAAATGGTGTATTTTCTACATCCAAAAACTCACCTGTTGGAAGACCATTCTCATCTGCACATGCAATCTGATCTGATTTGATCATCAATTGATGATCATAGATCTTACTGTCTTTTGCTGAAAGATTAAAAAAGGAATGATTGGCTATATTGATCAGTGTGTCTTGATCTGACATTGCTTCATATTCCATCTTTAATTCATTTCCAGATAGACGATATACTATCTTTAAATAAAGACTTCCTGGAAATCCTTCTTCCATATCTGGAGAAAGATAGATAAAACGGATTCCATCTTCCAACAATTCATATTTAAATATCTTTTGATTAAATCCTTTGATTCCTCCATGGAGAGAATTCTTTCCATTGTTTGCTGCCAATTCGTATGTCTTTCCATTTAATTCAAACTTTGCATCTCCTATACGATTTGCAACACGTCCGGCGATTGCTCCCATGTAACTTCCATCTCCATGCCAGCAATCTTCCACATTCTCAAATCCAAGAACAACATCCCCAAAGTTTCCTTCTCGATCTTTTGTAAATACAGATAATACATGACATCCAAGGTTACTTGTGATCACTTTGATCTCATCATTTTTTAATTCGAATAAGCAGACTCCGTTATCTCTTTGTTCTATCATTCTTACTTTCATCATCTTATAATACCTTCATTCCTCCGTATGGACGTACTTTTAAGACATGACATGCTCCTTCACCAAATACATGTTCCATGTTCTTTTTGTACATACTAACAATATCATTTGGCACAAACGCCTGAATCGTTCCTGCAAATCCTCCGCCATGAACTCGGCTGACTCCTTTATCTCCTAAGGAAATATCACTAATCGCCAATCCGATCGATACACTCTGATTTGTCAGGTCATGGCTTGAATATACATTTTGTAAATATTTAAAGGATGAATCACCAGATTCTTTGATCAATTTCTTAAATGTATCAAAATCTCCTTCTTCTAAAGCTTTTACCTGCTGATCTACACGTTTATTTTCCTCAAATAAATGCATTGCACGAAGAACTGCACGATCTCCTAAGATTTCTCTGATCTTTGGAAGATTTAAATAAAAATCATCTTTATCAACTTCTCTTAATGCTTCCTGATTAAAGTAATTGGCAACTTTCTTCATTTCGTATGGGATTGCTGCATAATCATCTGTTAAATCTGCATGAGATCCTTTTGTATCCACGATGCATAAGCTGTGACCATATGCTTCAAAATCAACGTCTACTTTTTTAATTTTTGGCTTCTTGGGATCTTCAAAATCAATATTGATCAAGCCTCCAATGGAAGAAGCCATCTGATCCATCAATCCACAAGGTTTTCCAAAATATACATTTTCTGCATACTGTCCAGCCTGTGCTAAAAATACAGGATCAATCTTCATATCGTTATATAATCCAGATAAAATATTTCCGATCAGTACTTCAAATGCTGCAGAAGATGACATTCCAGCCCCATTTAATACATCACTTGTTACATAAGCTTCAAATCCACCGATTTTATATCCTTCTTCTTTTAATTTAGAAGCAACTCCCTGAATCAGTGCCTGTGATGTTCCTTTTTCTGCTTTGGCTGGGTCAAAAGAACTAAGACTAACTATGATTCTTTCATATCCCTCTGATTTCAGATTGATCACATCATCATCTCTTTTTGCAACGATTGCGATCGCATCCAAGTTAATGGAAGTTGCAAGAACTTTTCCAAACTGATGATCTGTATGGTTTCCTCCAACTTCACTTCTTCCTGGAGCACTATAGATTTCTACTTCTTTTTCTTCATAAATCTTTTCAAAGGATTCTAATGCTTTGATGTAGCGTTCCTGCTGATATTCAATCACTGCTTCATCTACATAAATATCTTTTAATAGTTCATTATGTTTTCCTTGTTTAAATTCCTCAATCAATGTCTGAATGTTTGTTGCCATGTCCTTTTTATTTCCTTTCTTTCACTGTTTTATCATCAACTTCTTTTGTCCGATTACTTTTGATAAATTTATAGTAACACCTTTTAGTAAAATTTGCAATAGTTTTTTACTAAAATATTTACCAGATTTTCTTTCTTATTTTTAGTAAATTTTTATTATGCGTTTATCTTTTGTTTTTACTTTATATTTGTTATAATGAGAAAATAATGATATAATTGTTAAAATAAATTTAGTAGAAAGGATATCTGTCATGGCTACGATCAAAGATATTGCCGAGAAAGCAAAGGTTTCTTCTGCGACTGTTTCAAGAATCCTGAATCAAGATGAATCCTTAAGTGTAACTGAACAAACAAGAGAACGTGTATTAAAAATCGCAAAGGAACTTCATTATATAAAGAAAAAAAGTACATCCAATAGCACTGGTAAAAATACATCATCCGATACTGTCATCGGAATTTTTCAATGGTATTCTATGTTTGAAGAACTCGAAGACCCTTATTATCAGTCCATCCGTGTTGGAATTGAAAAATATTGTGCAAATCATCAGATTCGTGTAATCCGTTGTTTTCACAGTGACTCTGATTATAAAGATTTACTAAAAGATGTCGCTGCACTGATCTGTATCGGAAAATTCAATGAACATCAAATGAAATCCTTTACATCCATTACACCAAATGTGATCTTTCTTGATATGAAAACTGCAAGGATTCAGTCCACGACCATCTGTCTTGATTTTAAACAGGCTGTAATTGATGCTCTTGATTATCTGTCAAAAAGACTTGGACATACGCAGATTGCATATCTTGGCGGTAAAGAATATCTTCAAGATAATACAATTTATTTTGAAGAACGTAAAGAAACATTTATTCAGTATTGTGAGAAGCATAGGATCACTTACGAACCATATCTTAAAGAACGTGAGTTTTCTGCAGAATCTGGTTATGTAATGATGAATGAATTGATCAAAGAAGGAAATCTTCCAACCGCTGTATTTGCAGCCAGTGATCCAATTGCAATTGGAGCAATTCGTTCTTTATATGAACATGGATTAAAAGTTCCTAGTGATGTTTCTGTGATGGGATTTGATGATATCAGTGTTGCCAGCTTTTCGACTCCGCCGCTAACTACGATTCATGCGCCTGCAGAATTTATGGGAGAGTATGCAGCACATTTTATTTGTACAATGGCTAAGGGAGAATTTCTGGAATATCAGGTACCAGTAAGACTTACTTTGCCTTGCGAATTAAAAATCCGTAAGTCCTGTACTTATCCTAAATCATAAGAGTATCTCATCAAAATTTCCCATAATTCAAAGACAGCCAGATTTCATCCATCTGGCTGTCTTTTCGTGTTCATATGTAGTTTTCGTTGTTTTTTATATTCTTTATGTTGTTAAAATACAATTTCCATAATTTCTGCTTCCAGATCAATTGGTCCTTCTTTTAACAAGTTAATTTTGATTTTATCTTTTTTGGTTGGGATTACTACTGGAGTCTTAACATTGCGTTCATCATAAATTAATGTTTTCAGATCAAAATGTCCGATCACATCTCCTGCCTGAACATAGTCTCCAACTTTTTTCTCCAGATGGAAATAATCTTTCTCATAATTTACTGTATCCATACCGATATGAACCAACACTTCTACTCCATCTTCAGAGATAAATCCCACTGCATGTCCTGTATCTACCATTGCACCAATTTTTCCTGTAACTGGAGCATAAATTTTATCGTCTGTTGGTATGATCACACATCCATCTCCTAATATTTTTTTTGAAAAGATTGCATCCTTCCCGTAAGATAATTTTCTAACAACACCATCAACAGGTGCATAGATTTTTATTTTCTTCATTTCTCTACCTCATTTAACTTCATACTAATTGCCATATTTTATAATCAATTTCTCCATACATTGAACTCGAAATACTTCAATCAATGGTCCCATACAAAACGCTGTAATAACTGTTGCAACTCCTACAATACTTCCAAATAAAAATCCAATTGCCACACAAATTACATCGGTCAAAACTCTGGCTACTTTAAAAGGTATTTTTCTAGTTAATTTAGTCTGTTCCTCTTTTACTTTTTCTATATCTTCTATTTTTAAGTCTTTTATCATTTTTAATAATGTTGTATGTTTTATATAATTTTCTTCATTTTCTGTATCTAAATATTCAGATATTGGACTTGCATTTTTATATTTTTGTTGTATATCATCTAATCTATTTGTCGGAGTTAATAATATTTGAATATCTTTTATTGGTATATATCTATATTGTCTATATTGTTTTTCATCGTAAAATTTAGGAATTCTAAATCTTAACGGTTCATAATTTTCAAATTGATTTCTTGCTTTATCAAAATTTTCTAATCCTAAATATTTTAATTTTTCTTTAAATTCATCTAATTTTTCACTCGTTTTTTTGGGCAACTTAATAAACTCCTTTCTTTTACTAGCTGCTATTAGCTTATAATTTTATTTTATAATTTTATAAAAATCTTCAAATTCATATCCTTGACTTGTTAAATAATCTATTATTTGTGGTAATGCTTCAACTGTTACTTTTTTAGCTTCTGCATCATGCATTAATATTACAACACTTTTCTTTTGGCCTGTAGTTTCTTGTATTTTTTGCATTTCATATTCAACTGAAGGAGTTTGGGTTTCTGCATCACCATTTAATGCATTCCAATCCACATGTAATATATCATTCTTCATCAATAATTCATTTGCTTGATTTTTTATATCTTCATACTTTCCCCCAACTAATCCTCCTGGAAATCTGAATAAATGTGAATTATATTCTTGTTCACCTATTGCATCTCTTACTGCTTGGTTGCATTTATTATATTCATCTAACACACTTTCAGGTGATTGATAAATTGTAGAATACACATGTGAATATCCATGATTTGCAATAAAATGTCCTTCATCATATATTCTTTTTACTAATTCTGGATTTTTTTCTACATTTGACCCTAAAACAAAAAAAGTTGCTTTAATATTTTTTTCTTTTAATATATCTAATATTTGATTAGTATTATCTGATGGTCCATCATCAAATGTTATAAAAGCTCTTTTGTTATCAGCACTATATATATGTTTTATATTTTCTTTACCATTTTCTGTCAATTGGGGTAATTTTTCTTGTCTCCTTTTTTCTGCTATTTGTTTTTTCTCCTGTTCTTCTTGTTCTATTTGATGTCTATATGCTTCATATTGTGCATTTTTTAGCATTACATCTTTAAATTGAATCCATATAACTATTATGCTTATAATCATTAATATTATTATTACTATCATTATACATTTTTCTTTTGTTGTAAATCTAAATTTTGATGGTACTAAAAACATATTATTATCTTCTTTCATATTTATCCCTATTATTTCATTTTTTTCTATTATATACTATTTTTTGATAAAAATATATAAAAAAGCTCAAAATTTAATTTTTAAATTTTGAACTTTAGTTTAAAATTCATTATTTTTTCATTTTATCTTTCAAAAAAGCTACTTCTTCTTCAACATTTAATCTCATAAAAATAGGCTCACCTTTTTCAATTACTTTTAGATTTTTTAATGTATTATAATCATGTATGTCATTCCATCTTACATTATCAACATCTTTTATTCCTATTTGATTTAAGATATTATTTGCAGTTTCTGTCATAAAAGGTTTTATTAAAATAGCTATTTTTCTTAGATTTTCTATTAAATGATACATTACTGATTTTAATTTTTCTGTCTCTTCTTCCTTTGCTAAACTCCATGGCATAGTTTCATCAATATATTTATTAGTTCTTGAAATTAAATTCCATATTTCTTGTAACGCATTTGCTATTTCGTAATTATTTAATTTTTGTTCAAACTTTTCTATTTGAGTTGTACAATATTCTTCTAATTCTTTGTCTACTTCATTTGGAGTTCCATTATATTCTGGTACAATACCATTAAAATATTTATTTACCATAGATACTGTTCTATTTAATAAATTGCTTAAATCATTACATAAATCAAAATTATATCTTTCTATAAATGCTTCTGGTGAAAAAATACCATCTTGACTTACAGGCATTTCTCTTAATAAGAAATATCTTGTTGCATCTAAACCATATCTATCAATTAATGTTTCTGGATATATAACATTTCCTTTTGATTTAGACATTTTACCATCTTTCATCATAATCCAATTATGAACTAATATTGTTTTTGGCAATGGTAAATCTAAAGCCATTAAGAATATAGGCCAATATATTAAATGAAATCTTGCTATATCTTTTCCAACTATTTGTAAATCTGCTGGCCAATATTTTTTAAATAATGAGTCATCATCTGACATATATCCTAAAGCTGTAATATAATTTGTTAATGCATCTAACCATACGTATATAACATGTTTAGGGTCTTTTAATACTTGTATTCCCCAATCAAAACTAGTTCTTGTTACACATAAATCTTCTAATCCTGGTTTTATAAAATTATTAATCATTTCTGTTTTTCTATAATCAGGTTTTACAAATTCTAAATGCTCATCATAATATTTTAATAATCTATCTACATATTTTTTCATATTGAAAAAATATGCTTCTTCTTTCATTAATTTTACTTCTCTATCACAATCAGGACATTTACCATCTTTTAATTGTGTTTCTGTGAAAAATGTTTCACAAGGTACACAATACCACCCCTCATATTCACCTTTATAAATATCTCCTTGTTCCATAAATCTATCAAATATTTTTTGAACAATTTTTGTATGTCTTTCTTCTGTTGTTTGAATAAAATCATCATAATTTATTTCCATTTTTGCCCACAA
>ENA-OOZN01002071-OOZN01002071.1-human-gut-metagenome-genome-assembly--contig:-NODE-2071-length-11463-cov-1.595985_pt1 | contig 11463 bp, 7 predicted proteins | sample MGYA00241187_ERZ501397 | MGnify/ENA primary metagenome ERZ501397 (study PRJEB25962, sample SAMEA2042921) | human gut metagenome | biome: human gut; feature: human-associated habitat; material: faeces... | reverse complement strand
TGGACCTAACCGTTCAAGAGGTTTTGTTTTATCTGCTATTCAAAAAACTGAATTTGTTTTGCCCCCCCCCACCTCCCTTCATGTTGGAAACCGACGAGATTTAAGAATCTTCGCTTAATGCGCTAAAGCCCAAAGGTAGATTGGATAGAGGTTCGACGTCTCCGCTAACAACACCTCACCTTACTTAAACTGCCATTTGTTTCTGTACCACTTAACAAAAATCTTGTCTATGGCGAAACATAACTTTGCTCATACTACCGAGGCCAGTTACGGCAAAGTTGCGTACAACACACGGAGAGAGGGTTTTGGCTTGCGTCACTTCATCTAAAAAAGCGTCTTGTGATAAGTAATTTATCATTCTTCTTGGTTATAAACTTTGCACTTATGCATAACAGTGGCGGAACTAAAGTGAACTTTAACTGATTCCGCCTTTCTTCGTTTCTATATGAGGAGCAGCAATTCGTTTTATCTTTGAGACATGTTCGGGATCCTCAATTTTTTGTGCTATACAAGCTCATTATCAAGAGGAACTCCCAATGGAAAATCCGAAACTACCTCCGATTCTGGTTAATAAAGCTGGTTCTGTTTATTACGTGTATACCTACAAAAATGTTTGGGATAGGGAGCTTAAGCGGAGTAAAAGGGGAGAGTCAAAAAAGATAGGCAAAATTCTTGGCGGACAAAAGGACGGCGTAATTTGTTTTGACGAGAGTTTTCTTCAGGAGCGTCCTGAATTTAGAAGCTTTCAGGTTGAGAGAAAAGGAAAAGAGTACGTCTTTACTCCTTTGAACGAGAGCGGCACTACGCTAACTCAGTTGCAAGAGGTCAAACAACTCCATGCCGGCGCCACTTGGGCTCTGGATCAGCTCGTAGCGCAATCGCCTGTCGGAGAGGCTCTAAAGTGGGCTTTTCCACAACGGAGGGACTACCTCAAGATTTTATCTATTTGCTATTTCATAATTCTCAACCAAGACAACAACATTTCTAAGTATGAGACGTTTGCCGAGGTCACGCGCCTGCCCTGGGGTGCTCCTCTGGCGCCTTCCTCAATCAGCCGGGTCTTTAGAAAGATCAGAAATCAGCAGATAGAAACTTACTTCTCGTTTTTTAGGGATGAATTATTGGAACAACAGGAGAAGTACGGCGACAAGAATGAAATAACGCTGGCCCTGGACTCTACTTCCGGTTCTAACTATGTTATTAACAATCTACTTAATCTTGAAAGACATAGGTATGAAGACGAGGATAATCTTCCGCTGATTAATCTGCTGGCACTAACGGACTACGAAAGCGGCATTGCTTTCTTCTACCGTGCCTACGACGGAAAAGTTCCTGCTGCGAAAACTGTCAGTCAAGTTATTTCCGAGAATGCCGGACTGAGTCTAAAAAACGTTGTTTTTGTGTCAGATAAAGGTTACAGTGACGCTAAAAACATCAATGATTGCCTGAGAAATAAACTCGGATTCCTATTCAATGTGCAATGCGCGATGCCAGACAGTTTTGCTCAAGAACTCATTGATGGGGAAAAAGAAAACCTCAGGGACTTAAACCGAATGGATTGGTTGACAAAGGTCTTCCAAATAACGAAGGAGATCAACTGGACTTTCGAATCTGATCTTGTAGAAGGACAGGTGACCTCAAAAAAGACAAAGGAATCCACGATACTTTACTGGCACATCTATTTCAATCGACAATTTGCTGAGAATGCTAGGCAAGGGTTGATCGAGAGAATCGATCGGGTACGAGAAAAGATCTACAACGGTGAGGAGCTCGATGAAAACGAACTAACGCTATTAGAAGATGTGTTTGAAAAACATGAGGAAGGCGACAAGATCAGCTATACCATTAGCAATGAGAAAGTGGATCAGAAGCTTCGCTACAAAGGCTATCAAATGCTAGTAAGCGACAAGATATCCGACGCTAGAAAAGCATGGTGCGTCTATCAGGAAAGACGGATCCTAGAAGACACGTTCAAAACGCTCAAAACCCGCCTGAGCTGCGTCCGAAACCGTGTTTCGGATAACGAATCTCTCATTGGTAAAACGTTTGTGCAGTTTTTGGCGACCTCAATTGAAATGATCGTCAGAGCGAGGCTGAGAAAATACTTAGAAGAAGGTAAAGCGAGTGATAGTCTGCCGGCGGATTACGACCCTGCCCGCGGGATTCTTGACTCTTTGAACAACGTGATGCAGACCAAATTCTGCGAGGGCTATTACTTCGGAGAAAGTGCAGAGCAAAAACGCGGACTTTTTGAAGCTCTTGGCGTCTCGGTTCCCGGTCCTGAAACAGAAAAGGAACAGGATTACGAAGACGAAGAAGAAACAGAATTCTAGGAAAAGCGCTGTTTATTCAGAGGCCGGCCTTCGCCGGATTCACTAAATCCTGCAATAAGAAAGCTAGAAAAAGGAAGGTCCGAAATTCTTTCGAATCTCGGACCATCAATGGCGCGCCAGGCAGGAATCGAACCCACGACCCCCTGGTTCGTAGCCAGGTACTCTATCCAGCTGAGCTACTGGCGCACTGCTGTTTAACAGCGAGAACGAACTATAGCACAAAAAAATATTTTGTGTTTGACTCAACTTTCGCAGAATGAGCAAATTTGAAAGAATTTGTCTTGATCTTGATTTGGATCCTTGATTTTCCGTTTTATTGCAAGCTTGACTAAACTTACGAAAACTAACCAAACGGAGAAAGTTAATGGACAACCAAATCATTTTCGGTGTGACAGACGAACAGAGCGGGTATAAGGACGAAATCCTTTTGACCAACATGTCCAACCGCCACGGATGTATCACAGGTGCAACCGGAACAGGGAAAACCGTTTCTTTACAAAAATTAGCCGAATCTTTCTCCAAGAAAGGCGTTCCGGTATTCCTTGCAGATATCAAAGGTGACTTGTCGGGCATTGCAAAAACTGCGGTGCCGACAGATAAGCTGAAAGCTCGTTTGGAAAAACATCACTTGCCGACTCCGGATTGGTCAGCCTGCCCGGTCGTCTTCTGGGATGTGTTCGGTCAGGAAGGGTTTCCCGTTCGTGCAACGATCAGTGATATGGGACCGCTGCTTCTGTCCCGTCTCCTTCAATTAAACGATACGCAGGAAGGCGTCTTAAACGCCGTATTTTCGATTGCTGACGATAACGGGCTGTTGCTGTTGGATCTGAAAGATCTGCGCTCAATGCTTCAATTTGTGGGCGATAACGCCGCACAGTTCAGAACGAAGTACGGCAACATCTCAATGGCAACTATCGGAGCCATTCAAAGAGGTCTGCTGGTATTGGAAAATCAGGGCGGAGATAAGTTCTTCGGTGAACCGATGCTCAATATTCACGATTTGATGCAGACATCGGACGGAAAGGGCGTTGTAAACATCCTTGCTGCAGATAAGCTTATGCAGTCTCCAATGCTTTATGCAACTTTCCTTTTGTGGATTCTGAGCGAACTTTATGAAAATCTGCCGGAAGCCGGAGACCTTGAAAAACCGAAGCTTGTTTTCTTCTTTGACGAAGCGCATATGCTCTTTAACGGGGCTCCGCAGGTTTTGGTCGATAAGGTTGAACAGGTTGTCCGGTTGATTCGATCTAAGGGTGTCGGTGTCTTCTTTGTAACTCAAAGTCCTGCTGACATCCCGGAAAAAGTGTTGAGTCAATTAGGCAACCGCGTTCAGCACGCACTAAGAGCCTTTACGCCTCGTGATCAAAAAGCCGTCCGCACGGTTGCAGAAACCATGAGACCAAACCCTAAAATCGATATGGTGCAGGCCATTCAGGAACTCGGTGTCGGTGAGGCATTAGTGAGCTTCTTGGATGAGAACGGTACGCCCGGTATTACGCAAAGAGTTTGGGTTTGCGCCCCTGGCAGCCAGATCGGACCGATCACGCCGGCTGAAAGACAAGCGATCCAAAATGCATCCGTGCTGAAAGGTGTGTATGACCAGGCTATTGACCGCGTTAGCGCCTACGAAGTTCTTCAGCAGAGAGGCTCTGCGGCGATTGCTGCAGACAACGGAGCTCCTCAGTCGGGTAAACCTGCGGCACAGGGAGCAGCTGAGCAGGAAGGACCGGACTTCACAGATATTTTGATGAGCAAAGCCAAAGACATCCTTTTAGGCTCTACAGGACCCAGAGGCGGTCATCGTGAAGGAATTGTCGAAAAGGTTGTTCGCCAGAGCGGAGAAAAAATCCTGAGAGGCATTCTCGGGTCCCTGTTAGGAGGCAAGAAATAATTTCCTGAAGGACTGAAAAATTGCAAAACTAGAGTACCAAAAGTTTAAAAATCATACTAAATCCTTTTATTTCAGTGGGATAGAAGGATTTTTTGTGCTATACTAGATTACCTATTGGATAATCTATTTCAATCATGAAAACGCCTAAGCTTCCACCGCTCATCATTAAAAAGAGCCCTTCGGCTTTCTACGTTTACACCTACAAGAACAAGTGGGACTCTGAGAAAAAGAGAAGTTATCGAGCCAGCTTCAAGAAGGTCGGCACCGTTACTTCAGGCGAGAAGGAAGGCAGGATCCGCTGGGATGACCATTTTTTAGCTGAGCGCCCGGAATTAAGGGACTTTATCTGTGAACGCAAAGGTAAGGACTATGTCTTTACTCCCATGAACGAAGGCGGTTTTACACTCTCTCAGGCAATGGAAGTCAAACAGCTGCACGCGGGAGCAACGTGGGCGCTGGATCAGCTCGTTGCGCAATCTCCTATTGGAGGAGCTCTTAAAAGAGCCTTTCCTCAGCGACGGGACTATCTAAAAGTTTTATCGGTTGCGTACTTCATAATCCTGAATCAAGACAACAATATTTCTAAGTATCCGACCTTTGCCGAAGCAACCCGTCTGCCGTGGGGAGCGCCTTTGCATCCCTCCTCAATAGGCAGGATTTTTAGAAAAATCAAAAAACAACAGATAGAAAATTACTTCTCTGCTGTCCAGGAAGGCTTAATAGAACAGAAGAAAAAAGCTGGGGACGATGACAAGCTGACATTGGCTTTAGACTCGACTTCTATTTCCAGCTACGCTAATAAACTGCCGAACGTAGAAAGAGGCAGAAATAAGGACGAGGATAACCTTCCTCAAATTAATCTGCTGATGTTGGTTGAGTCCAAAAGCGGTCTGCCCATCTTCTATCGAACCTACGACGGAAACGTCCCGGATGTACAAACCGTCAGACGAGTTATCGCCGATAACTCCAGACTAGGCATCCAAAATGTTGTCCTTGTGTCTGACCGCGGCTACAGCGGCACAAAAAACATCAATGACTGTTTGAGAAATAAAGTCGGATTTCTGTTCAACATGAAATGCGGGGTGTCAGGCAGTCTTACCCAGGAACTCATTGATGAAGAAAGACTCAATCTCCAGGACTTAAACCGAAGGGATTGGTATACACAGGTCTTTCAGGTGACAAAGAAAATCAACTGGATTTACGAGCCTAGTTCTGTAAAAAACCAGAGATCCACAAAAAAGACACAGGAAACCGCGGAGCTTTACTGGCACATCTACTTCGATCGACAAATTGCTGAGAACGCCAGACAAGGACTGTTCGAGAGAATCGATCGCGTACAGGAAAAGATAGCCAACGGTAAGGCGCTTGATGAAAACGAACAAACTCTATTAGAAGAAGTCTTTGAAAAACACGAGAAGGACGACGTCGTCAACTACACCGTCGACAATAAAAAGGTGGACCAAAAGCTCCGCTACAAAGGCTATCGGGTGCTCGTAAGCGACGAAATATCCGATGCCAGAAAAGCTTGGTGCGCTTACCAGGAACGATGGATCGTTGAAGATACGTTTAAAACGCTCAAATCTCGCTTTGGCTGCTCTCGAAATCGAGTCTCTGATAACGAGTCATTAACCGGCAAAACATTTGTGCAGTTCTTGGCGACCTCTATTGCAATGATCGTCAGAACGAGATTGAGAAAATACAGTGAAGAGTGCAAAAAGAACAGCGCACTGCCGATGGTTTACGACGGAGACTGCAGAGTTCTGGACTCTTTGAACAATGTGATGCAGACAAGATTCTGCGGAGGTTATTACTTCGGAGAGATTGCTGGAAAAAGAAGGAAGTTATTTGAAGCCCTCGGGGTTCCTGTCCCTGACGCTGAGCCCGAAAAGGAACAGGATTACGAAGATGAAGAAGAAACAGAATTCTAGAGAGGTCGCCCTTAGTTCAGAGGTCGGCCTCTGCTAGATGCTCTAAACCCTGCAATATTTCAGAATATTTCAGGAAGGAATAGGGACGGCGGCGAGAAATCGAAAGTTTTTTCGCCGTATCTTTTCTCGGAGCAGAAATGAAAAAATCCGCAAACGCGGATCATCGATGAAGAGAATTTGGAGCGGGAGACGAGTCTCGAACTCGCGACCTCAACCTTGGCAAGGTTGCGCTCTACCAACTGAGCTACTCCCGCGACAGAAGTTGCACTATACAGAGGCTTTTTTGACTTGTCAAACGAGTTGAGGAAATTACTTTGAAAGGGAAATGTTTATATTTGTGAACACGCTTTTAGAGTCGCAGATTTCTCCCCGTATTTGTCTTTTAACTTCAAATAGTTCGGTGAAAACCCAATGTTTTTCGGTGGAAAATCGGCGCCTTTTCTTTTATCCTATAAGCGAGGACTATTCACTTTTCCAAATAAAGATGGGATTAAAAGTTTTTAATTTTATTTGCGAAAACGGACATACGTTCGAGGCGATGGTGCCCAGCATCGAAGCTTTTGAGGAACAAAAAAAGAACGGTTTTTTCACATGTCCTGTGTGTAATTCGAATGTCATTTCGAGAGCCCTTTCTGCGCCCCACATCCAGGCCTCTTCTACACAAAAGGACGTCCCGCAAAATACCGTGGAGGCAATGCATACCGTCTATAAAACGGTTAAAAAGATACTGGATGAGAGCGAATTTGTCGGGGATCGATTTGCCGATGAGGCTCGCTCCATTCACAGAGGAGACGCCCCGGACCGCCTCATCACCGGAACTCCGACCTCGGAAGAGGTTTCAGAACTCCGGGATGAAGGAATTGAAGTTTTAGAGATTGGGCTTAAGAAAGATCGCTCGATGAACTGATGTTCTGAAGCTCTTCGGAAATTTCGAGCCAGCGGCCTTCGAGTTCGTCAATCTTGGAAGAGAGTTCGCCGTGACGTTTTAAGGCTTCTGCAACCTCTTCCTGATTTCCTTGATAAAAATCAGTGTCAGCAAGTTTGAGATCCAAAGCACTCTTCTCTTTGTTGGCTAAATCGAGTTCTTTCTCGATCTTGCTGAGCTCTTTTTTGAGCTGTTTAGACAGGGCACTGATGCGGGCACGTTCCTGAGCCTCGTTTCGGCGCTGCTCCTTACGATTCACAGGAGCAGGTGCCCCGGAATCTTCAGGTGCCGCATTCCTCGCTTTCTTGTCCTTTAAGACAATTTCGGCATATTCATCCAAATCTCCGTCAAATTCAGAGAGCTTGCCGTCGCGAACTAACCAAAGTTCGTCGCAGCTGGCTCTGAGCAAATGACGATCGTGAGAGACGAGGAGGACGGCGCCTTCATAAGAGGAGAAGGCGACGGTTAGAGCCTCGCGAGTTTCCATATCTAGGTGATTGGTCGGTTCGTCCAGCACGAGAAGATTTGGTTTGTTCCAAGCGATAAGCGCCAGGGAGAGGCGGGCTTTTTCTCCGCCGGACATGGGACCGACCGGTGAAAGAGCCTGGTCTCCGGAAAAGCGGAATTTGCCTAAGAAGTTCCTCAAGTCCAGTTCGCGCATATTCGGAGGAGCAATGCGCGTTAAATGCTGCAGAGGAGACTCGTCGTCTCTTAAGTCATTGAGCTGATGCTGAGCGAAATAGCCGATCTCCAGACCTTGTCCGTAGCGGATTTCTCCGGCTAGAGGTTTAAGCTCGCCGATGAGGGTCTTCACAAGCGTCGACTTCCCGGCGCCGTTTACGCCTAGGATACCGATTCGAGCGCCTGCCGAAATATTGCATTTAACTTGAGTCAGGATGGGATGGTCGGGTTCGTATCCGCAGGCAACCCCTTCAGCGGTGATTAAATGCTGAGGCACTTTTTCCGGCTGCAGGAAAGAAAACCTCCATTCGTTCTTAGCCAAGACAGGCTCGACGGATTGAAGTTTTTCCAGCATTTTGATTCGCGACTGGGCCTGACGAGCTTTCGTGGCCTTGTAGCGGAATCGATCAATGTAGGCCTGGAGATGCGACGCGGTGCGTTCGTAAGCTTTAGCGGCGGCTTGCTGAAGCGCAAGTTTTTGAGCTCTGGTTACCTCAAACTGAGAGTAGTTGCCGCCGTACCGATTGATCGTGTTGTCTTCAACCGACCAAATGGATTTTGCAATTCGATCCAGGAATTCTCTGTCGTGAGAAATGACAATGACGGTGGCTTCCTGCTGCTTCAGGAAACTTTCAAGCCAGATGACCGAGTCAATGTCCAAATGGTTGGTCGGCTCGTCCAGCAGAAGCAAATCGGCCGGACGCATGAGCGCACGAGCCAGCGCGATTCGGTTTCTCCAGCCGCCGGAAAACTCGGAGACCTTGCGGGATGAGTCATTGGGCTTGAAACCCAGGCCGTAGAGAATTTCTTCGGCCTTGGCGACGACAGCGCCTTCATTGATTTCGGCCAAATGGGCGACGGCTTGCGCATAAGCCATATCGTCGCCGGCTTTTTCTGCGCGTTTGAGCTCTGCCCTAGCTTCCATCAAAGGTGCATGTCCTTCCAGAATGTACTCCAAAGCCGGAAGATCTGTCTCGACGACACGCTGAGCGACGTGCGAGATGCGGTTCAAAGGAGGCGCAAGGATGTCGCCGTCCTCGGTGGAAAGCTCGCCCAGAATGGCTGCGAAAAGGGTGGACTTGCCGGAACCGTTAGGCCCGACCAATCCGATAATTTCTCCGTCCGAAGTCGTGAGATTGACGTTTTTATATAAAACTCTAACGCCTCGAACCAGGCTCACATTCTGAAGTCTAAGCATTGGGAAGCTGTTCTTTCTTAATCATGAAGACTTGATCTTTGCCGCCGGAAGTCGGCAGCCAGGTGACCTCAATATTCGGGAAACGTTCCTTGAAGTTTTCGGCTCCGTCTCCGAGTTCAACGATTAAAACACCGTTGTCATTTAAGTGCGCTTTAACTTCTTTAAGCAGCCGGTCGATGATATCCATGCCGTCGGCTCCTGCGACCAAGGCTAAAGAAGGTTCGTAACGATACTCCTGAGGCAGTCCTTCCATCGAGGATTCGGTGACATAGGGAGGATTAGAAATAATGAGATCGTATTTCGTGTTCTGCAGATTCTCGAAAAGATCGCTCTGAATCGGATAGACACGATTTTCGAGTTCGTAGTCGGCGATATTGATTTCTGCCACTTCTAGTGCTTCGCTGCTGATATCGACGGCATCGACTTCAGCCTGAGGAAACTTTTCTGCCAGCAGAATGGCCAAGCAGCCGGAACCGGTGCACATATCCAAAATGGAGCGGATGTGAGCAGGGTCAGGAAGAAGACCGTCAAAATTTTTCTCGATCAGTTCCGCGATGTAGCTGCGGGGAATCAAGACTCTCTCATCTACGTAGAAGGGGAAACCTGTGAGCCACCACTCTTTCGTAATGTAGGCTGTCGGTTCGAGATCGTCGCAGCGGCGGGAAATGTTATTTGATACCGTTTCCCGTTCATTGTTGGTTAGTGCGGCGTCTAAGAATTTATCTTCGTACTCCAGCGGAATACGGAGCGTGCGGAGGACCAAAAACGCGGCTTCTTCTTCCGGATTTTGCTAGCCGTGATTGAATGTGGCTTCAGAAGAATAAAGCCTCGTCGTGCAGTACCGAATGAAATCCCGGATGGTTTTAAGCGGTTCAGTATTAGTTTCCATCATGTTCACTTAAAAAAATGCGTTCCAGTATTCTGAAATAAATTTTAGATAAGCAGGCGATATCCTTTGTCGGAATGCGCTCATTGACCTTATGTATGCGATCGTTCACCGGTCCGAATTCTACAACTTGGGGGCACCACTGTCGAATAAATCTGCCGTCGCTGGTGCCCCCGGAAGTTGAGAATTCAGGTTTGATGCCGGTCACATCCTGAACAGCCCGAGCGAGCTCGTTTCTGAAGTAAGGCTTTTCTGAGAAAAACGGCGAGGCGCTTTCCTGCCATTCAATCTTGAAATCCAAATCATGTTTTTGGCACATGTCTTCGATCTGTTTCTCCAGTGACGCCGCGGTGTGTTTGGGGTTGTACCGAATGTTGAAGGTAATGATGCATTCACCCGGAACCACATTGACCGCTCCTGTGCCTGCATGGATGTTGCTGATTTGGAATGAAGTAGCCGGGAAAGGAGGAAGACCTTCATCCCAGACGGTTTGAGAGAGTTCGGCAAGCAGAGGTGCGGCGCTGTGAATAGGATTCTTAACCTTCTCTGGATAAGCAACGTGTCCTTGAATGCCTCGAACGGTGAGTTTGCCGTTCAAAGAGCCGCGGCGCCCGTTTTTAATAGTGTCGCCCAGCTGCTTGAAGCAGCTGGGTTCTCCGACGATGCAAAAATCAGGTGCGGCTTCGCGTTCGGCTAAAACCTCAAGTGCATACTTGGTGCCGTCTTTGCCGTCGCCTTCTTCATCGCTTGTGACCAGCAGTGCAATGGTTCCTTTGAACTGCGGATGCTTGGATACGAACTCACAAGCGGCCGCAGCAAAACAAGCGTCGGAGGTTTTCATGTCCTGAGTGCCGCGTCCGTACAAAAAGCCCTCGTCTTCAGTGGGTTCAAACGGCGGGAACTTCCATCCGTCCGCCCCCGGCGGCACAACGTCCACATGTCCGGCAAAGAGAAATATGGGAGATCCTGAACCGTACTTTGCCCACAGGTTTTTTGTGTTTCCTCGATTAATCTCTTCGCAAATAAAGCCGTAACGCGTGAGGAGATCGGCAAAGATCTTTAAAGAACCTGCATCCGAAGGCGTCACGGATTCACAAGCGATGAGTTTTTTAGTGAGTTCAAGAGGGTCTTGCTGCATGCTGAACATTCTCAAATTCAGAAGTAGAGAAAAAATGCGAAGACCTCTGCCGGGAAAGACAGAGGCTCTAAAGAAAGGGCCTTGAAATTTCAAGGCCCGTAAAATTAGTCGCGAAGAAGTTCGTTAATGCTTGTCTTCGAACGCGTCTTGGCGTCTACGCGCTTAACGATAACCGCGCAGTTAAGATTGTACTTGCCGTCAGCAGAAGGCAGGCTTCCAGGGACAACAACGGAACCGGCAGGCACTCTGCCGCGATGGATTTCGCCGGTCGTACGGTCATAAATCTTCGTGCTTTGTCCGATGAAGACACCCATGGAGATTACGCTGTTTTCTTCCACAACGACACCTTCGACGATCTCGCTGCGGGCGCCGATGAAGCAGTTGTCTTCGATGATTGTCGGGGAGGCCTGCAAAGGTTCCAACACGCCGCCGATACCGACACCGCCGGAAAGGTGGCAGTTCTTACCGACCTGCGCGCAGGAG
>ENA-OOZN01002069-OOZN01002069.1-human-gut-metagenome-genome-assembly--contig:-NODE-2069-length-11472-cov-1.414645_pt1 | contig 11472 bp, 18 predicted proteins | sample MGYA00241187_ERZ501397 | MGnify/ENA primary metagenome ERZ501397 (study PRJEB25962, sample SAMEA2042921) | human gut metagenome | biome: human gut; feature: human-associated habitat; material: faeces... | reverse complement strand
CTCTCATACATAATCACACCCACATCCTCTACCAGTTCTCTTCTGGCTTCCGGAAACTGTTTCTCCAATGCCGCAAAGGCTTTGTCTAAATCTTCCAATGAGCCCATTCTATCACCTCAATGCGTTAAATCTGCCGTTGCTTTGATTTTTAGAAAATTGTCCTGAAAAAGTGTGTTATCAACGGAAACAATATTGTAAAGCGTGCCGCGAAAAAGAATCCTGTCTTTTACCGTCAGATCCTTCACCGCTCCATACCGAATGGTAAACTCTACTGTCCCCTCTGCGCCATACTTTCTGGCTTCCCACCATTCCCGTCCGTATAAGCCGTTTACCTTCGCCCATACGGTTTTTATCGTCCGGTATTCTGTCCGGATGCTTTTATCCGCTTCCCGTCTTTTGATAATCCGCTGTATCTCTATGCGGTGCCTTAAGTCTCCTGCCTGCATTTCATCACCCACTTACAAAATATTTCTGCAATACTGGTTAATGATGGCTTGTGCCGCCAGATTCACGCTCGGAGCCTTTCCTGTTTCCGTTTCATAGCTGCGATTATCGTACATGTCGGCACAGACCATCAGCATGGCAATCGCCAGATCAGGCTTATCATCGGTTTCCTCAAGATCCAAACCGGTTTGACTCAATACAAATTTCCGTCCTGCTTCAATGATAGCCTCGATAACCTCTGTTTCTTCGTCCGTATCGTCAATTTTTCCGAAACGAATCAGGTTCTCTGCGCTTACCTCCCTAAGCTTCATCAGAATCACAACCTTCTGCATCCACAGAAACCTTTGCAGCAGAAATCCTCTCAATCAGATCCGCCTTTTTCCCTGCATCATCCAAACCCATCTGCTTTGCCAATGCTCTCAGCGCCGGAACTGTCATTCCTTCCAATTCCTCGGTATCCAGCGTTCCTTCTAACAGCACTTCTTCGCCTTCCGAATCCGAATTTGTCTGCGGATTCCCTCTTTCCACTTCTGCCTCTGCCGGCACAACATAGCCTGCTTTCATGAGGTCGTTGAGGATATAAGAATCCTCAACTTCTCTCACTTCTCCGGCATACATCGAAATCAAACCACTGAAGCTTATCGTCGCTCTTACCTTCATGCCGTTACCTCCTTAAGCCATTTTCAGCACCGCCATACGCTGACTGTCTGTCACCTTGGAGTCAACCTCCATCCATGCAACTACGCCAATCGCATGCTGCGTTGCATATTTTTCACGCAGAACCTCAATTTCCAGCTGCTCTGCAATCTTTACAGACAGCCCGCTCATATCGCCGTACAGAACCGTCTTTGCACCTGTTGCAATCTTAGGCATATTGTCAGATACGAATACAGGCTTACCCAGCAGTCTATACGGGAATTCTCCTGTAAAATCGTCCTGCAGAAGATATCTGTTCTGCCCGTCTTTCAGCTTCTTTACCGCTGTGAATGTCTCGGGGTGCATAATCCAGCACGCATCAGACTGGAACGCCTGCTTCACCTTCGCCTGCAAGTCAATCAGTTCATCCGCAGTGATTGCCGCTGCTGCCGCTGCTGTTTTCTCATTTGTGGTAGACAGCGCACCTTCCATTTTGGATGTTGTGCCGTTCAGCAGCTCGCCCTCCAGGAACGCCGCAATCTCTTCTGCCATATAGTTTACGATGAAATCTGTCACATTGAACATGGCATTTGTTTTCAGCTTTCTGCCAATCAGCGTAAGCGCACCTACCAGATATCCTTTCAGGTCAACAGATGTAAATTTGCCTGCATCCGCTGTCAGCTCCGTAAAGTCATCGGAATATGCAACCTTTACATCATGCCCGGAGGACGCGCCGTACACAGGCACCTTCAGTTCTCCTGTCATGTAATATACAGTCGCTCTGGAGAGGATTGGAGAAATGTCCTTAACCTTTTTGATGATTTTGTTTGCAATAGATGTCGGTACGATTGCACCGTTGTTTGCCATTGTCAGATTCAATTCGCCGGCTCTTTCCTCCAAGCCTGCCGCTGCGCCCAGAACATATTTTACAAAGGCTCTTTCTTCCAGTTCCTCCTGCGTTTTCTGTTCGGCACCATTGTCACCCGTTTCCCTCGTGTTTTTCGCCTTGGCTGCCCTTTCTTCCGCTTCAATCGTCTTATCAATATCAGCAATTTCCTTTTCAATCGCATCGAAGCTCGCCTGTTCCTCCGCGGTCATGGCTCTGTTCTCGGTTTTAGCCGCATTCAGAACATTTTCCAATGCTTTTACCTTTTCTTCTCTGTTTTCTCTCATTTTCTTCAAAAATTCCATGATTTTTATTCCCCTTTCGCTTTTTTGATTCTTTCTTCGTATTTAGAATAGTCCACATTTTTTGTTGCAGACACTTCTACCGTACTGTCAAAGGTTCTTGTCTCCAGATATTCCTCTGTCCCTGCACGCAGTTCAACGGATGTTGCACTATACGCAGGAATTTTGTCAATTACCAGTGTCACATGGTCAAGAGCCATCCTCTTGATGCGCCGCAAAGGCAGCTTTTCGGTTCTTTCCTCTACTGCGTCCAGTACGTTTGTCATGCCAAAGCTCCAGCCCTTCAGTTTTCCTTCCTTTGCCGCACACACAACCCGTTCCTCTGTCACAACAGCCTCTGCCCAAAGACCAATATTGTCCTCTTTCAGCTGTAAGGTGTTGTCGGCAGTTCGTGCCACAATCTCAGTTGGAATATGGTCTACCGTCATCGGAATATCATCGGCAGCATCCAAGGCGCGATGAAATACACCGCTTTCCACCAGCTCATTTACCATGCCCTTCGGCGTGGCTACCGGCTTGCTCTCCCGCTCAACAGCATTCACATATCCGGTAATCTTTGCAGAATTGTCTGTTCTTACCTCAACCTTCATTTCCTTCACCTCCCTTCGGATTGTTCAAATCCGCAACAGCGTTCATGTTGGGTGTGTAGATGATTCCTTTTTCCACATCCAACAAAACGTCATTCAGACCGATACGCACCCATTTGAAGCCCAGCGGCTCCATATCTTCCTTCGCTCTTACTTCATCAATCTGCAAGAAATTATTTGTAAGACCAAGCGCATAGGCCTCGTATCGCTCTTTCAAACTGCCCCTCGTTAATTCCTTGGTATCAAAGGCAAAATAAAAAGACTCCTTCTCCCTTTCGGTCAGTAAGTCTTTATCCAGAGCTGTCTCAATCACATTTAACAGTGACATCACAGCATTGATATATTCTTTTCTGTCTTCCTCTGTTGCTTCGCCATACAGGATTCTGGAGGAAAACCCGAACATCCCACAAATATCCTTCGCGTTGCTTGCTTTGTTCTCATTCAACTGCATTTCCACCGACGTATTGGAAGATTCCTTGAATTTCGCCCCTTTGTTCAGCACCACCACATTATCTGTATTGTTGCTGTAAAGGTTGTTCCAAGCCCTTTTGATGGATTCAATCGCGCCTTTGTCAAGCTTGTCCTCCGCTTCAATAAACCCTCGCTTATTGCCGCCCTTTTTCACCAGCTTCTCTTCAAAAACAAAGGAATTGTATGCAACACTGAAAATCAATGGGTTTTCCTTCCACAAAGGCACGCTTTCTGCTCCATCCTTTGTCCTCCGATGTATTTTCAAAAACTCAAATGGATGGTATCTCTTTCCCATAACCATAATGGAATAGCTTTTCAGAATCGGGTCATAGTTTTTCAGTACCGAAACCTTTTCTTCCTCCACATAATGCAGCCCTTCATACTCGCCGATGCCATTCTTCCGGATGTACGCATACGCACCTTTGCCCAGATAGTAATCCTCCAGCATGGCTCGCCAGAATTCATCTGCATTCAGGGTATCCCCTGTTTCCTTGTTCAGCAGGCGCAGGCGTGCATCCTCTGTGATTTCCTCCACCTTACCGTCTACCTTGCGATATAGCTTAATCGGCAGGCGGCAGACCGGTCCGGCAATCTTCTCCAAGCACGCTCTCACAGCCGGAATTTGTAACAGAATCGTCTTATCCACGTCTGTTCCGTTCAGCAGTGCTGTCAAAAGGCTGTCCGAAACTCCAACTCCCATCTCTGCATTTGTACGCTCCTCCGCTTTGTTTCTATTCCAAAAGAAAGCCACATTTTCCCCTCCTCTCTTAAATTACCTGTGCGCCCCAGCTCTCGCCTGCCAGAATCACGCCTTGGTCAAGCAAGTATATTGCATTGATAAGCGCTACCACTGCATCCACCTTTCCGGCAGACTTCTTTTTGTTGACGTATTTATTCAGATTGGTATCCTCTGTGCATCTGGCATTTTGGAAGTTAATTTCCAAAAGCTTGTTTGGCTCATAGCAGAAATTTTTGTTCAAAATGTATTCCTTCAATAGCTTTGTCGGACGATGCAAAACCTTTGAGTGCTGCATGATTTCAACACATTCCAGAGGCGTATCCTCGTCCCCCTCCAGCTTCTGTACCGTACTGATGGCGTTGTACTTGTCATAGCCGACCTGCTCAATAACCACGCCGTATTCCTTCTGCAAGCCTAAAATGAACCGTTCTACGAAGCCATAATCAATGACCTCATCGCCGCAGGCAAAGCAGCAGCCTTCCCGTTCCAGTTTCTGATAATCTACCTTTTCCTTCGCACTCTTAATCTCACGCCGTCCTTCCGGCAGAAACCCCCATACCTTGGCATAGATTTTATCATTATCGTATGTCACCATAGCAACCGCCGTATTATCCTCTGTCTGCGAAAGGTCAAGCCCCAGATAAACGTGCTTTCCCTTCCAGAAATCTTTGTTTTTCGGAATACAGCACTCCCGAACCTTTGTAATTTCTACATAACCCTCAACACCAAGCCCTTTATACATGATGTTATTGTGCTTGCACAGGTAATTCTCACGCTTATTTTCGTACAATATTGCATACGTTCTCATTTTTTTAATGTTTTCAAATATCGTTTCGTTTTCTACCGCCACAGGATTGCTCTGGTAAATAACAAGGTCTTCCTTCTGCCAGATGTCCCCCTGCGTAAATTCATTATCCGGCTCATACAACAACGAAAATCTCCTTCGGTCATCAATCAGCCCATCCAGAGATTTCTTGGAAATATCTATTTCATCCACAAAAACATTATTGTCATTCGGATATTGGGTACTGATGATGATACCCAATTTGTTTAGTAGTGTAATCTGAGAGGAACGCATTGCTTCTACCGGGTAACTGTCCATTACACCCGCTTCATCCGCCAGAAAGGCATTTGCCAGTTTACCATCCATCTTGTCCTCAGAATAAGCAAGCGGCGTATATTCGCTGTCCGTCAGCTTACAGCGCACCTCACTTCGCAGCACCTTGAATATCTTCTCATCTGCCAACGCCGGTGAGGATTTGATTATTTTTCTGATTGCAATCTTCAGCTCACTGGAAAGCTTCAGATCCGGTGCCACCGAGAAGAATCTTGAAAATTTCGGTTCTGTCAAAAGCAGGAGAATAAAAAGCACCGCCGAGTAAAATGTTTTGAAGTTCTTTCTGCTGATTTCTAGCAGCACCGTTTCATAATATCGAATGTCCCTGTTCTCCGGATCTCGCTTTTTGGTACATAGTGCCGCTATAATCAAAAGCCATGCATACCGCTCCATGCCTTCATCCATGGAACAACCTAAATCCGGATGCGTTATCACACGCAGAAGATTGTTTACACGTTCCACTGCCGCTTCATCCACAAAGGCTTCTGCATCCCTTCCGTCTGCAATCCTCAGCCAGCTTTCTGCCTGCTTTTTTATATAAATGCCTACCTTTCGGTTTTCCGGCCGCACACACCATTGTGCATACGCATAAGCCTTATTCGATTCAATACTCAACTTTTACCACCCTCCAATATTGCCAGAAGTGGATTCGTTTCATTCTCCGGCGTTTTCGGCACACTCCGCATAGCCGCCGCCAATGTCATGATGCTTTCTTTTTCGATTGCCATCATCATTTTTCGCTTCGCCTGCACCTGCTTATCCAGATTGACAATATTCTTCTGAATATCATTTTTCAGTTTGTAATAGGTGCGTGGGCTGTCCTCAAAATCGCCGTTCTCCTTTCCCTCTTCCATTTCCCAGAGGTCTCTATAGAATCTCTCCCGCTTTTCTTCAAAATCTCGACATTCCGCATAAAGAAGGCAGTAGCGGTTGATGATGTTTTCATACAGTGCATCGCATTTTTCAATTTTATTCAGCAGCTTTGTTACCCGAAGAAATTCCTTATGTGCAACCACATTCTTTTTCGTTTCTTCCTTCTCTTTTATGGGGATGCCCGTAGCAAATGCGGCTTCGCCCTTTTCTCTGGCGTTCAATTCCGCTTTCGTTCTGTGGCTCTTTCCCTCTTTTCGGATAACCGCCACCGGTTTTGATGGTCTTCCGCCCACAGGCACCACCTCCTAACAAAATTTCCATTTTGGGAATATTTTTTACACAGAGCCAGCGTTGTCGTCTAGAAGTGCTTTCTTTTTTCAGACTTGCCCCCTCCGGGGTACTCCGTATGCCCCCTCACTTCTCTTCCTGCTCTGCTGCAATCATTTGCAGCTCCTTCGCAGGAATCTTTCCTGCATCAGCCATCTTGTGGTGTCGCTCGCAAAGGGTGAGGAGGTTATAACCATCCAGCCGTTTCTCGTAGCAGGATGCCACCGTCTGAATGTGATGCACCTCCAGACCTTCTGTCTCATACTGGCGCTCCGGATGATACAGACCACGCAAACATACCTGACACAGATACCCATCCCGCCGCTTCACTGCCTGCGCCTTCTTCGTCCACTTGTATGTAGAACGGAATTTGCCCTGCCTATTATCCTGCCGCTGCCTAACCGGCTTCTTCGGGCAATTATATTTTTTATCATGAATCTTCCCACAATACGGACATGACTTTAACATAATATCCTCCACCTTCACACGAAAAAAACACTCCGATACTATCAGAGTGCTTTTGATTCTTAGTCCCCCGTATAACACGCTCCCACCTTGGACACAGCAATCAATCAAACTTGTTCCACAAAAAAGAGTCATCTTCAACAGATACCTCTTTCTTGCCACTTCTTTCTGAAGGATTAAAGGAGAGTTCCGATTTCTTGTGTATCGGACGGGGTTTCACTACGCCCTTTCGGGCTAATATCACATTACCACATTTCCGGCGGACATGTAGGACATTTCAGCATTTTCCTAAAAATCTTTCAAAATACTTTCGACAACTCTCACTTGTTGCCTTTCCTCCAATCCTGTCCGCCACTTCATACCATGACAGTCCATCGATTACTCTGTACTGAATAATGCGCCGCATCCGGCTATCCTCGATGGTTCTTATGTACTGCTCAACCTCCGCTGCCTGCTCCAACAGCTTTGCTTCCGCCGCCGAAAGGCTTTCCGCATATCTGTTAAGGTGCTCCCATTGTTTATTGAAATCTCCAAAAGGAAATCCTTCTATCCTGATACTCCCGATGGTCCCATCTGCTCTTGTCCCGGAGACTGAATCGAGAACCGTTCCGCCCTTTTGGATTCTATTGAGCCGAGCCTGTGTTTTTTCAATTCTCTTTCGTATATCCTTCGCTTCCTGCTGCAAGTCACAATACTGAACCAAAATATCTTTCCGCAAGTTATCCCTCCTCTTTGATTCTATTGTATGCTCGTTGCCTGGCGTTACAGTGCCATGCCCTTGCTTCGTCCTGCCCCACCTTGCCTCGCCTTGCCATTGCTTCTCATTTCCTCTCATTTCCCCTCATTTCCTTTGCTCTGTATTTCAGTTTTCTGCTTTTCTATGCTCTACTTCCATGCTCTGCCTTTGCGCCTCTGCGCCAGTCTATGCTTTGCCATTGCCCCGCCCTACATCCCATTGCCGTTCCATCGCACTTATTCCAGAATGTCTGCAAACTCTGCCAGTCTTTCCCCCAGAATCTCGCAGACAAATCTGCCTTTGCCGCTGTTGCGCCACTGTCCCAATCCACGCATCTTTCCGTAACTCAACCATTCCTTCACCGCAGGTACAAGGTTATCCGACATGACTATAACAGAAAACTCCATAACAGCTCCCGCTGCGATTTCTTCGCTGTTGGCCAGACTGACTCTCTCGCCCTGCGCTGTCTGCGCTCGCAAAGGACGCTGACAACTTTCAATGGGCTCGTCTGAATTAAAATTTCTCTTTCCTCAATGAAAATCAATCCGTCAATCTCTTTTTTGTATGCTCGGATGCCGCTGCTTCTGCTTCCCTTTACCTTCCGCAGAGAACTACAGGCATCCTTGAAAAATCCTTTAATCTGATAGTCCCATAGGATAGGCTGCCCGTCCTTATTTCTCGGAAATACAGTCATGCCTTTTTCAATCGTTTCCTCTACGCCTACCGCTTCAATCTCTTCCTCCCTGCTCGGCGCATCGGGCGCATGGCTCGCAATAAATTCGCTGTGCAGCTCCTTGTTGTTGCTCGCCGTCCCCAGCATCGCCTCAATCGTTGTCAGTTTGCATTGCAAAATTCTCATTTTCTTCTTCTCCTCTTTCCTTCGGTTTATTCCTCCAATGCCGTGTTCCAGCACTCTTTGCAGTAATCCTCAACATTCGGGTGTGGACATTCACGCAAATAGCCCACTTTGGCCGCACACACTTCCGGGGTGCCATCACTCAATTTTTTCGCATAAGGGAACTTTTCAAAAAAATCATCCTTCCTTGTTTCCCTTGGGTGCTCCTTCGCCCATTTCTCCACAATTTCAACTATCTGCCTGGGAAAAATGTTCTGGAATTGCGCGCACGTCAATATACCACGCTCCGCATAAATAGGGCATCCGCCACAAGAAGTGTTTCCGAAAGAATGACACATCCGCATTCTTTCTTTCAAATACCTTACCGCATCCATGCTCATTCCTCCCCCTCCAACAGCTTTTCATATTCCTCTTCGGAATAATTCACAACCGTGCGGATAATCCGTAAAATTGACCGCAGACACTCCTCGTTTCCGCTTTTGCTTCCAAAATAATAGGTGTCGTGAAACGGCATAAACCCTTCATCGAAACAGTGCTCCATAAATTCAATGCATAGAAAGTCCTCTCTATCCGGGAAATCGCCTTCTTCTTCCATTCTGTGCTCCACACGCTTGCATACAAGCCTTCTGACATGCTCGTCAGTGCTCCCTGCGTGCAAATGTTTCCGCAGATTGTCTAAATAGTGCAGCTTGTCCTCGAATTCGTACACCTTCGCCGTTCCTTCCGTAAAATCGTGAAAGCTCTTCATCACATAAAATTCTAAGTTTTCCGGCGGCTCATCCAGCCGCAAATTCCCCACCCAGGGTAACCAAACAGTGATTTCATTCATTTTTTTGTCTCTCCTTCCTTCTCTCCAGTTCCGCTTCTGCCTCTCTCTTCGTAAAAAGCAGATTTCCGTTGTCACATAGGTTCCAATCGTCAGCATATTTAATGCCTCTTGTCGAAACATCCTGCACCTCGTACTCGCTGATATAGAAATAGCGTTCCGGCACCGTTTCCTCAAGGATTTCATATACCGTGTCCCCCACCTTGCAGGGCATGGGGAAATATCCCTTCACACCGCAAAAATCCTCATTGTAAAGCGCAACACGAATCACATTTTCCGCAATCGCACCGATACAATCAACTTCAAAATCTACAAATGGCTTGAGCAGCTGCGAACCCACATGAAATTCAGAAAAATTATCCCAGTCCATGTTCGGCTCGCAAATCTGGATTATTTCCGCAGTATCGAAAGAACAATACCCCTCCCCAATCGCCTCCAGTAAATCAATCAGTTTCATTTTTCTTCTTCCTCCTTCAACCCAATCAGCCAGTCCACCGAACATCCCGTTTTCACCGCAATCCGAAATAGCATGTCCACCCCCGGCACCATGTCCTTCCTCTCGTAGTTGTATAGCGTGATGTAAGCAATCCCGGTAAAAGCGGCAAAATCCTTTTTTGTCATGCCGCTTTCCTTCCGCAGTAGTCGGATTCTCTCCCGGAATATCTCCCCGTCAAATTCTCCGCTCTGCCTGCTCCGGCGGCTCTCCTTCTTCTCCTGTGGCGCGTCCTCCTGTGGCGCGTCCTTCTCCTGTGGCGCATCCTCCTTCCGGGGCATGTCCTCCTTTCGGGGTGCGTCCTCCTTTCGGGGTGCGTCCTCCTCCACCTCTACCACAATGTATCCGGGTCGCTTAATCTTCCCCGTCCTCCCTCTGGAAATTAGGGAGCGTATGGTTTCCTTCTTCACCCCCCGCAGCTCCGCCAGCTCCGCAACACTGTCCGCCACCGCCAGCGGCAGGGAAAGCGCATCCTTCGTCACTGCCATGTAAATCTTCCTTTTGGGCAACACTCCCCCTCCCTTCCGGTTCACACCGCCTTAATGCTTTGTCAGTTCATCCAAACAATGCTTTAATGCAGCCATTATTGTGTAATCTAAAATATTGATGCTCTGCGGCTTATGCTCTTTCCTGTAGGTGTATTTGAAAATCTCGCTTTCCAATGCACTTTGCAGTTTCAACGGCTCTAACGGATTGCCTATATCATCCAGATACTGCATCTCCATCCTCGCCTTGTATTCTCGCAATTCCTTCAATTCCTCCAGCCAGTCGCCAAGCTGCTTATTTTTCTCCGCCTCCTGCTCTGCGACCTTTTTCGCCTCTGCTTCAAAAGAATTCTGCGGCTCAATATTTGTATTTGCCCTGCATTTCTCCGCGGATTCTCTTACATGCTTAATCGCTTCATCTATCGTCACATCTATCCCCCCTCATTTCTTCAAAAACAATGAAAGCATAATAAACCCCATGATTTCCGTCTATCACCGATAATGCAGAAATCTTGCAGTTTGAAAAATCCTCCCTCCATATTCTCCCAATTTCGTCATATAAGGAATTCAAATAAACCGCACCGCATTTTACCATGTGCTGCCCGTTTGGGCCGCTTGTTCTGAGCTCCATCCTTCTCCTCCTTCTTCACTTCACTTCACAAGCCATAAACAAACCGCAGATTCCCCATCTGCAGCTTGTTTACAGGCATGGCTTCCGCCATGCTGTAATTTCATCTTAGGTAAGTTTTTCTCGCTTACGCTCGAAAACCGCTAACACGTTTCCCTTATTCCTCGCCTCACCCAACCTGTCGGTCAGACGTTCGCTCGTCATAAGCAAGGGCAACGTCCGCTACTGCTTGTTGTTTTCCTCTGCCTGCTCCTGCTGTACCTGCTCCGCATATTCCTGCTCCAGATCTCGCGCCTTTTCTTCGTATTTCTCCAAGACTTCCTCTGCAACAGTCCATTTCTTGCTTTTCCGCTTTACACCATTTACGGCTGTCTGCAGCAAAAAGCCCAGCAGGTACCAGACCCTGTCGCGAATCTGCTCCATGCAAATTTCAAAACCAAGCTTCTGATCATAATTTTCCTTGCTCACGCAGCTGCTGCTTTCCAAAATCTCAAATCCGTTTACCAGTACCGCACGCACCACCGTTGTCTTTTCTCCGGCAGTGGAAACAAATACTTCGTCAATGAAATCCTCCACCATCTGCGCGCTGATAGAGGGCGCA
>ENA-OOZN01002067-OOZN01002067.1-human-gut-metagenome-genome-assembly--contig:-NODE-2067-length-11479-cov-1.873424_pt1 | contig 11479 bp, 8 predicted proteins | sample MGYA00241187_ERZ501397 | MGnify/ENA primary metagenome ERZ501397 (study PRJEB25962, sample SAMEA2042921) | human gut metagenome | biome: human gut; feature: human-associated habitat; material: faeces... | reverse complement strand
CACGCTGAATGATGTTGCTGTAAAAAGATATAAGCAGAATGTGTGTCAGTGTATCAGACAATGGCACTATTCAGAGCAGAACAACAATTCAGTTGATATGATGCTTGCAATCAATGGTATTCCGGTGGTTGCGATTGAATTAAAGAACCAGCTGACAGGTCAGACAGTGGACAATGCAAAATTGCAGTGGCAGTATGACCGTGACCAGAGGGAACCTGCATTTTGGCTGAATCACCGTATCCTGGCATATTTTGCAGTAGACCTTTACGAAGCATGGATGGCTACTGAGTTGAAAGGTGCAGATACATATTTTCTGCCATTCAATCAGGGTTCCAACGGTGCCGGAAATGACGGTGGTGCAGGGAATCCGCAGGCAGAAGATGATAATTATGTAACATCTTATATCTGGGAAAATGTATTACAGAAGGACAGCTTGCTGGATATTATTCAGAAGTTCATCAGCTTTGAGGTGAAGACCGAAAAGAAAGATGGAAAGAATGTTACAAAGAAGCGTCTGATTTTCCCTAGATTTCATCAGCTGGATGTAGTACGTAAGCTGATTGCTGATGTGCGTGAGAATGGTTCAGGAAACAATTATCTGATTCAGCACTCAGCTGGTTCAGGCAAGTCAAACTCTATTGCATGGACGGCGTATCGTCTGGCATCTTTGCATAATGATGACAATGAACCTGTATTTACATCGGTTGTTATCGTAACTGACAGACGTAATCTGGATGCACAGTTACAGGAAACAATCACAGGATTTGACCATACAATCGGCAGTGTATGTGCGATTGATGAAAAGAAATCCTCTAAGGATTTAAAGGATGCATTGAACGCAGGAAAGAGAATCATTGTAACAACATTACAGAAATTCCCAGTCATTTATGAAGAAGTGGATGATACAACAGATAAGCGATTTGCGATTATCGTAGATGAAGCACATTCTTCGCAGACCGGTTCCTCTGCAATGAAATTAAAGGCTGCACTTGCGGATGTATCGGATGCTCTGAAAGAGTATGCGGAACTGGAAGGAAAAGCCGAAGATGAATTGCTGGATGACAATGACCGTCTGGTGCGTGAAATGATTTCTCATGGACGGCATAAGAATCTTTCGTTTTTTGCGTTTACCGCAACACCAAAGGGTGCAACATTGGAGATGTTCGGTACGGAATGGGAAGATGGTTCGTATCATCCGTATCATGTCTATTCTATGCGTCAGGCAATCGAAGAGGGATTCATTTTGGATGTTCTTCAGAATTATACAACCTATAAAACCTGTTATCAGATTGCAAAAAACACAAAAGATAATCCAGAAGTCCCGCAGTCGAAAGCATTGAAGACCATCAAGAGATATGAAGAACTGCACCCATATAACATTCAGCAGAAATCAAAGGTTATCGTTGAGACATTCCGCGATGTAACGAAGAAGAAAATCAAGGGAAAAGGAAAAATGATGGTGGTAACATCGTCAAGGCTTGCTGCGGTTCGTTACTATCATGAGATTCAAAACTATTTGAACTCCAATGGTTATCATGATGTAAAAATTTTGGCTGCGTTCTCTGGTTCTATCAAAGATCCGAATGATGCGACGGAAACCGAATGGACAGAAAGCAAACTGAATGGTGTCAATGAAGCACAGACAAAACAGGTATTCCATGACGAAGGAAATATTCTGATTGTAGCGGAAAAGTATCAGACCGGATTTGATGAACCATTGCTTCATACCATGATTGTCGATAAGAAATTGCGCGGTGTAAAAGCGGTTCAGACCCTCAGCAGATTGAACCGTACCCATCCGGATAAACAGGATACATTCATCATTGATTTTGTCAATAAAACAGAAGACATTTTGGAAGCATTTCAACCGTTTTATCAGGAGACTTCTCTGGCACAGGAAATCAATACGGACTTGATTTATAAAACACAGCAAAAGCTCCGTGCATTTAAGATTTATGGTGATACGGATATTGAAAAGGTAAATCAAATTTACTTTGATGAAGATAAACGCAAAGCAAATAAGATTCAGGCGGCAATTACCAATGCGCTGCTGCCAGTTCAGCAGAAATACAATGCGTTGAATCAGGAAGAGCGGTATCAGTTCCGCAGACTTTGCAGAACATTTGTAAAATGGTATGGATACATTACACAGATTGCACGGATGTTTGATAAACATATGCATGAGGAGTATATTTTCTGTTCTTATTTGGCAAAAGTTATACCGGCTGACCCAGAAATACCATTTAACCTTGGCGACAGAGTGAGACTTGAGTATTATAATCTTGAGAAAACATATGAAGGTTCCATTGACTTGGTAAAAGAGGAAAAGGGAATTTATGAGCCTGCTACATTAAAGAAACCTGTGAAAGTCGTTGAAACACTGAGCCCGTTAGAGCAAGTGATTGAGAAAATCAACGAGCAGTACATGGGCAACTTTACAGAGGGTGACAAGGTTGTTATTACTACTTTGCATCAAAAGCTAATGAAGAATAAAAAACTGATAAAAGCTGCTAAAACAGATGGACGTCAGATTTTTGAGAAGAATATTTTTCCACAGGTATTTAGCACTGCTGCACAAGAAGCATATGTTGAAAGTACGGAAACCTATGCGAAATTGTTTGAAGGCGCTGGAAAGTATCGCGCGATCATGAGCGCCTTGGCTCAGGCAATGTTTGATGAAATGCGAAATACATAATAATGTAGATGTATCATACAGAGGGAGCAGGGGCCTGATTCCTGTATTTAGTAAGAAAATCTAACGGATCAAGCCAGCCCAGAGAGCGAATGTGTTGCTCCCTCTTCTGCGTGAGTTTTGTGTAACAACTTACTATATCACAGCGGCTCATTCGTCTTTCTTTTTATTCATTCATCTTTGCAATACATTTGTTGTAATTCTACATGCGGTTACAGTTGGATGATAGATTACCAGTTGAAAAACTGACACAGATATGATACTATTAGTTCGCGAATATAGAACTAATGAAAAGGGCGATTCTATGGTTATCTTAAATCTGGTACTGAAAAAAATATATGGGTTTGACGATTTTACAATCAATTTCAGCTATCCGAAAAAGATTGTAAATTCCTTTATTGAGGCAGAACACCTGAAAGACAGAGAGCGTTTTCGCTACAAAAAAGCTGTTATTCTGATGGGAGCAAATGCGACAGGAAAAACTAGCCTTGGAAAAGCACTTCTTCGTATTTTTGCTTATATGGAGAATGGAATGCCATCCTCGCTTTTTGAAATGGTTTCCGGTGAAACAGGTTATTTTTGTATTGACTTTGTAAATGAAGATTATCGGCTGCAAAGGTTGTGTGCTACTATCTGCCCAGAAAAGAATGATGTAAAAATTCGGTATTATGCGGCAGATATTGATTGTATGGATTCGTATGAAAAATGTATGTCCAAACTGAAAGATTTTACTGCAGAGGCTACCAAAAAGATTTCTTCTTTGAAAGAAATGATCGGAGATATACAGTATCGTTTTGCATATCCAGAAATCGAAAAACAATTGAAATTAACTGTAAAGAATAAGGATATTCTGTTGAAAACACTTCGAGCAGTGATTGGAACATTAGATCCAACACTGCAAGATATTTCTTTCTCTAAAGATTTGAAGGATACCTTTATTATTCGACGAGATAATACGGAAATTATCATTCAAGAAGGAAAATTATTGAATCGAGAAGTGCTTTCCAGCGGAACAGCAGAAGGAATTGACATAGCAATGTTTCTCGCTGCAATGATTGCAAATGAAGGCAGTTTTTATTATTGTGATGAACATTTTTCCTATATTCAGAGCGATATTGAAAAAAGAATATTTGGTATCATGTTAGATTGTATCGGTGAAAATCAACAGTTGATTTTTACTACACATAACACAGATATGCTTGATCTTAACCTTCCAAAACATAGCTATGTATTTTTGAGAAAATGCTTAGAAGATGGAGCATATACAGTATCTGCAATATCTGCATCGGATGCGTTGAAGCGGAATACAGATTCTCTGAGACGAGCTGTTGAAAATGATGTATTTGCTTCTTTGCCACAGGATTCCTTATTGGATGAATTAGAAATGGAGTGGCAGCATGAATAATAAATGCATCTACTATGTCGAAGGTCCATGTGAACAGCAGTTAATTGCAGCGTTGAAGGAACAACCAGCAAAGTTGATTCCTGGAAAGGTTAAGGTTTTTAACGTTGTTCAAAATCTGATTCCGAAATCACAGATGCTTTCAATTCAACCAGGGACAATGATTGTATTGGCATTTGATACAGATGTTCCGCACACAGCTACGTTGAAAAAGAATGTTGAATTATTGAAACGGTATTGTGGAAAAATACAGATTATTTATCTGGCGCAAGTGTTAAATCTGGAAGATGAGCTTGTGCGTTGTACAGATGTTAAAACGGTAGTTGAACTGACGAGAAGTAATAGTATTAAAAACTTCAAAACAGATTTCTGTAAGCTGAAAGTAAGAGACTGTCGTGCAATGCTGGAACGACATAAGCTGAATTCAAAGAATTTGTGGGCGACTAAAAAACCGATGGAATTCTCTTTTGTAGAGAGTAACAGTGATAGTGTAAAAATCTGATTTAAAAGCACGGTGTAAAAGCCGTGCTTTTTGCTTGCATAAAAGATATTACGGAGTATCGAAATACGGAGAGCATGAACTGCCATAAGGATGAGGTCCAGAAGCTCATGATATATTTGCTTAGATCTAAACGGTTTGAACACAATAGAAAAATAACAGCAATAGGGCAAACATTTAATTTGGGAAAATTGAAGAAAGAGTAATATTTTATTTATCTATATAGAACGTTTGACTTCTCTTCGTGGGGAATGCTTGACTTTTCTGAATTTATTTGACATAATGTTATGTAATAACTTATATCGGGATAAGATGGGAAATAATGATATAAGTTAAAAATTATAGCCCAGAAAAACTCAATTGAAGTTGTCGCTTTGGGAACAATTTGGGAACAAATCCCTGCTTCTTCTGGGAACAATTCGGGAACAAATGGGACAAAACGGTATAATTTGGGAACAACGAAGTTCGGAAAAAACTGCGATTCGTACAGAATAACACAATATAACACCAGAAAAAGTTCGATAAAACGGTCGGATTGCTGTTGGTAAGGATGAGGTCGGCAGTTCAAATCTGCCTAGCAGCTCCATTAGAAGCCTGATTTCGCAAGAAATCAGGCTTTTTTAGTACTTTTGAAGCCACTTAATAAATGAGGTTTCGTTCGTGGGAACATTTGGGAACAAACAGGAGCGATTCCTATTTATTGCCTTTCAAAATGTGAGACATTTGCAGAAGCGGATCTGCGATCTCCGGCGAACTTTTTAGCAGCTGAATCAGCTGTTTCGTGGAAGAATCCATGGGCAGCTGGGCGGCTGCTTTTTTGCTTTCTGGGGATGTTAGGAAGAACTGTGCTTCCATTTGCTGTGCCAGATGCTTGCGGCTGCTATCCATGATATGGCTATATACATCCGTAACCATGTTCGCTTGCGCATGTCCGGTGTCGCCTTGCACTGCCTTGATGTCACCTCCGCTGATTTTGAGTTTCACGCTGGTGCTGCTGTGGCGCAGACTGTGAAAGACAACCGGCCGGAGATTGTTTGTTTGAATGAGTGCTTTCAGTTTTTCACTGATGTTGTGTTCTTCAAATGGCCGTCCGTTGTCCCGCGCAACGACCAGATTGAAATCTTGATACACAGAGCCGATTTCATTCTTTAATGCCATTTGATGCTCCCATGCCTGCCGCAGTGCGTGAATGACAGTAGGCGGTAGATAAATCGTGCGGACACTGCTTTCGGTCTTAGGCGTCTTGAGAACAAGTGTCGTAGTAGACGGTGATTTCTTCTTCCAGAGCGGAAAGGTAAAGTAGACATCATCTCGTCCCTGTTCCCGAAGCTTTTCTAAACTGAGGTTGGTACAGCGGCGCAATTCTTTTTCCACGCGGAGATAGGCACTGTCGTTTTGCATCAATCCTGGCGTGATGTGTACACAATCCCATGTCAGACCTAAGATTTCTCCGATACGCATGGAACAGCCAAGAGCGAGCAGCATACACAGCTTTAAAATCGGATCGGTGCATACATCTAAGGCATATCGCGCTTCTGCATCGTCCCAAACAGCTCGTTTCTCTTTTTTATACTTGGGCAGTTCCACAGTCATAGCGGGATTCGGACCTTTTAAGTAATCCCAGCGGATGGCTTGATTCAGTGCACTGCGGATCGTGCCGTGTACTTTTTCTACAACGCTGGGAGCGATTGTTGTCTGCAAATGCTCTTTGCCTTTAGGACACACAGCAGGCTCTCGCAGAAGCTTTCTATAAAAGCGTTCCAGACGATGGGTTGTGAGAGATTTGATTGGGATAGCACCAATATACGGGTTGATATAGTGTGTGATTCGGTGCATGGTAGAAGAAAGTGTACTCTCCGACCAATGATTTAATCCGTACAGATTGACGTATTCGTCTAACAATTGAGAAACAGTCATGGTTTCCTGTGCCAATGCATGATTAGCATCTGGATCAACAACAGAAGCAGGCGGAAGCAGTTTGTTGTTTTTCTTTTCCAACAAGATTTGCGCAATCCGCAGATTGGCTTCTTCCTCACTGTCAAAAGATTCATGAATCAGATCCGGATAATTTGGGCACCGATATGTAATGCGGAATTTATTTCCGTGTTTTGTAGGTTTCATACTGATAAGATGCTCCTTGGATGAGTGATTCATCCGTGCCACACAAGCCTCCTTTGTTTTATCGGAGCATTTTTCTGGTGTGAGGCAAGTATAGCACGGATTGTCTGCTGCAGCAAGTTAAGAATTTAAAAACTCTTCCAGTGCAGCGTGGGGAATGCGGATGCTTTTTCCGATACGAATGCTGTGAATCTTTCCGGACTTTACGAGGTCATACGCGGCATTGCGGCCGATTTTTAAAATAGCTGCCAGCTCCGGCACGGTATACACTTCATGATTGTTTTCCATTTCTGCTTTCCTCCTTTCTTCATAACCAGACAGTTGATTGGAACGCTGGAAATATGAGAGAAAAATTAAAACGAAATTATTCTTGAAAAAGTATGGAAAAACCAAGAATTTTGAATAAAATGCTTGGTTTACTCTTGCTAAGATGAAGAAAATATTTTATACTGAAATCAATTCCTAAAAAGACGAAAGAATTAACATTGCGTGAAAGAAGGAAGGGATACGATGAATTTAATTATTAAAATTGAAAATCCCAAAGAGGATAGAAATACACCGGATGATATTCAGATGTTAAAAGAAATCCTGAAACGCAGCGGGGTTACGATGCGTGCAGAGGATAGCTTGGAAGCAAGAGCGTGTATCGGTTGAGAGGAAAAGAAGAAAAAATTTGGGAAAAGCTGACACGTGGAGCTGGAGCGAGAGCGACGACAAAGAACATCCCGATTAAAAAGATTTTAGAGATTGAGGAAAAATACAAACGAATGCCAAAAGAAAAAGAAGCAGCATTGGCTGCGTGCGGCGTACAGCTTCGCAATTATCAAGAGATTAAGAAGAACATTTGTGACTGCTATGGGGATTTACAGAGGGCGATGCAATGCGGTCATATCTATTTTGTTCGCGTAAGAAAAACGAAATAATTAATAATGCGTGTTTTCGGATTCAAAACGCACAGATTACATAAGTAAAAAATGAACGTTGCAAAATAGTTTGAAAAACAGACAAAAAGAGAGAAGTTTTCCGGTACAAGTCGCTGGAAAGTTTCTCTCTTTTTTATAATTTCAAAGATTTATTCTCACATATTTGGAATGAAAGATGGAACAGGAGGATCATAGGATGGCCCTCCTGTTTTTATGTGGATACAGAATAGCTGCATAGAAGCGTGTGGCAAGGTAGGCTGATTGACCAGCTGACAGACATAAAAACATGTCAGACAGCAAAGAGCAGCAGAAAATCCGATATCCGGTTACGCGGACACAATCGTGTACGAGTAAACGGGGATATCGGAAAAACAAAATTTTCAGATGACTGAAATCGTGCTCCCCATTTGGGTTGAGCTGTTCAGGTCGGATGAAAAATCAGACGATTGGTGCATAACAATCGGAAAACAATAAGAGTGCAGTGCTTCGCTTCAACACAGGTATTCACAATTTCACAATGAAAAAGGACAAAAACTATGGGACATAAAAACAAGCCGAATCGCGGCTCACTGGTAAAACAGGTGCAGGACACTTTGGACACAAAACTGCAAATTGGAAGAAAAAAGAAACCGGATAAGATTGCCGGTATTTCTCAGAACTACATTTACAGCTGGGAAACCTATCATTCGTATCTCAAGCATTGCTGCTATTTTGTCGAATGGTGCAAGGAAAATCACGGGTGCAAGACGATAGAGCAGTGTAAGGTATATGCTTCCGAGTGGATGAAAACGAGAGAACATCTGTCTGTGTACACGCAAAAAATGGAAGCCAGCGCGCTGGTCAAATTGTACGGCTGTACATTGGAAGAATTGAATATTCACACTGCTGCTAGGCAAAGAAAAGACATTACACGCAGCCGGAACACGGTCAAGCGAGACAAGCATTTTAGTGAGAGCAATCATGCGGAATTGGTTGCCTTCTGTCGTGCGACAGGTCTGCGGCGCGCAGAGCTCCAAGCGTTGCGCGGAACGGCCTTATATCAGGATAGTTCCGGCTATTATCTGCATATCACGAGCGGCAGCAAGGGCGGACGGGAACGCTATGCGCCGATTATCGGTGATAAAGATTTGGTCATCCGTTTGTGCAAGCAAGCAGGAGACGGAAAAGTATTTGAAAAAATTTCGTCCGGTGCGGATATTCACAGCTATCGGCGCGACTATGCAACGGCGATTTACTGGCAACATGCGAGACCATTGGAACAACTGACCGCAAAAGAAAAGTATTACTGCCGCGGAGACCGGAAAGGAGAAGTGTTTGACAGAGCGGCAATGCGGATTACTTCCAATGCGCTGGGGCATGGGAGGATTGAGATAATCGCGGGGCATTATTTGAAGGAGGGGGAAACATAGATAATAAACATGGATAGGAAATTGATTTAGAACATGGTATAATAAACAGGAAAGAGGATATGTTTGAACATAAAAGGAGACAAAAATGGCAAGTAGCAATGATTTAATTACAAATGTTGGACAAAATTCCAATGATACAGCAGCGCTGATCTGGTCTGTGGCTGATGATCTTGTAGGAGCATACAAACCGCATGAATATGGTCTTGTTATTCTGCCTATGACGGTCATTAAGCGGTTTCATGACTGCTTGCTGCCAACACATCAGGCTGTTCTGGATACATATGAAAAATACAAAACATTCGATGTGAAAGACGGTTTCTTGTGCACAGCATCGGGCTATCAGTTTTACAATACCAGTCCATTTACATTCAAGACATTGATTGCTGACCCGGAAAATATCGTAGATAATTTCCGAGCCTATCTGAATGGATTTTCTGACAATGTTCAAGACATTCTTGCCCGGATGGATTTTGATTCTCAGATTAAGCACATGGAAGAAGCGGGACTTTTGTATCAAGTCATCTCTGACTTTTGCACAGATAAAGGTGATTTTTCCCCAGAGAAAATCAGCGCGGTTGACATGGGATATGTATTTGAAAATCTTGTCCGCAGATTTTCCGAGTCATATAACGAAGAAGCCGGAGCACATTTTACAAGCCGCGATATTATTTATCTGATGTGCGATCTGCTTGTCGCTGGTGATGAATCGGCATTTACAGAGGGTGGCATTTCCAAGTTGGTCTATGATATGACGATGGGAACCTCTCAGATGCTTACCTGTATGGAAGAGCGACTCAAGCAGTTGGATGCGGATGCAGACATTACTGTATTTGGTCAGGAGTTCAATCCATTTACCTTTGGCATTGCAAAGGCAGATATGCTGATCCGTGGCGGAGACCCGAATAATATGCAGTTTGGTGATACCTTGTCTGAGGATAAATTCGACGGCTATAAGTTTGACTATGTCATCAGCAATCCGCCATTTGGCATTCCGTGGAAACGGGAGGAGAAGGAAGTCACAGAAGAATTTAAGAAAGGCACAGCAGGAAGATTTGCACCGGGACTGCCGGCAAAAGGCGATGGACAGCTTTTATTCATGCTGAATGGTCTTGCAAAATTAAAAGATGATGGTCAGATGGCAATTATCCAGAACGGTTCATCTTTGTTCAATGGTGATGCTGGTTCCGGTCCTTCTGAGATTCGTAGATATTTAATCGAGAATGATTGGCTGGATGCGATTGTACAGCTGCCGAACAATGCCTTTTATAATACAGGTATTGCGACGTATATTTGGCTTGTCATGAAGAATAAGCCGGCCGCACATCGTGGCAAGGAACAGCTGATTGATGCATCTGCTTGCTGTTCCGCAAGACGCAAAAATATCGGTATAAAAAGTGTAGATATTACAACCGCTTGTCGTGATTTGATTATAAAAACTTATGGCGCATATGCAGATGGCAAATATACCGACGTGGATGAAAATGGCAATGCCATCCTTGCCAAGAGTAAAGTCATGGATGCGGTTGACCTTGGTTATTACAAAATCGTCGTGGAAACCCCGCAGCTGGATGAAGATGGCAATGTTGTCATGAAGAAAAAGAAACCGGTGGCAGATAAGTCGAAGCGTGATACAGAAAATGTACCGCTGGCAGAAGATATTGACGCCTACTTTGAGCGGGAAGTCATTCCGTACAATCCGCAGGCTTGGATTGATAAAGCCAAAACGAAGGTTGGATATGAAATTCCGTTCACCAGAACATTCTATGAATACAAGCAAATTGAGCCGTCAGACGTGATTGCAACACGTATTGAAGAACATGAAAAGAGCTTGATGGCGAAATTGCATGATTTGTTCGGGGGTGAATAATTATGACAATGATTAGACCTGAAACAGAAATGAAAGATAGCGGTATACAATGGCTTGGTAATATTCCAAAAGAATGGAGTATCATAAAAGGAAAGTACATATTAAAACAATTATCACGTTCTGTTTTGGAATCGGATAATGTTGTTACATGTTTTAGAGATGGTGAAGTAACTCTCAGAAGTAATCGCAGAGAATTAGGATTTACAAATTCATTAAAAGAAATAGGATATCAGGGTGTAGAACCCGGGGATTTGGTTGTTCATGGTATGGATGGTTTTGCGGGAGCTATTGGCATAAGTGATTCTCGAGGAAAAATGTCTCCGATCATTAATGTTCTTGAAAGTGGTGAATGCAAAAAATATCTTATGTATTATTTAAGAGGGTTGGCATTTGTAAATGTGTTCTTAGGATTATCAACAGGAATTAGAGAGCGTTCTTGTGATTTAAGATGGAATAAATTAGCTAACCTAGAATATACAATTCCCCCACTATCCGAGCAGCAAGCCGTTGCCAACTATTTGGACAAAACTTGTTCTAAAATTGATGAAATCATTGCAGAAGCAAAGGCA
>ENA-OOZN01002055-OOZN01002055.1-human-gut-metagenome-genome-assembly--contig:-NODE-2055-length-11541-cov-2.144785_pt1 | contig 11541 bp, 9 predicted proteins | sample MGYA00241187_ERZ501397 | MGnify/ENA primary metagenome ERZ501397 (study PRJEB25962, sample SAMEA2042921) | human gut metagenome | biome: human gut; feature: human-associated habitat; material: faeces... | reverse complement strand
GTGGCCTCGGAGCAAGGTTTGGATGTGAGCGGTTAAGCGAACATTCAAACCGCCGCGACTAAAGTCACAAATATAGGGGATAGCCTCTCTTTGCGGGTGTCTCCTGCCTGCGGCAGCTCAGGATTAAAGCATTAGTCTGCAAATCAAACTCTCCACTCCTATTTGATCATTAATTCGTCCGGTTTTTATTTCTTCTTCTATCTGGATGCATTCTTCGATGCATTTTTCCAACATTTTTTCTCCGTATCCCCTAAGCTGCTGTTCATTTTTGCGAATGGCAAAGCGTGGGATTCCGGCGGTTTTAGCAATGGCATCGTCCGGTTTGCGGAGTCCTCGCATGTTAGCAATGATATGCAGGATTCGGTACTGGCGCACAATTAAAAATAAAATGTGCATTGGGGGTTCTTTTAGAAGAATGAGGTCATTGTAATAACTAAGAGCTGCTGCCTTATTTTTACGGGCGATGGCATCTACTAAGTCAAAAATCTTATCCTGTACTTCTCCAGAAGCCACGGCATCAATGTCTGCCTGGGTGATTTCCTCGCGGTCTCCAGCGTAGGCAATGAGTTTATCAATCTCATTTTTTATCTGAAACATATCATCTCCTGTTTTTTGCAGGAAATATCGGGCATTATTCTCACGAATCTGCTTCTTTTCTTTGCCAAGTAAAGCAGCAATCCAGCGAAGAAGAACTTTTTCTGTCTGATTTTTCTTTAAAAATTCTCCAACATAACCATTCTTCTTTATCCATTTATACACTTTTGAACGCTTATCTACTTCTGGCTCACAGATAATAATACAGGTTGTCTCCGGCATATTTTCCATAATACTTACAAATTCGTCTTTTCCTGTTTTTAAGATTCCTGTTCCGTCCAAAAGAAGAAGTCGCTTCTCACTGAAAAACGGATAGGTAAATGCAAGTTCCTGCAAAGTATTTAAATCTATTTTAACGTCTGTAAAAGCGGCATAGTTCATCGTATCTCCTTCTTTTATCATCGCATTTTTCAGCATATGTTTTGCCTGAAGGACAAGATACGGCTCATCTCCTGTCAAAAGATAAACTTTATGAAAAGACTTTTCTTTTATCTGTTTTGTTAGTTCTTTCATGATACACTCTCCGATTCTATGTGTGATTATTAAAGCAGAAAACTGCTTGCATACACAGCTATAAATAATTATCCTCTTTTAAAATAATTTATTTTATATTTCTGGCCATCACTTTCGATTATAATTGCTCCACCCCACAGTGTTCCATAAATATCCGCTCCATTTTTCTGAAGTTTCTTTATTGTCTCCTTATGCGGATGTCCATATAGATTATTCTTTCCGGCAGATATAATCGCCTTTTGCGGCTGGAATTCTTCCAAGAAACTTTTTGTTGTAGAATTTTTAGAGCCATGATGTGCCACTTTTAAAATATTTACACTCGGCATACTTTCTTCTCCTCTGTCTGGCTCTAATAGAGATTCCTGTTCTCCATTTAAATCTCCTGTAAATAACATGGTAAATTTATCATAAGTAAGATACAATACCAGAGAACCACTATTGGTATCTTCTGCCTCCCATCCCTTTTGGGGATGCAGGCAGCGCAAATGAATTGCACCAAAATTCAGTTGATCTGCTCTGCTTATTTTTAAGAAGGAATATCCTTTTTTCTTCCCAGCCTTTCGTATAGTGTTACTGCTATTCATAGCTTTTGTATCTGGCAAAACGATATGCTTTATTGGATAATTCTGCTCAAACAACTCTCTTATTCCAGAAATATGATCTTCATCTGTATGAGTTATTATAACATAGTCTAAATGGTCTGTCCCATAGTATTTAAGTGCCGGTACCAGCGTATACTCCGCAATATTTTTCTTAGAAGTACTGCCACCATCAATCAACATACTTTCTCCTGTTGGCATTTTTATGAAAATACATTCTCCCTGTCCCACGTCAAGCATTGTGATCTTAAGAGCTGGTACAGTGAAAAAACATCTTCCTGCTATCAGGAAAAGACAAAAAATCACACTGAAACCCTTCTGACGATAATACCATAAAAAGAAAAAACTAATCTCAATGAGATACAAAAACAGAATTTTCCACCAGGAAGGGCAGCCTGTTACAATCACAGCCCCTGGAATCTGCTCCACTAATCGAAAAATCATCTCAAAAGTCCGCAGCAATACTACCGCAGGAATGCATCCTAAAAAAGCCGCCACATAGCTAAAAAATCCAAGCAGTCCTCCTAAAACTGCGCTAATCAATAGCGGACTCATTGCCGGAATAACAAACAGATTCAGCAAAATACTATAAGGACTCCACTGATAAAAAAAGCGTAGTAACAAAGGAGTTATACTCATAGAAATGACGATATTTGCCAAAAAGGCCTGTCGGATTATTTTCCTTCCGGGACTCTCTGTAGGAAGTTCCCCTGCTATAAGTCTGTTTTGGCTGCGCTTTTCCCAAAGTTCTTTTGCAATGGGTAAAATCATCCCGATAGAAAATATGGATGCAAAAGAAATCACACATCCGCTTTCTAAAAGTCTCCAGGGTTGTTCCAGCAACATTAGTATTCCCGCCAGGCTCATTGAAGAAATCATATCATATTCTGCACCAAAATATTGTGCCAGCAAAAGGCAAAAAAACATGACTGCAGCTCGGAAAACGGAATTGCCAAATCCCGTCATAATCGCATAAAAAAACAAAATCCCACTTCCAACCATGCAGGAAAATGCATAACTGCGGCCCTTTTTTCTAAGAAACCGAAACAACATTCCCCCAACGATAGAAACGTGAAGACCGGAAACAGCTAAGAGATGCGCCATGCCATTTTCTTCATATAAATGTTTCTGTTCCTTTGAAAGATCTGTCTTATCCCCAAGAAATATCGCTTTTAACAATGCATATTCTGTATCAGATAGGATATGTCTGTATATCGCATCTATCCTTTCTCTGACGCTCCCTGCTATTCGATGCAAAGACAACGGGCTTCCTCTCTTTCTTGTAAGATTTTCTCCAAAAAACTGATAACGGATACCTACAGAATAATAATATATTTTTGTATTAAATTCTCCTGGATTTATCTGTTCTTCTATTGCTTTTAACTTTCCTGTACAAGTAATAAAATCTCCTGGGTAAATCTTTCCTTTTGATACGGGAATCTTTACAAGGCGACATTTTCCCGGCAGTTTTTTTGTTTGTCTCAAATTGCTTTTTATACTACTTATACTACATTTTTTCAAATTCTTTTTTATTCTGTCTTTTAAATAGCTTTCATTTACTACAAAAGAATTCTCCCTCACTGTAATCTGGTACTCCCCTTCAGCATTCTGTCTGACATATTCCACCTGCCCAATCAGAGTGCCGGTCAATGTTTTTTTAGAAAGTATCCGGTCAATCTCATTAAAATAGCTGGCTCTAAAAAACGCAATACCTCCCATAAGAAAAAAGAACCAGCACAACACTTCATATATGAAGAAAAGGCTCTGTTCCCTTCTGACTTTTCGATAAAATATAAAACAAAATATCATAAAAATCAAAAGAAACAAAGCCATCACAAAAAAACCGATTCTGTCTAAAAAAATGGCTGCTGCCTCTCCAAGCACGAGTCCTATAAAAAACAGAAATAATGGTCTTCTCACTTATTCTCCTTTATTCAGTTATTTACACAAAGAAAAATCACTTGTCAGTAATGCATCAAAATTCTCAAACTCATTTAATTTGCTTATCTTTTTTCCATCAATCGTAAACTGTACCTGATATGCAGTATCTAAATCTGTAAGACTGTTTACCATCGCATAAACGGTGACCTTTTCCTTTACATTCACTGCTGCCTTTTCCACCTCACTACTCAAGTCGACATAGCAGATGTTATTAAGAATTTGCGTCTGATTCACATAAAAATCTGATGGAAGCGGGCTCTTTAAATTCTTTTTTGAAGCAGGCGGATTCTTTAAAGCAAGCAAAACCTGGGTCTCTAACGGAACATTATCTGTTACTGTAAGTTCTGTTAAATACGGAATCAACTTGTCTCCTGTTTCATTCGTATAATACATCTTTACTTTCTTTTTAGCGGAATAAATATCTGCCTGACCATCATCAGTCAAAATTGTAGAGGCCTCCATCAGCCCCACAGGCATTTTGTCATTGTCTAAAAGACTCGAACCATTCACAGAAAACAGTACCCCATCAATGCCTTGAATCTGAAGCAGCGACTTTACAACCGATGTTCTAAGCAGCACTTCCTGCGTATGGGACAGTTGAATGTAACCAGCTCCAAAATCAATCGTTGCCTTTCCTCTGCTGACACTAACATCATTAATAACAACTCCGTCAAAAATAGATGCCTTATACTTATTGGTATTATTATTCTCTGTATCAGAAAGTTTATAGAGTACTTCATTCGCCATTTCTTTCAGATCATCCGAATGCTGCAGCTTGCATGAAACCTTCTTAAAGCCATCTTCCTGTGCATTTAGGTAGTATAAATTTATCGTATTGTTCTTTTTCCTGTCTGTCTCTTCTTTCGTAACCTGTTCCTGATTCTCTGTTTTTTCCTGCTTTTCCTGCGCAGACTTTGTACTTTTATCACAGCCACATAAAACAGTAAGGCTTAGCAGACTTACAAGAAAGATAACATAAGGTATTCTCTTTTTCATAGCATCTGCCTCCTAACTAATGTAATTCAGAGGAATACGGATAATAAAGGTGGCTCCTTCTCCCTCTTTACTGTGAACACGAATCGAACCTTTATGCATTAGCACAACATTCCTTGTGATAGCCAATCCAAGACCAGTTCCTCCGGTCTCTCTTGAACGCGCCTTATCCACACGATAGAAACGCTCAAAAATCTGTTCCTGGCAATCCTCTGGTATTCCGCATCCAGTATCCTTTACACGAATATAGAAAAACTTGTGGTCTGCATTCAAAGATACATCTACCTTACCGTCATCATGATTATACTTCACTGCATTCTCAATCAGGTTGTTACAGGCAAGAGAAAGCTTTACTTCATCTACTTCTGCTACAACTTCTCTCATCGTTTCCAAACGAATCTTAATACCTCTCTTCTCTGCGATTGGAGAAATCCTCTTCAATAATACTTCTAACAAGTCATTGATTTTTACAGAAGTAATATTTAAATCTGCCTGTGTCTTGTCCATCTTCACTAAAGTGAGCAAATCCGTAATAATCTGATTCTCACGATCAATTTCATGGACAATATCATTCATAAACTCTTCATAAAGCTCAACAGGGACATCCGGCTGCATAAGCAGGGAGTCTGCCAGAATCTTCATGGAAGTAATCGGCGTCTTTAACTCATGAGATACATTAGAGACGAATTCCTGTCTTGTATTCTCTAACTCTTTATAACGATTGATAATCTTGTTAAAAGAGGAAGATAAATTATAAAATTCTCTGAAATTCTCCTGTCCAAGCCCCTCCTCCTGATGTCCTGCCGCAATAATATCAAGCTCATTCTGCATTCTTCTGAAATTATTGCGGATAAGTAAGGCAACAAGCACACTAAATATCAACGTTATAATAAAAAATATACCGACAAGATTATCTCTCTGATCATAAAGATATTCGGACATCTCATTACAGTTTTGTAACGAAACCATCGCAATGATCAGTCCTCTTACATCAGACTTATCATTATTTTTATCTTGAATAGGTGTAATAACCTGAAGATATTGCTTTCCTATATAACGATAAGCAACCTCTTCTCCCTTCATCGCATGAATTGTCTCTTTTGTCACAAGATACTTCCCACAATTTCGGTTATACGTATCTGCAAGTATCTTAAAACGACTGTCTACAAGCAAAATACGCCCCTCTAAATTATTGGCAAGCTGTTCTACTTCAAAGACATTTTCACCTGCTTCATCCGAAAGGCTGCTCATATTATAGTTGCGAAATCCGTTCATTACTATTTGATCAGAAAGTACGGCACATTGTTTTTGTGTGTACCGCACTCTCTGATCAATCGCTTTTTTTTCATAATAATTGATCTGACTGGAAACTCCCACCACCAAAAAAACATTAATCAGAAGGAACGTAAATACACCAACTACCTGATATAATGAAATGTAATGGGAAATTCCTTTTATATTAATCTTGGAAATAGTATCCTACCCCCCACTTTGTATGAATATAAAGAGGCTCACCTGGATTCTTTTCAATTTTTTCACGAAGTCTCCGGATATGTACATCTACTGTACGAACATCTCCTGGATAATCATATCCCCATACAATATTGAGCAGATTTTCTCTGCTGTATACTTTATTTGGATGGAAAGAAAGAAGCTCAAGCAAATCATATTCCTTAGCCGTAAGTTTTACTTCCTTATCTTCTACAAATACTCTTCTGCTGTCACAGTCTATCTTAAGCCCATTCTTCTCAAATATTTTTTTCTTCTCATCTTCTGTCGCTCTCTTAGAACTTCTGCGCATGATGGCCTTGATTCTGGCTTTTACTTCTAAAATATTAAATGGCTTTGTAATATAGTCATCTGCACCATACTCTAATCCGAGAATCTTATCCATGTCATCACCCTTTGCCGTGAGCATGATGATTGGCATATTGGAAAACTCCCGAATCCTCTGACAAACTTCAAAACCATCCATCTTTGGAAGCATTACGTCAAGCAGAACAATATCATATTCTGTCTTTTTGGCCATTTCAAGGGCTTCTTCCCCATCATAAGCACAGTCAACTTCCATATCATCCTGTACAAGAGAAAACTTAATTCCCTTTACAATCAGACGTTCATCATCGACAACCAGCACTTTTTTTCCCATAACACACCTCAGTTAACTGTAATTAAATCTTTTATTCGATTAAAAATGCCATCACCTATCCCTGCGGCATCTTTAATTCCTTCTATGGAAGTAAAGGAACCCTTTTCTTCCCGGCATGCAATAACCGCATCTGCTCTTGACTCTCCAATACCTGGCAGGGTCATTAGTTCCTCTTTTGATGCCGTATTGATATTTACCGTATCTTCTTTCTGGGAAGCTGACAAATCTTTTCCTAAAGACTGCTCTTCATTGAGCGCTTCCTTCGCCTCATCTTTAGAAGGGATGTACACTTGCATTCCATCCTGAAGAACTTCTGCCAAATTCCATGCTGTCTGATTCGCTTTCTCTGAAAAACCTCCGGCGGCATCAATCGCCTCCTGCGTTCTTGCACCGAAATGTAAACGATATACCCCTGGCTTCTTCACACATCCACAAACGTGAACATAAATTTCTGTCTCTCTTGCCTGCTCTGTGTCCTCTTTCTGATCCGCCTTTATCACTACAGTAGAATCTGTACTTTCTTCCTCTCTTACCGGAACAGAAAAAGAACATCCTGCCAAAATAATCATTACGATTCCAAGTGCTACGCTAATCAACCTTCTCATTACACACTGTCTCAAACCAGGTACTCTCCTCCTTATCGAAACAGTTTCGGAATAACTTTATACTCCGCAGAAAATGTTGCCTTTGCATATAGTCCATAGTCTTATTAATAATACCGAATATCTAAAAAAAACACAAGAGGGTAAGACGATTTTCTTTTACCCTCTGGCTTTGAAAATAAATATACCTGCAAGAAATAATCCAGTTCCTAACAATTTCATCCAGTCAAGCCCTGTTTTTTCCACTCCAAAAATACCAAACACTTCAATAAGGTAGGCTACAATAAGCTGCGCTGCTACAATTAGCATAACTGCCTTTGCCGGTCCAAGTGTGGACATCCCTGCAATTACAGTAAAGGTAATAAATGCCCCAATAACTCCGCCTAGTAAATAATATTTAGGTTCCACTGCGAAAATCTCCATCGGAGGATGTTTTTTTCTTTCTTTAAAAAACCAGATAACAAGGCAAAGAAGAAATCCTGTAAACTGCACAAAAGAATTGGTCAGCCATGTTCCTGTCTGTTTCGTCACCTCTGTATTAAAAACCCCCTGAATGCTCATCAGGGCACCGGAAACTAATGCTACAATAAATCCAAACATAAAAAACCTCCATACGCTTCTCTTTATTCTAATTTTTAATGTACTTCTAAAATCTTCTCACAAAATTAAGTACAAAAGATTTCGAGGCTGCATTCTGTTAATATAGAGATTAGTATGGAGGTTCTTTTTATTTTTATACTGTTTTTATCGTATTTACTATATGAAACCAATCACTTCCAAACAAGCCATCAAACCACAGTAAAATATACTTAATGGCTCATCCTTATATTCTGCTTTCTGCCATATAATTTTTCAGACATTTACAAGTATGGCTGCATAATTTTACTGAAGTCCGTTCTCTTTCATTGCCTCTGTAAGGATAGCAATCATTTCATCCACATCTTTCTTCTCAATAACAAGTGGTGGAACAAAACGAATGATATTGGCTCCTGCTGAAATGATAACAAGACCTTTTTTCAGTGCTGTAACAATCAGATCACCAACTGATCCTTCAAATTCAAGTCCCTGCATTAAGCCAACTCCACGATGGTCTTTTACTGCGGCAAACTGATTCTTTACTTCCTCAAGCTTTTCGTATAAGTATCTACCCACTTCATTCACATGAGCCACAATATCTTTTTCCTCAAACTGACGGAACACTTCGCATACGGCTGCTGTTGCAAATGGGTTACCACCGTAAGTTGTTCCATGATCCCCTGGAACTAATGCGTGAGAAGCCTTTTCATTTGTTACAAATGCGCCTACTGGAACACCACAGCCAAGTGCCTTTGCTAATGCCATTACATCTGGTTTTACTCCGTAAAGATCATGTGCATATAAAGCTCCGCATCTTCCCATACCACACTGTACTTCGTCAAAGATGAGCAGGATATCTTTCTCATCACAAAGCTTTCTAAGTCCTTCTAAGAACTCTTTCTTTGCCGGATAGATTCCGCCCTCACCCTGTACAACTTCGCAGATAATACCACAGGTTTTGTCTGTGATTTTAGACTTTACATCTTCAAGATCATTAAAATCTGCAAATACGGCACGCATCTCTACTGGAACAAAACCATCTTGATAGTGTGCATTACCAGTCACAGATAACGCTCCCTGACTTCTTCCGTGGAAAGAATGGTTCATGGCGATAAATTCATAATCTTTTGAAGAATCCTTTAAGTAAGCATATTTTCTTGCTACTTTTAATGCTCCTTCAATCGCCTCTGTTCCACTGTTTGTAAAGAACACTTTTTTAAGCCCTGAAGCATCGACAATCTTCTTTGCAGCTTCTACTGCTGGAATATTGTAATATAAGTTTGATGTATGGATCAATTTATCAATCTGGTCTTTTAATGCCTGATTGTATGCTTCATTTCCATATCCTAATGCAAATACAGCAATTCCTGCACCAAAATCCAGATATTTCTTCTGGTCAGCATCATATAAATAGACACCTTTCCCTTTTTCTAATACAACTGGAAAACGATTGTATGTCTTTAAGATATACTGTTCTCCCTGCTCAATATATTCCTGCTGCGTTTTCATCTTAACATCCTTCCTCATCTTCTTCGTTGAATAATGGTTTATCAAATAATGGTTCTTTTAAGATGGCTGTTCCAATACCTTTTTCTGTGAAGAATTCCAGTAACAGACAGTTTGTTAAACGTCCGTCTAAGATATGGACTCTGGATACTCCACCTTCGATCGCTTCAATACAGTTCTTAAGTTTTGGAAGCATTCCTCCTCCAACAACTCCGTTATCGATAAATTCTTTTGCCTGTTTAAGATCCATCTCAGAGATCAATGTTGATTTATCTTCTGGATCTACGAATACCCCTTCGATATCAGTTAAGAATACCAGTTTTTCTGCATTCAATGCTTCTGCAACTGCACATGCTGTGTCATCCGCATTAATATTATATGGTTCATAGTTATCTCCTAAACCAATTGGAGAAATAACTGGTACAAAATCATCTTCAATCAATGCTTCAAGAAGTGTTGTATCGACACTCTTAACCTCACCGACATATCCAAGATCTTTTCCAGGCATTTCTTTTTTCTTTACACGGATCATTTCAGCATCTTTTCCAGAAAGACCTACGGCTTTAACCCCAACTTCTGCCATCATGGCCACCAGTTCCTGATTGACTTTAAATAATACCATTTCAGCAACTTCCATTGTCTCTTTATCTGTCACACGAAGTCCATGGTAAAATTCTGGTTCTTTTCCTGACATACGAACCCATTTACTGATCTCTTTTCCACCACCATGTACGATGATTGGTTTCATACCTACTAGTTTTAATAGTGCAACATCTCTGATCACGCTTTTTTGAAGATTCTTGTCTTTCATAGCGCTTCCACCGTATTTTACAACAACGTAACAGTTATTGAAACGACGGATATATGGTAATGCCTCTGTTAATACTTTTGCTTTTTGTTTTGACTGCTCGATCAATTCGTTAATTTCATTTCTCATCTGTTCCATTGATTCTTCCTTTCATAGTTGTCTGCTTTTATGCCTTTTATTTTGTCGTCTATCTATAATAATCTTATTCTTATGATCGGTAATCTGCATTAATTGTTACATAATCGTGTGTCAGATCACATCCCCATGCAGTTGCTTCAAACTCTCCATTATGAACATCAATATCTGCTGTCACTGCATCTGCAGATAATACTTTCGTTGCCTCATCTTCAGAATAGTCTGTTGCGATTCCGTCTTTTACGATCTCGATCACACCATCTGCACTTTTTAAACTAATATCAACCTTGACTGGATCAAAATCAACTCCAGCATAGCCAAGTGCACAAAGAATTCTTCCCCAGTTTGCATCTTTTCCGTAAATTGCTGCTTTTGTAAGACTTGATGTTACGACAGATTTGCTTAAGATCTTCGCATTTTCTTTGGAGTCTGCACCAGCTACATGAACTTCAAATAAACGTGTACATCCTTCTCCATCCCCTGCGATCTGTTTTGCAAGAGACTGGTTAACATATAATAATCCTTCTCTGAATGCTTCATAGTCTGCATCTTTTTCTGTAATTTCTTTATTTTCTGCCATTCCATTTGCAAATACAAAAACTGTATCATTTGTAGATGTATCTCCATCAACTGATACCATATTGAATGTATCTTCAATGAGTTCCCTCTGCAGTTCTAATAATAAAGCTTTATCGATTGCTGCATCTGTAGTGATAAATCCAAGCATTGTTCCCATGTTTGGGTGGATCATTCCAGAACCTTTGCACATACCTGCAATTGTAACTGTCTTTCCATTGATCTCTACTTCTACTGCCGCTTCTTTTGGTTTTGTATCGGTTGTAAGGATAGCCCAGGATGCATCTTCTTCACTTTGTCTGTCTGCTTTTAATTCTGGAACTAACTTCTTGATTCCTTCTTTGATCACATCCATTGGCAGCTGCTGTCCGATAACTCCTGTGGAACCTACGACAACTTCCTCTGGTTTAATATCTAACAATTTCGCTACTTCTTTTGCTTCTGTTACAACATTCTCATATCCTTGTGCACCCGTACATGCATTTGCAATTCCTGTATTAATTACCACTGCTCTGACTGCTTCTTGTTCTTCTACGATCTTCTTTCCCC
>ENA-OOZN01002054-OOZN01002054.1-human-gut-metagenome-genome-assembly--contig:-NODE-2054-length-11542-cov-1.843649_pt1 | contig 11542 bp, 8 predicted proteins | sample MGYA00241187_ERZ501397 | MGnify/ENA primary metagenome ERZ501397 (study PRJEB25962, sample SAMEA2042921) | human gut metagenome | biome: human gut; feature: human-associated habitat; material: faeces... | reverse complement strand
CTGTTTAGTAAAATGTCAAATTTAGACAAAAAAAACATATAAATTAGTGAGGTGATTTATATGTTTTTTCATGTGTTTGAAATGGTTCATCATTTGTTTTTTACGGGAAGTTATTCTAATCAGGTGTTTCCAGAACCATTGTCTTTAGAAGAAGAAACAGTTGCTATTGAAAAAATGTTAAAGGGGGATAAGGAGGCTCGAAATAAATTAATTGAACATAATTTAAGACTGGTGGTTTACATAGCCAAGAAATTCGATAACACAGGAGTAGGCGTTGAAGATTTGATTTCCATTGGCTCCATTGGATTGATTAAAGGAATAAATACTTTTAACCCTAATAAAAACATAAAACTGGCAACTTATGCATCCAGATGTATTGAAAATGAAATTTTGATGTATTTAAGAAGAAATAACAAGACAAAGATGGAAGTATCCATCGATGAGCCATTAAATGTAGACTGGGATGGGAATGAATTATTATTATCCGATATCCTTGGAACCGATGAAGATATCATTTACAAGGACTTAGAACATGAAGTAGATAAGAAACTTCTGACAAGAGCCATGACGATCCTTACGGACCGCGAGAAAATGATCATTGAATTAAGGTTTGGGATCAATCAAAAAGAAGGAAAAGAAAAAACACAGAAAGAAGTCGCTGATATGCTTGGAATTTCACAATCTTACATATCAAGACTGGAGAAAAAGATCATCAAACGCCTGAAAAGAGAAATGATCAAGATGGGATGTGTATAAATTTACAGAAAAATTAAGAAAATGTTCACTTTCTGCTGAAAAAAATATGATATGATAAATGTGGAAGAAAAAAATAAGGAAACGATCATACTTAGGAGGCAGAAATGAAAATGAAGAGAAGTGAAAAACTAGGAATGCTTACCGGATTGGTTGTTGGGGTACTCTTATTGCTGATCAGCGTGTTTATGATATTTCAGACAACATGTAAGGTCTGGGGAAGTCAGATTACACCAACGCAGGCAGAAAAAAATGGACTAGAGAATAGTTTCCGTTATACAGATGGGAAGCTCAAATCTACGACAGAACGTATGACAAGAAGTTTAACAAGAGTTGTCAAACCATCTAATGCAACAGCACAGGGAATTGACGTAAGTTATCATCAGGGAACGATCGACTGGGAGAAAGTTAAGAACAGCGGTCAGGTTGATTTTGCGATCATCCGTTGTGGAATTGGAATGGATCAGACGAACCAGGATGATACACAGTGGGAGAACAATACTAGTGAATGTGAACGCCTTGGAATTCCATATGGAACATTTTTATATTCCTATGCAGACACTGTAGAGAAAGCACGCAGTGAAGCACAGCATGTAGTCCGTTTGGTACAGGGAAAGAATCTGACATATCCAATTTATTATGACATGGAAGATAACTCTGTGATGAATAAGATTGATTCAAAGACAGCAGGAGAAATCGCACAGACATTTTTAAATACACTGGAAGCCAATGGATATAAGAATGTAGCAGTTTACAGCTCTAAGTCATTATTTGAGACAAAGCTGACAGCAGATATCTTTAACCGTTATCCAAGATGGGTGGCACATTATAACGATACCTGTGGATATCAGGGAAGCTATCATATGTGGCAGTATATAAACAAAGGTCAGATTGATGGAATTACAGGAAATGTTGATTTGGATTATAAGATTGGAAATTGGACATCTGCAGGGTATACGCCAGCACCAGCAACACCAACGACACCAGCAACACCAACGACACCAGCAGCACCAACGACACCAGCAGCACCAGCAACACCAGTAGCACCAACGACAGCTGTTAAGAAAACAACCGTAAGTAATCCCAAGGCACCAACGATCAAGAGCTTAAAGAAGAGTGGAAAGAAAGCGATCAAGATCACATATAAGAAGGTTTCAGGAGTCAGTGGATACCAGATCTATATGTCCACAAAGAAGAAATCAGGATATAAAAAGATCGTAACACTTTCCTCTAAGAAATCATCTTATACCAAAGGAAAACTAAAAAAAGGAAAGAAATATTATTTTAAGGTCCGCACAATGAAAAAAGTATCCGGCAAGTACAGATACAGTAGTTTTTCCAAAGTAAGATCGATCAAACGATAAAAAATATCAATGCGGCATCGAAAGCATGAGAATAAGCTTTCGGTGCCGTATTTTTATGCAAAAATCAAACCGACCCCCTTTTCAATCTGTTCCATTTGTAGTAGCATAAAGGATATCAATGAATAGAAAAAAGGAGATTTTGTTAAAGGTTTATGAATAATAAATATACGATCATCAAACAAGAATCTATCGAAGAATTAAATGGAACAGGATATATTTTAAAGCATGATAAGACGGGAGCCAGAGTGGTTGTGATCTCCAATGAAGATGATAACAAGGTATTCCAGATCGGATTCCGTACACCACCACAAGATGATACAGGAGTTCCTCATATCTTAGAGCATTCTGTACTTTGCGGATCAAGAGAGTTCCCAATGAAGGATCCATTTGTGGAATTGGTCAAAGGATCATTGAATACATTTTTAAATGCAATGACTTATCCAGATAAGACTGTTTATCCGGTTGCAAGCCAGAATGATAAAGATTTCTTTAACTTGGTGCATGTTTATCTGGATGCTGTATTTTATCCAAATATCTATAAGAAGCCAGAGATCTTAAAGCAGGAAGGATGGCATTATGACCTGTTAAGCGAAGATGCTCCTCTGACATATAACGGAGTTGTGTTTAACGAGATGAAAGGAGTCTTCTCATCTCCAGACCAGCAGCTTGCACGTATCATTCAGAAGTCTTTATTGGAAGACACACCATATGGGTTTGAATCAGGCGGAGATCCAAAGGCAATCCCAGATTTAACTTATGAGATGTTCCTTGATTTCCACAAGACTTATTATCATCCATCCAACAGCTATATTTATCTGTATGGGGATATGGATGTTGATGAATATCTGACATTTATCGATGAACATTATTTAAAAGATTTCGATGAGAAACAGATCGATTCATCATGGGAGAAACAAGAACCATTTACAGAAGTGAAACGAGTGGAAGAATACTATCCAGTCGGGGAAAATGACTCCGAAGAAGAAAAGACTTATTTATCCTACAATGCAGTGATCGGAGACAGCTTGGATGCAAAACTTTACTTAGGATTTGAGATCTTAAACAGAGTATTATTCGATGCACCTGGAGCACCAGTGAAGAAAGCTTTGATGGATGCACAGATTGGAAAAGATATTCAAAGTTCTTATGATAATGGGATCATGCAGCCAGTATTTTCTGTGATCGCACAGGAAGCAAGGGATGATCAGGAAGATGAATTTGTTAAGATCTTAGAAAAGAACTTAGCCAAGATCGCAAAAGAAGGAATTCCAAGAAGAAATCTTTTAGCAGCATTTAATTACTATGAATTCAAATACAGAGAAGCAAATTTTGGACGTTTTCCAAAGGGATTGATGTATGGACTTCAGATGTACGACAGCTGGTTATATGACGATGAGAAACCATTTATCCATATCAAGACAAATGAGATCTTCAAACAGTTAAGAGAAGAGATCGAGAATGGCTATTTTGAGAATCTGATCAAAGAATATCTGATCGATAATAACCATAAAACGATCGTGGTGATGAAGCCAAAGAAAGGCTTACAGAAGATCAAAGATCAGGAAGAAGCGGATAAATTAAAGGCTTACAAAGATTCTTTATCCGAAGAAGAAGTAAAGAAATTAGTCGAAGAGACGAAACAGTTAAAAGCATCACAGGAAGAAGCATCTACAAAAGAAGAATTAGAGAAGATTCCAGTGATCGACATTGAAGATATCAGAAAAGATGTCAAACCATTATCCAATGTGGAATCTGAACTTGGTGGTGTGAAAGTATTATGGCATCAGTATTTTACAAACAAGATCGCTTACGTCAAGCTCGCATTTGATATGAGTCATGTGCCAATGGATCTCGTGCCATATGCATCATTTTTAGCAGAGATCTTAACGATCGTTGATACAACACACTATAGTTATCAGGAATTAGGAAACGAGATCAGCATTGAGACAGGTGGCATCAGCGCAACAATGGATGTTATGCCAACGGATGTGCATGAATTTCTTCCAATGTTTATCTTAAAGACAAAATGCTTCTATTCTAATATCGAAAAAGCATTTGATTTATTAAAAGAAGTGGCATTTGAAAGCAAATTAGATAATAAGAAACGACTAAAAGAGATCATCGGACAGATTTATACAAACCTTAAGATCACATTGACAGAGACAGGACACAAGAGTGCGGCAAACCGTGCAATGTCTTATTTCTCAGAATATGCAGCATACCGTGAAGCAATTCAGGGGATCACGATGTATGAGACTGTGAAGAAATGGTATGAAGATTTCGATGAAGAATATGACAATATCGTCAATGGTTTAAAAGAAGCTGTAAAAATGATCTTTGAAAAACAAAATATGACGATCAGTTATACAGGAAAAGAAGAAGCACCTGAGTTCATGAAGGCAGAAGTGGAAAACTTTATCGAAGGATTATATGAAGACCAGAAACAAGGTGAGAAAGTCAAAGTTACATGCACAAAGAGCAATGAAGGATTTGCAACTGCAGGTGGTGTTCAGTATGTGGCATGTGCTGGAAACTTTAAGGATGCAGGACTTGAGTATACAGGAGCGTTAAAAGTGCTTCAGATGATCTTCTCCTATGAATATCTGTGGATTCAGATCCGTGTCAAAGGTGGTGCGTATGGATGCATGTGCAGTTTCTCAGATCAGGGAGATTCTATGTTTGTGACATACCGTGATCCAAATCTTTCTGAATCTTATAAAGTATACGATGAGGCAGCAGATTATGTGGCAGATTTTGATGCAGATGATCGTGATATGAAGAAATATATCATTGGAACGATCGGAAGCATGGATATGCCGATGGAAGCTGTTGATATGGGGGCAAGAAGTTTTCATGCATATTTCTTAGGCAAGACAGAAGCTGATCTTCAGAAGGTCAGAGATCAGGTATTATCCTGTACACAGGAAGATATCAGAGCGTTAGCACCGATCGTTAAAGCAGTAGTAGAAGCAGGAAACCGCTGCTGTATTGGAAATGAAGAGAAGATCGATCAGAATAAAGAATATTTTGATGAAGTAAAACATGTACTATAGAGAAAACAGGGAAAGGACAATTTATGGCAAATGAATTTAAATCCGGTTTTGTAACATTTATCGGACGACCAAACGTTGGAAAGTCAACATTAATGAACCGTCTGATCGGACAGAAGATCGCGATCACATCAAGCAAACCGCAGACAACAAGAAATCGTATCCAGACAGTGTACACCGATGAAAGAGGGCAGATCATCTTCCTTGATACACCAGGGATCAACAAGGCGAAAAATAAACTTGGAAACTATATGTTACAGGTTGCAGAACGCACATTAAATGAAGTCGATGTCGTACTTTGGTTAGTAGAACCAAGTACGTTCATCGGTGGTGGTGAAAAATATATCATTGAACAGTTATCTAAGATCAAAACACCGATCATTTTAGTCATCAACAAGATTGATACAGTAGAAGAAAAAGACATCTTAGAAGCGATCGATACATACAAAGATGTATGTGAATTTGCAGAGATCATCCCGGTATCTGCATTGAAAGGCAAGAATACGGATGATGTCATCGACAGTATTTATAAATATTTAGATGAAGGTCCAATGTACTTTGATGAAGATACGATCACAGATCAGCCAGAGAGACAGATCTGTGCGGAATTGATCCGTGAGAAAGCTCTTCGTCTGTTAAGTCAGGAGATCCCGCATGGGATCGCTGTTGTCATTGATGCGATGAAAGTCAGACGTCATGGACATATCGTGGATATCGATGCAACGATCGTATGCGAGAGAGATTCTCATAAAGGGATCATTATCGGAAAACAGGGATCGATGTTAAAGAAGATCGGAAGCAATGCCCGATTTGAGATCGAAAAGATGCTGGAAGAAAAAGTCAATCTGAAGATCTGGGTAAAAGTCAAAAAAGACTGGAGAGACAGTGATACCCTGATGAAAAACTTCGGATATAACAAGAAAGAGATCTGATCTGTATGAGTGAACCCATTACCGTCACCGGCATGGTGTTAGCCGCCACGCCGGTCGGGGATTATGACAAACGTATGGTGATCCTGACCCGGGAGCGGGGGAAGATCACCGCGTTTGCAAGAGGTGCCAGAAAAAGTACCAGTCCGTATCTTGCCATAGCAAATCCGTTTGTGTTCGGAAGTTTTCAGCTTTTTGAAGGGCGAACGGCTTACACACTGTCCCAGGCAAATATCCGGGAGTATTTTACGGAACTTGCGGCAAAGCAGCCGGGCGTGTACTATGGTTTCTATTTTCTGGAGATTGCTGACTATTACGGAAGAGAGGGCAACCGGGAGACGGATATGCTGAATCTCCTGTACATCACGATGAAAGCGCTGATCCGGGGGCAGATTTCCAACCGGCTCATCCGCGCGATCTTCGAGATGCGGGCGATGATGATCAACGGAGAATATCCGCGCCTTTTCGAGTGCGGGATCTGCGGGAAGACGGAAAATCTCACCGTACTTTCGCTGGAAGCGTCCGGCTGTATCTGTGAGGGCTGTCGCAAACAGGTAAAAGACGGAATACCGGTTTCCACATCAGCCTTGTATACACTGCAATATATGGTGGCGACACCGCTGGAGAAAATCTATTCTTTTACCCTGAAACCGGAGGTGGAACGGGAAGTGACCCGCTGGGTAAAACGCTACATAGACCGTTATACCGACAAACGGTTTAAAAGTCTGGAGATCTTGGAAGTGATGGATTCCTGAAAAAACCTTGAAAATTAACCACTCAGACGGTATAATAAGTCTGACTATCCGGGAGCGGAAGAGTCAGAGGAGTAATTCGGAGGAAAAAATCATGAAAAAACAGAAGCTTGGACTGGCACTGGCAGCAGTACTGTTACTGTCCGGTTGTGGCGGAATAGAAAAGATGACAGAGACTACCGTGACGGTGGATGACAAGGGAACGGTAGAAGAACTGTTACTGGAGGATTTTTCCGACGAAACTTACAATGAAAAAGAACTGACCGCTCAGATCAACGAACTGGTGGAAGCCTATAACAAAGAAGCCGGAAGTGAGGCGGTATCGGTAAAAAGCATGCAGGTAAAAGATAAGCAGGCGAAAGTACAGCTGGAATATCAGTCTGTGGCAGATTACCGGGGATTTAATCAGGTGGATTTTTTTGCCGGATCGGTAAAAGAGGCACAGAAAGAAGGATATGCTTTTGCTTCAGACTTTACGGATGCCAAAGGAAAAGATGCATCCACTGCGAAAATACCGGACGGATGCGAAAACCAGCAGGTGATCGTTATCCGGGAACCCATGCAGGTGCTGGTGCCGGGAACGATTCTGTATGTCAGCAAAAATATGGAAGTGATCAATGAAAGTCAGGCAAGACTTTCAGCCAATGAGGGTACCGACAGTGAAAGTCAGGTGACCACGCAGGCGTATGGCTATGTGATATACGCGAGCGATAAATAATACGTTAATACCAGACATATATTTATGTCTCAGGGAATATAAAGGAGATTAATTATGGAAAAAACAATGGAAAAAATCGTTGCACTTGCCAAATCCAGAGGATTCGTATATCCGGGTTCCGAAATCTACGGCGGCCTGGCAAATACCTGGGATTACGGCCCGCTCGGTGTTGAGCTGAAAAACAACGTGAAAAAAGCATGGTGGCAGAAATTCGTCATGGAGAGCCCGCACAACGTAGGTGTTGACTGCGCGATCCTGATGAACCCGCAGACATGGGTAGCTTCCGGTCATCTCGGCGGATTTTCCGATCCTCTGATGGACTGTAAAGAGTGCCACGAGCGTTTCCGTGCAGACAAGCTGATCGAAGACTTCTGTGAGGAAAAAGGCATTGAAATCGAAGGCGGCAGCGTAGACGCATGGTCCCAGGAAGAGATGAAGAACTTCATCGAGGAGCATCAGATTCCGTGTCCGTCCTGCGGAAAACATAACTTTACCGATATCCGCCAGTTCAACCTGATGTTCAAAACCTTCCAGGGTGTTACAGAGGATGCGAAGAACACCGTATATCTTCGTCCTGAGACTGCACAGGGTATCTTCGTAAACTTCAAAAACGTACAGCGTACTTCCAGAAAGAAAATTCCGTTCGGAATCGGCCAGATCGGTAAATCTTTCCGTAACGAGATTACACCGGGTAACTTCACCTTCCGTACCCGTGAGTTCGAGCAGATGGAGCTGGAGTTCTTCTGCGAGCCTGGCACCGACCTTGACTGGTTCCAGTACTGGAGAGGCTTCTGCATCAACTGGCTGAAGAGCCTCGGCATGAAAGACGAAGAGATGCGTGCAAGAGACCATTCTCCGGAAGCGCTGTGCTTCTACAGCAAGGGAACAACCGATATCGAGTTCCTGTTCCCGTTCGGATGGGGCGAGCTGTGGGGAATCGCAGACCGTACCGATTACGACCTGACCCGGCATCAGAATGTATCCGGACAGGATATGACCTATTTCGATCCAGAGAAGAACGAGAAATACATCCCGTATGTTATCGAGCCGTCTCTTGGTGCTGACCGTGTCGTTCTGGCATTCCTGTGCAGCGCTTATGACGAGGAAGTTCTCGACGCAGAGAAGAATGATGTTCGTACTGTGATGCATTTCCATCCGGCACTGGCACCGGTAAAAATCGGTGTGCTTCCGCTTTCCAAGAAGCTGAACGAGGGCGCTGAGAAAGTCTTTGCAGAGCTGTCCAAGAAATACAACTGCGAGTTTGATGACCGTGGAAATATCGGAAAACGGTATCGCCGTCAGGATGAGATCGGTACTCCGTACTGCATCACCTATGACTTCGATTCCGAGACCGATGGTGCTGTTACCGTCCGTGACCGTGACACCATGGAGCAGGAGAGAATTAAAATTGAGGATCTCGATGCTTACTTTGCAGATAAATTTACTTTCTAATCTGGTTTTTTAGTCCGGAAAAAGAGTAGAAAAAAAGGATTCCCACTCGCGGGAATCCTTTTTTTGTATACTTTGTATTACTCGATAATCGTACCTGTTTTTCCCTGGAATCCGGCGAGTGCGGAATCAATGGAAGTGATGACTGCGGTACGGCCGATGCCTTTCTCGAGGAAAGAAACAGCTGCTTCCATCTTCGGCAGCATGGAGTTTTCTCCGAACTGGCCTTCTGCGATGTATTTCTTCGCGTCAGCAACGGTGATGTGCTCCAGCGGTTTTTCGTCCGGGGTACCGTAGTTGATGGAAACGTTTTCCACGCTGGTCAGGATCATCAGCATGTCTGCGTTCAGCATTTCTGCCATCAGGCCGCTGGTGAGGTCTTTTTCGATGACTGCGGATGCACCCTTTAACTCTTCATTCTGCGGGAGAACCGGGATTCCGCCGCCGCCTGCTGCGATGACAACCTGTCCGGCATCGAGAAGAAGACGGATGGAGTCGATCTCTACGATATCCTGCGGCTTCGGAGCAGCAACGATTCGGCGGTAGCCGTCCTCGGTTTTCGTTACGTAGTTTCCTTTTTCTTCCTCTGCGTCAGCCTCCTCCTTGGTAAGTGTACGGCCGATCAGTTTGACCGGATTGTTGAAGGCATCGTCGTACGGATCTACTTCAACCTGTGTAAGAATCGTGGATGTGGTTTTGAAGATTCCTCTGCGGAGAAGCTCAGCACGGATGGCGTTCTGCAGGTCGTAGCCGATGTAGCCTTCGCTCATAGCGGAGCAGACAGACATCGGGGCTGCGCTGTAGTCGGTGTGCATTTTGCCGAATTCATTCATCGCCATGTGGATCATGCCGACCTGCGGCGCATTGCTGTGGGTGATGACAACATCAGCGCCGGCAGCAACGAGATCTGCGATTACTTTTGCGGAACGTTTTACGGCTGCTTTCTGTTCCGGCAGCGTCGTTCCAAGAGCTTTGTGTCCCAGTGCAACAACTATTTTTTTTCTTTTCATTGGAAGATACCTCTCTTTGCAGTTCATAGATTTTGATACGAAAAAACCAGGCATCAATATAGAACTATTATAAAGTTTATGGAGGCAAAAATCAAGAAGAAACCGACATTGCGCACATTGAAATGTTTTTCGGACTATGGTATTCTATAAAAGTATCTGAGTCGTAGGGATTTGAAACGTGAAAGGGAGGTCCCGGCATGAAAAACATGCGCACGTTACAAAAGCGGATCGCATATCAGCTCCAGCAGGGCAGTCTGGATGCGGAAGTTACAGGAATCACATGCGACAGCAGAAAAGTACAGCCGCAGAACGTGTTTGTCTGCATCCGCGGAAACAGGATGGACGGGCACGTATATGCAGAAGAAGCAGTCGAGAGGGGCGCTGCTGTTCTGGTTGCGGAGCGGGAACTGGAAGGGATTCCGGAAAAGGTAACCGTACTCGTAGTAAAGGACAGCAGAGAAGCACTCGCACAGCTTTCCTGTGCCTGGGAGGACGATCCGGCGCAGCACCTTGTGACAATCGGAGTGACCGGCACGAAGGGAAAGACGACGACTGCATATATGATTTACGAAATCCTGCGAAAAGCAGGGATACGCGCAGGACTCATCGGAACGATCGAGACGAGGATCGGGGAAAAAAGCATTCCGTCAGAAAATACAACGCCGGAGCCTGTTGTGCTGCAGAAGCTGTTTTCTGAAATGATGCGGGAGGGCTGCACCCATGTTGTGATGGAGGTTTCCTCGCAGGCGGAAAAACAGCACCGGTGTGATGGATTTACGTTTGATTACGGTGTGTTCACCAACATTGGAAACGACCACATCGGCGCCGGGGAGCATGCATCGTTTGCAGAATATCTGTCCTGCAAAAAGAAGCTGTTTCGCACCTGCAGAACCGGAATTGTAAACCGGGATGACAAAAGGTTTCCGGAGATCATAAGGCAGAGCACCTGCCGTCTGGTGACATTCGGATGCAGGGAAAAAGCTGATTTTATGGCAGCAGATGCAGCACTCGATCAGGCGCCCGGCGTGCTCGGTGTCTCATACCGGGTGCAGGGCGCAGCGGATTTTCCAGTACGGGTAGATCTGCCGGGTCTGTTTTCCGTTTCCAACTCGCTTGCCGCCATTGCGGTCTGCGCGCAGATGGGAATCCCGGAAAAGGCGATGCAGGAGGCACTTTCCGCAGTCCGCGTCCGTGGGCGGTGTGAGGCAGTTCCGGTGTATCCGGAAATGACGCTTCTCATTGACTACGCACACAATGCGATGAGCCTCGAAAGCCTGTTAAAGACACTGCGGAAATACCATCCGAAGCGCCTGATCTGTCTCTTCGGCTGCGGCGGAAACCGCGCGCGGGACCGGAGATTCCAGATGGGAGAGGTGTCGGGGCGTCTGGCGGATCTGACCGTCATCACCTCGGACAATCCGCGGGATGAGGAACCACAGGCGATTCTGGACGATATCCGGACGGGAATCGGGAAAACAGAAGGCGCTTTCGTTGAGATTGCAGACCGTAAGGAGGCG
>ENA-OOZN01002053-OOZN01002053.1-human-gut-metagenome-genome-assembly--contig:-NODE-2053-length-11550-cov-1.620270_pt1 | contig 11550 bp, 16 predicted proteins | sample MGYA00241187_ERZ501397 | MGnify/ENA primary metagenome ERZ501397 (study PRJEB25962, sample SAMEA2042921) | human gut metagenome | biome: human gut; feature: human-associated habitat; material: faeces... | reverse complement strand
TTCCCGATTTTTCCTTTCAATCGGCTGATATTTGCAGGAACTGTATAACTTAAAGAAACTTCTCTAATGGCTAGAAAATCTCCTGATTCATGATACAAAGAGCTACCTCGGATAGCATTCTGCTGTCCACGATCACCATGCCAATAGAATCTCGGCATGTCCGCTTTGTCACCTTGTTCTTTCCAGGAGCGATTTACGACATCTTTCGTCATATTATTATCACCCTGCCAATTATAATCCAAAAAGCCTTTGGCAAAATTATATATGGTATGACCCAATGTAAAATCAAGTCTGCAATACAAATCGAACCCTTTATAAGATAGAGAAGTATTAATACCCCCAGTCCAATCCGGATAAATATTACCAACATATACACGGTCTTTACTGTCAATCACACCATTACCATCAGTATCTTGCCACTTTGCATCACCACCATATTTGGTTTTATCAGGGACTGTAATAACATTATCTATCGGCTCATTAGCATTCTGTGCTTCCTCATCAGTAGAATATACACCTATCATCTTATAGGCAAACAAATCTCCAATTCGTCCTCCTTCCTGTAAACCACCTTGCCAAGTATGTTTACCCAGTTTAGCATCCCAAATGTACTCACCACCAATCCGATTATTTTCAACCCCATTATCTGGCAGCTTCAATATTTTATTGGTCACCTTCGAGGCATTAAAACCTAATGACCATTGAATAGAACTGGATACCGGTAATATTCTTGCATTCATTTCCAACTCAATACCTCTATTTTGTAAACGCCCTAAATTAGTGAAAATAGAGCCAAAGCCTGTAGAATGAGGTAAAGTGCGATTTGTCAGCAAATTATCTGTGGTACGATTGAAATAATCAAAGATAAAGAATTTAAAAATGAAATAGAGAACAATATAAAAGAAAATTTTGGTTCACTTGCATTAGATGCTCAAAAAGAATTAAAGAAATTGTTAAAATCAAATAATGAATACATAAAAATGCAAGCAGTAAAAGATATTCTTGATAGAGCAGGATACAAACCTGTTGAAAGAAGGGAAATAAAAGATGATACAGAAAAAACAAAGAAAATAGATGCTATATCAGATATATTAAATCAAATGCAAAGTGCAGATGATGTGTAATGTTGAAATTAAGTCAAAAATATAAAGAGTTCTTACAAACAAAATGCAAGAGAGAGTTTTTAGAAGGAACAACTGCAGCAGGGAAGACGACGGTAGGAATATTCAAGTTTATGTGTATGGTTGCTGATTCTGACAAAAAGTATCATATTATTGCAGGTGATGATGTAGGAACAGTAGAAAAGAATGTTATAAACTCTGAAAATGGTTTACTAGAACAATTCGAAGATATAGCAGAGTATTGGCCAAAAGGAAAAGACAAAATAAGATTACCACATATAAGATATGATACAAATAAAGGTGAAAAGATAATATATGTATGTGGTTATGGTGATAAAAAAAGATGGAAAAAAGTTTTAGGTGGACAAGTTGGTTGTGTATATCTTGATGAAGTAAATTTAGCAGATATGGAGTTTATGAGAGAAGTTACACATAGATGTAAATACATGATGACAACATCAAACCCAGATGATCCATCATTAGATATTTATAAAGAATTTATAAATAAAAGTAGACCAATAGCCAAGTATGAAAAAGACTATCCAACAGAATTACTAAAAGAACTAAAAGAACCACATGTGTTAGGATGGGTACATTGGTATTTTACATTTTATGATAATGCAGCATTAACCAAGGAAGATATACAAGAAAAAATAGATGCAACACCAATTGGAACTAAGATGTATAAAAATAAAATACAAGGATTAAGAGGAAAAGCAACAGGACTATGTTTCAATTTACAACCTAAAAACATAATAACACTAGAAGAAGCAAAGAAAATGAAATTTAAGTTATTTTCTATTGGTTGTGATACATCATATTCAAAAGAAAGCCATGATAAGGTAACATTAGAAGGTATAGGCATAACAGCAGATAATAAATGTGTATTATTAAAAGAAAGAACATTTAATAATAGAGATAGAACAATACCATTTGCTCCATCAGATGTGGTTCAATGGATTGTTGAATTTATGGAAGAGTTCAAAAATGAATGGGGATTTGCAAGAACTTGTTTTATAGATAATGCAGACCAAGGAACAATAATGGAAGCAAACAAAGCAAAAAGGCAAAATGCTTTAGTATATAACTTTGAAAATGCATGGAAAAAGACAAAGATAATCACTAGAGTTCAACTACAAGAAAGTTGGTTGAATACTGGTGATTTTTTAATTGTTGAAACTTGCAAAGATTATATAGATGAATGTAATAAATATTCATTTGATGAAGACAACCAACCCGAAGATGGTAATGACCACTCAATAAATGGTTGTCAATATGCTTGGTTACCACACAAAAAGAAAATTGGTAATTGGGAAGTAATAAAGAAATTGATAAAAGATGAGGAGGAATAATATATGAGTACAAGAAGCACATTATTTCAAACACCAACAATTGAGATAGATCAAAGTAGATATGAAGAATTAATACAAGAGGAATTAAAATATAAACAATATAAAGAACAAGCGACAACAGAAGTAATTAAGATTATAGAAGGTCAAGATAGTGAAAAAGCAACAGATGAAAGTGAGGAAATAACAGTGAACAAACATATATATAAGAAAAAAGCAACAGAAGTAGAAGCATTTGAATTAAGAAGAGGAATTTTGCCAAACTGGTTTACAAGTAGCAAACAAATAGAACAAATTAGTTGTGGTGATACAGAAGGTTTAAAAATAAAAATAAAAACATACTTAGGGTATGAGATAGCACGTGAGGGTGATTTTATAATAAAAGAAAATAATTATATATATGCTTGTCCGAAGACATTATTTAAAGAAACATATAAGAAAGTAGAGGAATAATATGGGAACAGTCAACGATAAAATAAAAAATGTAATACGAAATTGGTTAGAAATACAGCCAAGTGTAGGAGATACAATAACAATCCAAGAAACAAATACATTTGAAGGAAACTGTTTTAGAAATCTATTGTGGTATAGAGGAGATGCATCAGAGTTACATCAATATTATACACAAACAGATGACTTGATGGGAAATGCAAAATTTTGGGCAGCACAAAGTACAACTGGTATAAAGATTAGAAAAATACATACTGGATTACCTGCTATGATAGTTGATATGTTAGCCGATATAATTGTTGATAGTTTTAATAAAATAGAAGTTAAAGGAAACAACGAAGCACAAACAAATTGGGAAGAAATAGCAAAAGAAAATGATTTCAAAGAAACATTAAAACAAGCAATAATTGATGTATTTGTGCAATGTGATGGTGCATTTAAGATAAGTTATGATACAGATATAAGTAAATATCCTATAATAGAGTTTTATTCTGGACAAGATGTTGACTATGAATATACAAGAGGAAGAATAACAGGAATAAACTTTAAAAATAAATATCCTAAAAAAGATGTTTGTTATACTTTGTTTGAAAAATACTCTAAAGATGGCATAAAATATGAATTATATAAAAATAACCAATTAATGAAAGATTACAACTCTATTCCAGAAACAGCAGACTTGAAAGAACCAACAGATACTAAATTTATGATGGCTGTGCCTATGATGTTCAATAAATCAAAGAAATATAAAGGCAGAGGTCAAAGCATATTAGAAAAGAAATTAGATGCTTTTGATAGCTTTGATGAAGTATGGAGTAAATGGATTGATGCATTAAGAGATAACAGAACAATAACATATATTCCAGAAGATTTAATACCAACAAATGAGAATGGAGATTTATTAAAACCTAATACATTTGATAATAGATATGCTAAAGTAGGAAGTACAACATCAGAAACAGAAAGTAGTAAAATTACAAGAGAAAAAGGAGACTTTGATTATGAAGGAATGCTACAGTCATATATAACAGCATTAGATTTGTGTTTACAAGGTTTAATAAGTCCTAGTACCCTTGGAATAGATGTAAAGAAACTTGATAATGCAGATGCACAAAGAGAAAAAGAAAAAGCAACACAATATACAAGAGGGAAAGTAATAGATGTATTAGAAAAAGTTATTCCTAAGTTAGTTGAAATATGTTTAAAAACATATGATAAAGCACAGAAAAAAACACCAGGTAAATATGAAGCAACGGTAGATTTTAAAGAATATGCTAATCCTAGTTTTGAAGCAACAGTAGAAACAGTTTCAAAGGCTAGACCAGGGCAAAATGTAATGAGCGTTGAAAAGACTGTAGATGTAATGTATGGAGATAGTTTGACTAAAGCAGAAAAAGAACAAGAAGTAAAAAGGTTAAAAGAAGAAGCAGGAATAATTGAAAAAGAAGAACCTAATATAATGGAACCATTAGAGTAGGTGATTAAATGCAAGATGAATATGATATAAAAAAAGTAATGGAAGAAATTGAATTACAATTAATTACTTCTATGAAAAGAACATTATGGAGTCATAAAGAAGACGAAAAAGCCAAAGGATTTGACTGGCCACAATGGCAAGCACTTAAAATAAAACAATTTGAAGATTACAAAAAGGCAAATAAGGAAATATTTAATAACAACACAAAGGGGCTAAATAGATATTTATATAAACATATAAAAGAACAATTCAAAGAAGGCGCAGGAAGAACAAATAAACAGGCAATACAGTCAGGAATTATAAGAAAAGAAGATTCGCAATTGGGTGGATCTTTTTTTGGATTAAATCATAGAAAACTAGATGTATTAATAAAAAGTACAAAATCAGATATGAAAGACGTCAAGTATGCAACATTAAGAATGGCAAATGACCAATACAGACAAATAATATATAAAGCACAAGTATTTGCTAATACTGGAGCAGGAACAGTAAAACAAGCAATTGATATGGCAAGTAAAGATTTTTTAGCAAAAGGTTTTAATTGTATTGAATATAGTAATGGCTCAAGGCATAATATTGCAGATTACTGCGACATGGCTATTAGAACGGCAAACAAGAGAGCAAATCTAATGGGTGAAGGTGAAATGCGTAAGAAATTAGGCAACTCATTAGTATATGTATCAAAACATGGTGGTGCCTGTGACAAGTGTACACCATGGGAGGGAAGAGTATATATAGATGATGTATGGTCAGGAGGAACAGAAAAAGATGGAAAATACCCATTGTTAAGTACAGCAATATCAGGAGGCTTATTTCATCCTAGATGTCATCATGGAGTTAGTACATATTACGAAGGAATAAATAATAAACCAGAAGAAGTAATAAAAGCAAAACAAAATCATAATGAAGAAGATAAATATGCTCAATATTTGCAACAAAGGCAGAAACAGTATCAAAGATTAGTAGCAGGTAGTTTATTACCTGAAAATGTATTAAATTATCAAAATAGGGCTGAAGAATTGCAAAATAAAATAGAAAGTAGTAAAATAGAAGAACATAATATAGCAAATGGAAAAAATATTGTTGGTGAATATGAGGTAACGAAAGAGGAAAAAACAGAAAATGATGGTGGAATATCAAGAATAATGAAACTACAGGGATATGATGGTGTTCCTAAAATAGTAGATGATGATGAATTTAACAGAAAAATAAAAGAGAGTAATTTCTTTGCACAAAGAACGTACTCGGCAAAAACAAAAGAGGAATTACTTCAATATCAAAAAGAATTATATGAACAACAGTGGTATGTAAGTTGTTTCAACGGTGGCTCTCAATATGGTAGAGGAATGTATTGTGCTGCTACTTACGATATTAATAACAATGATATTTTAAACGGAATAAAAGAAGAAATGCAACATTATATAGGATTAAATAAACAAAAAAGAAACCCTATAGCAATAATTGAGGATTTTACATTAGATAAGTCTGCAAAAATAATTGAATATGATAAGATAAAAGCAGAATATGTGAAAGAAGCAATGAAGGTAAAAAAGATAACGAAAAATGAGCTATTTGATGTTATTGATAATTACGAAGATATGATTACTGAATTGGGTCAATTAAAACAAGATTTTTTAACGGCTCAATATATGGAGAAAAATGAAGAATTAGCAAATAAATACTTCACAAAATATAATAAAAAACAGATTGAATGTAATAATTATCTTAATAATATGCCAAACGAAATAAAAGAAATTTATAGGGAAACACAAGGAATAGATAGAAGCATATTAGCAATAGAAATGGGATATGACGCTATTAATGCAAAAGGACATGGATTAAGTGATTCATATACGGTTATTTTAAATAGAACTAAATTAATAATAAGAAGAGGTGGAAAAATTGTCGAATAGAGATGATAATGATATGAATTATGAGTTTTCTGCAAAGGTTGCAAGAAATAAACTTATAAGTAAACTAAAAGAAAAAGGAGAAACAGATGAAAATATAAAAAAAATAATGGATATTTGCGATAAGGATTATGTAGAAAAACGGTATACCGTATCCAAAAATTTAATTATTTTTTATTTTTCGACAAAATTCGACAACAAAAGTCGAAAAAAAGTGATATACTCTTTTTAAAATAAAAAAAGGGGGAATGGCCATGGCAAGTCATGAAGAAAATGTCAAAAAACCAATCTACAAAAAAGCATGGTTTTGGATAATTATTATAGTAATTGCAATAATTATAGGTGCATCACAAAATAATAATACTGTTGATACTTCAACTAATAATTATCAAAAAAATAATTCAGTAGAGGTTACTATTGTAGATTTCAGTACTATGTCAAAGGAAGAAGTAAAAGCATGGATAGATGCTAATAAGATTAATGGTAAAATAACAGAAGAATATTCAAACGATATTGCAAAAGGAAATTTTGTTAGTCAAAGTATTTCAGCAAATACAGTAGTACATCAAGGAGATAAAATTAATATAGTTTATTCTTTAGGTAAAGAACCTACTGCAGAAGAAAAAAATGCGTTAAAAAAAGCAGAAACTTATTCTAATTCACTACATATGTCAAAGCAAGGCATCTACAATCAATTAACTTCATCAGTGGAAGGATTTACAAAAGAAGCTGCACAATATGCGATAGACAATATAGAAGCGGACTGGAATAAAAACGCATTAGAAAAGGCAAAGACATATCAAACAAGTATGAATATGTCAAGTAAAGCAATATATAATCAATTGATTTCATCAGTAGAAGGTTTCACAAAAAGCGAAGCACAATATGCAATTGATAATTTAGATAAATAATATACAAGCACTTACAGAAATGTAGGTGTTTTTTATATGCAAGTTTAGTGTAACGGTAGCACAACAGTCTCCAAAACTGTTTGTAGTGGTTCGAATCCATTAACTTGTGCCATTTTTAAAATTAGAGCTTTAAAAAGGCTCTTTTTTTATTGCAAAAAATTATGGTCGACGGACCTTAAACGGGGGAGGTTCCAATATGGAAGACGAAAAAAAAGAAAATGTAGATACTCAAACTACAACAGATAATGCTCAAAAAGAGCAAAAAGCTGAAAACAAAAATGAGGGTGAGAAAACTAAAAAACAAGTAGCACAAAAAGGTGACGACGGTTCAATAGTTTTCAAAAATCAAGATGAGTTAGATGGATTTATCAGAAGAATGTATGCCAAAGGTGCTGAAAAAGCAGAGCAAGGTGAAACTTCTAAACAAGTTCAAGACACTCAAAACAAACAAGAAGACAAAGGACAAGAAGAACAAAAAGAGACTGTTCAAACAGACTATACTGACAAAATAGCACTTGCTATGGCCAAAGCAGGGGTTGATGTTAAGAAAGTTGAAAGAGCAGCAAGATTAGTTGATATGTCAAAAGTTCTAGAAAACGGTGTATTAGATACTAAGAAACTAGAAGATGAAATCAACGCAGTAATTTCTGAATTTCCTGAGTTAAAAATAGCAAAGGAAGAAGAAAAAGAAGAAAAAGGATTTAAATTCGGAGCAACACAAAGTAACTCTGATGAAAATCAAAAAAACAAAAAGCCTGTAGCCACAAAAAGATGGAACAGGTTTAATTCATTTTAGGAGGTAATTAATTATGGCATTAAATTATGCAGAGGTATGGTCTCCAGACCTATTAGAAATTATGGAGCAAGATTCTTTAACTTCACCATTCGTAACTACAGCAGTTAAATGGTTAAGTGCAAAAACATTTCATTTTACACAAATGAGCACAAGTGGTTATAAATCACACAGTAGATTAGGTGGATGGAACAAAGGAACAGTTGAACAAACTGATGTACCATTCACATTAACACACGATAGAGACATTCAATTTATGATTGACAAAATAGATGTAGATGAAACAAATGAAACAGCATCTATTAAGAAGATTTCAGAAGTATTCCACAAAACACAACAAATACCAGAAATGGATGCGTACTTCTATTCTAAAGTTGCTACAGAAGCACAAAAATTAGATGGATATCATAGTTCAACAGCATTGTCTTCATATACAAAAGAAAATGTATATGGAAAATTAAAAGCAATGTTAAGTGCTGGAAAATTAAGAAGATATGTAGCAAAAGGTGCATTAATTGCATATGTAAATTCTACAATTATGGATTTATTAGAACAATCTACAGACTTCACAAGAAAAATAGAAATGACACAAATTGCAGAAGGTGGAATTGGTATAGAAACAAGAATTACAGATATTGATGGCGTAACATTAATAGAAGTAATTGATGATGAAAGATTCTATGATAAATTTGATTTTACTGATGGATTTGCACCAGTTGCAAGTACATCTCATAAAATCAATGTATTAATAGCATCTCCACTAACTGTTAAAACAGTACCAAAGATTGCAAGTATTTATTACTTTAATCCTGGTCAACACACAGAAGGAGATGGATACTTATATCAAGATAGAAGTTTATCTGATACATTTGTATTCCCAAACGGAAAAGACAATAAAATTGACAGTATATATGTTGATGTTGATACTGAAACATATACAGCTGAATAGGAGGCAAATATGTTACGAATAATAAAAGATAATGTAATATTATCTATAAAAGAAGAAGATTTATCTCAATATGAAACAAGAGGATTTAAAAAAATAGAAGAGGTTGAAAAGTCAACTTCTTCTAAAGTAGTAAAAACAGAAAAGAAAGTAAAATAAGAGGTGTTGCAAATGATAAATGTTTATGCAACAAAAGAGGATTATTCAAAATATGGTTCTAAAGTATTAGAAGATGAAGAAATAGAAAAAAATTTAGAGTTAGCCTCAATAGATGTCAACAGAGCGACATTGACAAGAATTGAAAGAAGAGGATTTGATAATTTAACAACACAACAAAAAGATTTAATAATCAAAGCAACTTGTTTACAAGCAGAATATATAAAAGAAGAAGGCTTATATGATGATAACAGTATATCTAGTTATTCTATAGGTGGGGACTTAACAGTAAATGAAAAGAAATCACAAGATATAGCAGATAAACTAAATATATCAAAATTAGCCTTTTTCTATTTAAAAAGAACAGGATTAACAAATAGGATTATATGATAAAAAGGTTAAATCCAAAACACTTGGAAAGATTATTAAATAATAAATGTGATGTAGTTATATATCAAGAAGGCTTATCAGAAGATGGTGAGCCTTTAGCTTCTTTGAATTTAGAAAAACAAAAATGTAGATTTGTTGAAACAACTAAAGTTATAATTAGTCCAGATGGAAGAAAGATTCAACTTGTGGGAAAAGTAATATTACTTGGAGATATAGCACCAACTATAAGGAAAATAAGTGGTGGACAAGTAATAATAAATGACATACAATATGAAATTTATCAAGCAAGTAGACCAAGAAATCCAGATGGAACCGTTCATCATACAACATTGGAGTTGGTTTAATATGAAAATAACATATAATACTAAAAATATAAATGAATTATTAGAAAATGCAAGATTAGCATTGATAGATACTGCAGAAGCGGTAAAAACAGATTTAATTCAAAGTCAAACAATGCCATTTGATACTGGTACAATGCAAAATGATAGCACTTTTGTAGATGATAAAAAAGTTATAAAAGGTGTTGCTAGAATAGTTGTAGATACAGTATATGCAAGAAAGGTATATTTCGACCCAGAAATACATATAAAACAAGGTAAAAATCCTAATGCAAAACAGTATTATTTTGATAATTATATTACTGGAATCAAGAAAGATTTACCAATAAAATATTTTAAACAAATGTTAAAAAGGAGAAATGGATAATGATAGCAAGAATGAGTGTATCTAAAATAAGAGATTATTTAAAAACTAGTATTACAGAGTGTCCAAAATGGTACATAGGTCAAATGGATGAAAATCAAGATAAAGCAATTGCTTTGTATGCTAATCGTAGACAATTAGAAGATAATTCTAAATATAAAAAGTTGAAAAGTTATGGAATATTACCAGTTACATTACTGTTAAGATGGACTAAAAATTATAATATGGCTGAAACAATGGCCAATAAGATTTATGAACTATTAGACTGTAGTTCTTTTTTTATTGATGATTATAATTGCTCAATTGAGTGTTTATATAATGGACCTATTGATTTAGGTGCAGATGAAAACAATATTTACAAGTTTTCAATAGAATTAAATTTATTATATAGAAAGGGTGAAAAATAATGGCAGCAAAAACAGGAGTATATCCAGTATATGAAAATCAATTCCAAGTTGGTGCTACTAAAGAAGCTTTAACTGATATAGCTGATATGGAAAGTTTTTCAGTAAAATTAGACAATGGAGTAGAAGAATGGAATCCATTAGATCAAAAAGGATGGGTTAGAAGATTAATGACTTCTAAATCAGTTACTATTTCAATATCTGGAAAAAGAAACTTTGGAGATACTGGAAACGATTACGTAGCAGGATTAGCTTTAAAAAACGGCAGAGATGTCGAAGGATGTTTACAATGGACATTTCCAAATGGTGCAAAATTAGTATTTGAAAATGCAATATTTAACATAACAAACTGGGGAGCTGGAAAATCAACAGAAGTTATTCCGTTAGAATTTGATGTAATGTCAAATGGAAAACCAACATACACAGAAGCATCACCACAAAGTGTTGAAACAACACAAGCAGTAAAAAAATAAGATATTAAAAAGTAAGAGGTCTTTAAAGGCCTCTTATAAATATATTTAGGAGGAATTTGAAATGGCAAATATAGATATTAGTTCAAAATTAAGTCATGAACCACAAACAATAACAATAGCAGAAGGCAAAACATATGAAGTAGACTGTGGAGCAGAGACAATGTTGAAAGCACAAGATTTATTTAAAAAAGATGATAGTTTAGATGGATTATTTAAAGCAATAGAATTATTACTAGGAAAAGAAGCATTAGAAGAAATAAAAGGAATGAAAGTAAAAGTTGCAGACTTAAAAGTTATTATTATAGCAATAATGGCACAAGTAAATGAAATTACTTATGAGGAAATGGAAAAACGATTTCAAAACAAATAATGAAACAGAATTATGGTACGACATGGAAGAAGACTGGCCTTTGATTGAGGCAAGTTTAGCAAAACAATATGTAATAAGAATAAGGAAAGAAATAG
>ENA-OOZN01002048-OOZN01002048.1-human-gut-metagenome-genome-assembly--contig:-NODE-2048-length-11573-cov-2.149331_pt1 | contig 11573 bp, 10 predicted proteins | sample MGYA00241187_ERZ501397 | MGnify/ENA primary metagenome ERZ501397 (study PRJEB25962, sample SAMEA2042921) | human gut metagenome | biome: human gut; feature: human-associated habitat; material: faeces... | reverse complement strand
GCGTCTGTTCGGCTTTTTCACAGGCTCGCTCTGTCCACTCACTGGCACAGCATCAGGGGGATGGCACCGGGGAGGTTCCGCAGCTCCACACGGGGGGCGCTGGGGGCGTACTCCCCGTCCAGCGACCAGGGCAGGTCCTCGTCGGTGGTGACGGTCACCTGCTGTACATGGCGGAAAATGACGCCGGGGCCGTTGTAGTCCATGCGGCTGATGGCGGCGATGAGGCTTTGCAGGTCGATGGCCGTCTTGGGCATCCGCAGCAGCAGCAGCTCAAAGGCTCCGTCGTCCATCTGCACCCGGCTGGGATCCAGCTTCATGATGCCGCCCAGCGAGGTGGAGTTGCACACGGCCCCGAAGATGAACTCCCCCTCGAAGGTCTCCTCTCCCGTCTCCACCCGGCAGCGGTAGGGCCGCAGGGAGTCCAGATCCTTCATGCCCTCCAGAATATAGGCGAAGTGACCCAGAGCGTTCTTGGTAGCCTGTGGCACGGAGTAGGAGCTGCGGGTAAAGGCCCCGAAGGAAGCCACATAGGCAAAGTATCGGTCGTTGTGGCGGCCCACATCCAAATAGAAGGGGTGGCCGTTTACGATGCTCTCCGCCGCCTTCAGCGGCGTGGCGGGGAGGTGCAGGCTGGCGGCAAAGTCGTTGGTGCTGCCGTTGGGGAGATAGCCCACCTCCGGACACTCAGGCAGCTGCATCAGGCCAGACACCATCTCGTTGAAGGTGCCGTCGCCGCCGGCGCAGACCACCAGATCGTATGCTCCGCCCAACTCTGCCGCCGCACGGGTGGCGTCTCCACGTCCCTCAGTGAGGAATACCTTCACCAGATAGCCCGCCTTGGAAAAGCAGGCCACCGCATCAAACAGCGGTGCAAAGGATTTGGTGCGCCCCGCACGGGGATTGACGATAAACAGAAGCTTTTTATCCATACCGGTTCTCCTCTTTTGCACACGGTTCTCGGTTTTGTGTTTCCACAGAAGACAGCATAGTACATTCATTATACTCCTCTCCGGTGGAAAAAGCAATGGGTGCCGCCGGAGAAGTCCTGAACGGTTTCTGCACACATTCTTAAAGAAAAATTTGCCCGGCGGGCTTGCATTGGCGGCGGGCTTTCGGTATGATATAAGATATTATGGTACGTTGTGCGTACCTACTTCGGCGGAAGGAGTTCACCCATGAAGCAGCAAAAAAGCCACTATTTCAAATGGGGCCTGACGGTGTTTCTCACCGTTTGCGCCATCCTTGCTTTTTACGATACATTCTATATGAACGGCACCCTCCAGCGCTATCTGAGCAAGCTGGTGACGGTGCTGGCCCCGGTGCTGTACGGCTTCGCCATGGCCTATCTGCTGGCACCCATCGTCAACTGGATCGAGGGCTTGATCCGTAAGGGGCTGAAGCGGCTGAGCAAGGGTCAGGAGCCCAAGCTCCGGGGCGGTCTGCTGCGGGGTGTCAGTATCCTGCTGGCGTGGGCCGTGGTGGCGTACCTGCTGTATCTGCTGATGAGCGTGCTGATCCCCCAACTCATCGACAGCGTGGCCATGCTTATCAACAACGCCGAAAGCTACTATAATAAGATATATGTCTGGGTCACCAACCTGCTGGAGAAAAATCCGGAGATCGCCGGTTGGGTGGAGAAGAATCTGGAGAGCTATTACAACGACCTCATGAAGGTGCTGACGGAGCAGGTACTGCCCGGCGCCCAGCAGATGCTCACCACCATCACCGGCGGCATCTGGACAGGCATCTGGGGTCTTGTGACCTTCACCACCAACTTCCTGGTGGGCATCATCATCTCCGTGTACCTGCTGGCCATGAAGGAGAAGAGTCTGGCCCGGTGCTGCAAGCTGCTGTATGCCCTCCTGCAGGAGGAGCAGGCCCGCTGGGTGGTGCGAGCCACCCGCAAGACGAATCAGATCTTCAGCGGCTTCGTCCGGGGCAAGATGCTGGACTCCCTCATCATCGGCATTCTGTGCTTCATCGGCTGCTCCATCTTCTCACTGCCCTACACGCCCCTTGTGAGTGTGGTGGTTGGCGTCACCAACATGATTCCCTTCTTCGGGCCGTTCCTGGGTGCTGCGCCCAGTGCGTTCCTGATCCTGCTGGTGAGCCCCAAGCAGTGCCTGATCTTCATCGTGTTCATCATCGTTCTGCAGCAGATCGACGGCAACATCATCGGCCCCAAGATCCTGGGCAACACCACCGGTCTTTCCAGTTTCTGGGTACTGTTCGCCATCCTGCTGTTCGGCGGTCTGTGGGGCCGGGGTGCTGGGAATGTTCCTGGGCGTGCCCATCTTCGCCTGCCTGCAGACGCTGGTAAAGTACCTCACCGACCGGCGGCTGGAAAAGCGTCATATGCCGCTGGAGGCCTGCGAATACGTCCACCGGGATCAGGAGCCCATGCCGCCGGAGGAGCCTCCCGCTCCGCCAACGGAGACCAACTGACAGCGCAGCTCCCGCACCGGCATCCCCTGATGGGATGCCGGTGCTTTTTTGCGGGCCGCCCGCCCCCTTGCCGGGGGATGGAACTGTTTTCCCCGCATTTTTTTGTAAAAACGAAACTTTCTCTTGCAAACCGTGGGGAAATGTGGTACATTGCACTTCGACAACTGCATATCGACAGGCCCTCGCCGGGTGATGCCACACGATCACACAGGCCGGGGGCGACCATTATTTCTGGCCTGCCGCCGAAAGGGCGGCAAGGAAGGAGAAGACATGAAGAAGAGACTATTGGCTCTTTTCCTGACGCTGGGACTGGTCTGCACCGTACTCACCGCTTGCGGAGACGGCAGCAAAGGCCAGGGCGGACAAGGAAATAACGGCGGCGAAGCAGTCAGCGGCGGAGAGATCACCGTTGGCATCGCCAAGGACCTGGATGACAGTCTTGACCCTCACCGGATGGTGACCGCAGGAACCAGAGAGGTCTTGTTCAACTTGTTTGAGGGCTTGGTAAAGCCCAATTCCAAGGGTGAATTGATCCCCGCTGTTGCGGAGCGCTACCAGCTGTCTGAGGACGGAAGGACTTATACCTTTACCCTGCGTGAGGGTGTGAAGTTCCACAATGGCGCAACGGTGACGGCGGAGGATGTGGTATATTCCATCGAACGCTGCGCCGATACATCGGAGGGTACGCCTCTGGTGCCGGCGTTTTCTGTTATTCAGGAGGTCAAGGCCGTTGACGAAAAGACCGTGACCATCACCATTGCCCAGCGGGATCTGGAGTTCATCAGCTATCTCACCAGCGCCATCATCCCCAAGGGCTACGACGATCAGGCGACCCATCCCGTGGGTACCGGCCCGTTCATGTACGTGTCCCGCTCCCCGCAGGAGAACTTCGTCATCCAGCGCTTTGACGATTACTGGGGGACCCCCGCCTATCTGGATAAGGTGACCTATAAAATTTACGAGAGCGCCGATGCGCTGGTGACGGCCCTGAAGGGCAAGTCCATCGACCTGTGCGCCCATCTGACCTCGTCCCAGACGGCTCAGCTGGACAGCGACTTCCAGATCCTGGAGGGCACCATGAATCTGGTACAGGCGGTGTATCTGAACAACGCTGTGGCCCCCTTTGACAACCAGCAGGTGCGTCAGGCCCTGTGCTACGCCATCGACCGCCAGAGCATCATGGACATGATCGCTGACGGCCACGGTACGGCGCTGGGCAGCAGCATCTATCCGGCCTTCACCAAGTACTTCCTGCCGGAGCTGGTGCAGAAGTACCCCTATGACCCCGCCAAGGCCAAGGAGCTGCTGGCACAGGCCGGCTATCCCAACGGCTTTGACATGACCATCTCCGTCCCCTCCAACTATCAGCCCCATATGGACACGGCGGAGGTGGTGGCCGAGCAGCTGCGTGCTGTGGGCGTCAACGTCACCATCCAGCCCATGGAGTGGGGCGTGTGGCATGAGCAGGTCTATAAGGGCCGGGACTTCCAGGCCACGCTGGTGGGTCTGGACGCCAGCGCCATGACGGCCCGTGCGCTGCTGGAGCGCTTTACCTCGGATCACGCCAAGAACTTTGTCAACTACAACAATCCCGACTACGATGCGCTGTTCACGCAGGCCATGAACGCCTCCGACGACGCACAGCAGGCGGAGATCTACAAGCAAATGGAGACCATGCTCTCCGACACCGCCGCCAACCTGTACATCCAGGATCTGGCGGATCTGGTGGCCATGCGTCAGAATCTGGCGGGGCTGGAGTTCTACCCCATCTATGTGCTGGATCTGTCCACGGTGCATTTTGTGAAATAAGGACGGCGAGACCGTCCCCATAGAAATGAGGCGATGACCATGAAATATGCGGCAAAGAAAATCGTGTGGATGCTGCTGACCATGGTCATCGTCTCATTTTTGGCCTTTCTGGCCTTTCGCATCATTCCCGGCGACCCCACCGCCAAGCTGCTGGGCGAACAGGCCACCCCGGAGCGGGTGGAGGCCCTGCGGCAGGAGCTGGGGCTGGACCGCCCGTTTCTGGAGCGGTACGTCAGCTGGCTGGGGGATTTCGTCCGGGGGGACATGGGCTCGTCGTACAATTACAGTATGCCGGTGAGCCAGATGCTGCAGGGGAAAATTCCCGTGACGGGGCTTTTGACCCTGCTGTCGTTTCTGCTGATCGTGGTGCTGTCCATCCCGCTGGGACTCTTCACCGCCCGCCACAGCGGCGGGGCGCTGGATAAGGCTCTGACGGTGGTGAATCAGGTACTGATGGCGGTGCCGGCCTTCTTTACCGGCATCCTGCTGACGTACCTGTTCGGCCTGCTGCTGCGGTGGTTCGTGCCGGGAAGCTTCGTCTCGCCGGCGGAGAGCTTCTGGCAGAGCGCCGGCTATCTGGTCTTCCCCGCCGCCGCCATCGCCATCCCCCGCATCGCCATGACGGTGAAGATGCTGCGCTCGGCGCTGCTGGCGGAGATGAACAAGGACTATGTCCGCACCTCGTACAGCCGGGGCAACGACCGGCGGGCCACCCTGTACCTCCATGTGCTGCGAAACGCCCTGCCGCCGGTGGTGAGCTTTCTGGCCATGACGGTGGCGGATATTGTGGCGGGCTCTGTGGTCATCGAGCAGGTCTTTGCCATTCCGGGTCTGGGGCGGCTGCTGCTGACCTCCATCTCCAACCGGGACTATCCGGTGGTGCAGGCCATCGTGGTACTGGTGGCCTTCTGGGTGGTGCTGGTGAACCTGCTGGGGGATCTGCTGAACCAGCGGCTGGACCCTCGTCTGCGGCTGACGGATTGAGCCGCACACATTTGTAAAGAGAAATTTCTATGGAAAGGGGGGCGGGCATCTTGCTGCTGCACCAGAAAAAGAATCACTATCTCCGCATCGGCCTTGCCATCACGGCGGTCATCACGGCCATGGCGCTGGTGGGCTGCTTCTGGACGCCCTATGCCCCCACGGCCATGTCCGGCAGCGAGAAATTCGCTGCGCCCTCCCTGCGGCACCTGTTCGGTACGGACAATTTCGGCCGGGATATTTTCAGCCGGGTCATGGTGGGCGCCCGCACCACCTTCTTCATCAGCGCCTGCACCGTGACCATCGGCGCCGTGGTGGGAACGCTGGTGGGCGCCCTCACCGGCTACTTCGGCGGGCTGGTGGACGAGCTGCTGATGCGGGTCAACGACGCTGTCACCGCCTTTCCCAGTATCCTGCTGGCGCTGGTGTTCATCTCCCTGCTGGGCTTCGGCACCTACAACGTCATTCTGGCGCTGGGCATCGCCTTCATCCCCAGCTACGCCCGTGTCATACGGGGGGAGTTCGCCCGGCAGCGGGAGATGAACTATGTGAAAAACGCCCGGCTCATGGGGGCCAGCCACCTGCGGATCATGCTGGTACACATCCTGCCCAACACCCGGCAGGTGCTGCTGCCGACGCTGGCCATCGGGTTTAACAACGCCGTTCTGGCGGAGGCCAGCATGAGCTTTCTGGGCATTGGTGTCAAGCCGCCGGAGGTGTCTCTGGGCTACATGATGTCCGAGTCCCAGAGCTACATGGTTCGTGCGCCGTGGTATATGCTCACCTGCGGCAGTGTCATCGTGCTGCTGATCTTAGGGGTCAGCCTCATCGGCGAGGGCCTGCAGCAGAAGAAATGGGGGAGGTAGCGTCATGCTGGAGATCAAGGACCTTCATGTGCAGTTCCATACCTCCGACCACGAGGCGGTACGGGGCATCGACCTGACGGTGCAGGACGGTGAAATTATGGGGCTGGTGGGCGAATCCGGCTCCGGCAAGACCGTAACGGCCATGATGGTGTCCGGCCTGCTGCGGCCGGAGCAGGCGGATTTCCGGGGCCGCATCCTGCTGGACGGCGAGGATCTGCTCCACGCCGGCGGCCAGCGCATCCGTGCCATTCAGGGCAAGGATATCTGTGTGGTGTTTCAGGAGCCTATGAGCGCCATGGATCCCACCATGCGGATCGGTAAGCAGGTGGAGGAGTGCCTGCGGGTCCACACGGACCTGTCGGCGCAGGAGCGGAGGCAGCGGGCCCTGCAGGCTCTGCGGGACGTGGAGCTGCCGGACCCGGAGGGGGTCTATCGCAAGTACCCCCACGAGCTCTCCGGCGGAATGCTCCAGCGGGTGATGATCGCCGCCGCCATTGTGGCCCGGCCCCGTCTGCTGCTGGCGGACGAGCCCACCACGGCGCTGGACGTCACCATTCAGGCCCAGATACTGGCCCTGCTGAAGCGGCTGAACCGGGAGATGGGAATGTCCATCCTCTTCATCTCCCACAACCTCCATGTGGTGCGTAAGCTCTGCACCCGTGTGGCGGTGATGGAAAAGGGCCGCATTGTGGAGACGGGGCCGGTGGACCAGATCTTCTTCCACCCGCAGGCTCCCTATACCCAGCGGCTCATTGCCGCCATTCCCACAAGGAGGAAGCTATGAACAGCGAACCCATTCTGGAGGTGCGGCACCTGAATGTGTGGTATCGGCCCTCCGGCGTGCTGCGCCGGGGACGGCAGCAGGTGCTCCACGACGTGAGCTTTGACCTGTACCGGGGCGAGATACTGGGGCTGGTGGGCGAATCCGGCTCCGGTAAATCCACGCTGGCCCGTGCCATTCTGGGGATGCTACCGGACTGTGAGGGGGAGATCATCCATCACAGCAAGCGCCCTCAGATGGTGTTTCAGGACCCGGCCAGCGCCATGAACCCCAGCCGCACGGTGGAGTGGATATTGTCCGAACCCCTGCGGATCTACGGGAAATACGACGCCGCCGAGGTACGGCGGCGGGTGGCGGAAATTATGGAGCTGGTAGGTCTGCCGCCGGAGTGCGGCAAAATGTACCCGTCGGAGCTGTCCGGCGGCCAGCGGCAGCGGGTGTGCATCGGCACGGCGCTGATCCAGAAGCCGGGGCTCATCATCGCTGACGAGGCGGTGTCGGCGCTGGACGTCACCATTCAGGCTCAGATATTGGAGCTCATCGCCCGGCTGCGCCGGGAGTACGGGCTGTCGTACCTGTTTATCTCCCACGATCTGAACGTGGTGTATGAGATCTGCGACCGGTGCCTTGTGATGCACCGGGGACGCATCGTGGAGCAGGGACCGGTGGAGGAGCTTTACGACCATCCCAAGGAGGACTATACCAAAGCGCTGTTAGCAGCGGCGGAGTGAGAGCATATGACCAACCAACTGAAAGAGAAATTATTGGCCTACGGCACCAAGGCCGAGCCATTTACCGTACACAATCACATCCGGGTGACGGACCTGCAGGACGGCGAGGCCCGTGTGGAGCTGACGCTTCAGCCGGAGAGCCTGAACCGCTGGGGGACGGCCCACGGCGGCATCCTGTTTGCCTTAGCGGACATCGCCGCCGGAACGGCGGTCCTGACCCTGCGGCAGGAAGTGTGCCTCACTGTCAACGCCTCCATCGACTTTCTGGATGCGGCGGGGCTGGGCAGCACCCTCATCGCCGTGGGCCACGTGGATCGCATGGGCAAGTCTCTCTGCTTCTGCCACACGGACATCACCGACGAAACGGGCCGTCTGCTGGCGACGCTGCGGACGGTGATGGATCTGACGGGCCGCCCGCTGGAGCTGTGAGCGCTATGAGGGAGTTTTACAGACGCCACCGGGGACTGCACCGGTGGCTTTTGGCCGTGGTAGCCCTGCTGGCAGTGTATTTCGCCCTGCGGCCGGTGCCGGGGCTGATGAACTGGCTCAGCCGCCACGTCATCATGCCTTGGGAACGGGCGGTGGCCAGCGTCTGCTATCTGTTCCGCACCTCTATGGCAGAGGTGGCATATATCGTGCTGCTATCGGTGGCTATCTTCTATGTAGCCAATGTCCTCCGGCGGTTGGTGACTCAGCCCCACCGGGGCCGGACTCTGTACCGCTTCTTCCTGACGGTGGTGTGCAGCGGGCTGAGCATCTATGCGGGCTTCTGCCTGCTGTGGGGCGTCAACTACTATGCCGACTCCTTCCAGCAGCAGTCCGGCATCTATGCCCGCTCCTGTACCGTGGAGGAGTTAGAGGCCGTCACGGCGGACTTTGCCCGCCAGCTGGCACAGGCGGCAGACAATGTGCAGCGGGACGAGAATGGCTGCTTTGCCGTGTCCCGGCAGGAGATCTTCGCCGCCGCCACGTCGGTGTACGCCCCCTCCTATGAGGAGTTCCCCTGTCTGCGGATGAAGGATCACACGCCCAAGGCCATCAGCTGCTCCACAGCGCTCAGCGCCATGGACTTCACGGGCTTCTACTTCCCCTTCACCGGGGAGGCCAACCTCAATGTGGACTGCCCCGCCAGCTTTCTGCCCTCCACCATCGTCCATGAGATGGCCCATCAGCGGGGCATCGCCTCGGAGCAGGAGTGCAACTTCATCGCCATTGCGGTGTCTCTGGCCAGCGGCGACCCGGTGTACCGGTATTCCGGGCTGCTGATGGGATATGTGCATCTGGGCAACGCCCTGTACCGGGCGGACCCTGACCGGTGGCAGGTCATCCGGGATACACTGCCGGATACGGTGGTGGCAGACCTGCGGCAGAACAGCGCCTATTGGGCGGCCTTCGAGGGGCCGGTGAACGACGCTGCCAGCAAGGTCTACGACTCCTTCCTCAAAAGCAACGGCGAGAGCCGTGGCGTCCAGAGCTACGGCACCGTGGTGGATATGCTCATGGCGTACTACGGGTAAGTCAGGTTGCGGTAAGAGGAGCTGCAAATTCCCCAAAAGCGCAAGAACAGACCCCGTCCGATGGACGGGGCCTGTTTCGATACCGGCACTCCCGGAATTTTTCTCCACGGAGACGAAAAATACATTGCGTCTGACCAGAGGGGATGACAAGAAGGATACGGGCGTCCGCAGTCGGAAAGCACGCCGGGGTCTGATGACCCGGCCCCATAAAACCAATAGGGGAACGCATGGCGTCCCCCTATTGGTTTTATTTATCAGACAATGAAGAAATCGGAGATCTGCCCGTACAGGATCATCAGCATACACAGCGGCGTGATATACTTCACGCAGAGACGGAAGAAATCATAGACCCAAGGGCGGTTCTCGCCGTTGAGGAGGATCTCCTGCCGCAGGGTATCCGGCTTCAGCTCCCAGCTGATCATCAGGCACATGAGCAGCGCCCCCAAGGGCATCAGCAGGCCCTCGGCCACGCTGTCGAACAGGCCCAGCCAGCTGGTGCTCCAGCCGGGCAGCTTGGCGCCGGCCAGACCCAGCAGCTCCGCCGGGGAGATGTGATTGCTGCCCATACCGTCGGCGCAGACCAGAGCGCACAGGGCCGCACAGATCACCACCGCAATGGCGGAATACAGCTTGCGGCGGTCGCCCTTGCCCTTTTCCCGTGCCTTATCGCAGAAATGGGCCACGATGACCTCCAGCATGGAGATGGAGGAGGAGATGGCGGCAAAGAACACCAGCAGGTAAAACAGGATGCCGAACACGGGACCGGCGGGTCCCATCTTATCGAACACGTTCTGCATGGTGATAAACAGCAGCTCCGGGCCGCCCAAAGCTCCGTTGGGGTCTAGGGCAAAGCGTCCGGGAATGACACACAGACCGGCCATCAGGGCCACCACGGTGTCCATGCCCACGATGATCATGGTGCTCTTGCCCAGATCCTGCTTCTTATCCAGATAGGAGCCGTAGGTAATCATGACACCGGCGCCCAGAGACAGGGAGAAGAACATCTGCCCGCCGGCGGCGGTGAGGACCCTCCAGAAGCCGGGAGCCTCGTCGATGATGCCGTTGGCCACGGCCCAGCCGGGGACGAACATATACTTCAGGCCGTCCACCGCACCCGGCAGGGTGCAGGAGCGGATGATGCAGATGATGAGGATGAAGAACAGGGCCGGCATCCCCACGGAGCAGACCCGCTCGATGCCGCCGCCTACGCCGCTCATGACCACCAGCATGGTGATGAGCATGAAGGCCAGCGCAAAGGCGATGGACACGTCGGGCTGGCTCAGCAGCCCCTGAAACACGTCGGCGCCGCCCACCCCATTGGTGCCAAATTCGGCGCCGATGAGGTTGCCAAAGTTCACCACCACATAGCGCAGACAGTAGCCGCCCAGAGCGCTGTAAAAGCTGAAGATCAGCGCCGCAGCGGCAATGCCCAGCCAGCCCAGCCACTTGAAGCGCTTGGAGATGCTCTGGTAAGCGCCCACAGCGCCATGGCCCGTCTTGCGGCCCAGCGCCAGCTCACCCAGCATGATGATAACGCCGCAGCACAGCGCCAGCGCCAGATACAGGATCAGGAAGGGGAAGCCACCGTTGGCACCCATTTTGTTGGGGAAGCCCCATATATTGCCCAGCCCCACAGCCGAGCCTACAGCGGCCATCAGAAAACCGAAGTTTGATCCGAAGCCCTTGCGATCGTTCATCGTGTGTCTCTCCTCTCCGGTGCATAACGCATAAAACTCTAAATATTATACAGCATTTTAACATAAGATACAACGATTTTTTCCGCAAACTCCGTTGGATACAACATCTATTTATCCGGCAAAATGAGGCAGACCGCATATTTAGCCGGGGCACTCCACGATTTTTGATGTTTTCGGGAAAAAGTGTTGACACCGGGCCGGGGATGTGGTATATTAGGTGTTGCCGATATCCGCCGGTGTGGTGGAATGGCAGACACAGGAGACTTAAAATCTCCCGGTAGCGATACCGTACCGGTTCGAGTCCGGTCACCGGCACCATCCGGTTCTTCTGAATATCGCGGAGTAGAGCAGTTGGCAGCTCGTCGGGCTCATAACCCGGAGGTCGGAGGTTCAAGTCCTCCCTCCGCAACCAGCAAAGTCCTGATTTCATAAGAAATCAGGACTTTTTTTGCACTTTTATATTCGATATTTGCTTGCTGGTTTTTCTTGACCCGAACGCTGACCCCAACGGGGCGGGGAGTGGAAAGCACTATACCGCACCAGAGAGGATGTTACCCATTGTTTTTGCCGCTTCACGCTTGGCGGAGGTCGTTACATGAGCGTAGGTGTCCAGGGTGAAGCCTGCGGAGAAGTGCCCCAGCATGCCGGATACCGTCTTGATATCCACACCGTTTTGGAGGGCCAGTGTTGCGAAGGTGTGACGCAGGTCATGAAAACGCACCTTTGGCAGCCCTGCCCGCTTTAGG
>ENA-OOZN01002047-OOZN01002047.1-human-gut-metagenome-genome-assembly--contig:-NODE-2047-length-11578-cov-2.817495_pt1 | contig 11578 bp, 10 predicted proteins | sample MGYA00241187_ERZ501397 | MGnify/ENA primary metagenome ERZ501397 (study PRJEB25962, sample SAMEA2042921) | human gut metagenome | biome: human gut; feature: human-associated habitat; material: faeces... | reverse complement strand
CGGGGCAATGGCTTCTGTGCTGTGGCTGGAGAAAGTGAATTAAACAGGGGAGGGGGTTTGGGGACGAGATGCGAGAGCTTCTGCTTGCTCGAGAAGAGGTTCACTGGCTCGTCTGTTTATTCACCCAACCACAAATTACTATTTTCCTTTTGTTTGCATATATTAAAGTAAGCACCTTTCAGGAGTATCAGAATATGTCTCAAAGTACAAAAAAGCAAGGAACATCCATAGTCCTTTTTCCACTATGGGTGTTTATATTCTGCCTTTGCCTCAACGGTTGCACCGTCTTAAACATAAATAGTTTTCATTTCGGCAAACTGGGAAAGAAAGAGCAGGGGCAGGCGGTAAAGTATGAGATATGCAGTGGGAAGAATATGCCGGAGCGACTGCAGAAGATTATTGAAGAGAGAAAAAAGAAACCGGGAACATTTGCATATAAGAATTCGAAATATACATATTTGGTGGTCTGTTATGGGGAGAAATCCTATAGTGGTTACAGTGTCAGGGTGGAGCAATGCTGGAAAGATAAGGAGCAGCTTTACTTAGAAACGCAGTTAATAGGTCCGGCAGCGGGGGAAGAAGTAGTGGAAACGCTGACGTATCCCTTTTTAGTTGTGCGTTGTGGGCGGACAGAACTTTTGTGCCGGATTGAGTCCTGAAAAAATCATAAACCAGCCAGAAGCAACATATACTGATAACGAAGCCGAAAAGACGGGTAGAGTGTGTCCGCATAAAATATAGCAAGTTTTATTGGGTGGAGGTTTATTTATGAAGGTTGAAAAGAAAGCGGTTCGTTCAGGTATTTTAAAGTTAGAAAAAAATGTGCAGATTACGCTTGATGAGGATATGAATGTGCCGGATACCCGGCCGGATGTGGAAAAGATTATAGAGAGCCGAGGCGAGGTACATATTGATGAGATAGAAGTGCTGACAGACCGTATGCGCCTGCGGGGGAATTTCCTCGTGCAGATTTTGTATCTGAGTACGGATAAAGAGCAGCAGATTTCCTGCATGGAGCATGAGTTTTCCATAGAAGAATTTATGAATGTGGAGAGTGCAGAAAGCAGCGATATCGCAAAGGTGACGGCCGACCTTGAAGATCTCACGATTTCCATTATCAATTCCAGAAAATGTGGTGTGCGTTCTGTTATATATTTTCACATAGCCATTTCCGAAATGAAGTTTGTGGAGTGTACGACTGGAATCGAGAAAAAGGAAAATGTCCAATGCTTATATGAGTCTCCGTCCATGACGGAAATTATCATGAATAAAAAAGATATTCAGAGGATTAAGGCAAGTGTCAGCCTGCCAGCAGGTAAGCCGAATATCAAAGAGATTCTCTGGAATTCAATGCAGCTTCGGGATGTAGATATCCGTATGATGGAAAATAAATTATCTATCCGGGGAAGTCTTTTCCTGTTCATTCTTTATCAGGCAGAAGAGGGTAGCGAATCACTGCAATACTACGATTGGGAGATTCCATTTACCAACGAATTAGACTGTGCGGACAGTCAGGAGAATCTTATTGGGAATATAGCGGTAATGCTCGGAAACCATCAGGCAGTGATTAAGCCGGATATTGACGGCGAGCCAAGAGATGTGGAAATAGAGGCGGTATTAGAACTTGACCTGAAAGCTTATCGGGAATTTAAAATGCCTTTGCTTAAAGATATGTATGCAAATGACCGAAAATTAAAATTAAAAACCAGTCCGATTACATTTGAAAATCTCATTTTCCAGAATAACGCGAAAACAAAGGTAAGTCAGCGGGTGGAGGCAGCAGGAGAGATTCATAAACTTTTACAGGTTCTTAATGTAGAAGGAAATGTACGAATCGAAGACTTTCAGCTTACTAAACAGGGCATCGCAACGGAGGGACTCATTTTCTGCAAAGTTCTTTATATAGCAGGAGATGATACCGCGCCGATTCAGTCCAAAGAAATCGTTATTCCATTTGAATATTTAGTAGAAATACCAGAAGTAGCCGAGACAGACCGCTGTGAGATTCGCGGTGTGCTGGAACAGATTGGTGGTTATGTTGTGGACAGCAACGAATTAGAAATCAGGGCGGTTGCCGGAATCTATGTAACCGGTTTCTCACCACAGACAATGTATATGATTGATGAAGTAGAGGAAATTCCGTACAGTGAGGAAGAAATTTCGAGGATTCCGTCTATTACAGGCTATATCGTAAAAAGCGGAGACACTCTCTGGAATATCGCAAAACATTACGGAACGACAATAGAAAAAATGAAGCAATATAATGAAAATCTCACAGAACCATTAGAAACAGGGCAGAAATTGTTCCTGTTAAAAGAAATGGAAAGTCTCATAGGGGAGTGACATCCTCCACCTGCCGTAAAGATGGGAGACTTCTTGCTGGAAGAGGATAAATACATAAAAGTAATGAACAAAAATGCCGGGGTCAGAGTAATTTCTGATTCCGTCTTTTTTGTGCTTAAAAATATATAGAAAAAGTACGCATTTACATTAAATAATTGCGTTTTATGTAGTATAAGCAAGAAAATGATAAAAATATTGTAAAAAAAAGGATAATTCTTTTCAACTTATTGATAAGAAAAAACGAGGATTGTAAAATAAGAAACATAAATAAGACACGGCATTAAGACGTATATACAACATCTATATTATGGGGATATTAGATGGATCATGTATGACGTTGCAGACATTAATAAGATTGAGAGCATAATTAAGAATTAAAAGCCGGGGAAAGGTTTAGTTATGGCAGAGAAAGAATTAAGAAGGATGAGTCGTCCTGAATTAATAGAAATTATATATGCGTTAAAATCTAATGAGGAATCTTTGCAGAAGAAGAATGCAATCGTACGATTCAGATTTCAGAGGCAGGCTTTATTGCAGAGGCTGCCCTTCAGTTGAACGATATATTTTCTACTGCCCAGGCCGCAGCCGATGATTATCTCACATCTATTAAAGCAGCGAACGTTTCAATGGAAGAAGAACAGAAAGCCGCAGAAAAGGAGCAGATGCTGAATGGAGCGGACGAGTAAAGAGGAAGTAAACATCCCCTCGATTAAAGAGATACGTCTTGATCGTCGGCGGTTAGCACGACAGAACCGTAAGCGACGCATATTTTTTAATACAACAATTACATGGGATGGTACAAATCGTACAGGTGTGCTTACTAGTTTGACTGGTAATCAGGAAGATGGAAAGATTACATTTGCACCTAATGATGACAAGAGTGAATTAGTTACAAACGTAGTCAACAAGAAAGGTTCCACTCTCCCATCCACCGGTGGTATCGGTACAACAATCTTCTACGTTGTTGGTGCTATCTTAATGGTTGGAGCAGCAGTTCTTCTTATCACAAAGAGACGTGCTGAGAACTAATCCGTTCTGAATGTTTATAACAACAATTTGATATTATGAGATTTTCAGGGGCAGGGGCTTTTAGCTCCTGTCCCAATCTTAAAGGTAAATATATGCCTGCACAGTTACACAAACAAGATTTTGTGAGAGCATAAATATACAAAAGGAAATGACATCAGGGAGAGAACTATGAAGTCTGGAAAGAAGTCAGAGAAAAAATCAAAGAAAACATTGAAAAAAAAGAAGTTGAGTTCGAATATTACCACTATCATTTTAATATTGATTTTCCTCGTGGGGCTGTCCGTGATGTTATATCCGACCGTGAGCAATTATATTAATCAGAGGCATCAGTCAAAGGCGATTGCGGCATACGATGAAAAGGTGTCGGAAATGAAGCCGGAGGATTATACGAAGTATTTTGAAGCAGCGGAGAAGTACAATAAGAAGCTTGCGAAAAATCCATCTGCATTTTATAACCCGGATGAAATTAAAGGTTATGAGAAAATACTTGATATTAGTGGTACAGGTATTATGGGTTATATCACAATCAAGAAGCTTGGTGTAGAGCTTCCGATTTATCATGGAACAGATGAGGGTATTTTACAGATTGCGGCCGGACATTTGAAAGGAACCAGTTTTCCGGTTGGCGGAGACAGTACGCACAGTGTTATTTCTGCCCACCGTGGTCTGCCGAGCGCAAAGCTTTTTACAGACCTCGATAAAATGGAAGTAGGAGATACATTTACTATTACAATTTTGAATCGAGAGATTACTTACGAGGTTGATGATATTTCTATCGTTCTTCCAGATGAAACGGATAGCCTGCAGATTGAAGATAAAAAGGATTACTGTACCCTGATGACCTGTACACCGTATGGTATTAATACACATCGTCTGCTTGTGCGTGGCCATTGTATCGGAACCGGAGAACCGCAGCATATCCATGTTACAGCAGAAGCGTTCCAGATTGACCCGACAATCACGGCATCCGTTATGGGAATTATTCTTCTTATCATGCTTTTAATTCGTGTCCTTATCCGTACACGGAAAAAAGGACAGGAAGGAAAACATTTAAAATGTAATCAGGTATTTCTTCATCTGAAAAGGGGAGATTTGATAGGCAATAATAAAAAAACAAAATAATAAAAGGCATTTAAAATGAAAACCAGCCACAAAGAGCAGATTTTCTCTTGAAGGAAAGAGATGCTTCTTGTGACTGGTTTTGTATTTTGTAAATTTTGCATAATAGGGATGCCTGACTTTCGTCCGCCCTTCCTATGCTTCCTGAATGTTATTAATTACTTCCTGCTGCTGATTAAGCAGATGTGTTTTCATCAGTTCCTTTGCCTTTATAGAATCTCTGCTGGAAATGGCATCAAGCAATTCCCGATGTTCCTCCACAAGATTAGAGCGCTGGCGAATATCTTTCACATATTCCATGCGGTAACGATAGAACTGTTCGCGCAGATTATTGATAATAGAAATAAGGCGGTCATTGTTTGTTGCGCGGAAAATGGTATCATGGAAAGTCTCATCTTTATCTACGATATCGAGAATATCCCCATTCTCTACGGAACGGATGAAGTCCTCATGAGCCTGACGTAAATCATGAAGCCCAGACTGATCAATTCGTTCGCAGGCAAGAACAGCAGCGAATTCTTCAAGAACAGTACGGATTTCGATGACATCACGAAGATTTTTTTCTGTGATTCTGGCTACTTGAGCACCTTTTCGTGGAATCATGATAACCAGGCCTTCCAGTTCTAACTTACGAATAGCTTCTCTTACAGGAGTACGGCTTACACCGAGGCGGTTGGCAAGAGAAATTTCCATGAGACGTTCTCCCGGTGCGAATTCACCAGTAATAATTGCCTGGCGAAGTGTGTTAAATACAACGTCACGAAGTGGCAGATATTCATTTACATTAAAGTTAGTGTCTTTCATTAGTTGTTTCTCCTTCCCTTTTTCGCTGTATATTTATCCCCCTGTGTCAGCGAACTGTTTTTTTTCGAAAAATGATTATGATTTTTCTGCGATTTCGACCGTGGGAGATTTTTACTAAATGGGCGGACAACGGCGGTCTGCCGGATTCCCGGGTCATTATGGAAAAATTCAGCTGCCTTTCCGGCGGCTTCTCTTGAGGTAAATATACCAAATACGGTGGAGCCACTTCCGCTCATAAGCGCATTGACAGCTCCTAATCTTCTCATATCTTTTTTTATCTGTACGATAGCTGGATAATGCTTTTCTGTAACCTGTTCTAATACATTACCCATACGGTCGGTGATACCTGTAAGGTCACCGTGGCTGATGGCCTGAATCATTCCGTCTATGTCTGGATGGGCTGTCTGTTCATCGAGATGCAGGTGCTCATATACAAACTTTGTAGACATAGAGAAAGATGGTTTTACAATTAAAAACCAGCATGGCGGAATAGAAGGAAGAGGAGTTAATATCTCACCGATTCCTTCAGAAAGTGCGGTTCCTCTCATAATGCAAAATGGAATGTCTGCGCCAAGGGTAAGCCCATGTTTAATAAGCTCGTCCTGTGTTATTCCAAGAGAAAATAGCTGATTCATGCCTACCAGAGCAGCGGCAGCATCGGTACTTCCGCCGGCCATTCCTGCAGCAACAGGGATGTGCTTTTCAATTGCTGCATCAACACCGTCTGAAATATTATATGCAGTACGTATCGTGTCAATGGCCCGATAGACAAGGTTCTTCTCATTGAGGGGGAGGTAAGGCAGATTCGAAGAAAGACGAATCTGTCCGCATGTATTCTTCTGTAAAGTAATGTAGTCAAAAAGCTTCACTGTCTGCATAATCATTCTGACTTCGTGGTAACCGTCTTCCCGCCTTCTAAGTACGTCCAGTCCCAGATTCACCTTGGCATATGCTTTCAAATGTAAGGGCTGAGTCATAAAAATTGTACCTCCTCTGTATCTTGTATACAATTATTATAACGCATTTTTGCAAAAAATCAAGAAAGAAACACCTGTATAAAAAAGAAAAAATTTCTCAATACTAACAGAGTATTTTTGCGGAAAATATAGGGAGAAATATTCTTAATGTTATGCGGGTATAACAATTTGAGATTCCAGTAAAATATTAAAAGTTTATAAGCCTGCAGGCAAAAGTTTAAGAATAATAAATAAGAGATTTTAGTGGCATATTTTTAGTGGCCTATTAAAAAGAGCTGGAGGGGAAAAGTGCGAATAAAGTATAACAGAGACCAGAAAATAAAAGGAAATCTTACCCGGAATTTTGATAAAGATTACGCATTTTTGGAGAAAGCATTAGACCGGAGCGGGGATATTGTAAAGAATGTATTTTATGTAGGAGACACCGCTGATATACAAAGTATTATGGAAGAGCAAACAGATGCAAATACAGACAGTGACACAAACAGTATTATGGAAGAGCAAACAGATGCGAATACAGACAGTGACATAAGCAGTGCTACGAAGGGGCAAACAGATGCGAATACAGGCAATGACATAAACAGTGATATAGGTAGAAAAACAGTTTCGAAAAGAATAGTGAAAACTACGCAGAACAATAAAAAAATAAATCCTAAAAAAGCAGCAGTCATCTATGTCGATGGAATGACGGATGCAGATATGGTGGAAGACTTCGTGATCCGTCCTCTCCTTAAAAATAAATGTGAAAAAACAGGGCAGGATTTCCTCTCTTATGTAGAAAATCATGTGATGGAAACAGTGGACTGGAAAGAGGATGAAAGTTTTGAAGATATTTTAACAGATATTTTATCAGGAAATACCCTGCTTTTGCTGGAAAGCTGTCCGAAAGCAATTATTTTATCTACAAAGAAATACCCATCAAGAGGGGTAGGGGAAACCCAGCAGGAAATGGTTATCCGCGGTCCGAAAGACAGTTTTACAGAAAATATGCGAATGAATACGGCATTGATTCGCCGCCGAATCCGTGATTCTCGCCTGAAAATGGAGCATACGATGGTTGGGGAGCGCTCCAAAACAGATTTGGCAATTGTATACATGGATGATCTTGTTCAGCCGGAACTTCTTGAAAAGGTAAGACAAAAAGTAAATGCACTCAGCTTTGATGGTATTTTAGATGGAGGAATGGTAGAGCAGCTTTTAGAAGAGAATGTATGGACACCATTTCCACAATTTCAACATACAGAACGGCCGGATAAGGCGGCAAGTGGATTACTGGAGGGGAGAATCGTTCTTGTTGTGGATAACTCTCCGGGCGTGTTAATTTTGCCCGTCACTTATCAAATGTTTTTTCAGGCAGGTGACGATTACTATACCCGATTTGAAGTGGCATCATTTGCCCGTTTGCTTCGCTTTGCAGCTTCATTGTTTGCGATAGGATTTCCGGGATTGTATGTTGCCATAGCAGCATTTCATACAGAAATGCTCCCAACCTCCTTTTTGTTATCCATTGCAACAGCGCGAACTGGCATCGTCATTCCAGTTGCTTTAGAAGTTTTGCTTATGGAATTTCAGTTTGAACTATTAAAAGAAGCAGGAATTCATTTGCCCGGACAGCTCGGAGGAACAATCGGCATTGTTGGTGGTCTCATCGTAGGCCAGGCAGCAGTGGAAGCGGGAATTGTCAGTACAATCGTTGTTATCGTTGTATCTTTTACAGCTATTGCATCATTTATCGTGCCAAATGAATCCTTTGGCGCCGTATTTCGTTTGTTAAAGTTTCTTTTTATTGTTACTGCAGCAATATGGGGAATTTACGGCTATCTTCTCACTTTTGCCGCATTATTATTGCATTTATCTCAGATAGAATCCTTCGGTGTTCCATATATGCTGCCTTCTGTTTGTGGGGAAAACTTAAATTATGATGATAAAAAGGATCATTATGTTCGCTATCCATTTGCTTATATGAAAAAAAGACCAGTATTTACGAGAGAGGGCCGGAGAATTCGAAAAAGATAGATACGCTATCAAAAAATTTACAGGCAGAAGATGTGATGATTCGTGTAGGCGTGTTTGTCGGATTCGGATAGGAGAATCGAAAAAATTTACAGGCAGAAGATGTAATGATTCATAAAAGGATGAAGAAAAGAAAACGAAAATAGAATAAAAATAAAAATAAAATGGGGGACGGTCAGAGAGGAGGATGTATAAAATGTATGAAAATAAGATTTCTGCAAGGCAGTTACGCAGAATGATCTTTATAGAAACATTTGGAGCGGGAGCATTATCTATACCGGCATTTGCCTGCTATAAAGAACAGAATGGCTTTTGGAGCCTGATTTTTTATGGGGTGTTTTTGGCGGGAACGATTGCCTTTTTTATTATTTTTTCTGGGAAAATAAGTGAAGAAAATTTTGAAAACAGAAAAATAGGTAAGACAGGTCTGGCAAGGGATGCAAATATCAATGTTTCAAAAATGCAAACAAGGCTTAAATCTATAAATTTTCCGGAAGTTTTACCACAGCCAATAAAATTTGTATACATGATTCGTTTTTTCATAAATGCAGTAGCACTTTTTTATTTCTTTGGTAAGACAATTCAGACTGTTTATATGCCAGAAAGCAGCTTTTTATTTATTATTTTTCCTGCTGCGATTTTGCTTTGCTACAGCTTGTATACAACATTACAAAAAAGAGCCAGATTTTTAGAAATCATTTTTCCGTGGATTATCACGACGTATTTTATTGCTGTGATTTTATCATTTATCGGAATTGAAAAAGCAATGCAGATAGGGAATGCAGGAGAACTCTGGCAAGGAATTCTTTCAGATAATATTTTCCGAAGCATGGGAAACGGATATTTGATGTTACTGTGCAGCAGTCCAATAGAATTTCTCTTGTTTTTGAGGCCTGCTGCCGAAGAAAGAGGAACCGAAACAAAAAATAGAAAAGTAGAGGACAAAAATAATAAAGAAGGTAAAAATAATAGAGAAGGTAAAGATGATAAAGCAATACGGGACATAATAACAGCCGTCGCAGGTGCGATTCTCTGTAATGTTTTATTTTGTTTCCTTTCCGTGCGAACACTTGGCCCAACTCTCACAAGCCAGTCAGAATGGCCAGTCATCAAAATGATGCAGCTAATCCGAATGCCGGGCGGGTTCTTAGAACGATTTGATATCCTGCCGATTATATTTTGGATACTGTGCATGATGGCGGTTTTAAGCGGTTATCTCTATTATGGATGGAGTATTTTTCAAACACGCTCTGGAGGATGTTTGAAAAATTTTTTAGGAATTACTTTTGTCTGCTTAGTGCTCTTGACTTGCGTTGTGGAAAAACACACTCTTTTGTGGACGTTTTATCTCAAATATAAGGCATTTGTGGATTTCCCGCTGTCCTTAATATTGCCACTTGTAGTTTGGCTTTTTAAAAGACAGAAAGATTTCAATTATCAAGAAAAAACACAAAAAGATAAGGAAGGAAGAAAAAATATCGCAAAATATAAAGAGGACAAGAAAACAGAAGAAAATAGTGTCGCAAAATATAAAGAGGATAAAGAAGTAAAAGAAAATAGTATTGTAAAATATAGGAACAATAAGCAGGTAAAGTATTTTGCAGGAATAACTCTTTTAATCTTTCTCCCAATTCTTTTTTCCTTAACTGGCTGCCAGCGCCTTACAGATGTAGAAGAAAAAAACTATATCTTATCCATGTACGTCGATTATCCCGCTGATGAAGAAAATGCTTATCAGTTTTGGATAGCTCGGGCAAATTTAAGCGAAATGGAGGGGCAAAGCGACGAAATTCCCTGCCAGATCACAAAAATAGAAGCCCGGAATCTACAGCAATTAGAAGAAAAATACTTGGAAACAGTCCCTGGAAAAATCGAGTGGAATCATATTTATACAATTTTCTTAGGTTCGGGAATAGCAGCAAATAAAACAGCATGCACTCGTCTGCTAAAAGAATGGGATAATGAGTGGCAGAAATCTCCGAATGTCCTTCTGGCACTATGCCCCGAAAACCCGAAAGAACTATACAAAATAAAAAATATTCCTGCCGGAGCAGCAGGACAGGAAATAAACCTTCTCGCAGAACAAAACAAAGAAAAATATTCCGGACAAATCTGCGAAACGCCAATAGACTACCTTCGTGCCAAACAGCAGCAAGAGGATAAAATTACACTGTACCGGGTTACTATAGAAAACGGGAATTTAAAAATAATGACAGACGAACTCTGAAAGATACCGCATTCCTATTTGTGACTTTAGTCGCAGCAGGTTGGATGTTCGCTCCTACTCTCACATCCAACCTTTGCTCCGAGGCCACAAATATAGGGGATAGGTTCTCTTCGGTGGCGTCTGTTTATTCTTCGAATTAAATGGTAATACTCCACCTATGAAGACTTTTAATAAAATAACAATATCATTCACACTTTTAATATGTTTATTATTTAGTTACAGCCTGCTTTATCAGGTGTATTTAGAACAAACCGGTCCAATATACGATAACACTCTGCGATTTCATGTGAGAGCAGATTCTGATAAAAAGGAAGCCCAAGAAAGAAAGCTTATTGTCAGAGATGCGGTACTGCGTTATGTAAAGGAGGATGTATACAGAGCAGACTCCGCACAGAAATTGAAACAGAATCTTGCAGAAAAAACAGAAGAAATCGCACAGGTAGCAGCGAACGCTTCAGACGGGAAGCCTGTCCGTGTCTACTTTACCAAAGAAAGATTTCCAATACGCCATTACGGAACTGCCATTTTCCCCGCGGGAGAATATCAGGCACTCCGGGTAGATATTGGCAAAGCTGCCGGACATAACTGGTGGTGTGCATTCTATCCCAACCTCTGCTACACCCCGGAAAAAAACTTTACCCTCTCCGAAAGCGGAAAAAAACAGTGGAAAAAGATCACAGAATTAACTCAGGGAAAATGGCTGAAAAAAACAAAACATTATTTCACCAAATTAAAGAAGTTTCTGCCCTATTGGGCGAAAAGGAGCGTTTAGCACAACAGAATAAAACCAATGCATTCTTCGGATGCTTTCTTCGTTACCAATAGCTTTAGCAAGCCGGCAAAAACATCTGTTTATTGAATAATTAAAAGGGTCAGGTAATGTAGTACCTGGCCCTTTTGTCCTCTTACAGCAAGAAGACTCCAACCTCTAAGGTGGGAGATGAATTGCGTCTGCTACCTACTTGATAGAGCATCCTAATTATAGTATAGTATCTTTAGTCGGATAATAAAAAATTGAGATAATAACGCACATTTAGTATTCTTACTATACTATCATCTTGCGCTT
>ENA-OOZN01002042-OOZN01002042.1-human-gut-metagenome-genome-assembly--contig:-NODE-2042-length-11600-cov-2.272239_pt1 | contig 11600 bp, 10 predicted proteins | sample MGYA00241187_ERZ501397 | MGnify/ENA primary metagenome ERZ501397 (study PRJEB25962, sample SAMEA2042921) | human gut metagenome | biome: human gut; feature: human-associated habitat; material: faeces... | reverse complement strand
AATAAAAACCCGGAAGGTGTTAAAATATTAAGGATTGTACGATGCAGACGTATGCGGTTATGCGGTAAAATCCCGCAGGACGGAGCAGCGGACATCAAAAATGATTCAGATATAGAAACTTGTATGCAGTGGCCTGATGTGAGATGAACCATGCGTCATGTGGATAAAATCCGGCTCCGGCGTTTGAAAGACCGTGTATCCGTGGATAACTCCCGCGAGATGGATAAAAGGGTATCGCTGCATGTGTATATTTATTTATGTAGGAGAACAAGCAGAATGAATTTTGTTGAAAAAGTATTTGGTACGCACAGTGACCGGGAATTAAAGTATATTTACCCGATCGTCGATAAGATCGAAAAAATGCGTCCGACCATGCAGGCGATGTCTGATGAAGAATTAAAGGATCAGACAAGAAAATTCAAAGAGCGCCTCGCACAGGGGGAGACTCTGGATGATCTTCTGCCGGAGGCATTCGCAACCGTCAGGGAGGCAGCCAAGAGAGTTTTAAAGATGGAGCACTATCCGGTACAGCTCATCGGTGGTATCGTCCTTCACCAGGGACGTATCGCTGAGATGAAGACAGGTGAAGGTAAAACTCTTGTTTCTACCTGTCCGGCATACTTAAATGCCCTCGCCGGAAAAGGCGTTCAGATCGTAACAGTCAACGACTATCTGGCAAAACGTGATGCCGAGTGGATGGGACAGGTTCATGAGTTTCTCGGCTTAAAGGTCGGTGTGGTATTAAACTCCATGACCTCCGAGGAGAGAAAAGCCGCTTACCAGTGTGACATCACTTATGTGACAAACAACGAGCTCGGTTTCGATTACCTTCGTGACAATATGGCGATCTACAAAGAGCAGATGGTACTCCGTGATCTCGACTACTGTATCATCGATGAGGTGGACTCCGTATTGATCGATGAGGCGAGAACCCCGCTTATCATCTCCGGACAGAGCGGAAAGTCCACAAAGCTCTATGAGGTCTGCGATGTCCTCGCGAAGCAGTTAGTCCGCGGTGAGGAATCCGGCGAGTTCAATAAGCTCAACGCTATCATGGGCGAGGAGATCACCGAGACAGGTGATTTCATCGTAAATGAGAAAGAGAAGGTCGTAAACCTGACAGAACAGGGTGTCAAGAAGGTCGAGGCATTCTTCCATATCGACAACCTCGCAGATGCGGAGAACCTTGAGATTCAGCACAACATCATCCTTGCGCTCCGTGCCCACAACCTCATGTTCCGCGATAAGGACTATGTGGTCAAGGATGATGAGGTCCTGATCGTCGATGAGTTCACAGGACGTATCATGCCGGGCCGCCGTTACTCCGACGGTCTCCATCAGGCCATCGAGGCGAAGGAGCATGTAAACGTTAAGAGAGAGTCCAGAACACTCGCAACGATCACATTCCAGAACTTCTTTAATAAGTATAAGAAGAAAGCCGGTATGACTGGTACAGCCATGACAGAGGACAAGGAGTTCATGGATATTTATGGAATGGACGTAGTTGAGATTCCTACAAATAAGCCAATGATTCGTGTGGATCATGAAGATGCCATCTACATGACAAAGAAAGAAAAGTTAAATGCTGTTATCAATGATATTGTAGAATCCCACAAGAAGGGGCAGCCAGTCTTGGTTGGTACCATTAATATCGATACATCTGAAGAAGTAAGCGAACTCTTAAGCAAGAGGGGAATCAAGCATAATGTACTGAATGCGAAGTTCCATGAATTAGAGGCGGAGATTGTTTCCCATGCCGGTGAAAGAGGAGCTGTTACAATCGCAACAAACATGGCTGGCCGTGGTACCGACATCAAGCTTGAAGATGGTGTTGCAGAACTTGGCGGTTTAAAGATTATCGGTACAGAAAGACATGAGAGTAGACGAATTGATAACCAGTTACGTGGTCGTGCCGGTCGTCAGGGTGACCCAGGTGAATCTAAGTTCTACTTATCTCTTGAAGATGATTTAATGCGTCTGTTCGGTTCTGAGAGAATGATGGGTGTCTATAAGGCATTAAAGATTCCGGAAGGTGAAGAGATTCAGCATAAGACAATCACAAAACAGATTGAAAAGGCACAGAAGAAGATTGAGAACAACAACTTCGGTATCCGTCGTAATCTTCTCGATTATGACCAGGTGAACAATGATCAGAGAGAGGTTATTTACGCAGAAAGACGCCGTGTATTGAATGGTGAGAGCATGCGTGATGTTGTTTACAAGATGATTAAAGACGTTGTTGCTGACGATGTGAACATGGTCGCAGGCGAGCAGCCATTAAAAGAGTTAAATCTTGTAGAACTGAACGAGTCTTTAAGAAGAAAGATTCCATTAGAGCCAATCACTCTTACAGATGAAGAAAAAGAGAAGAACGACAAAGAAGCTCTGATCTCTCGTCTGCAGGATGAAGCAATGAAGGTTTACCATAAGAAAGAAAAAGACTTCAACGAATTTGCCAAAGTTAATGTGCCAGAGGAAGGTGTAGAACTTGGTGAAGAAGATGCAGCAATCTTTAACGATGGTATCCGTGAGGTAGAGAGGGTTATCCTTCTTAAAGTTATTGACAGTAAGTGGATGAACCACATTGATGATATGGATCAGCTCCGTGAGAGTATCGGACTTCAGTCCTACGCACAGAAAGACCCAGTTGTTCAGTATAAATTCCTTGGATACGATATGTTTGAGGAAATGACAAAGAACATTCGTCACGATACTGTTGGTGCATTAATGCACGTTCAGATTGAGCAGAAGGTTGAGAGAAAACAGGTTGCAAGAGCAACAGGTACAAACAAGGATGAGCTTGTGGAAAGAGGACCTTACCGCAGAAAAGAAGCAAAAATCGGACGTAATGCACCATGTCCATGCGGCAGCGGAAAGAAATATAAAAACTGCTGCGGAAGATTTGCAAATTAGTGTGTGCTTGGAAAGACATTTTTAAAACGCGCTCCGCGCAGGAAAAGTTTTGCACAGTGAATATTTTGCAGCAGATGCAGAGAATGCACCTGCGAAGGAATAGGCACTGTGCCTTTCTTTATCATATACATGGAACTATTCAAATATACAGATAACTACAGGTAATCGTTCTAAAAGATTTCAGGATGAATAAACGTCCTTGAGAAGTTATACTGAATGATTGCAGGTTTTTATATTTTGTCTACATTTTATATAATAGAGAGGGTTTTATAATTGGTTGAATTAGAACAATACAAATTTACGGTAAATCAATATAAAGAGCCGATGAAAGAGCTTGGCGTTTCTCTGGCACTTTCTCATAAGCATGAGCAGATTAAAGAATTAGAAAGTGAAATGCGGGAAGAGGGGTTCTGGAATGACCCGGACAAGGCACAGGAAGTTACCAGAAAAGTTAAAAATCTCAAAGATACCGTTTCTGCCTATCATGCATTAGAATTAACGCTGGATGATGTTTCTACCATGATTGAACTTGGTAATGAAGAAAATGATGCCAGTGTGATTCCAGATATTGAAGAATTACTTGGAGAATTTGAGATAGAATTTGATAATTTAAAGATTCAGACACTTTTATCTGGTGAGTATGATAAAAATAATGCGATTGTTACCCTTCATGCAGGTGCAGGAGGAACGGAATCCTGTGACTGGGCAGGAATGCTTTACCGAATGTATAGCAAATGGGCGGATAGTCACGGCTTTAAGACAGAAGTTCTTGATTATCTCGATGGAGATGAGGCAGGAATCAAATCCATTACATTTGAAGTAAATGGGGAGAATGCTTACGGATACTTAAAGTCTGAGAGAGGAGTACACCGTCTTGTGAGAATTTCCCCATTTAATGCAGCAGGAAAGAGACAGACTTCTTTTGCATCCTGTGATGTTATGCCGGATATTGAAGAAGATTTATCAGTAGAGATTGCTGATGAAGATATCCGTATTGATACCTACCGTGCCAGTGGAGCAGGTGGACAGCACATTAACAAGACGGATTCGGCTATCCGTATTACCCATATTCCTACTGGTGTTGTCGTACAGTGCCAGAATGAGCGTTCCCAGCACAAGAACAAGGATAAGGCAATGCAGATGTTAAAGGCAAAGCTGTATCTGATTAAGGAGCAGGAAAACCGGGAAAAATTATCAGATATCCGTGGTGAAGTGTCCGATAATGGCTGGGGTAACCAGATTCGTTCCTACGTTATGCAGCCATATACTATGGTAAAAGACCACAGAACCGGAGAAGAGACCGGTAATGTGCAGAGCGTGATGGACGGCAACCTGGATGCATTTATGAATGCATACCTTCGTTGGATCACAACCCCAAAGAAGGCTTAAAATGAAAATTACAGACATAAGGAGCAGACAGAATAATGGATATTATAAAAAAACTGGCGCAGGAACTTGCGATTAAAGAAGAACAGGCGAAAGCAGCAGTACAGCTTATTGACGAGGGCAATACGATTCCGTTTATTGCCAGATACCGTAAAGAAATGACAGGAGCTCTTAATGACGAGACACTCCGTAATTTACATGAACGCCTTCTCTATCTTCGCAACTTAGAGGAGAAAAAAGAGCAGGTAATCAATGCGATTACAGATCAGGGTAAGATGACAGAAGATTTAAAGAAAAAGATTCTCTCAGCAGAAACTCTGGTAGCAGTAGATGACTTATACCGCCCATATCGCCCGAAAAAGCAGACAAGAGCGACAAAAGCGAAGGAAAAGGGCTTAGAGCCATTGGCTAATATTCTTCTTTTACAGAAGACAACAAAAAGCATGGAAGAAGAAGCAGCAGCCTTTGTGAACGCAGAAAAAGGTGTGGCAAACGCAAAAGAAGCGATTGCCGGAGCCAAGGATATCATTGCGGAAATGATTGCAGATATGGCAGATTATCGTAAAAGCATCCGTAACTGTACGATGAAACAGGGAAGTCTTGTTGTAAAAGCAAAAGATGAGAAAGCAGAATCTGTATACGAAATGTATTACGATTTCAGAGAGCCACTTTCTAAAGTTACGGGATATCGGGTTCTTGCGATTAACCGTGGAGAAAAAGAAAAGTTCCTTACTGTTAAGGTAGAGGCACCAGATGTGCAGATTGTCAATGCATTAAATAAAACAATGGTGAAGGATAATCTAAATACAAAAGCACTCATGGAAGAAGCGATACTTGATGCATACAATCGACTCATTGCCCCATCCATCGAAAGAGATATTCGAAGTGAAATTACAGAAAAAGCACAGGAAGGTGCCATTACTGTCTTTGGAAAGAATTTAACACAGCTTCTCATGCAGCCGCCAATGGAAGGAAGAACAGTTTTAGGATGGGACCCTGCATTCCGTACTGGATGTAAACTTGCTGTGGTAGATCCTACGGGTAAGGTGTTAGATACCGTTGTTGTATACCCAACTGCACCACAGTGTAAGGTAGAACAGGCCAAGAAAACGGTACATGATATGATTAAGAAATACAATGTTTCTGTAATCAGTGTGGGAAATGGTACTGCCTGCCGTGAATCAGAACAGGTTATCACAGAACTGATCAGGGAAATACCAGAACAGGTTGCTTACGTTATTGTAAATGAAGCAGGCGCATCTGTTTATTCTGCAAGTAAGCTCGCAACCGAAGAGTTCCCGGAATTTGATGTAGGACAAAGAAGTGCGGCCTCTATCGCCCGAAGATTGCAGGACCCGCTGGCAGAGCTTGTAAAGATTGAGCCAAAAGCAATTGGTGTTGGACAGTATCAGCATGATATGAACCAGAAGCGATTAGAAGAAGCGTTAAATGGTGTTGTTGAGGACTGTGTAAATAAAGTCGGTGTTGACTTAAATACTGCTTCCGCCCCATTGCTTTCTTACATTGCCGGAATCAGCAAGGCAGTTGCGAAAAATATTGTTGCTTACCGTGAGGAAAATGGGCGTTTCCATACCAGAAAAGAACTCTTAAAAGTGCCAAAGCTTGGACCAAAAGCATTTTTACAGTGTGCAGGTTTCTTAAGAATCCCTGGTGGAGAAGAACCACTTGATAATACAAGCGTACATCCAGAGTCCTACGAGGCAGCGACAAAGTTATTAAATGATTTGGGCTACACATCAGAAAGCATCCGTGGCGGTGGTCTTAGCTCTCTTAATTCTCAGATTAAAGATGAAAAAGGATTGGCAGAAAATCTTGGCATTGGTGAGATGACACTTCACGATATTATAGAAGAATTAGAAAAGCCAGGAAGAGATCCACGTAGTGAAATGCCAAAGCCGGTACTTAGAACAGATGTCCTTGAGATGAAAGACTTAAAACAAGGCATGGTCTTAAAAGGAACGGTCCGCAATGTTATTGATTTCGGTGCCTTTGTAGATATTGGCGTGCATCAGGATGGTTTAGTACACATTTCCCAGATGACAGATCGTTACATTAAGCATCCGCTTGAAGTAGTCAGTGTGGGAGATATTATAGATGTGCAGGTAATGAGCGTGGATTTAAACAAAAAGAGAATCCAGCTTACGATGAAGATTGACCACAACAAGTAAGGCTGTGGTCACAATAGGAGGGGCAAAACGTGAAGAGTTTTGAAGAAATAAGCAAGATGAATCTTGCAGAACTCGACAGACCAGTTGGGGTCGGAGAGGAAGAATTAGAAACAGAAACTACCGGAGCGGCTGGAAATCACAGTGTCAGTGATGCGGAAAAGGCAGGAACACCCGGTGCAGATGACTTAGAAACTTCTATAAATATGTCAGCGGCAGTTTCCGATAATGAAGAAGAAAAGCAGCCAGAGGAATTAGAAAAAAAAGTGATGATGGAGCCACAGGGGAAGCATTATCGCATTGATGCAGACATTACACAGTCGGCACTGAATACCTTCCTTTTTGGGCATACGTATCGTCAGCCTTTGATGATTCTTGTCACTGTTTTAGCAATTGCATGGCCGATTGCCGTTATCGTTAAAAAACAGGGTAATATTGCTATGCCATTAATCTGTTCCTTATTTATTCTGATATGGATTCCATTTACGACATATCTTCGTGCCAAGAATGCAAGGAAGTTAAATCCAATCTATGAGCAGACATTCCATTACATGCTTGACGAGTGGGGCTTACATCTGGAATTATCAGAAAATGCGATTGATGTGGAGTGGAAGAAAGTAACAAAGATAATTTTCTATAAATCCGTTGCGGTTATTTATACCGGAAAGAATAATGCTTTCCTGATTCCTACAGAGGCAATGGGAGCACAGCGGGCAGATATTTTAAACTTCATTGAAGAAATGAAAAACAGATAAGAGACAAATAAAATAGATAAGCAAAAAAGTCAAAGACAAATAAAGAATCATGTCCTTCGAAGGCTTTCTGTGATTGGTTTTATGAGATGATGAAAGAACAATTGCAAATATGAGAGAAAGAAAACTCTGTGAGGACAAGATAGATAAAAAGAGGTAAACATGAAAATAGAAAGTAACAGCGCAGAAGAGACATTTGCACTGGGAAAACAATGCGGAGAAAAGGCAGCAGCAGGTCAGGTTTACTGCCTTTACGGTGATTTGGGAGTCGGAAAAACCGTATTTACAAAAGGATTTGCGGCAGGACTTGGAATCAAAGAACCAGTCAGCAGTCCGACCTTTACTATTTTACAGGTATACGATGAGGGAAGACTTCCATTTTATCACTTTGATGTGTACCGCATCAGTGACCCGGAAGAAATGTACGAAATTGGTTTTGAAGAATATATCGAGGGAGAGGGCGTCTGCTTTATCGAGTGGGCGAACCTGATAGAGGAACTTCTCCCGGCACAGTATACAGAAATTCATATCGATAAAGACTTATCCAAGGGATTTGACTATCGTCTGATTACCGTTGAGGAGGTGCAAAGATAGATGAAACTTCTTGCATTAGACAGCTCTGGATTAGTGGCCTCTGTTGCTATTTTAGACGGGGAGACTCTTGTTGCAGAGTATACATTAAATTATAAAAAAACACATTCACAGACACTTTTACCGATGCTTGATGAGATTGTGAAAATGACACAGACAGAACTTTCTGAGATGGATGCCATTGCGGTGGCGGCAGGACCAGGTTCTTTTACAGGGCTTCGTATTGGTTCTGCAACAGCAAAGGGACTTGGACTGGCACTGAATAAGCCAATCATTTCCGTTCCAACTTTAGAAGGAATCGCCTGCAACTTTTATGGTACAGATGCCATTATCTGTCCGATGATGGATGCGAGAAGACAGCAGGTATATACTGGAATCTATCATTTTGCAGGTGGAACAGAGTTTGAAGAACTTGTCGCACAGGAGGCAGGCCCGGTTGAAGATATTCTTAAAAAGTGCAACGAGCTTGGACAAAAACTTGGTAAGCCAGTTATTTTTTTAGGAGATGGCGTTCCAGTATATAAAGATATTATTGAGGAACTTTGTAACGCAGAGCATTCTTACGCACCGGCACATTTAAGTCGCCAGAGAGCCGGAGCGGTTGCCATTCGTGCCATGAAGTTATACGAAGAAGGCAAAGCAGAGCCAGCGAGCGACCATGCGCCGATTTATTTAAGAAAGTCACAGGCAGAACGGGAGCTTGAAGCAAAGGGAAAGAAGCTAGAAGAATGAAAATTTGCCCAATGACCGAAGCAGACTGTGAAAAGACAGGACTTCTGATGAAAGAATGTTTTTCTGTTCCGTGGTCTGTAGAAGGTTTAAAAGAGATGTTTCATACCGAAGGCTATTGTTCTTTCCTTGCAAAAGAAGAAGAGGTAATCGGCTATGTTGGTATGAAAATGGTGCTTGATGAAGCAGACATTACAAATGTGGCGGTACTGCCTTCTCACCGAAAAAAGGGAATTGCCGGAAAGCTGTTAAAACAGTTATTGGAAGAGGCAAAAAAGCAGAACCTGCACAGCATTTATCTCGAAGTCCGTGTTTCCAATATAGCGGCGGTTACCTTGTATGAACACGCCGGATTTAAAGAAGTCGGACAGAGAAAGAATTATTACGATAATCCACGGGAAGATGCAAGACTTATGCTCTGGGAGGCATAAGGATGCCAGTAGTTACCAGTACTTTTTGTCGTATTTTTTTGTATAATGGTATCGGAAGAATTACAAAAATAGTTTTATTTTAAGAACGATTCTTTCTATAGTTAAATGGCCTATGAGATTTATGGTGAGATACGATATTAAAATTAGAAGAAAAGTTTTTGAAACATTTTTGAAAATGGAGGATACAATGGATAAAAAAGTACATGAAATTTACTGTAATTCCTGTGGGAAAAAGATAGAGACAACAGACAATATTAAGAGAGAAGATTACCTTTCCATCAAAAAGGAATGGGGATACTTCTCAAAAAAAGACGGGGAAATACACAGTATTTTTCTGTGTGAATCCTGTTATGATATATGGACGAAGCAGTTTAAACTTCCTGTAAAAGTGGAGGAACAGACAGAACTGCTATAGAAAAGTGAGGGATGTTATGCTGGAATTGTGTTTGCTTGGCTGTGGAGGAATGATGCCGCTGCCATACCGCAAACTGACATCATTGATGGCAAGATACAATGGAAACAGTATTTTAATAGATTGTGGCGAGGGAACACAGGTGGCGATCAAGGAAAAAGGCTGGAGTTTTAAGCCGATTGAAGTCATCTGTTTTACCCATTATCATGCCGATCATATCAGCGGTCTGCCAGGGCTTCTTTTAACACTGGGGAATGCACAGAGAACCGAGCCGCTGTTAATGGTAGGACCAAGAGGATTAGAGCGTGTAGTAAACTCATTAAGAGTCATCGCACCAGACTTACCGTTTCCGATTGTTTTTCATGAATTAAAGGAAAAAGAGGAAGTGCTTGATGTATGCGGCTGCCGTATTACTGCATTTCGTGTGAATCACAATATCACCTGCTATGGCTATACGATTGAGATTGATCGTGCCGGAAAGTTTGATGTGAACAAGGCAAAAGAAAATAACGTAGAGATGCAGTACTGGAATCGCCTGCAAAAGGGAGAGACAATCGAGCTGCCTGACAGAACACTTACAAGCGATCTGGTTCTCGGACCGTCAAGAAAAGGTATCAAATGCACCTATACAACCGATACCAGACCAACGGATTCCATTGTGGAACATGCAAAAGATGCCGATTTATTTATCTGCGAAGGAATGTATGGCGAGCCGGAAAAGAAGGCGAAAGCAGTCGAATATAAACATATGACATTTTATGAGGCAGCAGAAATGGCAAAGAAAGCTTGTGTGAAGGAAATGTGGCTTACGCATTACAGCCCGTCTTTAGTAAGACCGGAGCCATATATGGAAGAAGTAAGAAAGATATTTGCCGCTGCCAGTGCCGGAAAAGACGGAAAAAGTACGACTCTGTTATTTGAGGAGGAATAGGAAACATGGAAGAACAGAAAAAAGATGTATTGATTCTGGCAATTGAAACTTCCTGTGATGAGACAGCAGCAGCCGTTGTAAAAAACGGCAGGGAAGTTTTATCAAATACGATTTACACACAGATTAAACTGCATACGATGTTTGGTGGTGTTGTGCCGGAAATTGCATCAAGAAAGCATATTGAGAAAATTAATCAGGTCATAGAGCAGGCACTTTCAGATGCACATATGACACTTGACGATATAGACGCAATAGGCGTAACATATGGTCCGGGGCTCGTAGGAGCACTGCTTGTAGGCGTGGCAGAAGCAAAGGCCATAGCATACGCAAGAAACATTCCTCTTGTCGGAGTGCACCATATAGAGGGACATATCAGCGCCAATTATATAGAAAATAAAGACTTAGAGCCGCCATTTCTGGCACTCGTTGTATCAGGAGGACACACGCATCTGGTGAGAGTGGTAGATTACGGTAAATATGAGATCCTCGGACGCACGAGGGATGATGCGGCAGGAGAGGCATTTGACAAGGTAGCGAGAGCAATAGGACTTGGCTATCCGGGCGGTCCTAAGATAGAAAAGGTTTCACATGAGGGAGACCCGCACAGCATAGAGTTCCCGAGAGCAAAGATTGTGGGCGGAGTTTATGATTTCAGCTTCAGCGGGCTTAAATCAGCAGTACTCAATTATTTAAACGGCTGCAGGATGAAGGGACTAGAAATAAACCAGGCAGACGTGGCAGCATCGTTCCAACAGGCGGTTACAGATGTGCTGGTCGGACACGCTGAGAATGCTATTGATGAGTTTAAAATGGACAAATTTGCCATTGCGGGAGGCGTTGCTTCTAATGGTGTTATCCGTCATGCGATGGAGGAAATGTGCGCGCGCAAGGGTGTTAAATTCTATCGTCCGTCACCGATACTGTGTACAGACAATGCTGCTATGATAGGTGCGGCAGCATACTATGATTTTATAGCAGGTAAGAGGTCCGGGCTTGATCTGAATGCGGTTCCAAATCTAAAGCTTGGTGAGTGATTCTGTAATTGCTTCCGGTTGCACCGGGGTGCAAACATAATGTGCAGATTTATCATGGATAGGAAAATAAAAGAATATGGATAAGAAGAAATACACGGCAATCATACTGTCAGCCGGTACAGGAAGCCGGATGAAAAGTAATATGCCAAAGCAGTATATGGAGCTTTTGGGGCAGCCTGTGATTTATTATAGTGTAAAAGCATTTGAGGATAGTCCGGTGGATGAAATAGTCATA
>ENA-OOZN01002039-OOZN01002039.1-human-gut-metagenome-genome-assembly--contig:-NODE-2039-length-11625-cov-2.461193_pt1 | contig 11625 bp, 5 predicted proteins | sample MGYA00241187_ERZ501397 | MGnify/ENA primary metagenome ERZ501397 (study PRJEB25962, sample SAMEA2042921) | human gut metagenome | biome: human gut; feature: human-associated habitat; material: faeces... | reverse complement strand
CCGTTTTGTAGCTTCCCTACTGAGAGTATTACTGCAACCGCCAGATTGCAAACGTATGCGGTGGAACAATCAAATAATCGCCATCACCTGCGCTCACATTGCCTTCCACCGGACTGACGGACGAGCCGAGACCACACCAGTATCTCCGTATTCCGCCAATCGGTTCCAAACCCGTTACGGCCACGTCAATAACGCCGACGTGTCTGCCTGGATTGGCGGCCATCAGATAATCGCCGACGCGGAACACGAGTTCGTCGCCTTCCGTATCGACGATATTGCGATTGCCGTCGAACCACTGTGGATCAGACTTGCGCAATGCAATCAACTTCGCGTAATACTCAATCAAATCGCGCTTCTGCCATGCACGGTTCCAATCGAGCCAGTTAAGCTCTTTGGCGGAATCGTAAGAATCAGAGCTGCCGAATTTGGTACGTGCGAACTCCTCGCCGGACAGCATGAACGGGATGCCAGCGGAGGTAAGCGTGATACCCACAGCCAGCTTGTTGGCGTCCATCACGTCGGTCAGCGCGGCCGCAATCTGCGGACCGACACCGGCCAGCCCTTCCGCCGAGAAATCGGCGTCATACATGACTTTTGGCACATCCACGGTATTTTCGTTAACGCCTTCGGCCACGGTGCTGCCCAACGAACCAGCCGCAAAGCTCGCGCACAACTTGTCCCACAGCGTGAGGTCGTCGTGCGCGGACACGTATTGAATGACCTGGCCTGCCACTCCTTCCGAATGTTTGCCGCGACGCCACGCGTCCACGGCCTCACGCGCAGCCGCTACGTTCTCGTGCATGCCACCGTTCACATAACCCGGGCGGTCCGAGAAGAACACATGGCCCTTGATGGTGTCTCGCGTGGTGTCGCAGAAGTGGCCGATGCGACTGTCAAGCTTCGACAGGCCTGACTTGTCAGCCAGCACGGTGTCGCTGGGCAGCGGCGCGGTGGCGCCCGCGGACCACGGTTCGCCGTACATGAGAATGTCGCGTCCACGGCCGGGAATCTCATCCAGAGCAGCACGCACGGCATTCATGGTGTCCACGTCGATCAGACCCATCAGGTCGAAACGGAAGCCGTCCATGTGGTATTCGCGCGCCCAGAACGTCACGGATTCCACGATGAACCGGCGGAACATCTTGCGTTCGGTGGCCATATCGCAGCCGCAGCCGGATCCGTTGGCCAGCGCGCCGTTGGGCTTACGGCGCAGGAAATAGTCCGGCACCGACCGCTCAAACCAATTATCGGGCGAGAACATGTGGTTGTAGACCACGTCCATGATCACTTTGATGCCGGCGTTGTGCAGCGCCTGCACCATCTGCTTCACTTCGCGGATGCGCACCGACCCGTCGAACGGATTGGTGGAATACGAGCCTTCCGGCACGTTGTAATTGACCGGATCGTACCCCCAGTTGTAGCGATCGCAGGTCTCTTCGTCCACGGAACCGAAATCGTAAATCGGCATGAGCTGCACCGCGGTGACGCCAAGTTTCTTGAGATATGCGATGCCCGTGGGAAAGTCGGGATGCCCGTCCAGAGACGTACCGTCGTCGGTGAACGCCAGATACTTGCCCCGATGCGATTCGGGGAAACCGCCGGCGGGATCATTGCTGAAATCGCCCACATGGGTTTCCCAGACCACCGTCTGCGCAAGCGGCACGTCCGGCATATGGTCGCGGTACCAACCATCCGGATTGGTGCGGCTGAAGTCCACGACCATGCTGCGCCGGCCGTTCACACCGGCCCCGCGCGCCCACGGGTCGGCGATGCGGTCGACGGAACCGCAATCGCGTTCGATCAAAAAGTCGTAATACACGCCGTGCATGTTGTCGGCGAAATCGTACGTCCAGGAACCATCGGATTCCGGACGCATCGTGTACTGTCCAATCAGAGCGTCGCCGCTTTCCCCCATGGAGCCACGCGAGAACAGTCTCAGGGTCACCTTCTGTGCGGAAGGAGCCCAGAGAGCGAACTGGGTGCCGGTTTCAGTAACAACGGCACCCAGCAGCCGTTCCAGACACAGCGGGAACGGTTCGGCGACGCTCGTGTTCGGCTGTGCGAAGCTGTCTACGAGCGTCATATCCTTTGCCTTTCTTTAGCCCTTCACGGAGCCCGACATGGACTCCTGATAGAAGCGCTGCATCACAATGAACAGGATGGCGATCGGAACGGAGATCACGACCGCGGCCGCGGCGAAGCGGGCAAACCAGTTCTGGATATATTCCTTCTGCAGCATGAGCCACAGGCCCAATGCCACGGTGTAGTTGGATTGCGTACGGCAGATCACCTTGGCCATGACAAAGTCGAGCCACGGGGTCAGGAAGCCGATGATGGCCTGGTAGACGATCATGGGCTTGCAGATCGGGATGATGATCTTATGGAACACCTGGAAACGGGTGCAACCGTCGAGCAGGGCGGCTTCGTCCAGCGAGGTCGGAATGGTGTCCATATAGCCCTTCATCACGTAGAAGCCAGCGCCGGAACCGGCGGAGTACACGAGAATCAACGCCACGGTAGTCATGGTGCCGCTTGACAGGCCCAAGGCCTTCAAGATGAAGTAGATGGCGGTGACGGCCATGATACCCGGGAACATGCCAAGAATCAGCACAACGTTCATGAAAGTCTTGCGCACACGGAAACGCATACGGCTCATGCAGTATGCCACAGAGAGCACGAAGATCAGAGAAATCGCACAGGTGAAGCAGGCGATGATGAACGTAGTGCCGAACATCTTCGGGAAGTCCAACACGTTGCGGTCGGTGAACAGCACCCTATAGTTGTCCAGAGTCCACTCCTTCGGGAAGAAGGAGCTGGTGTACGGGGCGGTGTTCTTATTGAACGACTCCGCGAACACCCATACGATTGGGACGAGCCAGATGACGGCCAGAATGGCCAGGAACAAGTGGGCGAACACGTCGCCGGTGATACGGCGGATCTTCTGGTCGTGCAGAAGGCCGTGGCTTTCCACTTTGGTTGCGGAATGCTTGTTGCTCATCGGAATGCCTCCTCATTCTTATAGGAGCCGGAATTGCGGTAGGTGATCAGCGAAACGATGGCCAACACGACGAAGGTCATGATGCCGATCACGGCACCGAGATTGTAATCCTGCTTGTCCACGGTCAGCTTGTACAGCCAGGTGATAAGCAAATCAGTGGAGCCTGCGGAATCGCCCAATGGCGTAGGATCGCCGCCGGACAGCAGGTAAATGACGTTGAAGTTGTTCACATTGCCCGTGAAGGTGGTAATCAGGTACGGAGTGAGCACGAAGATGATGTACGGCATGGTGATCTTCGTGAAGATCTGCCACCAGTTGGCACCGTCGATCTTCGCCGCTTCGTACTGGTCGGCCGGAATGTTCTGCAGAATACCGGTGATCTGCATGATGGTGTACGGGATACCGACCCACAGGTTGATGATGATCACGGTGACGCGGGCCCAAGTGGCGTTGGTGAAGAACGGCAACGGGCCGTCAATCCAACCCCACGTCTGCAGCATGCGGTTCACCGCACCCTGCGGCTGGAGCATGGTGTGCATGACCAACAGGGACACGAACTGCGGAACGGCGATGGACATGGAGAAGCATGCGCGCCAGAAACCCTTGAAGTGGGTGGTCTTGCGGTTGATGATCATGGCCACGAACATGCCGAAGAAGAAGTTCAGGAAAGTGGCGAAGAAAGCCCAGACCAAGGTCCACACCAGCACGCGTCCGAACAGTGCAGCGTTAACAGTGCCGCCGCTGTTGGAGAAAACCTTGGCGAAGTTCTCAAAGCCGACCCAGTGGAACAGCACGAGGTGCTTGTGGTCATAGCTGGTGAATGCCATTGAAATCATGAAGATCAACGGCAGCACGGTGAACACGACGATGCCCAGCGTGGGCAGGAACATCAGCAGAACGTGCGCCTTGGCATCGAGCAGCTCGCGGACATCGTCCATGAAGCTCGGAGCCTTGCCGTTCTCCTCGAGCAGCACCTGGGACTTGTATGCAGAGCGCACGGACATGACCCACAGGCCGATGAAGGCAGCGGTGATAACCAGAGTGGCGACACCATACAACAGGATGACCACGGAACGGTCAGGTTCGGTGTAGACCCAGAAGCCGTCGACCAGCTTCTTGCCGCCTGCATTGGTGCCCAAGGTCGGCAACTTGGAAAGATAGTCCACACCATTGATTGCCATGAACACGAAGTATGCGATTTCCAGCGCCAGCATGGCAATGCCCTTGACATACTGCTTGCGCACGATATCGCCAAGACCAAACACCACTGCGGAAAGCTTAGTGAACAGGTCACCACGCCGGAACGCCGCCCTTACCGTGTAAGGCGACGGAGAAACATAATCAGCACCCTGCTTCCGAAGGCGCTTCATCTCCCGTGGGGAAAGAGTTGTTGCTGTCATTTCGACTGCCCTCTCATATGGATATTGAAAGATAAAAAAAGCTTTGCTCCCGGACAAGGGGAAGGAGAATTTAAAAACCTTGCCCGGGAATGCAAAGCTCGGAGGAGGAGTGAGCCACTATGCAAAGTGGAGAGAGACACCGCGACTCGAAGCGTCTCTCAAAGCTGCAGGATGGCTGGGGGGATTTGGCAGTGCCAACCACCTGCATTCTTCAGTTATTGGATTTTTAGGATTACTGATTTCACTCAGCGATCTTGCCACCGGCCTGCTTGACCCAATCCTGGTACTTGGCGGCAGCGTTGTCCTTGGTGATTTCCTTGTTGACCAGGGCCTTGCCGAAGGTTTCGGCCGGAGTCCACCAATCGTTCATGCCGGACAGACCGGACTGCAGGAGAGCAGTGTTGGCCATGGTGTCGGACTGGGCCTTGGCTGCGACGTCGTCGGTGGTCAGATCAGACAGGGACTTGTCGGTCGGCGGGATGGCGCGCATCTCGTAGTGCAGCTTCTGAGCTTCGGTGGAGCCGAGGTAAGCCGCGAACTGAGCGGCGGCCTTCGGGTTCTTGGCGTTCGGGTTGTAAGCAGCGGCCTTGGTGGCGGCGAAGGACTTCATCTGCTTCTTCTGGCCGTTCACGGTGAAGGTCGGCAGAGAGGTGGCGGCGTAGTTGTCACCCAGGGCCTCCTTCACGTCCTTAGCGGACCAGGTACCGGAGAACAGCACGTCGGCGGAGCCATCCTTGATGGCTGCGAGGCCGGAAGCGCCATCGTCGTTGGAGAAGTTCGGGTTGGCGACCACATCAACCAGATAAGAGGTGATATCGGCGCCGTCCTTCGGGAAGACCATGCCTGCGTCAGCATCATTGCCCTTCTCGCCGAACAGGCTCAGGCCATCATAGAAGCCGTTGATGTACCAAGAATTCTGCAGGGAGAACGCGACCTTGGCCTTGGAAAGGATGGTATCGAAGTCCTTGGCCTCATCCTCGGTGATCTTGGACTTGTTGTAGTACATGAACCACGTGTTGTCGGTGTACGGCACGCCATAGAGCTTGCCATCGGTGCCGGTGACGGAGTTGACTTCGAGGTCACCGTTCTGTTCCTTCACCTGCTTCTCAGCGTCGGTGCCCAGCTGGCCAATGGCCTTGGCGTCCATTAGAACACCCAACTGATCGGAAGCGAACATATAGACATCGGCCGCCGCGGACGGATCAGTGCTGACCTGCTTGGAAGCATCGCCTTCAGAGACCACGTCATTCTTCCACGTGATATTGTATTCCGGATGCGCCTTGGCGAAGTTCTCTTCGACCTTGCCCAGCCAGTTGGTGTCCTTGGCCTGGTCTTCCTGCGGGGCCCACACGCTCAGCGTGACGGCCTCGGTGGAGCCGGAAGCGTTCTTATCGCCACCGTCGGAGGAGCCACCGCACGCAGCGAGCGGAACCAGCATAGAAACGGCAGCAGTAAGTCCGATTGCCTTCTTCCAATCGATCTTCATTGATCTTCCTTTCCTCACATAACCTTGTGTTCCTCAACATCTCCGGTTAAATGGTACGGACCAAAACCCTGCATACGTTCACATCATCGTTCTTGGATGATTACCAACAACACTGGGGCCACCAAAAATGTATCAGTGATTGTTAGTGTAGCACGTTTCTGCCAACGTTTGCAATTCAGCGTTATGATTGTTTCAAAGAAACACCGCAAACCGCGAAATATCAAGGAGACACACCCTCATGCTTCCCCCCGCGAAACACCCCCACCCCAAATGGCTTGCCGACGCAATTTTTTATGAAATATATCCACAGTCCTTCGTCGACTCCAATGGCGACGGCATCGGAGACATCCCCGGAATCACTTTAAAACTGGACTACATCAAGGATCTCGGATGCAACGCGATCTGGCTCAATCCCTGTTTCGACTCGCCATTCAAAGACGCCGGCTACGACGTGCGCGACTACAAAAAGGTGGCATCACGCTACGGCACCAACGACGATCTCATTGCGTTGTTCGACGCCGCCCACCGGCGCGACATGCACGTGATCCTCGATCTCGTGCCAGGCCACACCAGCGAGGAACACGAGTGGTTCCACCGCAGTTGCAAGGTCGAACGAAACAATTATTCCGACCGCTACATCTGGACAGACTCATGGATCTCCGGTGGCGACGGACTGCCATTCATCGGCGGCGAATCGCCCCGCAACGGTACCTACATCTTGAACTTCTTCAAATGCCAGCCGGCGCTCAACTACGGTTTCGCGCACCCCGAACGTAGCTGGCAGAAGCCAGCCCTTGGTCCGGACGCGAAGGCCACTTGCGACGCGATGGTGGACGTCATGCGGTTCTGGCTTTCCCGTGGCGCAGACGGCTTCCGCGTGGATATGGCCGACAGCCTCGTCAAAAAGGACGATGAGGGCAAGCCTTACACCATCCGCACCTGGCAGTACATGTTCGCCCGGATCCGCCCGGCCTTCCCCGAAGCCGCGTTCGTTTCGGAATGGGGACGGCCAGAGGAGTCGATGGCCGCCGGCTTCGACATGGATTTCTATCTCGATTGGCGTTGGGACGGCGTTCCCAACGGCTACAACATGCTGTTGCGCAACGTGGACGACCCGTTGAGCCGCAAGGGCGACAAGAGCTATTTCAACGCCGATTCCGGCACGCCGATCAGCGAATTCCTGGACGAGTACGAGCCGCGTCTGCGCGAAGCGGAAACGGCCGACGGAAATTTTAATTTCATCACCTGCAACCACGACACCGCGTGGCGCCGCGACTGTCGCAGCGCGAAATCGCCCTGGCATACTGCACGCTGTTCGCGATGCCGGGCGTGCCGTTCCTGTATTACGGCGACGAAATCGGCATGCGATACCGCGCACTGCCCGGCAAAGAAGGCGGCTACGTGCGCACCGGTTCGCGCACACCGATGCAGTGGGGTGCGAACGACGCATCCGGAGCACTTCACGTGTCCGATTCTGCAGAATCGGACACTCGGCCTGGCGATGTGACCGGTGGCAGCTACCTGCCCGCCGACCCGTCCGCCGACGCCCCGACCGTCGCCGCACAGCAGGCCGACGCCGAATCACTGTGGCATACGGTGCGCTCCATACTCCACGTCAAGGGGGAATGCGACGCCTTGCGGTCGGGGGCTACGTTCCATGCAATCGAACGCGATAGAGTGTTCGTTTTCGAGCGTTCCACCCACCTGCAGAAGCTGATCATAGCCGTCAATCCAAGCCGCGATTGCAAAGCTTTGCAGCTACCAGATGGTAGTTATCGGACGATTTTCAGCATCGGCGAAAACGAAATTAGCGGCACTTCGCTGCGTCTAGGTCTGCAAAGCTTTGCAATTCTCGAAGCCGAGTAGCAGACGAGCAATGCCCCGTTGGAATAATCGTTTGCAATGCGGAGCGCTGCGCCTTCGTATTGCAAACGATAGTCAATATGGAAAAACAATTCCGGTTATCTATATTCCTGAAATTAGAGCAAAATCGCAATATAGCAACACTCTCTTACCGCAAAACACGCTTTGAAAACGATATCATACCGTGATATAGTTATCTTTGGTGCGAATGCCACCAGCATCGAAGCTGCGGCAATCGCAAGCAATGTAGCATGTCAGCCGTCACAAACGGCGCGGAAAGAAGGGACCTATGACACAGACCCAGCAGACCGAAAGCGCAGAACGCATCGCACGGCCTCTTATCCAGCTCGCCAAGCTCAATGGCATTTCCACGTCGTATATCGACCAGCTCGGCACCTATGTGGAAATCCGCGACGAAGTGCTCGTCTCCGTATTGGCCGCACTCGGCGTGGACGCATCCAGCGACGAAGCGATCACCGCCTCCTATGCGGCGACCCAGCAGCGCATCGCAGACACACTTGTTGAGCCGACCGTCGTGAAGTTCATCGGCAAGGAAGCCGTCACGCCAATCCGCGCGAAAGGAAACGACGTGGCGCTGAAGCTGACGTTGGAAGACGGCACGGAATATGCGGGCGATCTGACCGCGTATCTGACGGGCTCGAACGCAGATGACGGCTCGCTGCAACTGACGCTGCCGGACGATATTCCCGCCGGCTACCACACGCTGGCCGTCGATGCCGGCCCGCTGCACGCCGAAGCCGCGCTGATCTGCGCACCGGCACGCATCGAACTGCCGCCAGCAGTAGCGGAAAAGCAACGTTGGGGCTGGATGGCACAGATGTATTCCATCCGTTCCGCTGAATCCTGGGGCGTGGGCGACTATGGCGATCTGAAGCTGCTGCTGTCCGACGCGGCAACGAAATCGCATGCCGATTTCATGCTTATCAACCCGATTCACGCCACCGCGCCGGTGCCGCCGCTGGAGCCGTCGCCGTATCTTCCCGAATCGCGTCGTTTTCTCAATGTGACGTACATCCGTCCGCAGGATATCGCTGAATATGCGGAACTCAACGAGGCGGACCAGGCCGAAGTGGCGCGTCTGCACGCGGAAGTCTCGCCAGCCAACGACAGTATCGAGCCGCTCGACATCAATTCCGCTTGGTGGCACAAGCGCCAGGCGCTGCAGCTTGTGTACAACGTGCCGCGTTCCGTCGAGCGTCAGGCCGCGTTCGACGCGTTCAAGGAGGCCGCGGGTCCGGATCTGCGCGCGTTCGCCGCATGGTCGGTGGCGTTCCAGGTGTGGGGCGCGCCGTGGGAAGGCACGTGGTTCAAGGACACGAACCGCGATTCGCCTGAAGTGGTGGAGCTCATGCGCGAGCACGCCGATATGGTCGATTTCGAATGCTGGCTGCAGTGGATCGCCGACGAGCAGGTGACAGCCGCGCAGAACGCCGCCCGTGACAGCGGTATGGCACTCGGCCTCATGCAGGATATGGCCGTGGGCGTGCACTCGCTCGGCGCGGACGTGTGGTGGAATCCGGAACGTTTCGCAGTAGGCAGCGTAACCGTGGGCTGCCCACCGGACTTCTACAACCAGCAGGGTCAGGATTGGGGCCAGCCGCCGTTCAATCCGAATTATCTGGCCAAAACTGGTTATGGCGTGTACCGCGAGATGGTGCACAACATGTTCTCGCACGCGGGCGCGGTGCGCATCGACCATGTACTCGGCCTATTCCGTCTGTGGTGGATTCCGCAGGGCGAAGGCGCGCGCGGTGGCGCGTACGTTACGTACGACTATGAGGCGATGATCGCGATCCTGACCATTGAAGCGTCCCGCGTGAACGGTTTGGTGGTCGGCGAGGATCTGGGCACCGTGCCTGATTACGTACGCACGGTACTCGGCGAGCACGGCCTGCTGGGCTGCATGGTGGAATGGTTCGCCCGCGTGGACGACTCCCCCAACGCCGGCGACCCGTACGCCGATCCGTCCACGTACCGCAAGTACGCGCTGGCTTCCGTCACCACGCACGACCTGCCGCCGACCGCCGGCTACCTGCAGTTCGAGCACGTCAAGCTGCGCGAACAGCTGCACCTGCTGTCCGGCCCGGTCGAGGAGTTCCAGGCTTCCGCCACCGACGAACGCGACGCGATGATGGACCGTCTCGTGGAGTCCGGCCTGATCACGCCGGAAGTGGCGGGCGATGTGGAAGGCCACATCCAGGAAATCGTCGAGGCGATGCACAAGATGCTGCTCAAGTCGCCGTCCGTGCTGCTGCAGGCCGCGCTGGTGGATGGCGTGGGCGAGACGCGCACGCAGAACCAGCCGGGCACGTCCAGTGAATACTCCAACTGGCGTGTGCCGCTGGCAGGCCCGGACCTCAAGGTGGTGCACACCGATGAGGTGTTCGATCTGCCGCGTGTGCAATCGCTTGCCGCCATCATGAACGGCGAGAAGTAGCGTTTAGACTTACCATTCCCCTTTCCTTACAAACCAAAATTCCGGTCCTCCTTGTGGAGGGCCGGAATTTTTCATATACGCAAGGCGATTTGGGAGCAGTTAGGTTCAGCGGTCGATCAGCCCAGCAGCAGCCAGACTGAGGCATCGCTATCCAGCTTGCCGTCGTCCGTCAACGGCACGGAATTGGCGATGGCGACCGCATCGTCCGGCAGGGCGATCGGCTCGTCGCCGAAATTGGTGACGGACAGGAATCGACGGCCTTCCGTGGCCGGACGCGAGTAGGCGACCACCGTATCGCCCATGTCCAGCAGGTCGGCGGACGTGTCTCCGGTTGCCGTCAGCACCGTCTGCCGCAACTGCAACAGCTTGCGGTACAAGTGCAGCATGGAACCGTTGTCATCGGCCTCGACGTCGGCCGCGAAATCCTTGAACCAGGCCGGCTGCGGCAGGTGCGCGTCGGCGGAATCGCCCTGCTCCGGGCCGAAACCGAACGTGCCGCCGGTGATGAAGTCCGGGCTCCACGAAGCCGGTTCGCCGCAATCGGCAGCCTTCCACGGCATCGGTGCACGGCACCCGTCACGACCCTTGTCGGTGAAGTTGCGACGGGTGTTGAACGGCGTCGGATCCTCAAGACGATCCCACGGAATGTTCGCCACTTCGAACAGGCCCAGTTCCTCGCCCTGATACACGTAGGCGGAACCCGGCAGGCCCAGTTCCATCAGCGCGGCTGCGCGGGCGCGACGGGTGCCGAGCTCACGATTCTCGCGGTAGGTCTCTCCGTCACGCAACAGCCAATCGTGCGCCAGCTGGTGGTACGGAGCGTCCTTCACCTGCGGCAGACCGAAACGCGACGGACTGCGCGGCACATCGTGGTTGTTCATAACCCACGTCGTGGTGGAACCGTGCGTTTCCTCGGCGGCGCGCAAGCCGTCAGCAATGGCCGTACGGAACTCGTCGGCGAACCAGTTGGCTTCGGCGAACTCGAAATTGAACACCTGGCCGAGCTCGTCGGTGGACGCGTACAGATGCTGCGATTCGGCCTTCACCCACGCCTCGCCGACGGCGAAACGCGGCGGATTGTACTCGTTGAACACCTGACGCCATTCGCGGTAGATGTCGTGCACTTCCGGACGGTCCCACAGCGGGCTGAACGCGCCGTCCGCCGGCAGCACATGCTGCACCGCGGCCGGATCCATGTCGGCCAGCGGCACGGAATCGAGGTCCTTGGCCAAGCCGTGCGCCACGTCGATGCGGAAGCCGTCGGTGCCGTGGTCGGACCAGAATCTCAACGTTTTCTTGAATTCCTCGTGCACGTCCGGATTCTTCCAATTCAGATCCGGCTGCTCCTTGGCGAACATGTGCAGGTACCACTGTCCGTCATCGACCTGCTGCCACGCCGGGCCGCCGAACAGCGACTGCC
>ENA-OOZN01002036-OOZN01002036.1-human-gut-metagenome-genome-assembly--contig:-NODE-2036-length-11644-cov-5.183364_pt1 | contig 11644 bp, 9 predicted proteins | sample MGYA00241187_ERZ501397 | MGnify/ENA primary metagenome ERZ501397 (study PRJEB25962, sample SAMEA2042921) | human gut metagenome | biome: human gut; feature: human-associated habitat; material: faeces... | reverse complement strand
CTGTCATTCCCAGCAGTTAAAGGCATGGCGGCCCACGGGAGGACGCCGCCATGCTGTTTTACTATGAGGAAAAACGAATTGAAGTAGAATTTAACTTTGCAGACCAGCACCAGCGGATATTGGACTTCATAGAAGCCAACCAACCAAAGCTGCGTGTTGTCAAGAGCGAGGCCGTCTAACTGGCGGCTTCCACCTCTTGATTTTTTCAGGCGCAAAGTTGTGTATAAAAGAACGAGGCTGTTGGGACTGAGGCCACTGGCAACCTTGAAGGCGTAGTAGTCCTCTAGATCACCGGCGGTCAGTTTACTGACGGTGATACCCCTGAGATCAAAGTACGGGCGAATGTGCGTATTCAGAATATTGGGGTACTGATCATAGGTTGTTTGTGCAATATCGCTTGACTTTATATCACTTTGGTGATACTATTTTTACGGTAATACTTAGGAGGATGCGGAGATGAATCAGAAAATTACCCTATATCATGGCTTTGAACAGATCGTAGAGTCTCCAACCTTTGGGTTGGGTAAGCAGAATAATGACTTCGGGCTGGGCTTCTACTGCACGGAAAGTGAAGAGCTCGCCAAAGAATGGGCTGTATCCTCTCTGCGTAACGGCTTCGTCAATCGTTACAGTCTTGATACGGAATACCTGAAAATTCTGAATCTGAACAATCCAGACTATACAATTTTGAACTGGATTGCTGTTCTGGTAGCGCATCGTCTGTTTTCTATCAAAAGCCCAGCCGCACAGCGGGCAAAACGATATCTGATCGACAATTTCGGCGTCAACGTCAATGCCTACGACCTGATCATCGGATACCGTGCCGATGACTCCTATTTTGACTTTGCTGCGTCTTTCCTAAATAACGGAATTTCCGTACAGCAACTCGCAAACGCTATGCGACTTGGCAAGTTAGGCGAACAGATCGTCATCAAGTCTAAATACGCCTTTTCGCTGCTGCATTACGATGGATTTTCTATCGCAGAAAAGGAAAAATATTATGTTCGCCGCAAGGCTCGAAATGATGAAGCCGACCAACTTTATTCGGATATACTTGAAGAGGAAACAGATGGTCTGTATATCCTTGATATCATAAGAGGAGGCATCCAAAACGATGACCCACGCATACCAAGAAATCTATCTGAGTAACGCGCAGGCATTACTGGGCGATGCTTTTGATTATGCTATCAACGCGTGCGGAGTTGCCGGAGATAGCTTTATAAAGCTGTTTTCCGTCAGTTCCGTCAGTAATCGGATTGAGAATGGTGAACCTTCATATCTTTTGGGGAAAAGCGGGATTGAAACTGCTGTTGATGTTCTCGTTGAGACTACGGGCAAAGCACCGACTGCCAAGCCTCAAGCGAATTTCAGCCGTTCCAGAGAGTATTGGATCGGCTGGGCAGTGGCCTACTACCAATGGTTCTCCGGAAGAAAGTTCAGTGATATTTTTAAGGTTCTTTCGTTTGAAGATTTGCAGCAGATGTATTCCCCCCTTCATGAAGCGGATGTCACTAAATTCGCTGATATTGTCGATGCCAAAGTGCGCGAATACTTCGCTGATACCAACCTCAAGCGTATCCGCACGCTTTATGGCTGCACGCAGGCAGAGCTTGCCAAGCGAAGCAATGTCAGTCTTCGCTCAATTCAAATGTACGAACAGCGCAACAAGGACATTAACAAAGCCAGTGCGGAGACTGTTCTTAGCCTTGCAAAAGTCCTCGGTTGTACGATGGAGGATCTTCTGGAAACGTAAGTCCGTAACAAAAAGGGTAGTCTTTCCCTTAAAAAACTACATGAATTACGGGAATGTAATAGCTTTTAAGGGAAAACCATGATTTCATCCAGAAGGGGCAACTGACATGGATAAAGAACGTATGGCACAACAGATTATCCGCGGCTGCTCAGGTAAGCGCTGCTGCCAGATGCAAAACAAAATACTCTATATGAAATAACTCAGCCAACACGGAAACTTACGATGGGGAGCCTGTTCGATGGCATCTCCGGCTTTCCTCTGGCTTCGGTGCGGTGCGGTATCGAGCCGATCTGGGCCAGCGATATCGAACCATTCCCCATCATTTCAATCTGCCAATTTCCCCGAATCCTCCCCACCATGAACCATATCCATAATGAAAGGATCTCCCCGACCAACTCTGGCGGAGAGATCCTTTTTTAATGTCGAACAACTCTAGGTCGTCACCATCTTCTCTTAGGTGCTCGTTTCCTTACAGACAGCCCCAAATCTTGCAGTTTTCTGGCTAGTTCATCGTCTTTGGCTACAAGCAACAAGTCCCTAGCCGCGGCTGACCGCGGAGATGACCTCATGCTCCAGCAGGAGTTCATTTCTGGCGTTTTCCGTCTCCTGCAGGGCACGGTGGAGGCACTCGTTCGTCTCATGCTTTTCATCCGTGTTGATGAAAACGCCGTCGAAGGCGATCGGCGAACCGTCCGTGCGGCGCGAGAGGCGTCCCGCCGCGCGAAACCAGTGGTAGGTATCATCCTTGGCACGCACGCGGTACTCCACATCGTAGGTCTTCCCGCCCGTGTAGTCGTACACCGTGTCGCGGTACTCGCGCAGCGTCTCATCCCGGTCCGCCGGGTGCAGCCGGTCCGACCAGCTTGAAAACTCGTTGGGAAAGTCCTCTGTCGAGGTAAAGCCCAGCATGCGGCGCATCGTATCCGACCAGCAGCAGTCAGTCATCTCGCCGCGCTCGTCATAGCTGAGCTTCCACGCGCCCGAGCCGAGCGCCTCGTGGATGTTCCGCAGCGCTGCGACCTCGTTTTCAAGTTTTCTCTGCCGCTCCCGCTCCTCTGCGATGATATCGTCGATCGGGCGGTAGCCCACGATGACCTTAAAGCTTTTTTCATCAACATAAAGGCGGACGACCGTCGCCTCAAAATACTCCATGCCCGCGCCGTTGGGCAGCGTGCGGTGGCGGTAGACAAAGCTCTCCTCCCTTTGCAGGTGGCGCATCACGTTCTGCGCGTCAAACACTTCGAGGTAGTCCGGCGCCGTCCCTTTGACGACAAAGGTCTCAAAGGCGTGGCGAATCCACTCGGAATAGCTGAGCGCGTCGCGCATTCTCCCCTTTTCCTGCGCGCAGTGGGAAAAGTTCTTCCGCTTGATGACCTCCATGCGGTCGGCCATCAGATCACAGCAGTAGGCGGCCGTGTAGTTGACGCACAGTGCACCGAGCATCTGCCGCTCCTTCTCCGCATCGCTCAGCACGCCTGTCAGGCTTTCGAGCAGGGAGCCTGACGGGCGATCCATTTTTTCGTTGGTCTCATTTGGCATGAACAGATTCCTCATGTCTCTCTATCTTCTCGTGCGGCGCAAAGCGAATGCCAGTGCGAGCGCTGTCACCATCATTGTGACAGCTAACGCTTTTCCGCCAATGTGTTCTGATTATACGCCGCCGCTCCGCCTATTGCAAGCACGAACACACCGGCCGCACCTGTGTTTTCTGATGGCCAAGCCACATCAACAAAAGTCCCGTGCCAAACCCTCTGCGCGTTGTTTACCTGTGCAGGGGGCTTTTTGTCACTTCATCAAGAGTGTGCAAAAAATATCTGCTTTTGCAAATTTAATCTTGCTTCTTCCGGATATTTTCATATAATGTTGACGACTGAACAGGAGGTACCACCATGTATGTTACCTACAACAACCTTTTTAAGCTCCTCATCGACAAGGGCTTAAATAAAACGGAATTTGCGCGCGAGGTCGGCATCAGCTCCAACACGCTCGCCAAGCTCTCGAAAAATGAGCTCGTCTCGCTCGAGGTGCTTGTGCGCATCTGCCGCCAGCTCGACTGTTCGCTCGGCGACGTGGTGCAGCTCGCCCCGCCCGAGCCGCCGATCAAAAGCGGCCTTGAGCGCATGAAGAAGCGAAGACCCACCCACGAGAAAGGAGGCAATGCGTACCGCCATGAGTAACGAAACCAAGGAGACCGGCTCCAGCTTTATGGAAAAGCTGTCGACGGTCATCGTCGACAAGCGAAATCTCATCTTTCTGCTCACGATCATTCTGCTCGTATTCTCCGCCTTTTCCCGCAACTGGGTCGAGGTCGAGAGCGACCTGACGTACTACCTGCCGTCTGATTCCGAGACGAAGCAGGCGCTCGACATCATGGACGAGCAGTTCACGACCTATGGCACGGCCGAGGTCATGGTGGCCAACATCACACCAGAGCAGGCCGCCGCGCTCGAGCCCAAGATCAAGGAGATCAAGGGCGTGCAGAGCGTGGACTACGACGAGACCACCGCACATTATAATAACCTCTCCGCGCTCTACTCCATCACCTTTGCCTACAGCGAGGATGACGAGGCTTGCCTCGACTCGCTCGAAGCCGTGAAGGAATACCTGTCCAACTATGATCTGTATGTCGACACCGACCTTGGCAACACGCAGCAGGAAACGATCGACCACGAGATCAGCGTCATCATGGTGTATGTCGCCATCGTCATCGTGCTCGTGCTGCTCTTCACGTCCGAGACCTACGGCGAGGTGCCGGTGCTCATTCTGACGTTCGTGGTCGCACTTGTGCTGAATCAGGGCACGAACTTCCTGATGGGCAAGATCTCGTTCATTTCGAACTCCGTCACAAGCATTTTGCAGCTGGCGCTCTCCATCGACTACGCCATCATCTTCTGCAACCGATTTAAAGAGGAGCACCGGCTGCTGCCGCTGCGTGAGGCCGTCATCGTCTCGCTGAGCAAATCCATCCCCGAGATCGGTGCGAGCAGCCTCACGACCATCGGCGGCCTTGTCGCGATGCTCTTCATGCAGTTCAAGCTCGGTCCCGATATGGCGCTTTGCCTCATCAAGTCGATTTTGTTCGCGCTGCTCGCGGCGTTCATCGTGATGCCCGGCCTTCTGATGCTCTTCGGCCCGCTGATCGACCGCACGCAGCACCGCAGCTTCGTGCCGAAGATCCCGTTCGTCGGCAAGCTCGACTATGCCACGCGCTACATCATCCCCATCGTCTTCGTGGTGCTGGCCGTCATCGGCTACCGTCTCTCATCCGACTGCCCCTACGCCTACGGCTACGGCCTCATCTCCGCCCCCAAGCAGAATGAGACGCAGTTTGCCCAGCAGATGATCGAGGATAACTTCACCTCGAAGAACATGCTGGCGCTCATCGTTCCCACGGGCGACTACGACAAGCAGTCCGCCATCCTGGACGAACTCGCGCAGTATGACGAGGTTGACTCCACAATGGGTCTTACCAACATTGAGGCGCTGGATGGCTACATGCTGGCCGACAAGCTGACGCCGCGCCAGTTCGCTGAGCTCGCGGGCCTCGATTACGAGGCCGCGCAGGTCGTCTACGCCGCCTACGCCGCGCAGCAGTCGGAATATGGCAAGCTCGCGGGTAATCTTTCCACCTATAAGGTGCCGCTCATCGACATGCTCCTCTTCGTCTGCGAGCAGATCGACGCCGGCGTCGTCACGTTAAGCGATGACCAGACGCAGATGCTTCAGGACGCCGAGGTACAGATGAACAGCGCCAAGGCGCAGCTGCAAGGTACGGATTACGACCGCATGCTCATCTACCTCACGCTGCCCGAAAGCAGCGACGAGACCTACGCCTTCACCGACAAAATTCTCGAAATTGCCGAAAAGTATTACCCCGATGAAAACGTCTACCTCGCGGGCGAATCGACGAACGAATACGAATTCGAAAAGTCCTTCGCCGTGGATAACAAGGTCGTCAGCATCGTGTCGGTGCTCGTGGTTATGCTGGTGCTGCTCTTCACGTTCAACTCCGCCGGTATGCCGGTGCTGCTGATCCTCGTGATTCAGGGCTGCATCTGGCTCAACTTCTCGTTCCCGACCATCACGGGCAAGTACATCTTCTTCTTAGGATATCTAATTGTTTCTTCCATCCAGATGGGCGCGAATATCGACTACGCCATCGTCATCGCCAGCCGCTATCAGGAGCTCAAATCCAAAATGCACCACCGCGACGCCATCGTCGAGACGCTGAACTTCGCCTTCCCGACGATCATCACCTCCGGCTCGATCCTCTCGATCTGCGGCTTTTTGATCGGCAGCATGACATCTGAGCCCGTCATCGCGGGCATCGGTGAGAGCCTTGGCCGCGGCACGGTCATCTCCATCATCATGGTCATGTTCGCCCTGCCGCAGATCTTGCTCATCGGCAGCGGCATCGTCGACAAGACCTCGTTCTCCGTCCCGTCCATCACGGAAAAGAAATCGGGTCACGGTAAGGTCTCCGTCAACGGCATGGTGCGCGGCAACATCAATGGTACGGTGCATGGCATCATGCACGCCACGGTCGAGGGCGACATCGACCTGAATCTGATCTCCGGATCTGCAAATGAGGAGCAAGACGATGAAGAAGACTAATCATTTCTATCGCTTCTGCGCGCTTGCACTCTCGTGCCTGCTGCTCATCTCGCTTCTCCCTGTCACGCAGGTCTTGGCAGACGGGGACGGCGCCATCCACATCAAGAGCGCAGAAGACTTACGATCCCTCGCGCATTCCTGCACGCTCGACTCCTGGTCGCGCGGTAAAACCGTTGTGCTTGACAACGACATCGTGCTCGAAAGCGACGATGCGCTGCCCATTCCGACGTTCGGCGGCACGTTCAACGGCAACGGCCACACCATCAGCGGCCTTTCCATCACGCAGAGCGTCTCCCCCGCCGGTCTTTTCGGCGTGCTGCAAAAGGACGCCGTCATCAAAAGCCTGAATGTTGAGGGCACGGTCACCCCGTCCGGCGACAGCGAAAATATCGGCGGCATCGTGGGTGAAAACCACGGCACGATCGAAAGCTGCACATTCAACGGAAGTGTTTCCGGCAAACGCAGCGTCGGCGGCATCGCGGGCCGCAACCTCGCCACGGGCATCGTGCGCGCGTGCGACGCCTCGGGCGCGATCTTCGGCCAGAGCATGACCGGCGGCATCGTGGGCGAGAACCTCGGCTCCATCGTCTCCTGCCGCGGCCGCGCGTATGTGAATATCGAAAGCACCGACCCCAGCATTGACCTGAGCGACCTGAGCCTCGATTTCTCGCTTGACCTTGCAAGTCTGTCCCGACTCGACACGCTCAATATCGCCACCGACACCGGCGGCATCGCGGGCTATTCCTCCGGCGCGATCGCGTCGAGCACAAACTACGCCGCCGTCGGTTATCAGCACATCGGCTACAATGTCGGCGGCGTGGTCGGCCGCAGCAGCGGCCAGATCCTCGCGTGCAGCAACGAGGGTGCGGTCTGCGGACGCAAGGACGTCGGCGGCATCGCCGGCCAGATGGAGCCCTATGTGCGCACGCAGGTCTCTGCCAGCCAGCTCTCGCGCATCCAATCGCAGATCAAGGAGCTCGACTCGCTCGTCAAAAAGGCCGTCAACGACGCCGAATACGGCTCGAGCGAAATTTCCGACCGTCTCGACCTGATCTCGGGCTACCTCTCCGACGCATCGGACGCGGCGAACGACGTGACCATCGACGTCGACCCCGACGCCATCCCCCAGCCGAGCATCAGCATCGACGGTGATTTTGACCCCGATGACTTCGATCCTGAGAATCCCACCCTGCCGGATATCAACGTCAGCTTCGATCAGGATTTTGACGTCTCCGACGTCGTCACCGTGTCGAACATCAACATGGTCGTCGGCTCGGTCACCGCGGCGAACAGCCAGCTCTCGATGATCACCGACAACGTCAAAAACACCAGCACGGCCCTCTCCGCCGATATCCGCAACATCAGCAGCAAGTTCAACGAGCTCACGAACACGATGTTCTCCGCCATCTCCTCGCTCACCGGCGGCACGGGCGATCTGATCGTCGACGCCTCGAGTGTCGATATCAACTCCGTCACGCTCGGTAAGGTATCGCTCAGCCGTAACAGCGGCGCGGTGTACGGCGACGTCAACACCGGCGGCATCGCCGGTTCCATGGCCATCGAATACACGCTTGACCCCGAGGACGATGTCACGGGCCATCTTTCGAACATCTATCGCAAGCAGTATGAGTACCGCTCCATCATCCAGAAGTGCGTCAACACCGGCGATGTGTCCGGCAAGCGCAGCTATGTCGGCGGCATTGTCGGCCGCATGGACCTCGGCTATCTGACTGCGTGTGAGACGTCGTCCTGCACCATCACGAACGAAAACGGCAGCTATACCGGCGGCATCGCCGGTCTCACCGGCGCGACGGTGCTCGGGAACTTCTCCAAGTGCACGCTCAGCGGCAAGAAGTATGTCGGCGGCATCGTCGGCTCCGGCGTGCAGGAAAATGTCGACGGCAGCGGCAGCAGCGTCCGCTGGAACTACTCGCTCGTCGACATCACCGACTGCCAGCAGTACCAGGGTGCGATCTCCGGCAGCGACACGGGCACATTTGAGCATAACTACTATGTCTCCGACGATCTCCCCGGCATCAACCGTCAGGGCTACGCCGGGCGGGCCGAGCCCATCAGCTATTCTCAGCTGCTCGCACTCAGCGACCTGCCCGAGAGCATGAAGTCCTTCACGCTCACCTTCGTTGCTGACGATAAAACTGTGCTCAGCCGCACTTTCAACTACGGCGACTCCATCGACGAAAGCGACATCCCCGAGCCGCCCGCCAAGAGCGGCTGTCACGTCCACTGGGACCGCACCGACCTCTCGAATCTGCACTTTGACACCGTCGTCACCGCTGTTTACGAGGCCTACACCCCCGGTCTTGCCTCTGAACAGACGCGAGAGAGCGGACAGGCTGTCATCTTGGTCGAGGGCAACTACAACGACGGCGACGCCATCACCGTGACCGCCCAGCCGCTCACGCCCGCGGCGTTCGACGTGCAGTCCGGCACTGTGCTCGACCGCGTGAAGGGCTACTTCTCCTGCCTCAACCGCGGCGAAATGCCTTCGATGGTTGCCAACGCCGAAGTGCTCGAGCAGTGGCGCATCGAGCTTGCCGACGACGGGCAGGACACGCACACCGTACGCTATCTCCCGCCCGACGGGCAGAAGGAGCTGCGCATCTACACCCGTGAAGACGGCGGCAGCTGGCAGGAGGCCGACTACGGCACGATGGGCAGCTACCTCACCTTCTCCACGAGCGGCGACAGCGTTGAGTTTGCCGCCGTGCGGACGCTCGACGTCTGGGGCATCTGGCTCGGCGTGCTCGCCGTGCTGGCTGTTCTGATTCTTATCATCGTTCTGCTCGTCCACCGTCACAAGCGCAAAGCGCGCAGACGCGCCGAAGCGCTGGCGCGCTGCGCGAACGCCGTCTCGCAGGCCGAACAGATCGTCCGCGGCGAGGACGCCAATGCGTCCACAGCAGACGAAGCCCCTGCCAAGACGGGTGCCCTCGCGTCTACAGCGGTCGAAGATGCCACTCAGGCGGATGCGCCTGTGTCCGCTGAATCTACGGCAGTCCCCGCCGCCGTGGCAGTAGCAGCGACCGCTGCGCCGGTCGTCACCGCCGCGGTCGAGGGCGCAGAAAGCGTTCCCACTTCCGAACCCGCTCCCGCAGCCGATCCCGACTCCATCGAGGCGCGCCTTGCGCGCGCGGAAGAGGAACTTCGGCTTCTTCGCGAGGAGCGCGAGGCACGCGAAAACGTGCTCACGCAGCCCGCAGTACCGCCCGCGCCGAAAAAGCGCAGGCACCGCCGCTTCCTCCCTATTCTCATCACGATTTTAGTCTTGCTCGGCGCGGCTGCGGCGTTCTTCCTCCACTCCGACTTTAAGAAGGACCTCGAAGCCTACCGCCTTGTCGAGGCGCGTATCAAAGAGGACCCGATGACCATGGACGTCACGGTCGACGCCTTCTATGGCAAAATCAGCCTGAGCGCGAATGCCTCCGTCGCCCGCACGAAGAAGGACGGCGCTCCCATCACCTGCATCGACCGCGACGGCGCGGCGCTCTACTACACAGACGGCGCGATCTACCTTGAAAACGGCAAGTCCTACGCTGTCGGCGGCGCATTTCCGAATTACGCCGAGCTCATGGATGAGACCGCCGAGCTCTGCCGCACGCTCACGGTGACAAAATCCGTTGACGGGCAGGAAAAGCGCTACACCCTCACCGCCGAGGGCGACGACGCGAGCACACTGCTGCGTCTTCTCACCTCGGACGAGATCGCGAACGCCGCATCGCTCTCCGCGATTCGTGTCGAGCTCACCGCCGAGAGCGGCGAGCTGATGGACGTAAGCTTCACGGCGGAAAACTCCGGAGATCTTCGCGTGGAGGCCGCCGCGCACTTCACCGACGCGCTCGCGCCGGTGATCCCCGACGATGTGCTCACCGCCATCCATTCGGGCAGCAATGACGACGCTTCCACGCTGACGGACAACGCGCTCCGTCTGCTGGGTGCCTGGGGCGAGCTGACCGCGGACGATCTGTCCGCCGACATTGCTCTTTCCGCCGACTGCGGCCCGATCGTGCTGAACAGCACGCTTCAGTATGACCGCAGCAATATCGACGGCCAGAGCTACGGCAGCATCCAAAAAAACACCCTCGCCGTCTACTTCTCCGGCAGCAAGATCTGCGACGCGGACGGCAACAGTGTCGACACCGCGAGCCAGCAGCTCGTCGATGCCACGTCGCTCATTGACCTCTGCTACCAGTCCATTCTGAACGGCAGCGCGGGCTGCGATAAGGTGAGCGACGGCTATCTCTACGGTCTTTCGCTCGACTCCGACGCGATGAGCGAGCTCGCCGCCGCCATCGCGCCGGATATCAAGGCACAGAATGTGACCTTCTCCTCCGGACGCATTTCCGTCCGCGTGAGCGAGCAGGGCGAGCTCCAGTCTGTCAACATCTCGTGCAGCGGCGCGCTGCACCTCATCCTCTCCGACGCTCCGGTGTCGCTCTCCGCCGTCATCACGCCGGCGGATCGTGCATTCTCGATTCCCCAGCCGGCGCTCAACGCGCTGAAACAATAGAAAAGCGGAGGGAGATTCATACTATGGGAAATCGCATCATCAGCATCAGCCGCCAGTTCGGCAGCGGCGGCCACGAAGTGGCCGTGAAAGCAGCGGATCTCCTCGGCATCCGCGTCTATGAGCGCGAGCTGATCCGCCTCGCGTGCGAGTACGGCGAGCTTTCGGAAAAAACGCTCTCCCCCTCGGACGAAAAGGCGACCAACCCCTACCTCTTCCAGACCGTGCACGAGGGCAACCACCATGTGCTGCGTGGCAAACCGACGAGCGAAGTGCTCTTCGCCCTGCAAAGCCACGAGATCCGCCGCATCGCCCGCCACGAGGAGTGTGTGTTCGTGGGGCGCTGCGCAGACTATGTGCTGCGCGGCGAAGACGTGAGGCTTCTCACCGTGTTCGTCGCCGCGCCGGACGAGCACCGCATCCAGCGCAAAATGGCGCAGGAAAAGCTCACGCGCGACCAAGCCATCCGCCTGATCCGCAAGATGGACAAGCAGCGCCGCAAGTATTACGAGAGCTACACCCACAAGGCCTGGGGCGCGCCGGAGGGGTATGATCTTTACCTTGACACCGGTGCGCTGTCGACGGCCGAGGCCGCAGCGGTCATTGCGGACCGCTTTCGCAAGCTGTAAAAAGAAAAGAGCTGTCTCTCGAGAGACGGCTCTTCTTTTTCGCACAGGTGCGAAGTGCTCTGCGGCATACATGCCGCGTGATGCGACCCCCATTTTCTTTCCCGAGAAAGAAAACGGGCGTCG
>ENA-OOZN01002034-OOZN01002034.1-human-gut-metagenome-genome-assembly--contig:-NODE-2034-length-11699-cov-1.702937_pt1 | contig 11699 bp, 12 predicted proteins | sample MGYA00241187_ERZ501397 | MGnify/ENA primary metagenome ERZ501397 (study PRJEB25962, sample SAMEA2042921) | human gut metagenome | biome: human gut; feature: human-associated habitat; material: faeces... | reverse complement strand
GTTGAAAATAAAGTTTATTTAAAATATAATATAAAAAAATAAAAAAAGGAATGAATGGAATGAGTGGGATTTTAGAAGAAACACAATTTATAATGAAAAAATATAAAATAAGAGCAAATAAATCATTAGGCCAAAATTTTTTGATAAACCAAAATGTAGTAGATAATATAGTAGGATGTAGTAATATAACAAAAGATGATTTAGTAATAGAGATAGGGCCAGGACTAGGAACATTAACAAAGGAATTACTAGAAAAAGCAGGTAAAGTTATATGTATAGAACTAGATAAAAAAATGGTAAAAATTTTGACAGAAAGATTTTCTTTATATGATAATTTTGAACTAATAAATAATGATGTGTTACAAGTTAAACTAAATAAGATAATAAGTGAAGAAAAAGGAAAGCATGGATATAAATCTGCAAAAATAGTAGCAAATTTACCATATTATATAACAACACCAATTATTATGAAATTATTAGAAGATAGATTAGATTTAGAAAGTATAACAGTAATGATACAAAAAGAAGTTGCAGACAGATTAATAGCAACACCAGGTGAAAAAAATACAGGAGCTATAACATATTCTGTATACTATTATGCTACATCAGAAGCAATATTAGAAGTACCAAATGACTCATTTATACCAGAACCAGAAGTAACATCAAAAGTAATTAAATTAACTTTAAGAAAAGAACCTCCCGTAGAAGTAAAGAGCAAAGGTGTTATGTTTAAAATAATAAAAAGTGCATTTATGCAAAGGAGAAAAACATTATTAAATGCACTAACAAATACAAAAGTTTTTATGTCAAAAGAAGAGGGAATGAAAATTTTGAATGAATTAGGTTTAGATGAAAACATTAGAGCAGAAAAATTAACATTAGAAAACTTTTCAGAAATAACTAACAAAATATTGGAAGATTAAAAATACAAACACTTTTTATGTAAAGGATTCATAATATATAACAAAAACAAAAGGAGGAAAATAATGTCCAATTACATAATAAAAGGTGGAAATAAATTAGAGGGAATTGTTAGAATATCTGGTTCTAAAAATTCAAGTTTACCAATAATTGCTGCTACCATATTAAATGGAGGAGAAACAACTTTATATAATGTACCAAATATTCATGATACACAAAAGATGTTTGAAATATTAGAGACAATAGGAGGAAAAGTTACTAAAAAGAAAAATAAAGTAATAATAAATACAAAAAATATAAATAAATTTGAAATACCAGAGGAATTAATGAGTCAAATGAGGTCTTCTGTAATTTTTGCAGGAAGCTTATTAGGAAGACACAGAAAGTGTATACTATCATATCCAGGAGGTTGTGATATTGGAACAAGACCAATTGATTTGCATTTAAAAGCATTTGAAAAATTAGGAATAAATATTGAGAAAAACTATGGAAAAATAGAATGTAGTTGTGATAAAATAGTTGGGGAAAAAATTGATTTTGATTTCCCAAGTGTAGGAGCAACGGAAAATGCTATATTAGCAAGTTGTTTAGGAAAGGGAACAACAATAATTACAAATGCAGCAAGAGAGCCAGAAATTATTGATTTACAAAACTTTTTAAATAGAATGGGAGCTAAAATAAGGGGAGCTGGTTCAAATAGAATAGAAGTTATTGGTGTAAAGAAATTAAAAGATGTTAGCTATAATATTATGCCAGATAGGATAGAAGCAGGAACATTTTTATGTATGGCTGGAATGAATCAAGGGAATTTAAGGTTAGAAAATATTAATTATACTCATATTGTTCCAATAGTTGATAAATTAGAACAATGTGGATGTCAAATTAATATTGATAAAAATAATATAGAGCTTAAAGCTCCTAAAAGATTAAAAGCTACTGATATAAAAACAATGCCATATCCAGGATTTCCTACAGATATGCAATCAATATTTACAACAATGTTAACTACAGCAAGAGGAACTTCTGTGGTTGTAGAAAATATATTTGAAAATAGATATAAATATACACAGGAATTAATAAAAATGGGAGCAAAAATAACAATAGAAGGTAGAACAGCTATTGTTAAAGGTGTTAGAAAGTTATATAATGCAAAAGTAAGTGCAACAGACTTAAGAGGTGGAGCAGCTTTAGTAATGGCTGGTTTATCAACAAAAGGAATATCAAAAGTGGAAAATATAGAATATATTTTGAGAGGATATGAAAATTTTGATAAAAAAATACAAAATATCCATGGAAATATTACAAAAGAAGAAGTATAATAGTTATGAATTTTTAATAAAAACAATTTAGTGGCGTGAATTTATTTTGTCATGCCACATAAAAATAATTGATGAAACATAAGAAAAGGAGGTATCAAAGTAAAGTGAGCAAAAGAGCAAGAGAAGATATGAATTTATATCATTTTAATAATGGACAAGAAGAAACAATTGATGATATGATGAAACGAAAAAAAGCAAAAGAGAGAGAAAGAAGAATAGAACAAAAAAAAGCACATACATTAGAGAATGAATTTGACTTTGATACAGAGACAGTTATTGGAATGACCAATAAAAATAGAATAAAAAATGAAGAACAAAAAAGAAAAGAATTTGCAAAAAAACAAAGAAAAAGAAATAAAAAATTAAGAATTATAAAAAATATATTAAAATTTATATTATTTGTAGGATTAATATCAGGAGCAATAGCTTTTGCAACATGTTCACCAATATTTAATATAAGTGAGATTGATGTAATAAATAATAATAAATTATCTTCAGATACAATTATTAGTTTGTCTGGAATTTCAAAAGATGAAAATATTTTTAAATTTCTTTCTTCAAAAGCAGAGGAAAAAATAAAGCAAAATGCTTATGTAGAAAGTGTAAAAATAAAAAGAATTATACCAAATAAAGTTCAAATACAGATAGAAGAAAGAAAACCAAAATTTTGTATACCAATTTTAGGTCAATATGCATATATTAATACACAAGGTTATATATTAGAGATTGCTCAAAATGAGTTGAATTTACCAGCAATTTATGGGATGAGTACAGCAGAAGAAAATATTGTTGCTGGAAATAGATTAAATGAAGATGATTTGAATTCATTAGAAAATATATTAAAGATAATGAGTGTTATGAAAGATAATGAATTGTATGATAAGGTCACAAATATTGACATTAGTAACAAAAATGATTATAGTATATATATGCAAGAAGAGAAAAAAACTATACATTTAGGTGATACATCAAATTTAAGTAATAAAATGTTGTACATTATAGCAATATTAGATAAAGAAAAAGATGTAGAAGGCGACATATATGCAAATGGTGATTTAAATAAAAATTTCAAAGTATATTTTAGAGAAAAATTAACATAAGAGGTGAGAGAATGACTAATAAAAAAATAATAAGTATAATACTTGGTATAATGTGTTTAGCATTAACACTTGGAATTTGTGTACAAGTTAGAACAATAAAAAACACAGATTCTACAATTAGTCAAAACTATGAAGCAAATAATTTAAGAGATGAAATACTAAAATATAAAGAAAAATATGATAATAAATTTAAAGAATTAGAAGAGACAGAAAAACAATTAGAGACAGAAAGAGAAAATGCCACTAAAAATAATTCAGAATTAGAAGAAGCAGAAAAAAAGATTACAGAAGGAAATAAAATAACAGGAATGACAGAAGTAACAGGTGCAGGTGTTACAATTACATTAAGTGATGGAAAAGGAATATCATCTTCAACTCTTAATCCAAGTCAATTAATTGTTCATGATATAGATGTTTTAAGTGTTGTAAATGAACTAATAAATGCAGGAGCAGAAGCTATTTCTATTAATGGACAAAGATGGGTGTTAAATACAGCTATATCTTGTAGAGGAAACACAATAGATATTAATGGTGAAAGAATAGGTGCACCATTTGTAATAAAAGCAATTGGATTACCTGAATATCTATCTGGACTAGAAAGAGTTGGTGGATATTTGGAATATATGAAACAAGATGGAGTAAATGTAAAACTAGAAAAATCAAACAATATTACAATACCAAAATATTCTGGTGTTATAAAATTTAATTATTTACAAAATTCAAAATAATGTTTGTTTGATTACTTATGCAGTATTTTTTAAATAATAAATATTAAAATAGCCTTTGGGAAGGAATGAATTTGATATGAAAAAAGGAAAAGTAACAATGACTGTTACAATAGGAATTGCATGTTTTGCGTTAGCAACAGTAATGACTATGCAGTTTAAGGTTGTTAATGAAACAGATATAACAGCTATTGAAAATATGCAAGAAGCTGAATTAAAAACAGAGTTGGCTAATTGGAAAACTAAGTATGATCAAATAAATACTCAATGTGAAGAAACAGCTAGTAAATTGGATGAATACAAAAATGATGAAAAATCAAATGATGAATCAACCAAATTGGTAAAAGATGAATTAGATCAAACAAATACATTATTAGGTTTAACAGATGTACATGGAGAAGGAATTGTAATTACCTTAAAAAGTGGTAAAGATATTGCTGCAATAAGTTCAGATGATTTAATGTTAATTGTAAATGCATTAAAATTTGCAGGAGCAGAGGCCATTTCAATAAATGATCAAAGAATAATGAATACAACAGATATTGTTAATATAGCAGTTTCAGATGGTACATCATTTATAAAGGTAAATGGACAAAGAATATTAGAACCATATGTTATGAAAGTCATAGGAAATCAATCACATATGGAAAGTGCAGTAATGGGTAATGGAGGTAAAGTTGAGGAATTGCAAACTTTAGGACATACTATTACAATAGAAAAAGATAAAGACATAAAAATAAATAAATATAGTGGTGAAATAGGAACTAAATATATTAACTAAAATAAAAAAGGATTTCGTGAGGGGGAAATATAAAAATGATATTTATTGCAATATTGATAGGCTGTGCATTAGGAGCAATATTAGGAATGAATGCTCCAATGATTTCATATACATATTCAAGTTATTTGGCAATAGCAATTATAGCTGCACTTGATTCTGTTTTTGGAGGAATAGCCTCTGTAATGAAAAAGAATTTTGATTTAAAAATATTTATATCAGGTTTTTTTGGAAATGCAATTCTGGCAATATTATTAACAATATTAGGACAAAAATTGAATGTAGACATATATTTAGCAGCAATTGTTGTTTTTGTTTGGAGAATGTTTTTAAACCTTGGAACAATTAGAAGATATTATGTAGAAAAATGGACAGATGAAATAAAGAAAAAAGCAGAATAAAAAGAAAAAAAGAGTGAAGAAAAGCAAGAAATTAAAGAGTAAAATTTAATTATATAAATAAAAACAAATAAGTGATGAAAAAAGTTTTTTAGTATTACAGCATTGTTGCAAAAATATTACAAAAATATTACAATTACTATTGACTTTTTTTTTAAAATGTAATATATATACACTTAGAAAAAATATACTAATAAATGGAGGAATTAACTTGGCAATCGGTGATATTATTGTAGGTATTGATATTGGTACCAGTAAAGTTTGCACTGTTGTAGGTGAAGTAAACAATTTTGGTCAAATAGAAATCATAAGCAATGCCTCATATAAATGTAGTGGACTAAAAAAATGTAAAATTATAAATGAAGAAGAAATAAGCTTAAGTATAGCCAAAACGATAGAAGATGCTGAAGAAGAAACTAATTTAAAAATAAATTCAGCATATGTAACTATTCCAGGTAAATATGTAACAATAGTACAGAACATGATAACAAAGGAAGCCAAAGATAAATATTCTGGAATATCTGTTAGAGATGTACAAAATGCCATAATGCAAGTTAAGGATATAGAAATACCAGATGGAAAAGCACTTATAGATATAGTCCCTGATAAGATTACATTAGACAATGGAACAGTTGTAACAGATCCGGTAGGAAGCCTAAGCTCAAGTTTTACAATAAGTGCACAAATTATACTTGCTGATAAAGATTATGTAAGACAATTGCATAATATATTTAGAAAAGCAGGATTAGAGATAGATGGAATAGTACCTACAACTTTAGCAGAAAGAAATTTAGTATTAGATAGTAATGAATTGCATGATAATATAATGTTGTTAGATATAGGTGCTGGAAATATCGATATAGGAGTTTTTGAAGCAAGTAGTTTTATATATACAAATTCAATTCCACTAGGTGGAGACAATATAACAAATGATATTGCAGTAGTTTTAAATATATCAGAAGAAGAAGCTGATAAATTAAAAAGGCAATATGGATTAGCATTAAAATCATTTATAGATAATGATAATGATATTATTTTAAATACATCAAAAGATGAAAACAAAAATAGAATTATAAAAAGTTCAGAATTAATAGAAATAATTGAAGCAAGAATTGAAGAAATGTTTTCTATAATAAACAAAGATATTACAAACAATGGAATAAAACATAAAATTAATAATGTTGTATTAACAGGACAAGGAATTGTAAACATAAATAAAAGTGATGTAGCTGGAAAAATAAATTTGAATATTCCAGTAAAAATTTCAACAGGAAGAGCAATTAGTACTGTAAAACCAGCATATAGAACTAGTTATGCACTAGTAAGATATATAGCAGCAAGGCCATTTGCAAAAACTGTTTCAAGCAGTATAGATACACAAAATAATGAAAATTTTTTGAAAAATATAATAGAAAAGATAAAAGAATTTTTCTATACATAAGTTGTTAATTTTAAATATATAAAAAATGAGGGAGGAAAGAACTAAATGATGGATTACAATGATGATAATAATGTTACAATGATGGATGGAACAGCAACAATAAAAGTTATAGGTGTTGGAGGTGCAGGAAACAATGCTGTAAATAGAATGATAGAAGCAGGAATAAAAGGAGTTGATTTTATTGCTGTAAATACAGATAGACAAGCTCTTCAAACTTCAAAGGCAAATACCAAAATTCAAATTGGGGAAAAAATAACAAGAGGATTAGGAGCAGGAGCAAACCCAGATATAGGAGCACAATCTGCAGAAGAAAGTAAAGGAGAATTAGCAGAAGTATTAAGAGGCGCTGATATGGTATTTGTTACAGCCGGAATGGGTGGTGGAACAGGTACAGGAGCTGCACCAGTTGTAGCACAAGCTGCTAAAGAAATGGGAATATTAACAATAGGTGTTGTTACAAAACCATTTACATTTGAAGGTAAAAAAAGACTTTCACAAGCTGAAAGAGGAATAGAAAGTTTAAAAGGAAAAGTTGATACATTAGTTGTTATTCCAAATGATAAATTATTACAAATAATTGATAGAAAAACATCAATTATAGAAGCATTTAAAATGGCTGACGATGTATTAAGACAAGGTGTACAAGGTATATCTGACTTAATTGCTATACCAGGACTTGTAAACTTAGACTTTGCAGATGTAAAAACAATAATGTTAAATCAAGGTATGGCTCATATGGGGGTAGGAAGAGCTTCGGGAGAAAATAGAGCAGAAGATGCTGCTAAAGAAGCAATTCAAAGTCCATTATTAGAAACATCAATAGAAGGAGCAAAAGGTGTTATTATAAACATTACTGGTGGAGAAGATTTAGGTTTACATGAAGTAAATACAGCTGCAGAATTAGTTCAACGCAGTGTAGATCCAGAAGCTAACATTATATTTGGTACAGTTACAGATCCAAGTATGCAAGATGAAATCCAAATTACTGTTATAGCTACAGGATTTGAAAAACCAGATCAATTATCAAGTATAGGTGTTGATAATATAGTATCAAAAACATGGGAAAAGAAAATTAATTCAATCCCAGCAAGTTCAGAAGTAAGTTCTTCACAAAATGATTTAGATATACCATCTTTCTTAAGAAAAAATAAAAATAAAAATATGTAAAAAAACTCTATAAACGAAAAGAAATAATCGAAAAATACCGATTATTTCTTTTTTTTTACAATAAGAAAAGACAGCTTTTTTAAAATGTAAGTAGTACAATAAGAAAGCAGGTGATTATTTTATGACTATATATATAGATGTAATTTTAATAGAAAATTTATTAATGAACAGTATTATATTATTTGCAACAGGGTTAGTTTTAAAAACTAAAATACGAACAACGAGAATAATAATATCAAGTTTAATAGGTGCTATATATACAATTATTGCATACATTTCTCAACTTAGAATATATTCAAATATATTATTAAAATTCATATTATCTTTAGTAATTGTGTATATAGCATTTAACCCCAATAATATAAAACAATTATTAAAAGATATTTTAATTTTTTATTTAACATCATTTGTATTTGGGGGAGCAGCATTTGCATTAATATATATTGTAAAGCCACAAGAAATACTAAAAAACAATGGATTAATATTGACCAAAAAATCATTAAGAATAATATTAATGTCAGCAGTAATATCATTTTCTATAATAATTATAGCATTTAAAATTGTAAAAAATAAAATAACAGCCAAAGATATGTATTGTGATATTGATGTGGAATTAAACAATAAAAAAATACAAACAAAAGCAATGATAGATACAGGAAATTTTTTAAAAGAACCAATAACAAATACACCTGTAGTAGTAATGGAACATACTCTTTTATATGATAGTATACCAAAAGAAATATTAAATCATATTGAGGAAATTTTAGGAGGTGACTTTAGTAAAATACCAAAAGAAATAAAAGAAGAATATGAATTAAAATTAAGAGTTATACCATTTTCATCATTGGGAAAACAAAATGGAATGTTGTTAGGAATAAAAGCAGATAATATACAAATAAATTATCAGGGAGAAAATAAGGAAAACAACAATATTATTATAGGAATCTATAATAAATCTTTAACAAAAAGAGGAGAATACAGAGCATTAATAGGATTAGCAGGAATAAATTGATGGAAGGAGGAAAAAATTGAAGATTATTGATTTTGTTAAAAATAGTATACATACAATTTGTGCTAAATACATAAATGAAAATGAAGAAATAGAATATTTACCAATTTTTTATATAGCAGGTAGTCAAACATTACCACCACCATTACCTCCAAAAGAAGAGGAAAAATACATAAAAAAATTGTCTGAGAATAATAATTTAGAGGCAAGACAAATTTTAGTAGAAAGAAATTTAAGGTTAGTTGTGTACATAGCCAAAAAATTTGAAAACACAGGAATAGGAATAGAGGATTTAATATCAATAGGTACAATAGGTCTTATGAAAGGAGTAAATACATTTAATAATGAAAAAAAGATAAAATTAGCAACATATGCTTCAAGATGTATTGAGAATGAAATTTTAATGCATTTAAGAAAAAGTAATAGAATAAAAGGAGAAATATCGATAGATGAACCATTAAATAAGGATGGAGATGGAAATGAATTATTACTTTCAGACATATTAGGAACAGAACCAGATGTTACATCAAGAAATTTAGAAGATGAGGTTGATAAAAAGTTATTAAGAGCTGCAGTTTTAAAATTAAATGAAAGAGAAAAAGAAATAATGGAAATGAGATTTGGTTTTAGAAGTGGGAAAGAAAAAACGCAAAAAGAAGTTGCAGATGAATTACGGAATTTCACAGAGTTATATTTCAAGATTAGAGAAAAAAATAATTAATAAGATGAAAAAAGACATCGTAAGTAAGATTGGATAGGTAAATACACTTGAAAATTTACATAAAATATGGTATAAATAAATATGAAACAATAAATATATCCATCACTTAATTAAGGAGGAATAAGAAAATGAATTACGATTATTTAGAAAGATTTAGAGAAGAAAGAAAGGCTCTTAAAATTTCACAGCGAAAAATTGGTGAATATGTGAACCATTGTAATGCAGAAATTAGTTTAAAAGAAAATGGAAAAAAGGATTTTACAGCTTATGAATTACATCGGATTTATAAAAAATTTGGAATAGAGGCAGGTTTTCTAGCAGTATATCGGGCTATTGATACAGGAAAAACAGAAAAATTATTGAAAAAAAATATTGATAACCGAATAACAAATTTTAGTATGGATGAATTGAGAGGAATAGAAGAAAAAGATTATAAGAAGATAACAGTGTATACACTAGAAAAAATAAAAAAAGTAATCGAATGTAAAATTAAATATGTAGTGAAAGATGAAGACATAGAATTTATAAAGTTAAAGCCAAATGAAAAAAATGAGTTAAAAAAGTTAATGGAACTTTATTACAAAAAAGATGGTAACATCAAAAGAGCATTAGAGCTTCTTAAAGTTGCAATACGTCCATAATAATCGTAAAATAGCAAAGATTTTTATTTTTGCTATTTTTTCTTTTTATATACTAGGAAATCTTTTATAAGGAGGTATGATGATAAACTTAGATAAAAATAAATATTGGGTATGGTTTTCTTTAATTGAAAATTTAGGTAGTAGAAAGAAACAAGAATTATTAAAAAAATATAATAATCCTCAGAGGATTTATGATTTAAAAAAAGAAGATATAGTAAAAATACCAGGCTTTAGTGAAAAAAAGGCAGAAGTGATTTTAGACAAGAAGAAAAGATATGAATTAAATGATTATTTACAAAAAATGAAAAAGGAAAATGTGGATATTATAACAATAGAAGATGAGGAGTATCCTAGAATATTAAAAAACATATATGATTATCCAATTTCATTATATATTAAAGGAAATAAAAAAATATTGAATAATAAATCTATAGGAATTGTAGGGTGTAGAATAGCAAGTGAATATGGAATAAAAGCTGCACAGTATTTTGCATATAAACTTGCACAAAAAGGTATAAATATTATTAGTGGATTAGCAAAAGGTATAGATAGTAATTCTCATATTGGAGCTATAAAAGCAAAAGGTATAACGATTGGCATTGTTGGAAATGGATTAGATATTGTATACCCTAAAGAAAATTATAAGTTGTATAGTGAAATATTAAAAAATGATGGTGCTATTATATCAGAATATCCATTAGGAACAAAACCAGAAAAAATAAATTTCCCAGCAAGAAACAGAATTATTAGTGGAATGAGTAATGGAATTATTGTAGTAGAGGCTAAAAAGAAAAGTGGAACATTAATAACTGTAGATTGTGCACTAGAACAAGGAAGAGATGTATATGTTGTACCGGGAAATATCAATTCTGCCAATTCATTGGGAACAAATGAATTGATAAAACAAGGAGCAAAAATGGTTACAAAATATGATGATATAGAAATATAAAAAGAAGTATTTACGAATTAATTTCAAAATGATATAATTTGTTGTAGATTAATGAAAGGAGTATATGATAATATATTAAAATATCATATAAAAATAAAAAATGGGTAGAACAAAATTAAAAGATAGAATATTACCACAATATACTAAAGGAGAGGAAATATTTAATATGACTTCACATATTGTTGGAGCTGCGTTAGGAATAGTAGCACTTGTTTTATGTGTTATATTTGCGGCGATAAATAAAAATGCATATGGAGTGGTTAGTGGAGCAATTTATGGAGCAACAATGATAATATTATATACAATGTCTAGTATTTATCATGGATTAAGTCCTAAAAGATATTCAAAAAGGGTATTTCAAGTATTAGACCATTGTTCAATATTTTTATTAATTGCAGGCTCATATACACCATTTGCTTTGTGTACATTAAGAGAATATAGTACAGTAACAGGATGGACAATATTTGGAATAATATGGTTTTTTGCAATATTGGGAATTGTATTAAATTCAATAGATATAAAAAAATATA
>ENA-OOZN01002030-OOZN01002030.1-human-gut-metagenome-genome-assembly--contig:-NODE-2030-length-11718-cov-3.956443_pt1 | contig 11718 bp, 8 predicted proteins | sample MGYA00241187_ERZ501397 | MGnify/ENA primary metagenome ERZ501397 (study PRJEB25962, sample SAMEA2042921) | human gut metagenome | biome: human gut; feature: human-associated habitat; material: faeces... | reverse complement strand
CACACCCACAGCTATGCAGAGACCGTCACAAAGCAGCCAACCTGCACAAGTGAAGGAATCAAGACCTTCAAGTGCTCATGCGGAGATTCATATACCGAGAGCATCCCAGCAGCCGGACATATCTTCGGAGCTTATACCTACAACAACGATGCGACAGAGCAGACAGACGGTACAGAGACTGCAGTATGCTCCATCTGTGGAGAGAAGAATACAAGAACGGCAGCCGGAACCAAGATAGCGCACGTACATAATTACACAGCCGCTGTGACAAAGGCGGCTACCTGTGCAGAGGAAGGTGTTACTACCTACACCTGTGCATGCGGTCACAGCTACACAGAGCCTATTGCCAAGACAGCACACAGCTTCGGGGAGTATGTCTATAACAATGATGCCACAACAGAGAAGGACGGCACCAAGACAGCAACCTGTTCAGTATGCGGCGTGACCGACACGGTGACTGCCGAGGGAACCAAGAAGTCGCTCCCTAGCTGGTATGATGAGCATCCGGATATCCCTCTTAATCAGACTAGGGGAAGTCAGCATGATGGGTCGCTGGAAGCGTACTTCACAGACGAGTTTAATTGGATGGGTGCTAAAGAAGGATGTGGTGCATTTGGGTATAGTGATGCTTTAGAAGGTGTTGGCGATTATGCCGAAGGCTTCGTAATGCATGGCTACCTTTATAAATAATAACTTACTTAATAAAATATTTTCTCATGTTTAAGACGTATGTAGACAAAACATACGTCTTTTTGTATGTAGAAGAATTTTACTTCTTTCATATTCAAATAAAACTTTTTCATAAGGAGGTACCTATGAATAAAAAGAAAAACTATGTTGCTAAAGTTATGGTTATCCTGCTTACTTGTATTTTGTTTATTACAGGTATTGGAATAGAAAATATATCTGCGTTTTGGAATAATGATAATCCTGCTTTTGGAGACAAACGTCAGCTTGCAACAATAACAATTCAGTTAATTCACTGCTATCATAATGACGCAAATGACCCGTTGTATAGTACACATTATGATTCTTCGGGGCGGCATAAGATGGATGCAGTTCAGGCAGACTTAGATAGTTGGAAATCTGATAAGAAGAACAATCCTAGTGGCAGGACAGAATGTGTCATGACAAATATAGTATATCCGGGTGTTCTCGGTAACACTCTGGCAGGTCTTGAGTCCATTGATACCAACAAGTACTTCTATGAGTATTCGTTAACCTATGCGGAGTCGGATCTGGTTGACTATGTTCTTATTACCCAGCCGGAGATTACACACTACAGTGACAGCGACAGACCTGCTAATCTCAGGGAAGAGCATGTAAGAATGTACTGGATTGGCAGCTATAATAAATCCATGACAGGAGTTACAGGTAAGTGGACTGAGAATGGATATGATGAAAATGATACAGACATTGGCTGGTGGGACTTCCTATATGAATCATTCCCTACAATCAATACCCAGTTATCGCATCAGACCTGGGAAACCATTGGTGACCATGAGGCTTTCCAGAACAACAAGTCTTTTGTGTTCACCAAGACCATGGGTGAGAACGGCATGGAGTTCATCTTTTTCCTTGAAGGAACCAAGACTTTGAATACAAATGACGGAAGCTTTTATGACATAACACAGGATGATAAATCAGAAGCGGCAGCTAACCATAGAGACCTGATAAGTACAGGCGTTGCTCCAGGCTACGGACAGCATGTTAATGCCATCATCGGCATCGTGTTTTATAACACAGTACAGTTCAATGCCAACGGCGGAACACTTGCTGACAACTCAGTATATACATTGCATACTTATAAAGATAGCAAACAGGCGAAAGCTTACGTTTTACATGCAGATGGTTCGGGTAACTGGGTAGATGGTGCTGTAGATACATCTAATCCAAAGTATGGCAACGTTTCCGTCAAAGCTCCTACTCGCTATGGTTATAAGTTCTGTGGCTGGTATGCGGCTGAGACCGGTACAGATGGCAGCTTAAAATATGACACAAATGGAAACATAATCTGCACCGATGTTCCACTATATGATGTCAATGGAAAGGCGGTTCTCACCTATACTGACAACAGCGGGCAGACAAAGGCTTCACCTTACTTTGGCTCTAACGGAAACTGGATTTACAGGGGTAATGTCACAGCGGTGGCTAAGTGGGAGTATATGGGAGCGTATACAGTACATTTTGAAAAGAATGACAATGACAGCGGAAGCACAAGGGCAACAGGAAGCATGTCCGATGAGGTATTTACATACGATGAGAGTAAGGCACTCCCGGCAAACGGATTTTCAAGAGTTGGTTATACTTTCGCTGGCTGGAACAGAAGTGCCGACGGTACGGCAGACAATGGTTCTAACTACAGAGATAAGGCAGTTGTAAAGAACCTCACGCTCATCCCCGGCGGAACCGCCACACTGTACGCACAGTGGAAACCGCTTGAATACACGCTCACCTTCGATTACAGCAAGCCGGGCAATGCAACGGGAACCGTCACCGGAGCTGACGAAGCATCACGGAAGGTCACCTTTGACAGCAGCATCGGCAGACTTCCCGAGCCACAGCTCACAGGCTGGGTGTTCGAGGGCTGGTGCGTAGACGGCATGATAGTGAATGGAAGCTACACAGGCGGCACAAGGCTTAATGGTGATGATATATGGCATTATACAAGCGACAAGACAGCATTCGCAAAATGGACACCTGTCAAATACGAGGTGAGACTCCACAGCAGCGTGCCGGCGGAAGCTCTTGGAACACTTGTTAAGCCTTCTGACAGGGAACTGACTTCTTCAGTGTGGACATGGAAGGAAAATGAGTACTACAGTGCAGTGTTTACCTACGATACAGAAAGCCTTCTTCCTGCCGCACAGGACACATACTCCATTGTCTACACCGCTGGCGGACAGGACACCACGGAATATGCCATAAGCGGCTGGTACAAAAACAGTCTTCTCTCCGACTATACAAGCGGCGGTGAAACCAAAAAATGGAACCTCTCAGCTGCCGGCGGAGCTGTAATTGACCTGTATCCATCATGGCGTGACACCTCCGCGCCCGTGATAGATGTAACCCCGGCACATACCGTAAATCCTGATGCGGACAATGATGCTGTAAGGAGCATCGACATAACCATAACCGTGACGGAACACGGCTCAGGACTGAGGACGGATAATTCCTATGAATACGGCTTTTCCACTTCTGCCTCAGCCCTGCCTTCGGAATGGGAAAGCTACAGCAGCGCCTCCTCACCTTCAGGCTTTACCACTTCACTTCCTGACCTTGGCTCAGGAATGGATGGCTATTATTACCTGTGGGTGCGCCGGGTGATGGATAACAGCGGCAGCCTCTCCGTAAGCCCTTCCGCACTCGCAACCGTCAACAGCTGCCATGTGTACGGTATATATGTATTTGACAACACCGCCCCGTCCGGAAAGACAGAATACACAGAGAATAACCTTACCCTCGGTCTTTACAATGACACGATCACTGATTCGCCTTATGCCGTGATGACCATACATGACCCGCATGATGACATAGCAGGCATAGAAGGATATGTTCTCCGGATAAGCGATGCCGCCGACCCGTCAAACAGCGTTGACCTTGCTTTCACACCTGATGACGGCACCGGAACCTACATCTGCCGCTTTAACCTTTATGACAGCCTTCCCGGCGCAGAGGACATCGAACAGGTACATCTGCAGATAACATCCGCGGACAAGCTTGGCAATGAAGCCACTATTCCGATAACCCGGTATGATTTCGGAACCCTGCAGACCGGGGCAGCTATATGTGCGGAGGATATAGGGTACAGGGAGCTTTACGACATTCCCGATGCTACATCACCTCCACTTCCCACATCATATAAATATATCCGTGACTATTTCCGCGTTGAGGCATATATTGAAAACATTTCCTACAAGGCTTCGGGTACAACATTTATGGGTGGCCACAAGGGGCAGCTAAGAATATATGTTTTCGGCTATGTGGACAATGTGTCCGCCGACTTCGGCTCCATAAAGAAATTCATACTCCCTGCATACGATACCAACCCTGATTTAAGCAGAACCGACATAGTTCCACCGGAAAGGGAGAAGCTATACCTGCATGAATTTTTTGTTCCACTCTACTGTGCAAACTCAACCTACACCGACACAACAGCCTTCGGCTACAAGAGAAATTCCGTTCAAAAGCGCTGCGTTATTTACGATGTAAGTGACACTCTGGCATATAAAATCAAAACAATACTAAAATATAACGCAAAATAAAATTCACACAGTTTTTATAATTTTGCCTATTCCCTTTTTTGCTTTATGTGTTATAATATTGTCAATTTTGACTTTTTAACTATAGTATTGTTTCATTGATACATTTTAACCTTTTTTAGCTGTTTTACTATATTTTATATCACCACTTTTCATCACTTTTTTATGCTGTGCAGTAATTTTTCCGTATGCAATATAAAGCATTTTAAACACTCCCCGAAGTTTTAACTTTGGGGAGAATTATATCCATGGCGCTTAAGTTGCTCGCCACCTCCCAATTCAAGTTATTTTTTAGATTTTTATAACTTCCGGCAATACCTTAAATAGTTCTAATTCTTTATCTCTTGTTATGTCTGCATAGTAATTCATGGTTGTTTGTATTTTGGAATGTCCCATAATCTTCTGTACAAGCTTCATATTAACATCATTTTCACATAATCGTGTGCAAAAGCTATGTCGCAGAACGTGACAGGTAAATTTATTAAGCGGCTCCGGCTCACGTCCTTCCAGTCTGGCCGTCTGTTCTTCTTCTCGATTATAGGCAGCACATATTCTTTTAATTGCCAAATTTAAGTTCTGATCAGTATATGGCATACCATTCCTTGAAGTAAAAACAAAATCTTTATGACCATCCACATTCGCTTTACACCCACCAAGAAGCTCCTGAATATCAAGTTCATCACGAATCGCGTTTTTTACAAAATCAAACATCGGAATTATTCTATAATCCCCTGCTGGTGTCTTGGTTTCCTCAAAATAAAGTTTATATTTTTCCTCTTTATCTTTTTTATAATATTTCAACGCGCCTTTGACGATGATAATATTTTTATCAAAATCTACCGATTCACGTAACAAACCTGTAATTTCACCCTCACGCATTCCTGTTCCGGCCATGACTGCAAAAATATTATACCAGTGTCGATACACTTCGCTGCTTTCAAGATACTTGAAAAAAATCTGTTGTTCTCTCTCAGTAAGTGGCTCTCTCTTTTGACCTTTCCATTTACATTCTCTCTTAATCTCACCATATACTCCATCTATAGGGTTAAAATTAAGCACCCTGTCTCGAACCGCCATTCTGTATGCAGGCCTTAGTATGCTGTCTATAACATTAAGTGTACCAACATCAATATCCCCTTCTTTCATAATTCTATAATAGAGACTCTTTACATCTGAATATTTTACATCAAAAGCTCTATATTTGCCAAAGCTTTTTCGTATATGCTTATCATACATGTCCGTGTAAACCATATTGGTTGTACCACGAAGCGCAAACTTGAGTGATATGTATTTGTCGACAACATCATTAACCGTGAGTCTCTTTATAGTTGCGTAGTCAACTCCATCATATTTAAGACCTTTTATCTTATCCTCTTTCTCTCTTAACTCAGCAAGCGTATTCGCATATATGCATGGTCTACTGCCATCTGAAGCTTTATACTGATAACAATAGCTTCCATCTTTTCTTTCGTACTCTCCCTTATATAATGCATACCCCCTTGAATCTTTTCTTCTCCCTGCCATCCATCATGACCTGTCAGCAAATCTATGAATATATCTGTCCATTTCCTCGATGTTAATTAGAACCATTCCCTTAACACGATATACCGCATTTGCCTCCTTAGCCTCTCTCATAAGGGTGTTAGCCCCCATGCTGAATATCTCTTTTGCATCTGCCGGACGTGCGTATAATTTTTTCTTCTTGCCCAATTCCATTTCAACTTCTTTCGATACCATTATTTTAACTCCTTTCATTAGATTTCTGGTGTATCGCTCATTTCACTGATGTGCTGTAATTCCTGTGCCTTCAATTCGTCCCCTATTGCATTGATTAGTTCGTCTGTGCTGCCTGAATGGTATTCAGCCGATATATCCTCCAGCGTCATGATTTCATCCCTATCCTCAACTATTTTCAAATAGTTTTCCATAACACTTTTAGACGGTTTAAATCCCGAATCAATAAGTTCTTTCTCAAATATACCAAAAATATTTTCTTTCCGCTTACTACCTTCCATGTTGCTTATAACCCACTCCGTAACCTCATGAGTTGTTCCAATATTAGTAACGTCCATTCTTGTAAGAGCTGATGTAATCCACGGACATTTTTTCTGTAATTCACAGGACATTTTCCACACATCATAATCATTCATAAGTTTGTGTGTGCAATATACTGATCCCTGCCTATGCTCGAATCCTCTGTCATTACAAAAATAATCATATAGTTCATTGTAAGCCTTAGTATATCCTTTTTCACCAAGTACTTCCTTTAATTTGTTGGTATCCAAATCAAAAGTAAATTGCTTTCCTGATTTAATCATAATATACCAGCTTTCCGTTTACTTGGTGTTCCAAAGTCTTCCGGCTCACCGGATTCGTTATACAGTTTCCATACCTCAATATTCTTCAAGAAAGCTTTCCAGTCATTAAGTTCTCCAAATACCATTCCAAACCGTGCATAATCATGCTCATCACCATTTCCAATATACACATGATTCCCCTCTTTCTTTGATATTCCACAATCCCTAAATATCCCATCAACTACTTTAATCAGATTATTCAGTGAACACTGCTCTCTTTCGCTTTCGGCCTTTTTATAGCGTATTTCCATCTTCATAACGGAAAGCTTCGCTTCCTGATACATTGTTTTATCCGGCGCATCCAGCGGCAGTAAGCCTGTATCCTTTTTGCTTTTAGCTCCGCAGTCACATACATCTCCATATTCATCATAGTAAAGCCACTCATCAATATACTTCAATAGACTGACTTCCTGCATAAGAGCTATTGCCGCCTTACCAAATGCAGCATAGTCCCTGTCATCGCCATTACCTATGTACATATCACCATCACGTTTGGTAATTCCTGCTGAATTGAAGGTCTCTTCTATTGCACGCATTACTATATTAAGTGTTCTCTGCTCCTTCGGAGTTTCTGGCGTTTTATAGCTCACCTTCATCTTCATAACAGCTTTCTTTTCATCGTCGATTGAATTTAAGAATGATATCATTTACTAACTCTCCTTTTCCTGTGTTCTGCCATCGATGAAGCTCACTTTCCGCACCGGGCGGAACTCATAGCTGACTGCAAGCATGTTATAGATTCTCTCCATCCAGTCAATAACATTATTGCCGTTAGTTCCAGGAAGCTTTCCTTCCATCGTGAGCTTGTACTCTAAAAGGTCTATAACATAACTCTTCAGGTGATTACGATACCTTGGATTCTTTGCCTCGTATGTCCTATATGTATTCTCCGGAATTCCCGCGAACTCTGCAAACTCCCTAACCGACATTCCTGTCCTTTTCCTTAACAGGACAAGTCTTTCATAGAGCTCATCGCGCTCATCCTGTAGCATTTCGTTCACTAAAACACAATCTGTTGAAACATTCATATATCCGTCCCCCTTCCTTGTGATTTAATGATAGCACAATTGGTGTGAAAACGCTACAATAATAGTGTCGACATTTATTACAAAATTGTCGACATCCACGAAAAGCCCCATTTCATGCATGTTTCAGTGCATTTGACATTCATTGTAAAGACTGTCTTATGCTGTCCGCAGTTACCAAATCCGGATTGTCTGCAACTCCAAGAACATATTGCTCCGTGTCATACGATATAACCTGATCCGCTTTTGAGCGGACTGCCAGGACTAAGCTTTTAGGCTGTCCTTCAACATAAACAATTGCAGCCACATTCGGATCCTCCGGAGGAATCATATACCATATATCTTTATTTTTCGATGCAATGTCTTCCAGCGCGTTGTATATTCCCTGCTCAGCAAGTGTCCTGCTGTATATGCCATTGCCTGATACCTGAAATATATGCAGCCTTCCAATAATCCTGTAGGTATACCCGGAGCGCCCCTTCTTAACATATTGAAAGCCGGCAATCATCGTATTTCCATCAGGCTCTATGCCGTATGCCTTCACAAAAGCCTTCACCGCTTTTCTCAGTGCATCCGGATGTACAAGATTTCTATATGTTTTTCCATCGGAATCCAGCGTATCTATATAGCACTTTGTATAGCCTTTTTCTGTCTGTTCGTAGGTATCAGCATATTTAAGATATACAAATCTTACACCATCAGTTTCAAGTGACAGTTCACCTATAGGCTTTTTCATCTTGGCTATCCGCACATGCCTCATACGTTTGTAAACGGACTTTGAAAATGAATCCCTGCTTTTGGGCTTTATGTTATGCATTACAGCATCCGTAAAGGTATCAACATTAAGGCTCCTGATAAGCTCAGGCATTCCAAGCTTTGGCTCCTTCTTCTCCTTCACATCACCCTTTTCCGGCATAGCACCTTCGACTATGATTTCACCCTCCGGCAATTCCTCTGATGTCTCTTCCTGTTCATTGTCATCCGGATAGTTTTTTTCTCCATCGCTGAACGATCTTGGATTAAAACTGCAGAACGCTGTTATCTCATCCGATGAATCATCATACATATACGCTGTTATTCTCCGGTTCCTGCCGTTCTCACGGTACCGGCAGCAATACTTATCATGTTCATAATTGTTGTGTTCAGGATAGAATTTTAAATCCTCTGAAAGTCTGTAATATAGGTTTTTATCAAGCCTGCACCCACATCTTAGATACTCCCTCTGCTTTCCCTGCTGGCTGCGCAGCTTCTCTTTATCTTCCCTGTCAAGATATGCCGGGTATATTACAGAGCCATCCGACATGATAAATCTGGTGTTATACATTTCATACCCTTTCCTCCAGAAGTGAACTGAGTTCACTTCCGGACTTTCATCTACGTGAGGTGAACTGAGTTCACCTCACTCATATCACCTGCACTGCTCCATTTCCTGCAGCTGCAAAGTCTCCTGCGCCTTGAGTTCATTTCCTATGTTATTAACCAGTGGATCTGAGCTGCCCTCAAGATACTCCTTGGAGATTTCCGACAGAGCTGCCGGAGTCTCTCTTCCCATTTTCTCCATCATATAATAGTAGTTTGACATAAGATATGCCGTTGGCTGATAGCCGTTGACCTCCACATCCTTTTTAAAGGCTTTGTAACACTCCTTTGAAAGCTCAAAATCTTTAACCTTTTCAGGCATAAACTCCTTTAATAGCCCAAAGCACGCCTGCTCATACCCTTCAGGCAGCTTTTCATTAAGCATTGTACCGCCCAACGAACGCCACTTCAGCAAATCAGCTAAGTTTTCTCTTTTTTCATCAAGATATTTATAAAAATTTTTAGTGCTGCTGATATCATTATTTTTTACCATACACTCAATATACTCATTTATTTTATCACCAACTTTCTCTTTTTCTTCAACACTCTTATGCACCGCAACCGGCTCTTCAACCGGCTTAACCCATGCCATATCGTCAAAACTCAAAAAGCCACCATCCTTCTGTATATTAAGCAATGCATTTTTTCCACCAAGAGGCATATACGGCATGGTATTTCCGGCAAATGCCAGGTACCCCTTATCAGGGTGCATAAAGCAGTAGCCTTCCGGCATTGTATATCCAACGCTGTCTTTGAATTTAAGGTTTCCTGTAAGCTTTACAATCTCAAGCTCACTATTAATAGCAATGGTTTCAGGTGTCCTCATACTATCCACAGACTGTGTGCTGTTCTCCGTCACCTCCTCTACATTCTCATTTTCATTCTCATTCACCTTAAGCAGCCCTCCCTTCTCAAGCAGATAATCTGCAGCCCTGTCTGCCTGCCTGATAGCCTCAAACAGTACTTCCTGCTTTTGTTCTATCGCACTTATCCAGCTCTGCACATAGGCTTTATGATTCTTAAATTCTGCCGGCTCATACTGCAGCCCGATATCAGCACCGGTAAAGCATGATGATATCTCTGCCACAAGTTCCTCAACAGCATAGTCTGATGTGCTCATGATTCCGGACTGCACACGGTCAAGTCTGTTCTTTGCTCCTGTTGCATGTGACAGCTCATGCAACAGTGTTGAATTATAGGCATGGTCATTATCAAACACTTCCTTTCGCGGAAGATGAATATCGTCATTCGTGACACTGTAGTATGCCTTGTCCGGACTGTCATTTAAAACCTTTATTGCCATGCCATCAATAATCCTGTCTACTGCCTCGTTCTGTGTGATGTTGTTATGTACTTTTACTTCCGGCGGAATCCCTTCAATGTCCTTTGCATTGAACACCATATGATATCTGCTGCGCAGTCCATAATTCTCCGGATTTTCAGCATTATTATACTCATCCCATGGCACAACCTTGTGCGTGTATTTATCATAAGGCTGCCAGAACTCAACCGGTACTGCCCTGGCACCTTTCTTCAGGTGCCACCCCTGCTGCTGTATCTGCTTGAATGTAGCCCATCTCATATCATCGCTGCCCTTCTGGATTGCAGCAAATGTAAGGTTGAACCTGTTAATTCCGCTATAGACTGTGTGTGATACACAATTTTCCGGTCTGCCTCCGGAAACAGACCACTGTCTCTGCCAATGTTCCGGATTTTCTTTTAAAGAATCAATGAATTTCTCTGCTATCTGCCTGCGAAATTCCTTTGTATCCATATACATTCTCCTCTCCGGCACTTTCGCTGTGTTTTAATAAATTTTGTACTTCAATATTGTCCTGATATCATCCAGTATGCTGCCCTTTACGTTATAGATAACATATCTTTGCTCCATGCCCCCTTTCTTATAACCTATAACCTTTGTATCATTAAAACTGCTGTCAGTGCAGTAAAGTGGTACCGAAAATTCATGTCTATGCATAAGTGACAACCGGCTGTCTATTGTTGTTTTTATAAGTGTAGGAAGCCTGTCATACTGCGGATTGTAATAGTTCATGAGTGAACCGAAATCAATCTCAACCTCATCGACATATCCGAATGTATATATCCTCACCATCCCCCATTGCCCCGCTTTGAACTGCGTGCCCCCGGTTACGGCTTCTATGTATGCTTCCACACGGAAGTTATCTCTTTCATATACATATTCGTCTGCATTTCCTACATCCCTGTACCCTATATCCTCCGCGCGTATAGCAGCTCCTGTCTGCAGGGTTCCGAAATCATACCGGGTTATCGGGATGGTCGCTTCATTGCCAAGCTTGTCCGTGGCTGTTATCTGAAGCTGTACCTTTTCGATGTTCTCTGCACCGGGAAGGCTGTCATACAGGTTAAAGCGGCAGATATAGGTTCCTGAACCGTCATCAGGTGTGAAAGCATGGTCAACACTGTTTGACGGACCGGCTGCATCGCTTATACGGAGAGTATATTCGGCTATTCCGGCTATGTCATCGTGCGGATCATGTATGGTCATCACTGCATAAGGTGAATCCGTTATGGAATCGTTGTAAAGACCGAGGGTGAGGTTGTTTTCCGTATAGTCTGCCGTTCCCTGCGGGGCGGTGTTGTCAAATACATATATGCCGTACACATGGCAGCTGTTGACTGTTGCGAGTGCGGAAGGGCTCACGGAGAGGCTGCCGCTGTTATCCATCACCTGCC
>ENA-OOZN01002026-OOZN01002026.1-human-gut-metagenome-genome-assembly--contig:-NODE-2026-length-11739-cov-2.481342_pt1 | contig 11739 bp, 10 predicted proteins | sample MGYA00241187_ERZ501397 | MGnify/ENA primary metagenome ERZ501397 (study PRJEB25962, sample SAMEA2042921) | human gut metagenome | biome: human gut; feature: human-associated habitat; material: faeces... | reverse complement strand
GCAGGCAGAAAGAAGAGAGATAGACATAGATGGTCACAACAAGGTGGTCATCACAGATGGGGAGGTATGGATGGAGGAGGCGGACTGCCCGGACAAGCTGTGTGTATCGCAGGGGAAGATAAGCAGGTCGGGACAGACGATTATATGTCTGCCGAATAAGACTATGGTGACGATTAAAGGGGGACAGAGCGAGTATGACGGCGTTGCACAATGATGGACAAAAAGCGGCTCCGGCAGGTTACAGAGAGCCGGAAGGTGATAAGCGGACGAAAGGTGATAATGGTAACACTGAAGCGACCAAAAATAATCGTCCACATAGCACACGCAGCGTCGCCTTCTGCGGCATGTTCACCGCGGTGGCAATCGTGATGGGCTACATAGAGAGCTTTATAGTGATACCGGGGCTGCTGCCGGGCATGAAGCTCGGGCTTGCCAACTGTGTCATACTTTTTGTGCTTATGGGATACGGATTTGGGAGTGCGGCGCTTGTGAGCCTTGTCCGGATAATAGCTGTGAACAGCCTGTTTGGGAACATGACTGCCGCAGTATTTTCGCTTGTGGGAGCGGCGCTAAGTATACTTGTCATGAGCCTGTTGAAAAAGAGCGGGCGTTTTTCGATGGTGGGTATAAGCCTTGCGGGAGGCGTGGCGCATAATCTGGGACAGGTGCTTGTGGCGATGATTATATTTGAGAATGTGGGGATGTTCTGTTATTTTCCGGCACTGATTGTGACCGGCATTGCGGCAGGAGTGTTTGTGGGTATTCTGGCAGGGCTTGTGTACGCTAAGGTTCAAAGGCATTTATAGAATATATGATGTAAAATGAAGCCCCACAATCTATCTATATTATTTATAGAGAGATTGCGTGGAATGCTATGCACGATTGTGCCTTTTCATATCTATATATTCAAGCTGATATCATCTGCTGAAAGCATATTGTGTTGATGCGCTTATAAACTTAATACATCAGAAATTTCTGAAAAATTGATGAACAGATCGTCATATATATTCACCTTGATAATTGAGTCGAAAGGGTACTGGACGCTCACTATATTATTTTCAAAAAAATTCACCGTGATGATTTTTCTTTTTGAATCTACAATCCAATATTCGCGGACTCCATATTTCTTATAATAATAAAGCTTTCTGATGTAGTCATCGGATGAATTGCCGGGTGAGGTGATTTCAATTATGAAGTCGGGAGCACCGTTACACCGCTTTTCGTCTAATTTATTTTTGTCACAGACAACCATGATGTCCGGTTGAACAATTGTAAGCGGGGTGTCGGACAGCTTGACATCGAAGGGGGCAGTGAATACACTGCATTGCCCCTTTTTGTTCTTGATATAATTAAAAATGATATTTGATAATTGCATTGATAGTGCCTGATGTATATGCGATGGACCAGTCTTTTTACACACAATGCTTTCAAATACTTCCGCTCTTTTAGCTTCGGGTAAAGCCTCGTACTGTGTAAGGGTTATTAATTCAGGCTTAAGCTGTGAAGCAGGGGTCATAATGTACACTTCCTTTCGATTCGTCATACAGATTAATATATTCTATGTGGATTATCGGCAAAATTCGTTGTGTAAATCTATGCTCAGTAATGTGTTCAGATAAATATATTTTATCAGAGAATCTATAAGGCTGCAATAAAGATATTGCGTAAAAGTGCGGAAAAGCCGCAAATAAATATGTTATAGCTCCGCCGGCTGCTTATACAGAAGAAGCACGGCGTCGGAATGTTTTTATGCTTTCCTGAGTGAAAACAGAACATAATAACAGTTTTTTAAATCCCATAGTTGCAAAACAAATGTTTTGAGGTTATTATATAAACAAGTGTTTTGGTAAGACTTAATTGAAAATTTTGAATTTGAAAGGATTTTTATTATATGAAGGGCGAGGTTTTTCAGTTATGCAGCGTGATTACGGCTGCTAAGAATGCATTGAATACACAGACATTTATACAGTATGAACCACTCAGCTATGAGCGTGGAACGGTTTTTCAGTTCGTTCCTGAGGTAGAAGGACAGAAGGGTGAGATGATTGAAGGCGTTGACAGCTGGTATGCAAGATGCGTGTATAATGGAATGGAGGATGTCAAGATATTGGCGCCTACAGCGGTTAAGGACAGAAGGGTTCTCGGCTTCGTGAATACATCCCAGAATATCATGCTGTGCTTTTACCCTGATGATGTGATTCATATGTGGATGCCAAGGTGGGTCATGGACAAGGACAGAAAGGGCTGGCACATTATATACACTGAGAAGATATGGGAGAATCACCCGGCAGGTAAGCCTGAATACAAGGATAACACTGAGATTTTTAAGGCGGCACTTGCGGAAATCAGCAAGTTTTCCAAGGAGCTTGGCTTTGAGGGCTGGTCTAATGTATTTAACCGCTCCATTGCTATGTTGGAAGGCGGCTTTGATTATGCCGCCGATGATGAGAAGATTATCGAGGAGTTTAAGAAGAAGGGGCGAAGCATGCCGCCTAGAACCCACCTTGAGCTTCCGGGACATAACAGGGATTTATTTGAGGCAGCCTCCAATGCGGATGTATTCGGCAGCATGGGCTCATGGAATGACGGACCGGCTGCAAAGGCAGCAGCAGAAGGAAAGCTGGAGGAGTATAATAAGCTTTCCGATATGCTCTTCAATCAGATTGCACTTGCGGTAATGTATGCAATCAACCAGTGGTAGGAAAAGAATATGATATCATATATTAAGGGTGAGCTTGTGGAGCTTACAGAGAATGCCATCGTGCTTGACCATGATGGCATGGGCTTTTTAATAATGATGCCGGCTTCCATCCTTGCGAAGCTTCCGGCGGTAGGAAGTGAGCTTAAGGTACATACATATCTGTATGTCAAGGAGGATGCGCTTGACTTATATGGATTTTTGACAAAGGATGACCTTAAGGTGTTCAGGCTTCTTATAACAGTGAGTGGTATAGGCCCTAAGGGTGCGCTTGCCATATTGTCAACCATGTCGCCTGATGATTTGAGATTTGCTGTGCTTGCCGGGGATTCTAAGACAATATCCAAGGCACCGGGAATAGGAAGCAAGACCGCCCAGAAGCTTATCATAGAGCTGAAGGACAAGCTTAAGATAGAGGATGTTCTTGATGGCGGGGCGGACGGAGGCTATGAGCCGCAGAGTGATATGGGTGATACGGCTGCAGCGGAGGCGGTCATGGCACTCACCGCATTAGGATATTCCTCCGCAGATGCCACAAGGGCGGTAAGGCAGGTGGACGGCGGGGCTGATATGGATTCGGAAGCACTGCTTAAGGCTGCACTTAAGAAGCTGGCATTTATGTAAGGCCTTCAGGTTCAGGCTGGAGGTTCATGGAAGGGAGTAACTTTTAATGGAAAAGAGGATGATTTCCACCGAATTTACGGAAGAGGATATGCCTATAGAGTCGAGTCTTCGTCCGATGGCACTGGCGGATTATATCGGCCAGGAAAAGGTGAAAAAGAATCTTAAGGTATATATAGAAGCAGCAAAGAGCAGGCAGGAGCCGCTTGACCATTGTCTTTTCTACGGACCGCCGGGACTTGGAAAGACAACCATAGCGGGAGTTATCGCTAATGAGATGGGGGTGCATCTTAAGGTGACCTCCGGACCTGCGATAGAGAAGCCGGGGGACATGGCTGCGATACTAAGCAATCTTCAGGAGGGTGACCTGCTCTTTGTGGATGAGATACACCGTCTTAACAGGCAGGTTGAGGAGGTGCTCTACCCTGCTATGGAGGATTTCGCGATAGACATTATGATTGGAAAGGGCTCACAGGCGCGTTCGATAAGGCTTGATCTGCCTAAGTTCACGCTGGTAGGAGCTACCACAAGGGCGGGACTTCTGACAGCGCCGCTCAGGGATCGTTTCGGTGTGATATGCAAGATGGATTTTTACACTGAGAGCGAGCTTAAGAAGATTATACTGCGTTCCGCAAATGTGCTTGCGATAGAGATTGATGATGAGGGAGCCACAGAGATGGCACGCAGGTCGCGGGGAACACCGCGTCTTGCTAACAGGCTGTTAAAGAGAGTACGTGATTTTGCACAGGTGCAGTATGACGGAAAGATAGATTATGAGGTCGCGAGAGCTTCACTTGACAGGATGGAGGTCGATAAGATGGGGCTTGACAGAAGTGACCGCCTTATTTTAACCACCATTATGGAGAAGTTCGCGGGCGGACCTGTAGGGCTTGACACTCTGGCGGCGGCCATAGGTGAGGATGCGGGAACGATAGAGGATGTCTATGAGCCTTATCTTATACAGAACGGCTTCATCAACCGTACTCCTAAGGGAAGGGTTGCGACACAGCTGTGCTATAAGCATTTTGGAATAGAAAGGTAATGGATTGGAATGTTGCAGGTATGGAGAATATAAGGATTATTGCGCATATTTATACTGATTTTGATGAGAAATTCGGCATTCCAAGGCAGAGCGGTATCGTAAAGCAGTGCCGTGGGAGAATAGTGTTTGAACTGGAATACCGCAATGAGGAGGCTCTTGCTGGGATTGACGGATACTCACATCTGTGGCTTATCTGGAAGTTCTCCGAAAGTGTCAGACATGAGTGGAGCCCGACAGTGCGTCCGCCGAGGCTTGGTGGAAATAAGAGGGTGGGCGTGTTCGCGACACGTTCGCCGTTCAGACCTAATCCTATGGGACTGTCCAGTGTACGGCTTGAGGAGGTTATTACCGATAGTACCGATGGACCGCAGCTTATCGTATCCGGGGTTGATATGCTTAACAAAACTCCTATTTACGATATCAAGCCATATCTGTCATACACCGATTCGCACCCTGAGGCTGTGTGCGGCTTTGCGGATGAGGTTAAGGATTACCGGCTTGAGGTTGTGATTCCTGAGAATGTATCAGATAAGCTTGGGGAAAGCAGCTGCGATGAGCTGAGAGAGCTGCTTGCACAGGATCCAAGACCGGGGTACAGGCATGATGAATCCGCCGATGATTTATCAAAGATATATGGTATGAATTTTTCGGGACACAATATCAAGTTCTCCGTAAGGAAAAGAATACTCACAGTGATTTCATGTGATGACAACTGGACATTATAGATAGAAGTGTGCTATACTGGATAAGTATTTGTGATATTTACCTGTAAGAGTATTTTAGTTCGGGACAGCTTAGCAGATACTATAAGGATAAGGAGTGGATTGTATGCCAGCGAAGAACGAAGCAGAAGTGGCTATTGGCGGCAAGGTTATTACACTTAGTGGATATGAGAGCCGTGAATATATACAGAAGGTAGCAGCATACCTGGACAATAAGTTAGATGAACATAAGAAGATGGAATCCTATAACAGACTTCCGCTGGAATTTCAGAACATTATGATCCAGCTGAATATAGCGGATGAGTTTTTTAAGGCTAAGAATATGGCGGATACTCTTAAGGGTGATCTTGAGAGTAAGGACAAGGAAATTTATGATCTCAAGCATGAGCTTATCACCCTGCAGGCTAAGGCTGATAAGCAGGCGGAGGAGATTGCGCAGCTTAAGAAGGATGCACAGGATTACGAGAGCATGATTATTGGACTTGAGGCACAGAAGGATACGAAGAAGCAGTAATTAGGGGGGGATTTCCGTATGGAAGCCCCTTTTATAGTTTACAGGATTGTGAAAGGATTAATATGATTGATATGGGAAACAGAGAGGTTCTTGCACCGGCAGGAACCTATGAGTGCTTCCGTGCCGCAATCAATGCAGGAGCGGATGCGGTGTATCTTGGAGGAAGCATGTTCGGTGCGAGGGCTTTTGCGGGAAATTTTGAGGAGGCTGAGCTTATAAAGGCTATCCGCACAGCACACTTGTATGGCAGGAAGGTGTATCTAACGGTAAACACTCTTTTAAGAAATGATGAGCTTGAGAAGCTTGTCCAATATGTGAAGCCCTACTATGAGGAGGGGCTTGACGCTGTTATCGTGCAGGACTATGGGGTATTTGCGGTCTTAAGGGAGGCGTTTCCGGGGCTTGACCTTCATGCCAGCACGCAGATGACGATTACGGGAAAATATGGTGCACAGCTTTTAAAGGACATGGGTGCAGCGCGTGTTGTACCTGCGCGCGAGCTTTCTGCTAAGGAGATAAGGGATATATATGATGACGTCGATGTTGAGATAGAGAGCTTTGTCCATGGCGCATTATGCTATTGCTACTCAGGACAATGTCTGCTCAGCAGCATGATAGGCGGAAGAAGCGGCAATCGCGGCCGCTGCGCACAGCCCTGCCGTCTTACCTACAGCGCGAACGGAATAAGTGAGAAATATCTTTTAAGCCCGAAGGATATGTGTACAATAGAGGCAGTTCCGGATATTCTTGATGCAGGTGTGTACTCCTTGAAGATTGAGGGAAGAATGAAGAGCCCTGAATATGTTGCAGGTGTGTCCTATGCTTACAGAAAATATGTGGATATGTACCTTGAAAAGGGACGTGACGGCTACAGGGTCGAAGAGCAGGATATCAGACAGTTGATGGATCTGTACAACAGAGGTGGCTTCTGCAAGGGATATTACTATGCACAGAACGATAAGTCTATGATGACCTTCGACAGACCGAATCATCAGGGAATCGTCATCGGAAATATCAAAAACGGGGAGCTTATCCTGTCACAGGAGGTGAATCCGGGTGATGTGCTTGAATTTCCGGATGGAAGCGAATACACGACACCGACAGGAAAAAAGAGCGGAAGGCTTGCGCTGCCTAAGGGGGTCCTTAAGAATCCTAAGAATGGTGCGGCTGTCTACAGGACGAGGAACAATGAGCTTCTAGGGCAGCTTCGGGCAGGATATATTGACAATGATATCAAAATTCCGGTCCGGATGGAGATATTCTTAAAGTCCGGTGAGAGAGCATGCCTGAAGCTGCTCTCTGGGGACAAGGAGCTTGTTGTGTATGGCGATGTGCTGGAGCCTTCCGACAAGCGCCCGGCTGTGAGGGAGGATGTCGTAAAGCAGCTGAAGAAGCTTGGAGGGACAGCATTCTCAAGCGATGAAGGAAGCATAGTGACAGATATACAGGGAAGCCCTTTTGTTCCGGTCAGGCTGTTGAATGACCTGAGAAGAAATGCGCTTGAGGAGCTGGAAAGCATGCTCTTATCAGGCTATAAGAGAAATCATGAATATATGAAGGTTCAGGCTTCGATGACTGCAGGGGTATTAGAAGCTGATGCTGCGCAGGAAAATGCCGGGGTACAGGAGATTGCCGATGCACAGGAAAATGCCGGGATACAGGAAAATACCGCTGCGCAGTGTAATGCAGCCTGTGAGGCGGGATTGACGGAGCGCAGGGATTACTCGGAGGGGCAGCATGACATCACTGTGCAGGTGATGAATAAGGAACAGCTGGAGGCAGTATTAAGAACAGCTCATAACAACGTGTCGAGAATATATATATCAACCGAGCTTTCAGGCATAGACGGAGCTATAATGATGAAGGGGATGGTTGATGAATATAATGCCGGCATTTCCGCCAATAATATGAAAATAGAAGTCTATATGGCAATGCCGTATATTTTCAGGGACAGGGCGGTAACGCTTTTTGAAAGGAAGCTTGAGGATGTCAAGGCAGCAGGCTTCGACGGTATGCTCATAAGAAGCCCTGAGGAGCTTGGCTATATAAGGAAAAAGGGCTTGTACGAGCTGTATGCGGGCAGAGTGGTGGCTGATTATAACGTGTATACCTACAATAAAGCGGCATTTGATGAGTATATCAGGCTTGGCATACATGATTTTACCCTTTCGGAGGAGCTGAACGCAGGACAGCTGAGGGGGCTGTGCCGTTCTGTCCAGGATAGGAATATTTACCTGGAAAAGCTGGTGTACGGCTACCTCCCGCTTATGGTTACGGCAGGCTGCACCTTAAAGTATACTTCTAAGGACAAGCCGTGCGGCAGACCGGGCGTATATTATCTCACGGACAGAAAGGGTAAGCAGCTCGCGGCACTCAACAGCTGCAGCTATTGTTATAATCTTATATACAACAGTGTTCCGGAGTACCTGCTTGACAAGCCGGATGAGATAAGGAATATGGGAGTGGATGCACTCAGGCTGTCCTTTTCCATAGAAGGTGCCGATGAGGTCGAAAATATTATGAAAATGAATGCCGACAGTGTTAAAGCTTACACCAGAGGCCATTATAACAGAGGAGTAGATTAAGTGATAAATATAGTAACTGCCGTCTCAAAATACGTTTTTATATTGCTGGGGGCTGTTTTCTGCCTGCACGGATTTTTGGGACATGTCTTTTATAAAAAGAGGCGTGAACAGGGGAAGCAGAGAAAAGGAATAATTCAGATTATAATAGTCATCTGTATGACAGTGCTTGGGAATGTTATTCTCTTTATGAACAGGCAGGATTTTCTGTTTATCGTGTTTTTGTTCATGGAGCTGTTTTATTTCTTTTTCCTGCTCAATATATTTCCTATGATTTATAAGAGGTGTAACAGGATTCTTCTGAATGACATGGCATTTCTTATGTGTACGGGAATGCTGATGCTGGCAAGACTTGACACGGATAAGCTTATCAGACAATATCTGCTGATATGGGCAGGTACATTTGTGCTGATGCTGGTGCCGGTCATAGTGGAAAAGCTGCATTTTCTGATTAAGCTTGATGTGCTGTACTGTGTTGCCGGCATTGTCCTGTTGGGCGTGGTGTTCGTACTTGGCAATACGGTGTACGGCGCTAACCTTTCGATAAATATAGGAGGCTTTTCGCTTCAGCCGTCGGAGTTCGTCAAGCTTACATACGTGATGTTTATTGCGTGTATGCTCCGCGGTGAGAAAGCATTTGGCAGAATTGTAATCACGTCGCTGTGCGCGGCGGCGCATGTGCTTATCCTGGTCGCTTCTAATGACCTTGGTGCGGCGCTGATTTTCTATGTCACCTATATTGTCATGCTCTATGATGCCACACATAAGCACAGATATCTTGTCATGGGCGGTTTATGTGCGGTGCTGGCAGGTGTGGGAGCGTATTTTGTTATATCCCATGTCAGGGTCAGGGTTGATGTGTGGCTTGCCCCGTTCAAATATATAGATGGCAAGGGCTATCAGCTTGTACAGTCCATTTTCGCAATCGGAAATGGAGGCTGGTTCGGAACAGGGCTTACCAAGGGACTTCCGGGTTCTATTCCTGTAGTCACAAAGGATTTTATTTTCCCTGCGATTTCAGAGGAGTTTGGCGGATTGTTCGGCATTATCGTGATAATGGTATGCCTGAATGTGTTCCTTGAGATTATAACGGTGCTGTCCGAGAATAAGGACAGCTTCAACAGACAGCTCCTTGGAGGCTTTGGAATAATGTATATTTTCCAGTGCTTTTTAAATATCGGAGGAACCATCAACTGCATTCCGAGCACGGGAGTAACGCTTCCGTTTGTGAGCTACGGAGGAAGCTCTGTTATAAGCTCCATGATAATGATTGCGATTATTCAGGGAATTGCTGCGCGGAATGACAGGGATAATCCGCAGGCTGCTGAGGATGATGAAGGGAAGGCGGGTATTCCGGGAACTGATAAGTACGGCACTGACAGCGGAGATACTGGGGAAAAATCCGAAAAAAATGGCGGCACGAGGTCTATGCGTTCGCCACGCATGGTTGTCGGAAGCCTTCTTCTTGTTCTTATAATAAGCGGATTTTATATATACGAGCTTGCGTCATTTGATGAGAGCATACTTGACAGCAGCTACAACAGAAGACTCAGCAAGATGAAGGAGCAGACGCTTAGAGGCTCCATATATGCGGCTACAGGTGAAGAGCTTGCCTCAAGTGTTGAAGGTGTGAATGGTGAAGCTGAGAGGGTATATACTTATGGCAGATTGTTCTCACATATCATCGGATATACCTATGGCGAAGGCGCGGGTCTTGAGGGTGTGTTGAACTATCAGCTTCTAAGAAGCAGTGAGCCGTTTGATGACAAGCTGCATGCAGAGCTTACCAACCATAAATATAGGGGAAATTCAGTTGTCACGACACTTGACTATGATATGCAGTCGGCGGCGTATGAGGCTCTTGGAGTGAACAAGGGTGCGGTTGTTGTAATGGACAGGAACGGTGCGGTTCTTGCGATGGTATCAAAACCTGATTTCAACCCTAACACGCTTATGACGGAGGGCACGGATGCCAATGCCGATGCACCTCTTTTGAACAGGGCAGTGGCAGGCTTGTATCCGCCGGGTTCAACATTTAAGACCGTTACACTGCTGTCATATTACAGGGAATGTAATGCGGGTGAAAGGTTTAAGAACTTTGTGTATGAGTGCAGCGGTGTATTCACAAGGGGCACGCTCTCTGTTGCCTGTGTAGGCCACACTGCGCATGGAAGTGTGGATACCTATGGTGCGTTCGCACACTCATGTAACGGAGCCTTTATCACTATGGGACTTGACACGGCGGTGGAGACAAGTATTAATACGGCACAGCAGCTCTTATTTAACACGGACATACATTACCATGACAATCTAGGACCTGTGACAAGCCGCTCACAGTATGTGCTTGGCGGGGAATCACCGGAATGGGAGATAATACAGACCAGCTTCGGACAGGGAGCAACGCTCATAACACCGCTTCACAATGCACTTATAATGCAGGCTGTGGCAAATGGCGGCACACTGTATGAACCTTATATTGTCAAAACCATCTTCGCAAGCGTGGGACAGAGTGACCAGACCCATGTGTCCCGGAAGATTGTATATTCGTACGATGGTTCGGATGGGGACGAATACTATGGCAGCATTATGACAGAGGATGAGGCGGACATGCTTTCCGGACATCTTAAGCAGGTGATTGAGGTGAGCTTCCCACATGTATTCTCTGAGGCTCCTTATGAGGCAGCCGGAAAGTCGGGTACAGCGCAGTATGGAACCTCCGGCTATGAACATTCGCTTTTTGTCGGGTACATGCCTTATGATGACCCCGAAATAATAGTCAGCGTTGTGCTTGAGAGCTTCAACGAGGACGGAACATCGGACAGATATGCGGTGAATGTTGCGAAAGAGATTTTTGATGCGTGGTACAATAAAAATCATTGATATTGTTTGAAAAGTGGTTTATACTATACACAAGTCATATGTGACACACCATAATACAGGAGGGATTGCTGTGATACAGGCAACTAGCTGTGGCGGTGTGGTTATATTCAGAGGAAAGATACTTGTTTTATATAAGAATTTTAAGAACAAGTATGAGGGCTGGGTGCTTCCGAAGGGAACTGTCGAGGAAGGCGAAGATTATAAAGAGACAGCACTTCGTGAAGTGAAGGAAGAAACAGGAGTATCAGCCCAGATTATTAAGTATGTAGGTAAAAGCCAGTACACGTTTTCCGTGCCTTCAGATGTAGTTGATAAGGAAGTTCACTGGTATCTGATGATGGCAGACAGCTACTACAGTAAGCCACAGAAGGAGGAGTTCTTTGAGGACTCAGGATATTACAAGTTCCATGAGGCGTACCATCTTCTCAAGTTTTCCAATGAGAAACAGATTTTAGAGAAGGCGTATGCGGAGTATCTGGAGCTGAGAAAGTCCAATCTGTGGGGAAACAAGAAGTATTATTAGTCATATTCGCCACTTATGATGAGCACATTCCGCGCGTCGGGAATGACCTGTGCGCCGGGATAAAAAATAACCGCAGCCCTGATGTGGGGCTGCGGTTGTTTTTTTGTGGTTGGGACAGGGGTCTGGTACATGTCCCAGTTCTGGGACACGTACCTGA
>ENA-OOZN01002015-OOZN01002015.1-human-gut-metagenome-genome-assembly--contig:-NODE-2015-length-11801-cov-1.476588_pt1 | contig 11801 bp, 13 predicted proteins | sample MGYA00241187_ERZ501397 | MGnify/ENA primary metagenome ERZ501397 (study PRJEB25962, sample SAMEA2042921) | human gut metagenome | biome: human gut; feature: human-associated habitat; material: faeces... | reverse complement strand
GCAGTCCTCCGAATGCTGCTCCTACCTGATCTGCATTCATCCCCGGCTTAAATTCTCCTGTCAAAAATTTAAAAAAGTAGCTGATCATCCAGCCGCATACCGTTGTATAATACATCATCAACACATAACACCCAAGGATGCAGAACCATCCGTGAATATGCCATTTACTGCCCTCTTTCTCAAGAGCCTTGTAGCTCATCACAGCACTTTTTCTGCTGGCCCGGCCTACAGCAAGCTCCATCGTAAGCACCGGAAGTCCCATGCATACCAGAAATATAAGGTAAAACAGTACAAAAATACCGCCACCGTTTTGACCTGTCACATACGGAAAACGCCATACATTGCCTATGCCTATAGCGCATCCTGCACTTACCAGTATAAATCCCAGACGTGATTTAAATGATTCTCTTTTCATATTTATATATCTCCTATTGTTATTGCGTTACGTTATCACCCTGCTGTGAGCATTGACTATTGCTTTGTGCTTTATTACTCTCCTCAAAGACTCGCAGCTCCTTTATTGCCTGTCCACCCATCAGATACAGTGCTCCGATATTGAAAATGGTCATCAGCCCGATTCCGACATCTCCCAGATCCCATACAAATGTATAGGTTGCAATTCCACCGATGAACAGCATCACAAGTGCGAGCACTTTATATGCTGTCTGCCAACACCATTTATCACCAAACAGATAAGCCACATTACTTCTTGCATAGAAGAGGATTCCCAGGAATGTCGAGAAACTGAACATCCAGAGGATCACTGCGATAAATACAACTCCGAATCCTCCTAAATGGTAGTTCATTGCTGTCTGTAACAAGTTCATACCGGTTAATCCATTGGTCAGATTCTGTGGTGCTAATAACATTAACATTGCCGTACAGCTGCAGATCACGATCGTGTCGATGAAGACTCCTAATGCCTGTACCAGTCCCATCTGTGCTGGGCGTTCACAGTCTGCTGCTGCGCATGGTGCGGATCCTGATCCTGCTTCGTTGGAGAATAATCCTCGTTTCACTCCGTTCATAAGAACTGCTCCAAATCCTCCGGCTGCGACCTGACGGATTCCAAAGGCTTCTTTGAAGATTCTTGCAAAAACCCCTGGAATGCTTGGCAGATTCGTGAGGATCACAAAAATTGTAATCCCGAAGTAAATGACTGCCATGATCGGTACCACGATATCTAATACTTTGACCGTTGCATTCTTCCTTAGTACGATCACTGCTGCCACAATAACAAGCACGATCGTTGTATAAAGTGTTGGAATATGGAAGGCATTGTGGAATGATTCTGCCACGGAATTACTTACCACCTGACTGATTCCACACCAGCAGATCAATCCTGAAATCGCAAATAAGACAGCAATCAGTGTGTGTGTTTTCTTCTTTCCTTGTCTCTCTTCCATAAAGTGGTGAATATAATAGGCTGGTCCTCCTCGATATCCACCATACAGGGGGTCTTTTTCTTTATGTAACTGTGCAAGAGTTGCTTCGATAAAGGCTGTCGATGATCCAAGCAATGCTGTGATCCACATCCAGAATACGGCCCCTGCTCCACCTGCGGATATTGCTGCGACAACTCCTGTCAGATTTCCCATTCCGACACGTGTTGCTGTTGATACGATCAAGGTCTGTAAAGAAGAAAGACTGCTTTTTTCATCTTTTCCATTCTTATTGTTTGCTGTTAGTGCTTTGACCATATCCGGGAATAGACGGATTGGTAAAAATTTTGTTTTGATCGTAAAAACGATACCTGCTGGAAGCAGCAATATAATGAGCAGCGAAAGTCCCAGGCTTCCACCTCCTGGTAACGGAACATGAATCCATTCTCCCCATAAAAACTGATATATATTTTCTATTAGCTGAACAATCATTGACTTGCCTTTCCTTTCATTGTTTTTTCCAAAAAAGAAGGCATGCAGTTTTATTCTGTTATGCATGCCTTCTTTTTATTATATAAAATTTTCTGATAAATGTCAAAAGATTTACTTCGTATATCTGCTTATCAGTGCTAGGATCAGGAAACATACCACCTCGAGCAGTACGATCGTTCCTCCTGGCTTAAGACCTACATAATAAGACAGTGTTAATCCGATCACTGTTGTGACCAATGCTGTGATCACACCGATGATCATAACTGCTTTGTAGCTTCGTCCTACCTGCATTCCGCATGCGATCGGGATCACAAGCATGGATGAGACGATCAATGTTCCGACCGTTCTTGATGCGATCGATACCGTCAATGCGGTCAATAAAGTAAAGATAAAATTAATCGTCTTGACAGGTACACCGCTGATCCTTGCTGCATTTTCATCAAATCCGATATAGAATAGTTCTTTATATAGAAGCAATACACAGAGCAATACTAACACACTGATCACACATACGATCTTCAGTTCGTCTTTGCTGATGGATATGATACTTCCAAATAAGAAACTGTTAAAGTTCGTTCCGTTTTTTACGAATCCGGATAGGATACCAGCAAGTCCGATCCCTGTTGACATAATAATCGATATCGCCATCTCAGAATATCTTGGGATCTTTCTTCGGATTGCTTCAACTCCCAGGGCTGCAAACAGACAGATTCCCATTGCTCCTAAGATCGGATTGATTCCTAATAACAAGCCCAGAGCAACACCTGCCAGGGATGCATGAGAGAGTGCATCTCCGATCATGGACATTCTCTTTAAGACGATCGTGATTCCGATCAATGGTGCGATCACGGCCAGTAAGATTCCTGTAATAAATGCACGCTGCATAAATCCGTATTGTAACATCTCGATCATTCTTCCACGATCCTCCCTTCATCCATTCTTAAAATACGATCACATCCTTTACATTCCTGCAGTCTTCCGTGTGTGATCATAAAAATGGTCGTATTGTATTTTGTATTGATCTCATAGAGCATATCGTACAAGATCTTTGTTGATCTTGCATCTACTCCCGTTGTTGGTTCATCTAAGATCAGAAGTTTCGGATCTCCGATCATTGCTCTTGCGATCATCACTCGCTGCTGCTGTCCACCAGATAATTCACCGATCCGTCTCTTAAGGAATTCTTCCATTTCAAAATCCCTTAGTGTCTCTTTGATCTTATTCTTGTGTTTTTTATGTGGCAGATGAAACAAGCCAAGTTCCTGATAAAGTCCTGTGATCATGATCTCTTCTACCGTTGCTGGGAAGCTCTGGTTCTTACTGATCCCATTCTGTGACACGTAACCGATCCGTTTCTTTAATCTTGGATCGTTATTCATCAGGATGATTTCTCCTTCATCTGGTTTCATTTCACCTATGACCGCTGGTAGGTTTCATAAGTGCATTTAAGTGCTGAATAAGTGTACTTTTTCCGCTTCCATTTTCACCAGTCAGAACAACATATTCGCCTTCATGGATCGTCAGATTGATCTCTTCTAAGACTTCCGTATCACTGTATCCGAATTTTACATGATTTAATTGTATCATCTGTTTTGTGTTTGATTCACTCATTCGCTTAATGCCTCTTTGATCGCAGCGAGATTTTGTTTCATTACGGAAAAATAATCTTCTCCTGCTTTGATTTTTTTGTTACTTAGTCCTTCCAGGGGGTTTAACATCTTTGCATTGGCTCCGGTCTCTTTTGCAATGGTTTTCGCTACTTTCGGGCTCACCAGTTCTTCAAAAAAGATTGTTTTTACCTGATGTTCTTTTGCAAAGCGGATCACTTCGCTCATCTGTTTGGGATCTGGTTCATCGTCTGCGGATAATCCCTCAATTCCCATCTGTTCTAACCCATATGCGTGACATAGATAGCCAAATGCTTCATGTGCCACAACAAGTTCTTTCTTTGTAAGTTTGGATGTTTCTTCCTTATATAATGTATCTAATTTGTCACATTCTTTTGCGTATCTCTTATAATTCGCTTCGTAATAATCTTTATTCTCTGCATCCACTTTGATCAATGCTTTCTTGATCTTGTTCATCTCATACTTTGCATTCTGTGGATCTAACCAGACATGGGGATCATTCTCACTGTTGTGTTCGTGATCGTGTTCATGTGCATCCTGATCTTTTAGTAACTTGATCCCTTTGGATGCTTCAACGCTTGTAAGTTCTTCCGTATCAAGGCTTTCCAAAACGTCATCTACCCATTGTTCCATGCCGGCTCCATTGTATATGAAGATGTCTGATTTCTCCATCTCGATCAGATCCTTCGTTGATGGTTCCCAGTCATGAGGTTCTGTTCCTGCTGGTACTAAATTGATCACTTCTACTTTGTCTCCACCGATCTTCTTTGCAAAATCATACATGGTGTAAAAACTTGTTGTAATTCTTATCTTGCCATTTGATTTCTTCTTGCTTGTATTGCCAGTACATCCTGCCATGCAAAAACTCATGGATATGATGCATACCAGGATCATCCAAATCTTTTTTCTCATTCTTCTCTACTCCAATTTCTGCGGTTTCTCTCTGGTATTTATAGCAAATCTTTCTTGGTCGTGTCAAGCGTGGTTCACGAATGATCGCTGAAAATAGACGTGCGAAATGCATTCTGTGACCATAATTCATTCCCATAGATGATCCTGTAACATCCAGTATACATCAGGGCTGCGAGCACTACGTCCACCACACTGTGTTGTTTTAAGAACATCGTCGACATGATAATTAATATCGTTAAGACAACACATGCTGTATCGGTGCTTTTCTTATATTTTCTCTGATTCTTCAAAATCGCAACGCAGCATGCCAGAGAGTTAAATACATGGATACTTGGAAGTACATTCGTCGGAGTATCCGTGTGATAGATCATCTGTACTGCTTTGATAAAAATGCTGTCTCCAGTAAGAACTGGTCTTAGATCCTGTCCATTCGGAAATACTAATGAGATGATCAAAAACAGGGTCATGCCTGTTCCAAGTGTTATGATCAGCTGATAATATTCTTTCCATTGATTCTTATTAAAAAACATAAAATAAAAAACTGTAACTGCTACAAATAAGAACCATAATAGATATGGTACGATGAAATATTCACAGAATGGTATCTGATCATCTATCGTTGTATGTATGATGTAATGATGCACATCTCGATCTTCAATGTAGGAAAATGTGATCATATAAACTATAAAAAATACTGCGATCATACCAAGATGTCCATTCTTTATGATCTCATTTAATTTTGTTCTCAATTGTGACTCCTTTCTTCAAAATCATTGCCTATTAGAAAGTGTATACATATAGTAGTACCACGATTTTGTAGAAATTTCAAATCTTTTATCGAAATAGTTGTGGCGGGATCTTCTTAACTAGCACTCCACTTAACACTCCGATGATGATCCCTGCGATCGTTCCTGTGATCAGTAATACTGGTGCATAATAATAAATCTTTGTATTCTCCATTAAGAAAACAGCAACACTGAGCTGCCCGATATTATGCGCTACTCCGCCTCCAACGCTGATTCCAATGGGTGAGAATCCTTCGATCTTCTTTAGAAGTCCCATGATGACCAGACTTAAGATCCCTCCTGCCAGACTGTAAGCGATCGTCATTGGATTTCCAAATAAGAATCCTGCCAGTACAACTCGGATCACTGAGATCTCAAGCGTTCTTGTCCATGTTGTAAAGAATAACAAAACCATGATCACTCCATTGGCAAGTCCTAATTTCACTCCGGGAATTCCAACTGGTACCGGGATCAATACTTCTATATAGGATACAACAAGTGCCAATGTTAAAAACATCGCATCTGTCGCTAATCTTTTTGTTGACATATATTTTATTTCTCCTGTTGTTTTCTATCTCATCTGATGTTTATTGTGTTACCCCGTCTAATTCCTGTTCTTTGCCATCTTCTGACCGGATCTCGATCACTACTTTATGCGGCAGACATACGATCGTTTCTCCTGATTTCTCGATTGCTTTATGGTCTGCACAAATCTGGTCTTTACAGTCTGCTTTTTTCATTGTAACTTTTCCATCTTTGATCTGCATGACGTTCGTGCCATTTTCCTCTGGAATCTGATAGATCTGATCTTTCTTGATGGATGTTTTGTACACTTCTTTTCCTTCAACTGTCACGATCACTTCTTTTCCGTCTTTTTGTGTCATCTTGATCGCTGCAAAACTGATCAGCGAAATTGCCAGTACTGCTACGATCAAGATCATATCCTTTTTCTTCATCTTTATACCCTGATTCTTCCCAGTACTTCTCCGATTGGGTCTGTAATGCACAGATCTGCCTGTTTATCTCTGCTTGTCGCATCACGATTCAGTACTGCAAGATATTTTCCTTTAAAATAATCGATCATTCCAGCGGCTGGATAAACAACCAGTGATGTTCCTCCAATGATCAGCATATCTGCCTTGGAAATGGCTCTGACTGCCCCATTAATCGTCTGAGAGTCTAAGCCTTCTTCATATAATACAACATCTGGTTTGATGATTCCCCCACATTCGTCACAATATGGGACTCCTTTGGCATTCACAACATAATTCACATCAAAGAACTTGCCGCATTTCTGGCAATAGTTTCTGTGAACACTGCCGTGCAGTTCAAAGACATTTTTACTTCCTGCTGCCTGATGAAGCCCGTCGATATTTTGCGTAACGATCGCAGACAGTTTTCCCGCCCGTTCCATTTCTGCCAGTTTTAAATGTGCCTTATTCGGTTTTGCATCCAAGAAGATCATCTTATTCTTATAAAAATCATAAAATTCTTCCGTATGCTGTGTATAAAATGTATGGCTTACCATAACCTCGGGTGGATATTTATAAGTCTGGTGATACAAACCATCCGTGCTTCGAAAGTCTGGAATATGACTCTCTGTTGAAACACCTGCGCCACCAAAGAATACGATATGATCACTTTCATCGATCATCTGTTGTAATTTTTCAATCTTTTCGTTATCCATGACTTTTTCCTCCTTGAAATCTCTCTTTTATTGTTTTCTATTTAAATTGATAAATTATTGTTATCTGATAATTATTATAAATTAGAAGTCTGCATTTGTCAACACCAATTTGAAAAAAAATATAAAAAATTTGACTTTTCTTCGGAATATAAAAAAGCCGAAGTATATTTCAACTCCGACTCATTTTATTCTGCTTCTTATGCTTCCTCTTTGCCCCAGATACCCTTTTCTTCACGCAAATCTCTAGTGCTGATAAGATATTTTTCAATCATTTTTACAGGGTTGTAGGAACGTTTCGCCTTACGCATCCCTTCAATGCCCATGTCCTCTTCTCTGTTAATCAGTTCCACATCCTCACATTCATGCAAAACATACTGCTGATTGATAATCGGGAAGATACCGTCATACTCTGTATCCCCTTTTTCAATATGAATCAGCTGCATCTGCGGATGCAGGCGCTCACCAATCGTAAAAGCGCACAGCTTTCCGTCAATATAAATCGTACCGCCTGTCAGTCCCAGCGCATCCATATTCTGTAATGCCAATTCAACAGAGCGTCTTTCGTCCGCCATTTCCTGCGCATCCTCGCCTGTTTTCTCATCCATCCAATGGTCATATAACGCTATGCAGTCTGCAATCATGCTTTTGTCAAGCCTTCTGTATTCATAATCAGGATATTTCGACAGAAATTTATTGATATGATTTCGTTTGCCGTGCAGCTTTTTCCCTTTCAATGTTGCGAGGCTTTCTCTGGTATATACATAATCCCATGCAATATCGGTTGGCATGGAGAATAATTCAGGGCATGCCGTCAGCATTTTATCCTTAAACACAGTCCAGACGGAACGATAGGTCGGCTCCACGCCGCGCTTTTTCATATAATCAATCCCCTCGTAAACTGCTTTGCGATAATCTACTTCTACGCCGTATTTGGGGATAGGTGCCCAGAGGAATACGGGAACTCCCTTAAATTCCAGCTTGATATACAGCACATTATTTTTCTCTGCATATTCCATTTTCCCATCTGCGCCCCAGATAAAGAGATTTGCAAAGGAAAGATCGGAGCACTGTAGATTCCAAGGCTTTGTGTAGGAATCAATCAGCGCTTTGTCCTCTAATGCGAAGGGCTTGAACATCAGTTCAGCGGTTTCTGCTGCATTGTTTTTTGTTTCTTCTATTGTCTTATTTTTTTCACATTCCAAACATCTTGGCATAAGGCCTGCCTCCATTTTTAATATTCATCTATAATATAACACTTTTGTTTCGGAAGAAAAGCATCCAATTCCTTGTATTTTTCTTCATCGAAAATTTTCAATTCATTTCTTATTTCAGCAAAGGAATGATATCCCACCAGAACCTGTAACAAATGCCCTGCGGAAATTTCAAAAACAGGAGCTTCCGCAGAAGGCTTCCCTCGAAAATTAAATACACCGTTATTTTCGGGAATGACTGTATCCGTCAGGCGGAACGCATACGGCAGCTCAAGCTGCAACGCCTGCAGCAGTGCAGACGCATTGCAAAGTCCCATCACGCCCTTCTGCTTCCTCTCGGTTTTTGCAAAGGGAAGTTTCATCTCAGGCGGCAGCTTTGCATAAAATACCAGACCATCTGCTTCCTTGCGCAGCCCTTCCATTAGCATGGGATAGCACTTCTCATCAGCAACCGCTTCCACGCAGGTTAGCTCCGTTTCTGTCTTATAATAAAAAGCATAGCCCTTTATCTCGTTATTTCTAATATATGCAGCACATTTCCCTCCGTCCGCAGCATAATCTGCCGCTTTACGCAGGAAATCCTCTTTGGTGCGCAAAACCATGCCGCTGTATTTTTTAGCAAATGCTGTATAAAGCGGAAATAACGAATCCAATTCTGTAACCGGAGTAAGCGTTACATTTCCTTTTGTTGCACACATACCGTCGCAGGTCAGATACGCTGCATCCGCAACAGGAAAATGCCCGAAGGGAAAATAGCTCTGCAAAACCGCAGGTGTGTGTGGTGCAACCAGACAACCCTTTTCGCGCAGAAGCTTCATTTCATAGGTGAAAATCTGCCCCATGTAGCCCTTTTTTCTATAATCCGGATGGGTAGAAACACCACAGAGCATCGCTCCCGGAATTTCCCTTCCGCGTATCCAAAGCGTATACGGAAACGCCTGCATACAGCTGACAATTTTGCCCTCCGTTTCCAGAACAACAGAATAATCAGGTGCAAAGCGGTTTATGAAAAACCAATCGCAAAAGGCATTGCTGTCACCAAAGCAGATTTTCCAAAGATCATAAAACGCTTTTTTATCTTCCGCTTTCGCAATTCTGACAGCTGTCATAAATTCGCACTCTCCTTATCCTATCTTTCCTCTATGTCTTATTCTTTTTTATTATAACGCGCAAAAGCATAAAAAACAACCGATAATTATTATTATTTAACAGTAAATTTTATATTTTTTTTGTACACTGTGACGAAAATACAGACCTATTCCATCTGTTTCAACCCTTCCGCCCATATTTTTTTGAAGGCAGAAGGCAGTGCATACTGTGCTTCAGCTTCTTCTCTTGTCAGCCAAAGCAAATCGGATTCTGTTTTTTTTGTTACCCTTACGAAATAGCAGTCCATGTGCCATTCCACATGCGTAAAAATATGCTTTTGCCCCTTCATAGGAAGCAGCTCAGCCTCTAAAATGCCCATTTCCTGCAATGTAACAGGCGGCGCGATGTCTCTCTGTCCGTTCGGCAGCTCCCAAAGTCCCGAAAGCAAGCCATTTTTCGGGCGTTTGCCAATCGCAATTTTCTCCCCATCTACGCAGAAAAATACGTTCAGATATTCTAATGTGCGCGGCTTTTTCTCCGCCTTTACGGGATACACTGCTGTCTGATTTTTGCAATATGCCATGCAGCTCGCCCGAACAGGACATACGCCGCACTTCGGCGCGCCGTTCGGCAGACAAACCATTGCGCCAAGCTCCATCAATGCCTGATTCAAATCCCCAGCACACTCCTGCGGCATGATTTCAGCAAGACGGCTTTCCCATTCCTTTTTTGTTATTTGTAAGGAAATATCCGATGCATCTGCTGTAATGCGCGACATTACACGCAGAACATTCCCATCTACCGCAGGAATCGGCAGACCAAACGCAATCGAGCCGACCGCTCCTGCCGTATAAGACCCAATGCCCTTGAGCGAAAGCAAATCCTTTTGATTTGCAGGAAATACGCCGCCGAAATCTTCCATAATCTGTATCGCCGCCTTCTGCATATTGCGGACACGGCTGTAATACCCCAGACCTTCCCAAAGCTTGAGAATCACTTCCTCATCCGCATTCGCTAAATCCTTTACAGTCGGCAGGGTCTGCAAAAAGCGTATATAATACGGCTTGACCGCCTCAACTCTCGTCTGCTGGAGCATAATTTCCGAAACCCATACAGCGTATGGGTCTTTTGTTTGTCGCCATGGCAAATCTCTTTTATTTTCCCGAAACCACCGAATCAACGGTTCAACAATTTCTTTCAAATCCTTCATAGTTCCACCTCTGTTTTTATCTCCAAAAAAATGAGGAAGGTGTGATACCTCCCTCATTTTTCATCATCTTTGTTTAAATACCTTTAAATAAATCGGAATCAGCATTCCGCCGACGGCATTCCCCAATGTCATCACCAGAACGGCAACAAAGCAATGTGCGCTCCATGTTCCGGATAAGCTGAAATAGAACATATTCGCGATAACGTGCTCGAAGCCGCTCAGGATAAATACCATAACGGGAACGAAAACACCAATAAACCGCAGGGTTGAGCCCTGCACATTGCGAAAGCAATCCACCGCAATAAACATCAGCATGCCGCAGAAGACCGCAAGCAGAAAAATACTTGTGAAATCATCCGACAGCTTCACTTCAGCCATGCCCGCAACCCGTTCAGCCATTCCCTCATAAATACGGCTGTTTCGTACCATTGTTGCTGTAATCCATGTGCCAACAAGGTTCCCCAACCAAGTGACCACCAGTTCAATGAGATACACAGGCTTGTTGAAGGGCGTGTAGCCAACCTTCCCGGTAAACAGATGCAGCTGAAACACCACAATGGTAAATAAACCGATGGCGAATAAAAAGCTGCCGACTACCGGATTTGACTGCGAAAGGAACACGGTTCCCCCCATGCCAATCAGCATACCTGCCAGGATTGCAGAAAAAAATTGCCTTACTCTTTCCATAAAAACCCTCCTTATTCAGTTGTATAAAAACTTTTCATCTGTCCTTTTATTCTACAAGCTATGACTTTTTCTGTCAATCCTTTTTGTTTCTCTTCTCTTGTTCTATGATAGATACATTCCCCTTGCGGTGTGTTCTCTGCTGTGCTAAAATAAAGGGGCAAAATAAATATCTCTATATTTTAAGGAGGTTTTTGTATGAATCAAGAACTTTTAGAAAAATGCAAAAATGCTGATCTGCTGAAGGAAGTTGCAAAAGGCAAGGAAGTTGTATGGATTAACGAAAATCTGGAAAAAACTGAGGATGCAATGGCAAAAATCAATATCACAATGGCGGATATTGATGATGCAGAGGCAAGACTGGCGCGTTTTGCACCTTTCTTAATGAAGAAATTTCCTGAAACTATCCCCACAAATGGGTTGATTGAATCTCCTCTGACCTATATTCCCAATATGCAGAAAAAGCTGGAGGAGCATTATGACACAAAAATCCCCGGCAAAATGTTCTTAAAGCAGGACAGCCATCTGGCAATCTCCGGCTCCGTAAAGGCTCGCGGCGGTATCTATGAGGTGCTGAAGCATGCAGAGGATTTGGCTCTGGAACATGGTATGCTCAAGAAGGATGATGACTATAGCGTATTCGCTTCTGATGAATTCAAAGAATTTTTCAGCAAATTCAAAATTCAGGTTGGCTCCACAGGCAATCTGGGTATGTCTATCG
>ENA-OOZN01002013-OOZN01002013.1-human-gut-metagenome-genome-assembly--contig:-NODE-2013-length-11833-cov-2.771099_pt1 | contig 11833 bp, 10 predicted proteins | sample MGYA00241187_ERZ501397 | MGnify/ENA primary metagenome ERZ501397 (study PRJEB25962, sample SAMEA2042921) | human gut metagenome | biome: human gut; feature: human-associated habitat; material: faeces... | reverse complement strand
CGATTTCCGTCACGTCTGAAGCCGTTGTCCCTGTTTCCATCAGGGCGGTTTCCGTCACGTCTGAAGCCGTTGTCCCTGTTTCCGTCTCTGTTTCCATCAGGGCGGTTTCCGTCACGCCTGAAGCCGTTGTCCCTGCTTCCATCTCTGTTTCCGTCTCTGTTTCCATCAGAACGGTTTCCGTCACGTCTGAAGCCATTATCTCTGTTTGCGCCATTATCCTGTCTGCGATTATCACGTATATCCTTGCGGTCGCTGTTATGAGGATTATATACAGCGGTAATATGTGATTTCTTTTCGGCAGGCTTCTGCTCATTCTTTACCTGCTCATTTTTCGTCTGAGGTGCTGTAGCAACAGCCTCCTGCTTTGCTGCCTGCTCATTTCTTGCAGGCTGTTCCTTTATCTCCTTAGGTGCCTCTGTATTCTGCACTGTTGTACCCTTTCCAAAATGCTTTTTAACCATGTCGATTGCATTATCATCAATGCTGCTCGAATGACTCTTGACATCTACATTTTTGCTCTGTAAATACTCTACTATATCACTATTTTTTAAATTCAATTCTTTCGATAATTCATATATTCTCATTTTAGGCATCAGCATTACCTCCTTCAATTATTTCGACCTGGGAATCCGATAATTCCCTGCATTTCTTTAACAGCGAATCAGCAAATCCCGTATCGAGAATTGCCAGTGACGCCCTAAACTGCTTTCCCATTGAATGTCCGAGAGTCTCCTTGTCTTTATATATCACAAGCGGAACTCCATAGAATGAACAGGAATCCTTAAATCCCTTCTTCGTCCTGTCCGAGGCGTCATCTGCTATGATAACAAGGCGGGCTTTTCCTGCCTTTATGGCCTTATCCACAGAAAACTCACCACTTGTAACCGCTCCTGCTCTGGTGGCAAGACCTATCATTGAAAGTATTCTATCTTGATTCAATTTTCTCTAACTCCTTTTTAAGTGCTTCATATACATCGGAAGGTATCTGGCACTTAAGTGAGCGTTCCAAGCCCTTCGATTTGATTGCTTTGTTAAGACAATTCATATCTGTGCAGATATATGCACCTCTTCCGTTCTTTCGACCGGTCGCATCAAGAAGAATCTCTCCCTCCTGTGTCTTTATTACCCTGAGCATGGACTTCTTGTCTTTCATTTCACCACAGCCCAGACACTGCCTTTGTGGTATTTTTCTGGTTACAGCCATAACATCACGCTTTCTATCAATAAAATACTAATACTGTGGGGATTACTTCTCCTCTGTCCCGGAAGCCTCATCCTCATAGTTATCATCCTGTGAATATTCATCCTCCTCGTACTCATCGTTATAAGGATTCATGTAATCTTCACCAAGCTCCTTCATCTGTGACTCACTCTTTATATCAATCTTAAAGCCTGTAAGCTTAGCTGCAAGTCTTGCGTTCTGTCCTTCCTTGCCGATTGCAAGTGAAAGCTGGTAATCAGGAACAACAACTCTTGCCGTCTTAGCCTCATCATCTGCGATAACAGATACAACCTTAGCCGGGCTTAACGCATTCTCAATCAGATATGCCGCATTCTCATTCCATGCGACAATATCAATCTTCTCACCGCCAAGCTCCTCAACAACGGCGTTAACTCTTGCTCCATTGATACCTACACAAGCTCCTACAGGATCTACATCAGGATTACTTGACCATACTGCTATCTTAGTTCTTGAGCCTGCCTCTCTTGCCACATTCATAATCTCGACTGTTCCATCACGAACCTCAGCAACCTCAGCCTCGAAGAGTCTCTTCACAAGCTCCGGATGTGTTCTTGAAACTAAAATCTTAGGTCCCTTGTTTCCGTTCTTTACCTCAAGCACATATACCTTGACACGGTCATTAGGCTTAAAGGTCTCACCCCTCACCATCTCGCTCTCGTTGAGTGTTGCATCAACCTTGCCGAGATTGATAATAACATTCTTCCCGACATAGCGCTGCACAACACCTGTCACAACTTCCTTTTCCTTGCTGCTGTACTGGTCAAAAAGAACATTCCTCTCCTCCTCACGAATGGTCTGGAGAATGACATTCTTTGCAACCTGTATTGCAATACGTCCGAAATCCTTCGACTTAACCTCAATATTTACCATATCTCCGATATCATACTTAGCGTTAATCATCTTAGCATCTGCAAGGCTTATCTGTGTTGTGTCGTCTGTCACATCATCGACAACCTCTTTCTCGGCGATAACCTTGAAATCACCTGTCTCCCTGTTGATTGTCACCTTAAAATTATCTGCCTTTCCAAAGTGATTCTTGCAAGCTGTAAGAAGTGAAGTCTCTATAGCCGAAAGTAACTTTTCCTTGCTTATCTCCTTCTCCTTCTCAAGCGCATTAAGTGCTTCAATTAATTCCTTGTTCATCATATCCTCCATTTCTGACCATATTATCGCTGTAATGTCAATGATATACGCAATCCGCTCCGCTTCCTGCCCATATAAAATTGATGTTTCACATCTTAAATCTTATAGACTGTCTGTTTTTAAAAATCGAATGCAAGTCTTATGAGTGCAAGTGCTGCCCTTTCGTAAACAGCTGTTGTGCCATCCTCATGCTCTATTGTAACCGTACTGTCATCAAATGCCGTAAGAATACCGCGGTCCTCCTTCACCTTGTTGACCGCCCTGTAGAGTCTTAACTCAACCTCATTGCCGATATTCCGCCTAAAATCCTTATCCTTCCTGAGCGGTCTTAAAAGTCCCGGTGAGCTGACCTCAAGAATGTACGCATCTTCAATGAAATCTTCCTTATCAAGCAAATCGGAAAATGCCCTGCTCACAAGCTCGCAGTCATCCACCGTGATTCCGCCCTCCTTGTCAATATAAGCTCTAAGGTACCAGCTGCTGCCTTCCTTCACATACTCAACATCAACCAGTTCAAAATGATTAGCCTCTATTATAGGAGTAATCATTGCCTCGGCCTTTGCCTCATATTCCTCTCTTCTTGCCATAATGTCCTTTCCTGTTAAAACACATCCACCTGGGCTTCCCATAAAATAGAAAACCCTAAAGTAAAACGAAAGAGTGGGTTCACACCCACTCTTGCCAGTCAACATGTATCATAAATCAGTTAATACTATATCACACTATTCTATAGAATGCAAGCACTTTTTTATCCTCTGTTCCACTGTGCCCACTTTTTCCTATATTCCTCGGCAGTCATGCCCTCATTTTCAATAAAAAGGTGTCTGAACAAATCCGTGTTCATTATACCTGATTCAACCACTATCTCCTTCACCGGCTTTACCGAAAATCTTAAAAGCTCCTTGGCACAGTTAAATCTTCTGTTGAGAATATAGTCGCACAGGTCAATTCCGTACTTGTCCTTGAACTGCCTGTTTATGGCTATCTCATCCATGCCGTATTCACCGCACACGCTCTCAAGCAGATCCTCCTCCTTGAACCTGGCATTTACAGATTCGCGGATACTGTTGAGTATATCCGGATTGAGCTTCTTATTATCCTCGTTGATAATCTCAACAAGCATGGTTGTGACAAGATTAGTGAGCAGATTATGGCTTACATACTCACTTGTAATGTCCTTCTCATCCTGATTGGACATAACCTCATCAATAATGCCGCTGTATTTCTTTATATCTGCTGCCTTAAAGACAGGCGAACCTCCATTTTTTTCAAGGAATATTCCATAATAATCCCTAAGCAGTGCCCCATCCATGTGAACCCACATAAGCTCCCACTGTGAATCCTCTCCGCTGCAATGCTCATAGCTTCTGCGGCAGTCAATAAAAGCGCAGTCCCCGGCCTTTACACTGTAATCCTTCCCGTCAAATGACACTCTTCCGTTTCCTGACATAACAACCATAAAAAGATAGGATTCCAGATTGCTTCTGCTGCTTACATGAGGCTTGATGCTTTTAAGCTTTCCGGTCTCCTGTACATATATAAGCTTCTTTCTTGCAAATTCACTTGGAGTGTGAAGGTATCTTTTTGAACTTGTCATCTCATTGGTATCAAATAATGCTTCCTCACTCAAGCTTTTCACCCCCTGTCCTCTCACGCCAGTAATCAAGTATTTCCTTTATGGTCTGATTCAATGGAATATCCGGCTTCCATCCCGTCTGTTCATTTATCTTGGTGATATCCGCCTCTATAACCGGGACATCAACCGGTCTTATCTTATTCTGGTCAACCTTTACCTCTATATCAGCGCTCGACATTCCTATTATCATGTCAAGCATTGCTCTTATCTCCACAGCATTTCCACTGCCGACATTGTAAGTCTCGCCTGCCCTGCCTTTAAGCGAAAGCAGTCCATAAGCTCTCACGACATCCCTTACATCCGTAAAATCTCTTCTCGCCGCAAGATTTCCCACATACATAACCGGTTCCCTTAACCCGTTCTCAATCTCCGCAACCTGCTTACAGAAATCCGACACCACAAATATCGGTGACTGTCCGGGGCCGACATGATTGAATGCCCTCACAAGCATAATCTCCATATCATAAGCCTTAGAGTATATGGTTCCAATCATATTCTGGCACACCTTCGTGGCTGCATATATATTTCCCGGACGCAGCATGGTAGCCTCGCTTATCGGTGTCTCATTCTCCAGAATATGTCCGTATTCCTCGCCGGAGCCAATCAAAAGCACCCGCGGCTTATAGTACAGCTCCCTGACTGCATCCATCAGATTCACACTTCCCTTGATATTCACATCTATAGTGAGCGCAGGCTCCTTCCACGCCACACTCACCGAGCTCTGTGCAGCCAGATGATATATATAGTCCGGCCTGACCGCGAACAGCAGTTCAACTATGTCATTCTTATTCAGAATATCAAGTTCATAAATCCTCTCCCCAAGAAACAGCAATTCATCCTGTGTCTGTGTACCGGGAAGCTTGGTTGCATATACTTCCATGCCAAATTCATTTTGCAGGCAGCCAGCCAGATAACTCCCGACAAAACCACCCGCACCTATAATCAATGCCTTTTTCATATCAATTCCGCTTCCTTATTGAATTACTCAAAATGCTTGTGCGTGTACAGATGCTCCTGACAGAATTCATAGTTACCATTACACTTAGAGCAGTAACGGAAAACAAGATTATCCCCATCCTTCTCAGTTCTTCCGCAGATAGCACACTTATGCTTAGTTCCGTTAGGAGCTGCCGCTGCCTTGACGTTTTTCTTGTAGACATACCTGCGGTGCATTTCCTTAGGAGCGAATCTTTTCATATTTCTTGTTCCGAAATAGAACAGGATAAAATTAAGCACGGATACAATGATGCTCACTCTCGTAGCCCATATAAGCTGTGACGCATACTGGACTCCAGCCGCACCATAGGCAGCGGAGTAAAGGCTCTTGTATTTTCCGACAGCAATAAATTCATAACCCATATAAATCACATCTATAATCGCAAGCCACTTAATCTTAATAGGAATAACCATCATAAAGTACACCTGGACATCAGGAAAGCATACTGCAAATGCCAGAAAAGATGCCATATTGATATAGTACGTGCTCGGGCTCATGCTGATTCCTGTAATCCAGTAGACTATCATTGTACTGATTGTCATAAAAAATATACCGGAAAATACATAGCAGTTATAGCGGAAGCTTCCCCAATATTTCTCAAGCGAAGAACCTATAAAATACTGGAACATAAACATAAACAATATAAAGAAGGAAAAGCTCTCGGGAACCGTGCATACCCACGTTATAAGCCTCCACACCTGTCCCTTCATAACAAGTGCGGGATTAAGCTCCAGATAGCTGTATGCAGCCGGAGCCGTAAGCAAAAGCACATAGCCGATTCCATAAGCTGCCAGCACATAAATAATAAGATTCTTTATCGCATATCTTCCGTATTTCTTTTCAAGTTTTGCTAAAAAATTATTCACTCTTTCTCTTTCCTTTTCTCAATAATTATTTTTCCCTCATATTCAAACAGGCATCCCTACAATCCCGAAGCATAAGCCTGACAGCCATCAGCTTCTAAAACAAATCCTTCTTCCAGAAGATAATCGACACAATAAATGACAGGATTATGGAAAATCCTATGACTATCAGGAAGCCAAACGGGCTGTCTGCAAACGGCATTCCTGATGTAGACACATTCATTCCGTAAAAGCTCGCCACCATAGTCGGGATAGAAAGTACTATCGTAACTGTGGCAAGAAACTTCATCGACTGATTCAGGTTATTGGAAATAATTGAAGCAAAAGCATCCATGCTTCCGCTTAAAATGCCGCTGTATATACTGGCCATCTCAATCGCCTGCTTGTTCTCGACAATGACATCCTCAAGCAGGTCTTCATCCTCAGGATATTTCTTAATCTTATCTATCCGGAAAAGCTTCTCAAGCACAAGCTCATTGCCCTTTAGGGACGTTGTGAAATACACGAGTGACTTTTCCAGTTCCTGAAGCTCTAACAGCTCCTTATTCTTCTGGTCTTCACGAAGCTTCTTCTCAAGCAGTTCGCTTCTTTTATCTATATTTCTGAGATAATTGAGGAAAAGCGTTGCATTTCTGTACAGAATCTGAAGGATGAATCTTGTCTTCTTGTAGGTATAGAATTCCCTCACCCTTCCATCCATAAAGTTGTTAAGAACAGGGGTATCTTCAAGGCAGATAGTTATTATCTGGCTGTCAGTTACAGCAATACCAAGAGGTATTGTTCCGTACCAGTCCTTGCCGTTTCTCTCTTCAATGACGGGAATATCAACAACTATAAGTGTATAATCATCCTCGACCTGTATACGTGAGCGCTCCTCGTCATCAAGTGCTGCCCTAAGGTCTTCAAGCTGGATGCTGCACTCTGACGCAACCGTCTGCAGCTCATCAGCACTCGGTGCCGTCATGGCAATCCAGCATCCCGGCTCTATCTCATTTCTTCGCACCGTTCCATGATGCTCCGAACTTAAAAATATCTTATACATACGGACTACCTCTATTCCCAATAGCCTGATATCTATTGTTTTGGACATATTTTTATAAACAAATCAATTTTTAGTATAATTTTTTTTTAATATTTTGTCAATGACGGTTGCTATTGATATTTGAAAAAAATTATAATATAATGTAACATACTTGGGTTTTGTAACCTTTCTTATTATTTATAGATAAAGGAGATGTATTCTCATGATGACATCCGAATACAGACTTGGAATTGACATTGGTTCCACTACAGTCAAAATAGCAATTATTGATAAAGCTAACAATATATTGTTTTCAGATTACGAAAGACATTTCGCCAACATTCAGGAGACTCTTGCAGGTCTTCTTGTCAAGGCTAAGGATAAGCTTGGCGCAATAAGCGTACACCCTGTCATAACCGGTTCCGGTGGTCTTACACTTGCAAGCCATCTTGAGGTTCCGTTTACCCAGGAGGTCGTAGCCGTATCAACAGCGCTAAGCGACTACGCTCCCCAGACAGATGTTGCCATAGAGCTTGGCGGCGAGGATGCCAAGATAATCTATTTTACCAACGGTATCGACCAGCGTATGAACGGTATCTGTGCCGGTGGTACAGGCTCATTCATCGACCAGATGGCTACCCTTTTGCAGACCGATGCAACCGGTCTTAATGAGTATGCCAAAAATTATCATGCAATATACCCTATAGCTGCCCGATGCGGAGTATTTGCAAAGTCCGATATACAGCCTCTCATCAATGAAGGAGCAACCAAGGAGGACTTATCCGCTTCCATTTTTCAGGCCGTTGTAAACCAGACCATAAGCGGACTTGCCTGCGGTAAGCCTATCCGCGGAAATGTTGCCTTCTTAGGCGGACCTCTTCACTTCCTGTCCGAGCTTAAGAATGCTTTTATCCGCACGCTTAATCTTGGTCCTGAGAACATCATTGCACCTGAGCACTCACATCTTTTTGCGGCTGTAGGTTCGGCAATGACCGCCAAAGCTGAGATTGCCATCAATATTGACGCTCTCATCACCAAGCTTCACAATAAGATTAAGATGGACTTTGAGGTAGAGCGTATGGAGCCTCTGTTCGCCACGCAGGATGCCTACAAGGAATTCCGCGCACGCCATGACAGCCACCGCGTTATCAAGGGAAGTCTTGAGAGCTACTCCGGCAACTGCTATCTCGGAATAGATGCCGGCTCTACCACAACGAAGGCTGCAGTGGTAGCAGAGGACGGAACACTTCTCTACTCCTTCTACAGCAGCAACAACGGAAGCCCTCTCGCGACATCCATAAAGGCGATAAAGGAGATATATTCCATCCTTCCTGCCGATGCGCATATCGTGCGCTCATGTTCAACAGGCTACGGTGAGGCGCTTATAAAGGCAGCACTCATGCTCGATGAGGGTGAGGTTGAGACTGTATCCCACTATTATGCCGCCGCATTTTTTGACCCTGAGGTTGACTGTATCCTCGATATAGGCGGTCAGGATATGAAATGTATCAAGATTAAAAATAACACCGTTGACAGTGTCCAGCTCAATGAGGCATGCTCCTCAGGCTGCGGTTCTTTCATAGAGACATTTGCAAAGTCGCTGAACTACTCTGTTGAGGATTTCGCAAAAGAGGCTCTCTTTGCGCCTCACCCTATAGACCTCGGTACAAGATGTACCGTATTCATGAACTCCAAGGTTAAGCAGGCGCAGAAGGAGGGTGCAAGCGTGGCGGATATATCTGCCGGACTTGCCTACTCTGTTATCAAGAACGCGCTTTACAAGGTTATCAAGATTTCAGACCCTAAGGATTTAGGTCACCAGATTGTTGTCCAGGGTGGTACCTTCTACAATGACGCTGTCCTTAGAAGCCTTGAAAAAATTACAGGTGTTGAGGTTATACGTCCTGATATTGCAGGAATCATGGGCGCCTTCGGTGCCGCCCTTGTAGCAAGAGAGCGCTACGAAGGTCAGGATACCTCTATGCTTTCTATTGAGAAAATCAATGAGCTTACATACGAGACAAGAATGGCACGCTGCAAGGGCTGTACCAACAGCTGTCTCCTCACAATCAACCGTTTCTCCGGCGGAAGACAGTTCATATCCGGAAACCGCTGCGAACGTGGTATCGGCAAGGAAAAGAATAAAGACCATGTGCCAAATCTTTTTGAATACAAGAACAAGCGTCTTTTCTCTTATGAACCTCTTGAGATAACAGATGCACCACGCGGTGTTGTAGGTATCCCGCGTGTACTCAATATGTACGAGAACTATCCATTCTGGTTCACATTCTTTACAAAGCTCGGCTTCCGCGTTGTTCTCTCGCCTGAGTCAAGTCGTAAGATATATGAGCTGGGAATTGAATCCATCCCTAGTGAGTCTGAGTGTTATCCTGCCAAGCTCGCACATGGTCATGTGACGTGGCTTATCAAGCAGGGAATAAAATTTATCTTCTATCCTTGCATACCTTATGAGCGCAGGGAAATAGAGAACACTAACAACCACTACAACTGCCCTATCGTAACCTCCTACGCTGAGAACATCAAGAATAACGTAGAAGAGCTTGTGACAGAGAATATACTTTTTATGAATCCTTTCCTCTCATTTGAGGACGAGAAGGTTCTTGCAAAGCGTCTCTCCAAGGAAATCGGAGGTCAGTTCAACATCTCCTCCAGGGATGTTACCGCCGCATGCCAGGCCGCATGGGATGAATTAGCAGAATGCCGCCGCGATATTATGAAGAAGGGTGAGGAGACCCTCAAATACCTTGAGGAGACAGGAAGACACGCTATAGTTCTCGCAGGCCGTCCATACCATATCGACCCTGAGATTAACCATGGTATCCCTGAGCTTATCAACAGCTATGGAATAGCTGTTCTCACAGAGGATTCTATATCACACCTCGGAAAGGTTGAGCGTCCTCTCATCGTAATGGATCAGTGGATGTACCATTCACGTCTCTATGCCGCTGCAAGCTTCATACGCGACAAGGACAATATTGATCTGATACAGCTCAACTCTTTCGGCTGCGGACTTGATGCAGTCACAACAGATCAGGTTAATGACATTCTCTCCTCAGCAGGAAAAATTTATACGGTTTTAAAAATTGATGAAGTTAACAATCTCGGTGCAGCAAGAATCCGTATACGTTCACTCATATCCGCAATAAAGGTTCGGGAACATAACAACTACAAGCGCCAGATTGTATCAAGTGCTTACCACAGAAAAGAATTTACCAAGGAAATGCGTGACAATAATTACACAATTCTCTGTCCGCAGATGTCACCTATACACTTCGACCTCATTGAGCCTGCTCTCAATTCCTGCGGCTACAATGTCGAAGTACTAAAGAATGTGAGCAAATCTGCAGTCGATACAGGTCTTAAGTATGTCAACAATGATGCCTGCTACCCTTCTCTTATCGTGGTAGGACAGATGATGGAGGCAGTGCTCTCAGGCAGATATGACCTCACAAAGACAGCTCTTGTCATCACACAGACAGGTGGTGGCTGCCGTGCGTCGAACTATATCGGATTTATCCGCCGTGCCCTCATAAAGGCAGGCTACCCTGATATTCCGGTTATATCGCTGAGCGTGCAGGGACTTGAGAGCAACTCAGGCTTCACCTACTCGCTTCCTATGATTAAGAAGGTAGCGATGGCAATCCAGTACGGTGATATATTTATGAATGTTGTGTACCGCACACGTCCTTATGAGGCAGTTCCCGGCTCGGTCAATGCACTCCATGAGAAGTGGAAGAATATTATCATAGAGCAGCTCAAGCAGCCAAAGGTATATATGAAGGATTTCAACCGCAACATCAGGCAGATTATAAAGGAATTCGATGAGCTTCCTCTTCTTGACATCAAGAAGCCACGCGTCGGAATAGTCGGTGAGATTCTTGTCAAGTTCCTGCCTGCTGCCAACAACTACCTCGTTGACCTCCTTGAGAAGGAAGGCGCTGAGGCTGTAGTTCCTGATTTCATGGGCTTCATGCTCTACTGCGCTGAGAACGCGAACTTCAAGGCAGACAACCTCGGTGCAAGCAGGAAGTCAATGCACATAAGCAACGCTGTAATAAAGGCAATCAATATGTTCCGCGGTCCGTCCAACAAGGCACTTGCGCAGAGCAAGCGCTTCGATGCTCCGACAGACATCAAGGAGATGACTAAGCTGGCTGCCCCACTCGTTTCACTCGGAAACCAGACAGGTGAGGGCTGGCTTCTCACGGCCGAAATGATTGAGCTTATTCACCACGGAGCTAAGAACATCGTCTGCTGCCAGCCTTTCGCATGCCTGCCTAACCATATCGTAGGTAAGGGTGTCATAAAAGAGCTGCGCGCCGCTTATCCGGATGCCAACATAATCGCCGTAGATTATGACCCGGGTGCCAGCGAAGTTAACCAGCTCAACCGAATCAAGCTTATGCTGTCGACTGCGCAGAAGAATCTTAACAAGTAGATTGGAGTTAGAGCCTTCTTAAAAGGCAAACTACACTAAAACAATAGTGTGTAATGTTGAGATAGTTGAGATATCAAGATAGCTGAGATATATGCAGTTGAAAACGCGCCATATTGTAAGTTAAATTACAATATGACGCGTTTTCTTTTTTATCTGCTTTCTTTTCTCTATTATCTTTTTTGCTTGGCTGTGGGTATTTTTCCTGTCTTCTGTTCTCACATACCCACAGCAGTCTATTTTTTTGCTTTTTTGCTTGGCTGTGGGTATTTTTCCTGTCTTCTGTTCTCACATACCCATAGCAGTCTATTTTTTTTTCTTTTTTGCTTGGCTGTGGGTATTTTTCCTGTCTTATGCTCTCCATACCCACAGCAGTCTATTTTTTATTGCATTTTTGCTTGGCTGTGGGTATTTTTCCTTTCTTATGCTCTCCATACCCATGACAGTCTATTTTTTATAGCTTTGGGGCTTGGC
>ENA-OOZN01002011-OOZN01002011.1-human-gut-metagenome-genome-assembly--contig:-NODE-2011-length-11838-cov-3.520835_pt1 | contig 11838 bp, 5 predicted proteins | sample MGYA00241187_ERZ501397 | MGnify/ENA primary metagenome ERZ501397 (study PRJEB25962, sample SAMEA2042921) | human gut metagenome | biome: human gut; feature: human-associated habitat; material: faeces... | reverse complement strand
CAGTAATATCCTTTCCAAAAATCTTCCAGGAAAGACCATTTCCCATATCCAGAACAAGTGTTGTATCCTTGCCCTTGATACTGTCAATTACATCCTTCGGTACTACAGTCGTTCCGTTCATGGCAACTGTTACCGTATCGCCTGACTTAGCTTCTTCAAGCTGTGGCTTGATAACATCCCAGCCTTCCTTGCCGCTGTCGTCCTTGATGTATGGCTTAATTGAAGTACCGTTGTCCTTACCATTATCCGTATCAGGCTGTGGCTCCTGATTCTGATTACCATTGTCTGTGCCAGGCTGCGGTTTCTGGTTCTGACTGCCATTATCCTTGCTGCTGTCATCGGACTCGAGCTTAGCGATAGGCTGTGTGTAACTGTGTCCGCACTTGGAGCAGGTGTAGGTCATGATGCCTTCCTCTGTTGTCGTTGCAGCCTTCGTTACTTTTGATACATAGCTGTGTCCTGTTGCCGGAATATTCTCCGTGTAGCTGTCTCCACAGGAACAGGTGTATGTCCTTACCCCTGCCTCTGTACAGGTTGCCTCCTTCGTAATGCTTCCCGTATAGTTGTGAGTGTGCTGTTCCTCCGGCAGCTTCGCAATGCTCTCTGTGTAGCTGCTGCTGCATCTGGTGCAGGTGTAGGTTCTGACTCCTTCCTCGGTTGTCGTCGGCTGCTTTGTTACGGTTGCTTTATAATCATGTCCCAATGCTGCCAGCTCTTTTCCGGTACTCATAAGTTTATCGCAGTCCGTACAATAGGTATCTCCCGTGTATCCGGTCTGCGTGCAGGTTGCTTCCCGCTGATTCCGTATTTCAGTATGTATGTGATCACATTCGCTTCTTGTAATCGTAATGCTTACACTTTCTGTCTCGTAGTTGCCCTTGTCAGCTCCTGTATAAACCGCAGTCGCTGTTACTGCCACACCATCTGCAAGTGCCGTGTCCTTATCAGCCTCCTGCCAGCTCCATCCATCCGGAAGCGTAATATCGCCAACCTTCTTTGTGCTGTGTGCCGGTGTCATTGCAGCTTCCGGCATGTTTGGAGCTTTCGCTGCCTTATTGACCGTAACTGTTATTGTTCTAGTTACTGTATTGTAGTTGTTTGTGTCATCAGGTGTAAATACTGCCTGATAGCCTTTGTTGTTTACAGTCGGAATGATGTTCGTTCCTGTAAAGCTCCATGTTCCGGCAAGTGAATTGCCATCTGCCCCTGTCACACTTCCGCCTGTTATATCTGAACCGGTAAGCGCAGCATCCGGATTGTATCCACGCTCTGCAACGGTTGGTACTGTTACAACTATCGGAGTTGCCTTGGCTACTGTGATGGCTGCTGTTCCGGTAAGTTCCGCGTAATACGTACTGTCTGCCGGCTTGAATACCCAGCCCGCCTGTGTGGTTCCGGCTGCCGGTATCTCGTCCGGATTGCTCCATGAAAGAATACCTTCTATCACATCATCTGTACCGGCTTCCACAAAAACGGTATTTCCAAGTGTCAGCTTTGAAACCTTTTCCCCATAGGTCAGCGCATTGCTTCCATCTACAGATACGGTGTTTCCGCTCTTAATCTCTACCGTCTTCTTATCTGTAATACTAATCGTCAGCGTGTATCCAGCATTCGCATAGTTCTCCATCGAAGCTGTTACCGTGATAATTGCTGTCTTTCCAACCTTGGACGCATCTACCTGATTTACTTTATAGGTCAGATTTCCGGCTGTATCGACTGTTACCTCACTTAAAAGCTGCTCTGTATCTGTCTTTGCAACCGCATATGCTGTAGTTCCCCTATCCGGCGGGAGCTTTCCTGCAATATCCACACCGATTGCCTTATCGTCTGAACCGGAAGCATACGCATAGGTCTTATTTTCCGTGATGCTGGAAACGGTGAGTGGGCGTTTGGTAATATTTACCCAGGCGGAGCCGGAAGCATCCGCATAGCCGAACTGGGAGACCTTATAAAATACGATCTTTGGACCATTCGTGAAGTTGGTGTAGGTCAGGCTGTCCTGTGTGCAGCTATCTGCGCTTTCGCCGTATTTTACGATTGCGCCACTAGGCACGCCGGTGAGGGTGATTCCGTGCGCCTTACCGTCATACACACCATCATAAGCCTCAGGCGAAATGCCGCTGAAGTTCTTCTGCGTGAGTTTGACCTTGATCTGCGCCGTCACAGGCATGCCGGGCTGCTCCACCTCGTTAGCAATCGAAGTAAGATCTAATGTTCCGGTGAGCGTCTGCTCCTCCAGCGTATTCGGATTATAACCGCTCCATGTGACGGGGATCTTATCAAATGTTTTGCCGTCCTCCGTGGTGATCGTCACGGTTTCGGGTAGTCCCAGCTCTTCCAGCGCCGTTCCGTAGGGCTTGTCCGTAATGCCAGTCAGCGTATTGCAGCTCTTTACCGTACGCTTGACAACCGTTACGTTATAGTCCTGAGTCAGCTCCTTGTAATTATTGGTATCTGTGGGAGTAAACACAATCGTGGTGGTCTTGCTGCCTGCGCTGTCCCAAGATTTCGCAGCACCTGCCTTGAAAGCGAAGGTGCCTTCGCCGCTGCCGCCGGTGAGGGTCGCTTCACTGTTGACATAAACCGATGCAGAAAGCGTCGGCCATTCGGTCACCACCGGATTAGCCTTCTGAATGGTATACTTCACGCTGGCAGTGGCAGCCTTGTTGCCCTCGCCCACCGTGATGCTGGCGGTGTACTCGCCCGCGTCGGTGGGGAGCGCGCCGTTTTCCAATATCTCTGGACCATACTTGCCCGTCTTTATGTAGCTGATGGTGATCTCACTCGCCGCCGGACCCTGCCAATCGCTGCTTGCAGTCACCGTGGCGGGTTTGCCTTCCCCGCTGTAGGTCAGCTCGGCGGGGGCCGCAATGGTCACGCTGCCGCCGTTTCCGTCGGTCAGATAGCAGCCCTCTGCCGTACACTTCGCGGTGATGGTCGCACCGCTGGCGCTGTACGTCCAGCTATGCTGATGCTGGGTCACGGTAAACGGCTCGCTGTAGCACTGATAGCCATTGCTGCACTGGACGAAAATGTGGTACTGATAGCTCTTGTCTACGGGCAGCCCGGAGATCGTGAGCGTCTTGCTCTTCTCGCCGGTATGCGTTGCAGTATTAACTTTTTTGAAACTCGTGGTCCAGTCGTTTTCTGATTCGTTAAACAGCTCCCACCAGTAGTAGTAGGTGACGTTCTCCGTTTCGGGCTCGGACGCGATTACCGCAGTCAGCGTGATATTGCCGTCCGTCGCAAACGCCGAGTTTCCGGTGTAGTTCGTATCGCTATTCGGATAGATCTTTTCGACCGCGAAGGGCGCTTTTTCAACGGTGACTTCTGACGGGATTGAATTGGCGTTGGGGAGCCATTGGTTATCCCTTGTTTTTTTGTAAGCGTACCCCTTCGCCAGCAGCGCGTAGGGCTTGACATAGCCGGCATCGCTCGTGATCGCGCCGTAGCTGCCGCCGCTGAGGCTGGCGCTGCTGCCGTCGTCCTTTACAGCCACACGGCTGAAGGTGCCGTTGCTCAGCGAAAGCTTTCCGCCGTTCTGCGCCGTGACAATGGCGAGCTTCGTATCCTTGTCGTTGACGGTCAATTCCGCGTCTTTGCCCTCCACCGTCACATTGAAGCCTCCGTTGCTGCCCGTGACCGTCAGAGAAATGCCCTTGGCGATGAGGTCCACACCATCGACCGTTTTCCCGCCGGTCGCCAGCGTCACCGGCCCGTGGGTCAGCTCATAGGTGGTCGAATACCCGTCGGCATAGCCATTCACATCCTGATACAGCGTGATGGTCTTTTCGCCGTCCGCCGCGTTCGCCGCCTCGATGGCAGTGGCAAAGGCCGCGTACCAGCTCGTCTTGCCGCCGACGGTCAGCGACGCCGCCATCTGCTTCTTACAGACACTGCAAATGCCCTTGCCGTCCGTGCCGCCGTTGTGCGTATGCGACACGACCTTGACATTTTCCAGCGTATTCACTCTATCATTGGTCACAGCCTGATTATCACTTGCTCCGTAATACGCCGCGCCCTCCGCCAGCAGGTCGGCGAGTTTGCGGTCGCCGTTGGTTTTGATCATCGTAAATGTGCCGCCGGAGAGCTTGACTTTGGTGGTGTAAAAATCCGCGAAGGTAAACGTGCCGCCGGTGATCGTCCCCGTGACATTGTAGTCAAACGTAACGCCGCCATATTTCTTTTCATTATTAAAGCTGCCGCCGCTGATGTTCGCGATGCTGCTGCCGTTGAATTTGACATTACCAGTGAAGGTACCGCCCTTGGCGTTCAGCGTACCGTTCACCTCGACGGAGGCGTCGGTAAATGTGACGCCCTCCTTCACCGTCGCCGTGCCGTCGATGGTCGCACCTTTATAGCTGCCGCTGGCAAAGGTCACGTCCGCGTTTTTAGCGACCGTCACATTCTTGGCGGTGTGCGTTCCGCCCTTCAGCGTCAGCGTGCCGGTCAGCGGCATGGAGGTGCCGAAAGCATACATATCCCGCAGCAGGGTCAGCGTCGGCTCGGTGCAGCCCTCATTGCTCCAGCCGTTCAAGGTCTGGATGGCCTCTACATAGCCGTGTTCCAGCGCACTGTCTTCCGTGAAGTAGGCAGTCTTGGTCGTGCCGTCGGTGCTCTGGGCGGTAATTTTCGTATACAGGTCCTTGTGGCACACAGAGCACACGGGGTTGCTGTCATCGGCGCACTGATGGACGCACTCCGGGAACTGCACCTTGTACGTTGTATAGCCGGTCAAGTCCACAATTTTAGCGCTCTTATCAACGATGCTCCATGTACCGTCCTTTTCGCCGTACAGCTCGCACTTTGCATGGTTGGTTTTCAGCAGGTCTTGAACGGTGAGGCTCTTGCTCTTCGTGCTGTCCGTGATCTTGCCGATGGTGCAGGCGTTTGTATTGCCATTCCACAGCTTCAGATTGTAGCCCGTACTTGTGGAGCCAGCCGCAGCATTGCTTAATACCAACTCGCCGATTTCGCCGCCAAAGCGCTCCAATGCGCCGCCGGCCTGCAGCTCCACGCGCGAAATCTTGCCGGTGTAGGAGTCGCCGACTGCAAGCGTTCCGTTGGAGGAAACGTAAAACGTGACATCGAGCGCCTGCGTTCCGCCGCCTGTTCCGGAATCCTTGACCGTCAGAGTCCTGGGTTTGTTCCCACCTCCGACGCTAATGTAATAACGCTCGCTGCTGACAGTTTTGCCATTCAGATCCAGCGTCGCTGAGTAGGTGTCAGAAGAGCAATTTCCTGTGAGCGTCACATCCCGCAGCAGCGTCACGGTGTTGCCTCTGGCTGCATCAAACGCCTTCGTCAGCGTCTGATAATAGGCGCTATCGCCCACGCGCGCGTCGAATTGCGTATGGCACTTCTTGCAGGTGTAGCCGGTATCGTCCATCTCGTGCGTGCAGGGCACAAGATAGACCTTGCCGTCATCGCCCAGGCTGGTCACGCAGTCGGCGGCATCCGCCTTGAAGTTCTCGGCGCGGAGCGTCACGCCGCTTGCCGGTTCGGCAATGAGGAGACTGCCGCCGGCATTAGGCTTGATTCCGTCACGTACACCCACACGGATGACCGAATCATCATTCAATGCGCCTGATACAAGAATGGGCAGCTTCCAATCATAATTGGCGTAATAACCGGCCTGCACCAAGCCGGAAACAGTGAGCTCAGGAGTTGTGCTTTCCTTTCCGTCGTAGTAAACGTCATATTGATTGTTGTCGGTAACGGTAGCATCGGTGAGGGTAATAGCGCCCTTTCCATAGATGCCGCCGCCCTCAAAGGTACTGTTGTTTCCGGTGATCGTCACATTCTCGACGGTTACCCCTCTCTCCGAATAAATGCCGCCCCCGTGGCCATAACTTGTATTCCCCGTGGCGGACGCCTTGTTGCCGGTGATCGTGGCGTTGGAGATCGAAACATTGCCGGCGTTAAAGTGGATATAGATGCCGCCGCCGTTGCCTGCGGTCGCCGTGTTGCCGGTGATGGTGCCGCCGTCCATGGTGAAGCTGCACTTCACACCCACATACACACCGCCGCCACCGCCGTCGGACGCACCCGCGGTGTTGTTGGAGATGGTGCCGCCGTGCATGGTGAAGCTCGGCGCTGTGACAACGGAGTTCGTCGTGCCGATAAGGAACACACCTCCGCCGCCGCTGCTGTCTGCTTTATTACCGGTAATCGCGCCGCCATACATGGTAAAGGACGAGCCAGTCTTAATGTCATTATGTGAGCCTATCTCTACACCGTTTACAAAGCCGGTAATCGTGCCCCCATAGAGGTTGAATGTGCCGCCGTTGATGGACACGCCGCTCCCGCTTCTGCTGCCCTGGAGCTTGCCCGTGCCGGTGCAGTCGGTCAGCGTCAGCGTCGCGCCGCTGCCGACGGTGATTTTACCGGAAATCGTCTGCCCGTTCAGGCAGAGGTTGACCTCGCCCGTTGGCACAGTCCAGTCGCTCGACACGGACTGCGTCAGATAATAGCTGCCAGCAGTACCGGGCAGGGAATCGGCTGCCGTCCATGCTGTGCTGTTGTTATGGGTATGACCGTTGACCGTTGTACCGCTGTCCTTGCCGCAGACACAGTGGATATGTTCGCCGGACTGTGCGTCCGCCAACAGCGCGGTCTGGCTGTTGAACCAGCCGAGCAGCGCCTCGAAGTCTGCGCCGGTGATCTGCGCCTGCTGCTCTGCGTTCAGTGCTTCATAAGCATCATACGCCGCCTGAATGTCGTCATAAGCTGCGTCCAGCTCGTCGGCGGTCATGCCGTCCAACTCACTCACGATGGGCAGCGCATCGATCATCGTCTGCACAGCGGATACCGCCGCGTCCGCATTGTTCCCGGCGTTTTCATCCTCGCCGCTCTCGGGCGCATCTGCTTTACTGTCCTCAGCGCCACCGGCGTCAGGGGTACCGGTATTTTGCGGGTCACCCTCTGAACCGTTCTTTTCCTCATTCGTTCCAGCCTGTTCGGATACGGCGGGCGAAATTTCCTCCTGCTGCTCCTGCTGCACGATGGCGCCGCTCTCCGGCATATCCTCCGCCGCTCGCACGGGTGCGGGCAGGAGCGTCAGACACAGCGCCAGCGCCATGAACATACTCAATACTCGTTTTTTCATAAGATTCTCCTTTAGGATATATGTATAAGGTTTATATTCAGCCCGTTCAAGCACAGGCTCAGCTTTTATAGATCATCCGGAATGAGCCACAGCTTTTTTGCGGCTGTCCTGGCTTCCGCCCGGCGCTTCACGTCCAGCTTGTCGAGAATGTGGCTGACGTGGGTCTTCACCGTGGGCAGCTTCACGTCCATGATCTGTGCAATCTCGGCGTTGGACTTGTCCGCACAGAGCAGATGGAGAATTTGCAGTTCCGTGGGCGTCAGCTCCTCGCCGGGAGCAAGGCTGGGTTCGAGGAAATGCGGGTAGAACGCCGCCTGCGTCCGCACCGCTGCCATCAGCCGCTTGCGCCATGCTTTGTCGCCGCCCCAGTCCAGTGCTTCCAACAGCGGCAGCACCGCCGTGCCGTATACGCTGACGGTGCGGATGAAGCGGTACTCCGCCGCCGCATCCAGCGCCGGGTTTTCTTCCCCGCAGGGGCAGCCCCGGACGGGATGCACCGGGCAGCGATGGCAAGCGCAGGAAAAGCCGCTGCCGCCGGCCAGCAGAATGGCCAGAAAGGCCAGATCGTAGTTCAAAATCATCCGGGCCGGCAGGCCGTACCGCCGTCCCAGCGTGCGGCACAGGCCGCAGTAGGCGCTGCGGAACAGGTCCGTCTGCTCCTGAGTCAGCCGATCCGCCGCAGGACGCACATAGCCGAACATCAGAACTCCCGCACCACCGTGTAGGTCAGGGCCTCCGTCTTTTTGGCGTGGCGGTCATAGGCCACGCTGGGCAGGAAGGCCAGCGCCGCTGCGCCGATGGCGATGGCGTAGCGGACGCCCTCCGCCAGTCCCTCCGACAGGAAGTAGCCCAGCAGGAAGCCCACCACCGGCAGCAGATACACCAGGGCTACTACGCCCAATATCTTCCGGGTGGCGCTCTCCACCACCACCTTCTGCCCCGGCCGGACCCCCACAGGGTCCTTGGCCCGTGCGTGGATGGCGGCGCCGGTCATGCCGCAGCCGGCGCATTCCTCACAGTCGTGGCCGCAGGCAGACTTTCGGGGGACGGATATCTCCACGAAGCCGCCGGGCAATATCTTTTCAACCGTTGCGATCTGTGTCATGGTCGCTTACACCTCTCTTGCTATGTCTACGGCTGCCCCGGCTCATCCGGAGTCACCGACAGATCCACCACCATCTGATACGAGCCCTTGATGCCGATATTCTCGTAGCCCTCGATGCGGATGGTCACCGGCACCGTATGGACCCCTGCGCCGGTGAGTCCGGACAGGTCTGCCACGATGTGGACGTTCTCCGCCGTCAGGGCGTTCACCTCCGCTGTCAGGCCCCGCAGCCGCACGTTCAGCGACTCCGTCTCTGCCGTGGCGGTCATGCCCTCCGGCACATTCTCAAAGGTGAACCGGGAAACGGTCAGCGTCCGCTCCGTGACGCCACGGACCACCACCGTCACGGTGGCGGTGTCCACGCCGTCGGCAATGGTCACATCCTCCGGCACGGGGATGGTATAGGTCAGGCTCTGGGAATCCTCCAGATCCTGCACATACAGGGTATCCAGCACGATGCTGTCGATCTCATCCAGTCGGGCCTTCTCGCCCACCAGCTTCACCGTGGCGGGAGAGATGGTGTAGTCCACCGTCTCCATGGTGGCCCCCACGTCCTCCACAAAGTTCACCCGCAGAGGCACCTCCTTCACCGTCCACACCGGCATGGTGGCACCGATGAGCTTTTCACTGCTGCGGATGGCGCTGTTCTCGATCTTCACATCGTTGTGGTCGTACAGCTCAAATTCCAGCGCCTGCACCACCGTCTTGTCAGCTCCGGTGATATCCAGCCGCACCTTGGCGTAGCTGACATTCAGCAGGTCGTCCCGCTGGCCACGCAGCAGCAGCACCTCCGGATCCAGCGTCAGCTCCCCGGCCATGTAGCCGTCAGCCACGCTGCCCACAATTTCGCACTGAATGGGTACTTCCTTGCTGTCCAACTCGCCCACGGTGACGGTGATGCTGTAAATGCTGGCGGAATCCACCGTCAGCTTCCCTCTGCGGATGTTGTCCGGGAACACCACCTCGTAGGTCAGGGTCTGGCTGCCGGCCTCCTTGATATTGCTGGTATTGGCCACGATCCGAATCTTGCTGCGGTCCAGCTTACGCAGCTCGTTCCGGGGGCCCTTGATGACCAGATCCACGGTGGTATCATAGCCCGACAGCAGCATCAGGCCACGATCCGCCAGCGTGGTATCCTCGCCGGAGAATTCCACCGGCACATTTTTCACCTTCAATGTCACCTCCGGAGAGGTGACGGTATCCACATAGATCCACAGAGCGATCGCCACCAGAATGGATCCGATGATCCGCAGTACCTTGCGGCTGGCATCATTCTTCTTCATCGTTCTGCTCCCCCTTTCTCCGGGTCCGAAGCAGTTCCCGCAGCGGGAAGCGGACCTTGTCCGTCTCCTCCTCCTGGGGCATCAGCTCGTTATGCAGCAGCTGGGACAGGGTCTCCGCCTGCAGGTGGCGCTTCAGCATCCCGCCGATAGCCACGGAGATAGATCCCGTCTCCTCCGAGACGATGACCACCACGGCATCGGAATTCTCGCTCATGCCGATGCCCGCCCGGTGGCGCATCCCCAGATCCCGGCTGAGGTTCACATTCTTAGACAGGGGCAGCATACAGCCCGCCCCCAGGATCCGCCCGTTGCGGATGATGACGGCGCCGTCGTGCATGGGCGCCTTGACGAAAAAGATGTTCTTCAGCAGCTCGCTGGAGACGGAGGCATCCAGCGTGGTACCAGAGCGCACCACGTCGTCCAGCAAGATCTTCCGCTCGAAGACGATCAGCACACCCGTGCGGGTGCGGGACATCTCCGTGCAGGCCAGCACCGTCTGGTCGATGGCCCGCTCCAGCTCTGGCAGCTCCTTCTCCGGTGCCAGCGTCCGCAGCAGACGGATGTTCTTGCTGCCCAGCTGCTCCAAGATCCGGCGGATCTCCGGCTGGAACACGATGATAAGGGCCAGCACGCCCCACTCCACCATGTGGCTGAGGATGTAATTCACCACCCGCAGGTTCAGCTTCGAGGACAGCCACAGTGCCGCCAGAAAAATAGCCACACCCTTCAGGATGTTGGCGGCCCGTGTGCTCTTCACCAGCGACAGCAGTTTATACACCAGATACGCCACGATGGCCACGTCCAGCAGGTCCGCCAGGCGGATCAGGGGCAGGTATCCTTTGATATTTTCCAATACAGACAGGATCTTTTCCATATTGCAGACCTTTCCCATTCGCATACCAATAGGTACTTTACATTATATAATTATTTTCGGAGAATTGCAATAAAAACGTAGGGGCGTGTCTGACATTTTCACGAATCGGCGGGATTGACGGAAAAAAGGCCCCCTCCGGCTGGGGCCGGAGGCTTTGATGCCGGCTTATGCCGGGTCAGGTCTTACTTCTCTTTGTCGTTCTTCTTTTTCTTGCCGGCGGCCAGAGCGATCACCACACCGGCGATCACTACCACAGCGGCGATGGAGCCGAAGAACAGCGGCTTATTGTTGTAGTAGCGCACGAACAGATTCGTGGTGACGTAGAAGTTGGTGATCTCCTCCGTCTGCTCGTTGCCGGCGGCGTCGGTGCAGACGATCTTCACCTGATGCGCTCCGGTGGAATCGCCCGGAATATCGAAGGTGAACTCGCCCTGGTCCGCCACGATGGCGGCGATCTCCTCTGCTGTCCACGTCTTGTAGGCCTTGCTGTAATCGTCCAGATACACCACCACGGACTGAAGCAGCAGGTTATCTCCGGCGGACAGGCTCACCGTGAGGTTCTCCAGAGGATAGGTGGTATCGCTCTCCAGATTGGTCACGACCATGTTGGGCTTGGTCTTATCCACGCCGAAGCCGATCTCCTGCTTCTTGATATCCAGCGTGTTTTCCGCTATGTTGCCCGCAGCATCCTCGGAGTAGAAGGTCAGGCGATAGACGCCGTCATCGGCAAAGTTCTTGGCCAGCACGGTGTAGATGTACTCATACCACTGACCATTGCCGCCCCGCACCTCGATGCGGTAGTCCGTACCCTCCTGCAGGATGATGGTCTGATTGTTCTTGAAGAGCGTGATGCGGATGTTCTGGAGGGCGTCGGGGTTGGTCTCCGTCACCACCACATCCTGCGGCGTCTGGACGTAGGAGCCGTTGAGCTGCTCCGTGGCGGCGCTGAGGGCATAGGTGGAGCCGAAGCGGTTGACGGAGAACCAACCGTTCTACGCAAGATGAGGGTTCAAGGGGCCATTGTGCTCCTATTTTTTTGCTATGCCGAAGTATTCTCCCACCCGCTGCACCGGCCTTGCGGCGCAGATGCTGCCCACTGACAGCAAAAGTCCGGCACACAGCAGAACAAGACAAACCCCTCTCCCCTCCGGCCACAGCCGTACTGCGTTCATTATATCATCATTTTCCACGATAACGCCATATTTGCATCCTATAAGCGAAATAAGGGACAGCAGTATTGCCAGCACCGAGATTCCCTTTACCAACTGCACCACATACCACAGCGGAAAGTACTTCGGTCGAAGCAGCATCGCCAGCGCCAGCAGCAGGGCGAAAATGTTCTTGTATCGCATGGTTGTCCTCCAAAGAAAATAACGTTCGGGAAAACAAAGCCGAAAGGCTTCCTTTCTGCTTGCATTATACCAGCAGCCGGACGCGATTGCAATAGAGTGTTTCACTATTTCAAACA
>ENA-OOZN01002009-OOZN01002009.1-human-gut-metagenome-genome-assembly--contig:-NODE-2009-length-11854-cov-2.214001_pt1 | contig 11854 bp, 6 predicted proteins | sample MGYA00241187_ERZ501397 | MGnify/ENA primary metagenome ERZ501397 (study PRJEB25962, sample SAMEA2042921) | human gut metagenome | biome: human gut; feature: human-associated habitat; material: faeces... | reverse complement strand
GCCGATCCAGGTGTTCGCTGCCATCGCTCCGCTTGCAGTCAGATAATACCAGGTCTCTCCCAGTCGTATCCAGCCGGTGTGCATCGCTCCGCTTCCGTCCAGGTAATACCACGCTCCGCCGATCACCTGCCAGCCCGTCAGCATCGCTCCGCTGTTGTTCATATAATACCAGGTTCCTCCAACGTTCTGCCAGCCTGTTGTCATGGCTCCACTTCCATTCAGATAGAACCAGTTATTTCCGATCTTCTGCCAGCCTGTCAGCATCACTCCGTCTTCATTCAGATGATACCACGCCCCGCCGATACTCTGCCAGCCTCTCAACATGGCTCCGCTATTGTTCATATAATACCAGTTGTTTCCCAGTTTCAGCCAGCCGGTATACATGGCTCCGCTTCCATCCAGATAAAACCGGTTATTTCCAATATTCTGCCATCCTGTCAGCATCGCTCCGTCTTCATTCAGATAATACCACGCTCCGCCGATATTTTTCCAGCCGGTCTGCATATCACCATATATGCTCAGGTAATACCATGTATTTTCCAGCTTTAACCAGCCCGTTTTCATCCGGCCTGCCTCATCAAAGTAATAATTTTTTCCTCCGATGGTTTCCCAGCCCGACGTTGTATAGCTTTCGTCCTCATGCTGATACCACCACAGACCGTTGTCTCCCTGGATCCATCCCGCCGCATATGTCTTTACCGGGAAAATTCCCGCAAGCAATAACATCACGACCAGGAGACCAAGCATTTTCACTTTCTTCATTTCTCAGATCCTCCTTTCTTTTTTCTGCTGCTTTCTGTTACCATGTTTACGATGCAAAATACTGATCAATTCCGTCTGCGATTCCCGTTACCATCTGCTGCTGATATTCCGCTGTCTGCATCCGGGTATCTTCGTCCGGGTTGGTCATATAACCCATCTCAACGATTGTTGCAGGGATGCTGCACCAGTTCAGTCCGCTCATCTCATCCGTCTGATACACGCCCTGATTATTGGCTCCTGTGGACGCACAGAAGGTTGTGATGATACACTGGGACAGTTTCTGGCACTCTGCGATCAGTTCCTGGCTCAGGTATGGATTGGCAGTGCTCGGTGCCATCGTCAGCGCACCGGCTACCGAAGTATTGTCCGAACCGTTGGCATGGATACGAACCAGAATATCCGCTCCGGACTCTGCTGCAAGCTGTGCCCGTTCTGCGTTGCTGATATCCACATCATTCGTCTCACGAATCATATAGACTTCATATCCTCTTGCTTCCAGTTCATCGCGAAGTTTCAGTGACACATCCAGATTCAGCTGATATTCTGTCACTCCTGTGGTTCTTCCGGTTGTTCCGGATGCCACTTTTGCTTTCGTTTGGGATGCTCCCGGTCCGATTGGCTCCTGTTCACCGTTTCCATGTGCCTGATGACCGGCATCAATCGCAACTTTCTTTCCATTGCCTTCCGGCGTCGGCGTAGGTGTCACGATCTCCGCCTCTACCGTTTCGACAGGTTCTTCCGTCCCTGTCATCTTTCTGAGGTTAGAATCTGTCAGAAGAAGATACGACACTCCGTCTTCTTCTCCCACAGTGACACTTTCATCCTGCAGTTTTTCCACAAACGCCTGATAATCATCCTGATTCTTTTTCAGGTGCAGAAGAACCGCTGCCACATCTTCTTTCTCATACGTTCCGATCTGTCCATCCTCTGCCGCATACCGGAGATCTGCTGTCATCGTTTTTACATTGTTATCTTCCACTGCCTTTTCAATCGCAGCGATCAGATTCTTTTTCTGTACGGCAGGATCCGAAGGATCTTCCGTCGGTTCCGGTGTCACCGTCTGTGTCGGCGTTACCGAAACTTCTTTTGCCTCCTGTTGTGCCTGCTGCATCTGTTCCATCTGCTTTCTGGCTTTTCCATATCCCAGGATGGCTGCAAGACCCAGAGCGAGCACGACGATCACGATGATCATGATCGCCAGATTCACTCTGTTTCCTGAAGGTTTCTTCATAATAGTTCCTCCTTCCGGAAATCACACTTACATTCTTTCCGGTGCTTCAAATCCCAGCATATCGATGCATGCTTCCAGAATATTTTTTACCAGCATCAGCAGTGCCAGATAAGATTCTTTCTTTGCCTGATCCTCTTCTGCCAGAATCTTTGTCTCATGATAGAAACGATTAAATGCATTTGCCAGTTCATAAATATAAGAACAGATCTTATGCGGTGCTTTCTCCTCATAGGCATTTGTAATGACCTGATTGAATTTGGATGCCTCCAGCATCAGTGCTTTCTCACTGTCGCTTCCTGCTGCCAGGATCTTCAGTACATCCAGATTACCGCCTTCTTCTTTGTATCTGTTCAGGATGGATTTAATACGAACGGTTGTATACAGGATATACGGACCGGTATTTCCTTCAAAAGAAGTAAATCTCTCGATATCGAAGATATAATCTTTGGATGCCTGGTTGGACAGGTCACCGTATTTGATTGCGGAAAGTCCTACGATCTTTGCGGTTGCTCTCGCATCTTCTTCTTTAATGCTGCGGTTGTCCACGATCTTTTTATACATCTCTTCGTTGATATCGCGAATCAGGTTTTCCAGACGCATCACGCCGCCTTCTCTTGTCTTGAACGGTTTTCCGTCTTTTCCGTTCATCGTACCGAAACCGAGGAAAGTCAGTTTGGTATCTTCTTTTACCATGCCTGCTTTCTTTGCACAACGGAATACCTGAACAAAATGCATCTCCTGGCGTTTGTCTACCACATACATGATCTCATCCGGATTGTATTTTTCCATACGTTCCACGATAGTAGCAAGGTCTGTGGTTGTATACAGAGCTGCTCCGTCCGATTTTAAGATCATACACGGAGGTACTTCTTTGGTATCGCTCTCTTCTTTGACATCTACGACAATCGCACCCTGATCTTCGTAAGCCAGTCCCTGATCTTTCAGTTTCTGTACCATCGGTGCGATCGTATCCTGTACACTGGATTCTCCGTTCCACAGATCAAAGTCTACGTTCAGATTTGCATAGTTTTTCTTCAGGTCGGTAACGGATACCTGCAGAATATGTTTCCATAATGCACGATATCCTCTGTTGCCCATCTGTAACTGATGCGTTGCTTCCAGAGCTTCTGCCTTGTACTCCTCATCTTCTTTTGATTTTCCGCTGGCTGCCGGATAGATTTCTTCCAGTTCACTGATGGTAAACGGAGCTTCTGCCGGGTATTCTCCCTCATAATTCTCCTGGAAATACACCAGTTCCGGTTTTCTCTTATGCAGTTCTGTGATGATCAGACCCATCTGTAATCCCCAGTCTCCCAGATGTACATCACCGATGACTGTATGTCCCAGATATCTTCCCATTCTCTTGATGCTCTCACCGATGATCGCAGAACGCAGATGTCCGACATGCAGTGGTTTTGCAACGTTCGGTCCGCCGTAGTCGAGGATCATGGTCTGTGGATTCTTTGCTTCCTCCACACCCATCTTCTCGCTGTTTCTCATCTCTTCGAGATACTGTGCCATATATTCGCCGGATACTTTCAGGTTGATAAATCCCGGATTGACAGCTTCTGCCATCTCAAGCACCTTGCTGTCGGCAAGTTTTTCCACTACATCTTTGGCGATCATGATCGGGGCTTTATGATATACTTTTGCACCCGCCATAGCACCATTACACTGATATTCACACAGGTCCGGTCGGTTTGATAACGTAACCTTTCCCATATCTTCATCATAACCGGCTTCTTTAAAAGCGGTCATTACTTCATTGGAAATCAATTCGATTATTGTTTTCATACTTTCCTAAAACTCCTTTGTCAGAATCATTACATTATATCATGATTCGCACCTTCGGTGCTTGACGCTGCTTTCGCAGCTATCATGATCGCCATTCGCCGCTCCCGATGAACAAACTTCGTTTGTTCCCACTCGCTAACGCTCATTATATCTTATCACGGGCACACAGGCTGGTCAACTAAAAGAATTCACCCTGTCTGCCCCTCTGTCAACTGTTTTTATGCAGACACGCTCCAGATTCCCCGCCCACATAAAGAAAGACAGAAGCGATTGTTTGTTTTTATTCCACGGATCACTTCTGTCTTTCTTTCATCTGCTATGCTTCTTCCTGTTTTTGTCTTCCTGCTTTGCTTTGTTTATAACAGTATTTCAAAATATCACTTCTGCGGACAATACCAATAAAATTATCCGCATCATCCAGTACCGGAACAAAGTTCTGCTTCATGGCTGTATCCACCAGATCCTCCATGTTACAGTTAATATCCACTGTCTGGTACTTCCATCGGAGAGGTACTCTGCTGATGCTGCAATCCTCCGCTTCCCGGATATTCAGAAACCATTTCTCCTTGATATATCGGAGCAGATCTCCCTCTGTTACAGTTCCCACATATTTTCCGTTCTTATTTAACATTGGAATAGCAGTATATTTGTGATATTCAATTTTTTCAAGTACCTGACGCAGAGTGTCATCATTTTCCACATAGGCAACTTCATTTTTTGGTGTTAAGAAAAATAAAATGTTCATCTACTATAAATCCCCCATAGAAATCTTTCTTTGAAATGACCGGACATTCTTCCCTTTCATTTCAGTTTTCCATTACCAGTATAACCCATTTTCCATCCGATATGGTGAATTTCGCGTGAATAATTTCTAATATTTTTCTTAATTTAATTCTGAACACTCGTATCCTTTTTCTACTCGTGACGAAGTGCATCGATTGGATTCAGATTTGCTGCCTTAATGGATGGAAGCAAACCGAAGATAATACCGATTGCCATAGAAAATACTACAGCCAGTACACTGACAGGTACGCTGATCGCCACCGGAGTCTGAGACATCTTCGATATCACCTGTGACAGGATCACTCCGGCGATTACTCCAAGAACCCCTCCGATACTGGTCAGCACAGCAGCTTCTGTAAGAAACTGCCACAGGATTCTGTTTTTTCTCGCTCCGATTGCTTTTTTCAGACCGATCTCACTGGTACGTTCCGTAACGGATACAAGCATAATATTCATAACACCGATACCTCCGACCAGAAGAGAGATACTTGCGATCCAAAGCAGCTGTTTGTTGGTGTTTTCACTGACTTTCTGCAGGTTCTTAACTGTTTTCAACAGATCCGCCGCCTTATAAGAGACGTTGCCACTGTCAGCACCACTGCTGCCGGCACCGTCCAGCATTTCCTCTTCAGAATCAATCATACCGGAACCGGTCTGTCCGGTTACCGCCTGATTCATAATGTCCTCCACTTTTTTTCCTACAGAACTCATCATGTCTGTCTCACTAGCCATCACGCTGACTTCTTCCGGCTCATCATAATTATAGACAACCGGCCAGGTACTGTCCGGAATCAGCACGATTCCGTTGGTATTCTGATTATACGTATAGTAATCTTCCAGACTGTTGATCACCGGTTCGAAAGCATCTGACTTGCGGATACAACCGACCACGGTAAATGGTTCCCCACGGAGTTCTATGGTTTTTCCCACCGGATTGTCTCCCGGAAATAAGGTCTGCACTGCCACATCGTCAAGCAGCACCACTTTCCGGAACTCTTTAAAGTCGCGTTCTACAAAATCCCTTCCATTTTGTATTACATAACCTTTTGTTTTCAGAAACTCCGCATCCACACCGTACACACTTCCACTGTCCAGGCTGGTGTTCCGATAGGTGATTCCGTCCGCATACCCTCTGCGGTTATAAAAAGTCGCACTCTCAACCCCTTCAAGACTGCGAATCTGTTCTTTCTGTTCATCGGAAATCACGGAAATATTATCCGGCAGACCATTGTCCATCCAGTACTCACTTTCTCCCTGGTAAAGCCGTACATCCACATTGTTGTTTCCTGCACCGATCAGATTCTGTTTGATCTGCTCGTTGGTTCCCTGAATCGTAGATGCGATGGAAATGATGGAAGCGATACCTATAATAATCCCCAGCATGGTCAAAAAAGACCGCATCTTATGAGACCATATCCCCCGAAAGGCCAATCTGATATTTTCTAGCATTGTTGTTCCTCCCATCTGCCGTTAATAGTTATAAAGGTCATCAAGCGTACCTTCTTCTGTCTTTGCACCCTCTCTGACATCTTTTCCATAAGGAAATGTGATCTTATCATCCATACTCAGACCGCCTGTGATCTGATAACTGGATCCATACTGAATACCGCCAACCTGTACTATCTGTTTGGTCAGATGTCCGGTTCCGTCGTCCTTCATGACGTAATACTGGCCGTTTTCTGTCCGCACAAAAGGTTTCTCCAGATAGATTCCTTGTCCCTGTCCGTCGCCCTCATCCAGCAGTGTAAGTTCTGCCCAGCTGTTATTACTAAGTCCGCTTGCATCTGCAATGTATGCGGTAAAGGGATAGGAAGATGCATTGGCTCCGTCCTGTCCGTTATCGGATGGATACGGAGAAATTTCCCGTACTTCTGCGGTAAAGCTGACACCATTGTCATAACTGTATCCGCTCAGTGTAGCTCCCACTTTCAGTTTATTCATTTGAGATTCACTGACCGTTCCCTGCACATAAAGTCCTTCACTGCTGACCACCTGAATCAGCGGTTTTCCATCGTTACTTTCTTTTTCGGGATCACCGACTGTTTTCACCACACCATTTAATGTACTCTTAATTGTCTGGTTATTCAGCTTTTTCTGGATATCTTTAATCTCAAGATTGGCCTCTTTGATATCCAGCTGATAATCCCTGATTTCTTTTTCTTTATCCTTGATCTGCTGCTGAATCTCTGCAGCGGTTCCTCCATAAGAAGTTCCTGCATCACCGGATCCTGTCGTATCAGAACCAGTATCGGTAGTGATCACTTTTCTGCTTCCACTTCCCATTACGCTGGTAACTGTCAGATAGCGAATAGCGGCACTGTTTTTCTTTGTGCTCATTCCATCCACGGTATTTTCCTGTCCTGCCGTTTCCTGAGGATTGCCGGCTTCCGGTGTCGGTTCCGAGTTCTCTCCGGGAGTAACTTCCGGCAATACCGATGGTTTGGTTGGCTTTTCTTCCGGATTCGATGGTTCAGGTGGCTCCGGACTTTCTCCCGGCTTTGTTGGCTCACTTGGATCGGTCGGTTCGGTTGGCTCTCCCGGTGTCTCTCCACTTTGCTTTTTACTCAGATCCACCAGATATTCCCCGTCCTCTTTCACATCTGATGCAAAATCCTCATCTGCTCCGTTCTGTTCCCACGCCTTTATAAGATCACCATTTTCTTCTCGAACCTCAATACGAAAATATTTTCCATCTTCTTTTCTTTCCAGGAAAAAGCTTCCTTTCACAATACCATCTTTTTTCACCAGATAGGTCAGTGGTTTTTTCTCTGTTCCATCTCCCTGATAGGCACTGGCTCCTTTTTCAAGAACCGCTGCTGCTTTCAGATCCTCCGGCAGTTGACCATCACTGTCATCTGTTTCTTTTTCAAGATTTACCTGAAACCGGTCAGTATCCGCTACCTGAAAATCATCTTCCGTAATCTTCTGTCCCCAGATTTTTAACAGTTCTCCATTGCTTACATCGCCCTCCCGGACCTCAATCACAAAAAAACACTGTTCCTCTGCCATTCGGTTTAAAAAACTTCCCAGAATCGCACCGTCAGCAGCACACAGAAAATGATACGGTTCTTCCACCGTTCCCTCTCCCATATACGGTTCTGCCTCCGCTGTAAGCTCCTGATAAGCCTCTGTCGGCTCTTCCGGCTCCATGGACGGGTTCTCCGGTTCCTCGCCCGGATCTTCCGGTATGTCAAATCCCGGATCCTCATTGTCGTTATCACTGGACGGTTTTGTATTCTTTAATTTTGTAATTTCTCTTTTTGCTTTCTCTATGTTCAGTTCGATTCCCTGTTTTTCCAGTTTTTTCATTTCCAGATCCAGATTCTCCAGGGTCATATCATACGTAAGCAGATCATCGCCGACCTTTACCGTATCTCCTTCTTTTACATGTATTTTCTTTACTGTCTGTGAATCTGCCAGATAAATATTCTGTGATACATCTGAAGTAATATTTCCTGACAGACTGTTGTCGGGCCATCCACCGCCACCTGACATGTCACTGACAGATACCACCTTTACCGTACTCTGACTGCTTGTTTTCACCGCATATACAGTCACCCCTCCAAGCAGGAGTACTCCTGCAGCAATAAAAGCCACAATCCATTTTTTCTTCATGGCTGCTCCTCCTTTTTCATTATGCCGTCGCGGATAATTACTTTTCTCTGTGCTTTCGCTGCAATCTCGCTGTCATGGGTGATCATCAATACGCTTACTCCTTCATCGTTCAGGCTCTGAAACAGTTCCATAACCTGTTCTCCGGAAGTACTGTCCAGGGCACCGGTCGGCTCATCTGCCAGAAGGATCTTCGGCTGGTTAACCAGTGCTCTGGCAATCGCTACTCTCTGTTTTTGTCCACCGGAAAGCTGATTCGGCTGAAAATTCACTCTGTCTTCCAGTCCTACACGGGTCAGTGCCTGCAGTGCCCGTTCCCGTCGCTCTTTTTTCGCAACCCCCGCATAGGTCAGTGGCAGTTCCACATTTTCCAGTGCAGTCTGTCTTGACAACAGCTGAAAGTTCTGGAAAACAAACCCAATCTTTTTCAGTCTCAGATCTGACATTTCATTTTCCGTACATTTGCTGATATCCTGTCCGTCCAGAAAAAACTGGCCGGAAGTCGCCTGATCCAGACATCCCACAATATTCATCAGTGTTGTCTTACCGGAACCGGAAGGTCCCATAATGGCCACATATTCTCCCTGTTCCATCTGGAAATCAATATGTTTCAGAACCGGAATGACCATTTTCCCCTGAAGGTAATCTTTGCAGATATCTTTTAACTCAAGAATCACTGTGCATCCTCCGTTCCTCCGATGACATCTTCGCTGCCATCAGCATTTGACTCATTCTGCTGCATCCCGTCTTCTGTGAGATCTTCCTGATTCGTCTCGCCGGAATCCACTCCATCCACATTCTCATCAGAAAGATCACTGCCGGAACCATCTTCTTTTGAGTAATCTTCATTCGAAAGATCCATATCGTCTCCATCCGTCACCGGGTTGCTCTGCCCCATCTGACCGTTGCTTCCCACTGCAGTCTTCATGCCTTCTTTTAATCCGTCTTCCGGATAAGTGATCATATCATCTTTACTCAGTCCATCTGCAATCTCATACTGGAAAAGTTCATCATCATGCTGTCCCAGCGTCACAGAACGCTTCTCCAGTTTTCCTTTTCCATCGTCAACCCAAACATATGGGCTGTCCGTATCTGCATCACAGATGAAAGATTCATCCAGCCAGATACCCGCCTTTTCCTCACTCTGTCCGTAATCGGCTTCCACATAAACATGCTGTCCAAGCATCAGCCCCTCAGAAGAATCCAGTTCTATATAGAACGGATAGGAATTGGACTGGGTGGATCCGTCACCGCTGCTGAAATAATAGCCATTATTGGAACCGTTGCCCGGATTTTCCTTATCTACCGCACCCATCGTTCCTTTCCAGGTGACAGAATCATCTACTCTGGAATGTACGATTACAGCCTGCCCCGGCGTTACAGATGCGATATTCTGTTCGTTTACCTTACATTTAATTCGAAAATCTCCCATTGCAATTATGGACATGAATGCCTGGCTGTCTCCTGAATAAGAATTACTGTCCTGATTTCCGTTATTGATGGACTTGACTACACCATCAATCTCACTGGTAACCTGACAGTTCTCGATGGTGTCCTGTAATTTCTGAATCTCCACCTGTTTGCTTTTCTTTTCATATTCGCTCTGTTTCAGTTCCATCTGGGCACTCTGGATCTGCATTGTATAGTCAAGCTGTGCATCATTTCCTGCACTCCTTTTTTCCTTTTCCAGCGCAGCAATCTCATTTTGTTTATTTCCGATATTGTTATCGATCCGTTCCAGCTCCAGCTTTGCTTTTTCCAGGTCTTCCTGTGATTTTTCTGTATCATAAGAGAATAACGGATCTCCCTTGGATACTTCCTGTCCGACTTCCACATAAATATCTTTTACTGTTTTATCCTGGCTCTGCTGAATATCCACCTGTTTCTGTGTTTCTACCACACCGGCGAAGCGATTCACTGCCCCGTTACCACTTCCCGGGTTCATCAGATTATCTACGCTGTTTACATATACTACATTTTCCGTACTTCCATCCGATGATGTCCTGCCGAACAATGCCCACGCACCGATTCCGATTACCACAACGGCTGCAACAGCTGCTCCGATAAGAATAATTTTCTTTTTCTTCATGTCTGCCTCCTGTATCTGATAGGTTCTCATGGTTTCAGTATATCATAGTGCATTCTGCTCTTCCTTACTTTTTCTTTACATTTCTATGGACATTTCCGATATTCTTTTCTTACCATTTCCCCCTGCTCCCGGAGTTGACATTTTTTCTGGTTCTGTTATATTAAATCTGTTACCGCGGTTCCGATATTTTCTGAAAATACAATGATTTATAGCAACTATTCAGTAGCCACTGTACCGCGAGGTGTTTTGGCATGAATATGCCAAAATCCCGAGACATACAAGCCAAAATGCTATCACCGAAGGTGATTTTAAATGTATTTTGGCTCGTAACTGTGAAGGTACTGAACAGTTACGATTTATATATATTAGGAGGTTCTTATGACACTTACCGGTATTCTTTCTTATCTGGCCGTTATCAATCTGACCGGCTTTGCCGCTTTTGGCATCGACAAATACAAAGCTATCCATCACAAATGGCGGATCCGGGAATCCGCACTGTTTGCCATCGCTATCCTTGGTGGAAGTGTCGGTTGTCTCATCGGTATGCATGTATTTCATCACAAAACCCTGCACCCTTCTTTCCGGATCGGGATTCCTATGATTCTTATTGTGGAACTGATCATCGGATGTGTGTGTTTTTATACCATCAGCAACCGTACACCATACCGGCAGGATCCTGTCAAAGTAGTTCGTCACGAACTCTCCTCTCTGTCCCACCGGAAAAAATCCGACATTGCAAAAACACTTAATGTCCATGATGTTTTCCCGTCTGCTGACAATAAACAGTCCGTGCCTTCCGATATCACCTCTGTATTTGCTGATTTCTTTCATGATTTTTCATATCATATCAGAGATTTCTCGGAACAGGGGAATTCAGCTTCGGTCACTGTTTCCCTTACCACACCTGACGGTGAAGCACTGGCAAAAGAATACTCCCGTCAGGTAATGATCAAACAGATTCAGAACTCTGCAAGTCCTGCTTCCGTAGATTTTTCTCTGGAAGACTGCTATTTGCTTCTTGGCAATGTTTTGAAAAACAATGATTATAAAAGCATTACCTCTGACTATACGATCACCCTCACCCGATCCGGAAAAACCTGGAACATTGATTCCCCGAAAAGCCTGTCTGCTGCAGTAACCGGAAACTTTTCCACTTACGTGGCCGATGCTTCCCTGTTTTCTCCCTCTGAGATTATCGCGATTCACCTGGATACTCTGAAAGCTTTCGACACCGAACAATTAAACCGTTATCTGGCACTGGACTCCCTCTTCAATTCCGAAGATACTTCGAGCCGTTCCGTTGTCAAAGCCATCGCCAGTCAGCTTCTGAACTGCCTGGACTACTCCATCACGTCGGAACTCCTGTCTGATGACGGTATGGATGCCTCTGTAGATCTGAATCTGACCAGTTGTGATTTTTCTTCTGTTGTATACTCCTATCAGGAACAATACACCGCCTACCTGGCGTCCTCCCAGGCTCTGGAAGACGGAACCGAAGGCCGCCAGACCCACGCCACCGCTCTCCTGACAGACTGTATCGCCACCAGCACTCAAACCACCACCACCCCTGTAACCATCCACCT
>ENA-OOZN01002003-OOZN01002003.1-human-gut-metagenome-genome-assembly--contig:-NODE-2003-length-11872-cov-1.676145_pt1 | contig 11872 bp, 10 predicted proteins | sample MGYA00241187_ERZ501397 | MGnify/ENA primary metagenome ERZ501397 (study PRJEB25962, sample SAMEA2042921) | human gut metagenome | biome: human gut; feature: human-associated habitat; material: faeces... | reverse complement strand
ATATGCCACGACAGAACAGCCAGTCGCCCGCACCGAAGCAAAAACTTCGAATGCAGAAGGACATCTTTCAACCTCCACATCCACCGGATCTGCATCCCAATCCAGTTCCGCTCTGCCGGATATCAATGCACAGCTCTCGCAGGAGCCGCAGTATTCCTATCCTTCGGATCCCGCTGCTTCCATCACCCGCATGGAAATCGTTCTGCGAAATGCCTCTGCTTCTTTTATTCCAGGCACTTCCGCCTGTGTTTCTTTTGACTGTACCAGAGAACTGGATCCAGACCGGTTTGAAGTTGGCGTCGATGGCAATACTTTCTATTTACGCGAAAAGAAAATTTCTGCTGCTGTATTCTGGAAACACTTTTTCTATACCGGCCAGAAAACAGAAAAATTCATCTTTCAGGTACCATCCACGGTTCAGCAGATTACGCTGCGTTCTGTAAATGGCGGAGCCGAGCTGAATCATCTTTCACTGGAAAAACTGGAAATTTTTTCCACAAACGGAAAGCTGGTCTGCAATTCTCTTACCGTATCCGACTGCCATTTGCAGGCAGCCAATGGGAAACTGGTTCTTACAGACGTACAGGCCGACAGCCTCGAGGCTTCCGCCACAAACGGAAAACTGCAGGCATCTGCCAGCTGCTCCCGCGCTGTTTTAAACGGAGTCAACGGCACCGTCCTGTTCGAAGGAACATGCAAAGAATCCCTGCAGGCCAAATCGGTCAATGGGTCGGTAAAACTGTATCTTCCACATGATCTATCCGGTACCGCTGTTTCTGCATCGACGGTAACAGGAAAGATTCGTCTTACAGAAAACGGAAAGACTTCTTCTTTTTCCAGGTACTTTACCCAGAAAAGTGATGTTTCCTCACGCACGATCCAGGCAAGTACTGTGAACGGGAATGTTACACTTTCCGATCAGCCGGATAAGGATTGATTTTTATCCCGCATTGTAAATTCAAAAATTTTTCTTAAAGAGGTTCAAAAATGGCAAAATTATATTTTCGCTACGGCGCAATGGGCAGCTCGAAATCTGCCAATATTCTGATGGTGCGTTATAATTATGAGGAACGGGGACAATATGCCGTACTGTTGAAACCTAGAACCGATAACCGCGATGGCGAGCACAGACTCGTTCCCGCATCGGTCTGTCTGCTGGTGTGGAAAACGCGCACAGTGCAACACCCGTTATGCCAACGGAAAAATCGTGCGCGAAGGTGCCCAGATCATGCTCAGTTCCAACGAAAGCTATGTGGCACTCTGCCGGAAACATTACAAGGAAGGAAAACTCTGGTTTTCTGGGCATTCTGATCCTGCTGATATTCCCGGAACAGACAATCCCATTCATCGAGTAAAATAGCAAAGGATAGCTTTATTTCGCTTTCTTCTTCTCTCTTTTTCGGAAAAGACAGACGCATAAAACAGCAAAAACAACCGCTGCAGCAATCAGTACCGGCCATACCGGCAGTGGACAGACGCCTGCGCTGATCAGTTTCAGTCCCTGGCAAAGTGTGTATACACCGAAAATTGAAAAGATGACAAACGCCAGTATATTCAGCAGCCCATCCGGTGTCTTGCTCTTTAAGAGGTAGCCGACCAGCATTCCGAGAATATCCGCTGCGAACAATCCGAGAGAACATCCGATCCATACAGCAAATGCGGATCCCATACCTTCATTTGCACCAAAGGTGATTGCGGTAAGCTGTGTTTTGTCTCCGAGCTCTGCTACGAAGAAAGTACAGAAAACGGCGAGCGGTGCGAACTGAATTTTGGATTTGCCGCCTTCTTCCTCTTCCTCGTCATCATCACCGGAAATGGTAGATGCTGCGAAGTAAAGAAACGCGAGTGCTGCAATCGTCTTAATCAGCCAGTCCGGAATGAATTCGCTGACGAGGCCGCCTGCGAGAACCGCCATTCCATTCAGTACCAGAATCGCGGCTGCGGTTCCCAGGATAATGTCTTTCAGCTTGTACTTCGAAGTGAGCGCAATCAGCATGAGCTGCGTCTTATCACCCATCTCTGCAATAAACTCGGTAAGAAACACCTTTAGAAATAACACCATTTTCCATTCCCCTTATCTTATAATGATATAAATGGCATATACAGTATAAAATGCGACCATACAAAAACCTTCGACTCTTCCGATTTTCTTTTTGGTTCCTGCAAAAATCCATACACATACCGTGAATACGATCAATACACACAAATCAATTATATTTTCCGTAATGATGGCCATCGGGCTGATTGCGGATGCAATGCCAAGTACCATAAGAATGTTGAAGATATTAGAACCGATCGCATTGCCAAGTGCCATATCAACTTCATTCTTTCTGGCAGCAACGATAGAAGTTACGAGTTCCGGAAGGGAAGTTCCGATGGAAACAATGGTCAGTCCGATCAGAGTCTGGCTCATTCCGAGATCGCCCGCGATTCTCGCTGCGGCATCTACGGTCACATCTCCGCCGACTGCAATGGCGACTGCTCCGCCGACAATGAACACGATACTCTTCGGAACGGAAAGCAGCTTGATGTCCTCGTCGGAACCGCCTTCAATTTCGACTTTTTTTCCTTCGCGGTTTGCCTTTAATGCAATCTGAACCATGTAGACAATATAGCCTGCAAAGAATCCAATTAAGATCACGCCGTCCAGGTGACCGAGCATCATACCGGATTTATCGCCGAGTCCGCTGATTCCTAAAACCATTAAAAGTCCGGCGCAAATCAGGGACAGTGGGATGTCTCTTTTGATGGTTTCCTTTGCGACTTCTACGGTAGTCAGTACAGCACAGACACCGATAACAACCATCAGGTTAAAGATATTGGAACCGATGACATTACTGACGGCAAGCTCGTTGTTGCCGGTAAGTGAAGCTGATACACTGACTGCGGTCTCCGGAAGTGATGTTCCCATGGCAACAATGGTCAGTCCGATGATGATCGACGGAACATGCAGTCTCTTTGCTGCACTTGAGCTTCCTTCTACGAAAAAGTCTGCACCTTTGATCAGCAGGACAAAACCGATGACGAGACAGACAAGCACAAGAGCAAACGGGGCGTTGTTGATGAAATTTTCCATGTTTTTCCACCATCAATGCTGTAATATGGATAATTTTGATATGTTCCCTGTCTATCTATTAATAACATTTTATTTGAATTTATTGGGCTTACTTTTATGTTCATTGGTCCTTTTGTCGGATATGAAGTTGATGCTATTTTATCAAAAGTTTTTCCATCTTTTGAAATATATACTCCATTATTATTACAGTAATAAACATTTATTTTTTGATCTTTTTGTGATGTTAAATCAAATCCTGTAACAGAGTCATCTACTATTTTTTTAAAGTTTTCTCCTTTATCTGAGCTATAATATATTCCATCTTTTCTTGAAACATATACATCCCCTGTATATGGATTTATTTTTATTGTTCCATCACTTAAATCATTATTTACAAGATTCCAAGTATAGCCACCATCTGTTGTTTTATATAAACCCTTTTCGCTTTCTTCTAGATAATTGTCTTCTGTTTCATATGCTGTTGACCAATATGCAACCATACATCTATTTTTTTCTTGATTATATGATGATTCATCATATGCTATTGCTTCCCTTACATCTCTATGCCCTTTTACTAACATCATTTTAGTAAACTTCCATGATTTTCCCCCGTCTTCTGAAATATAAAGTCCATTTGTATTAAATGGTGAGCTATTTATTCCAACAGCTACAACATATGATGGATTTTTAGGATCTATTGAAAACGCTCCTACTCCTCTTGACTGTAATCCTGCATTTGATTGCTCCCAGTTTTGGCCTCCATCTTCTGAACGATAAACTCCACCTACATCTGTTCCATATAATAACAATTTTCCGTCTTTGCTTATAGCCATTCCAATTGGCCATTGACATCCTTCTCCACCTGTTGTGACTCCTTGTTTTTGCAACAATTCCTTTGAAACCATTGGTACCGCTGACCATGATGTTATATTTGTTACATTGTTTTTATCATATGGACATTCCTTTTGTTGTTTTATCAATAATGATAAATCTATTATACTTAATTTACTATCACTATTCATATCTGCTTGTTCTAATGATGATACATCTTTTAAATTTATTAAATATTCTTGCATTATTCCTATATCTTCATCATCTATAACTGAGCTTTGATTTATATCACCTAAGAATATTTCTGATGCTGCAAATACTGTACTTTGACTTATTAGTATTCCACAAATTATAAGCATCATCATTGTTTTTCCACATTTTTTACTCTTATGGTAAAATACTATTGATAAAATTGCAAAAACAAATATTGAAATTAACAAAGCCCATCCTTTTCCTGTTTTAGGTAGAATATTTGGTAATATTTCTTTATGCTTTTTTTCTAGTTCTAAATCATTGTTATTTGTATTGTTTTTATTTTCTGAATTTGATGGTGTATCTTTTTTATTTTCGCTATCACTTTTTTCAATTGAATTTAATTTTATTGATATTGACTGTGTTAATTTTTCGTTTTCAAATTCTATATTTCCATCAGATGCAGTTATTTTATCTATTGTTATTTCTGTATTTCCAACATTTGCACTAGTCTTTGCTTTTAATTTAATTTCTAAGATATCTTTGTTAGTTGTATCTTGTTTATTAATTACATTAAATTCTTTACCATCTTTATTGTATTTTAGATTCTCCCAACCATCTTTTGTTTCAAAATTGTTTTCATCTATTTCTTCCCAAACATTTCCATCATAATTTATTTTTGCCTGGAAAGCATTGATTTGTTCTTCACTATTTATTTTTAGTGTTACTGATGTTTCTTCTCCTTGTTTTATTTCTGTTTTCTCTGTTTCTAAACTGCAACTCAATGATTTTTCTGTTGCTTGTATTTTGTTACTTATCATTAAAATGCTTGCACTTATTAATATTATTGTTATTAAAAAAACTACCCTTTTTTTCATTGTTTTTTCTCCTAAAATTATATATATTTATATTTTATCATAAGAGCAAATCGAAACGCAATAAAATTTGCATAATTTTAATATTTTCTATCCTAATGCAACATCTAATATCATCATAATTGTAAAACCAATTGCAACACCAATAGTTCCAATATTTGAATGTTCACCAGCTTGTGACTCTGGAATAAGTTCTTCTACAACAACGTAAGTCATGGCACCAGCTGCAAAAGAAAGCAAATATGGCAAAATTGGAACAACTGCATTTGTAAGAAGTATTGTAATTAGCGCACCAATTGGTTCAACAATCCCTGACAAAGTACCATATAAAAATGCTCTTGACTTTGATACTCCTTCACTTTTTAATGGCATTGAAATAATTGCCCCTTCTGGGAAGTTTTGAATTGCAATTCCTACTGCTAATGCAAAAGCCCCTGCCATTGTAATTCCAGTATTTTGCGCTAACGCTCCAGCAAATGTAACTCCAACTGCCATTCCCTCTGGTATGTTATGCAATGTTACAGCAAATACCATCATTGTTGTCTTTTTTAGTTTTGATTTCATTCCTTCTGGCTTTTCACTTTCTAAGTGCATATGTGGGACTACACTATCTAATACTAAAAGAAACACAATTCCTAATAAAAATCCTATTGCCGCTGGAATCCAAGCAACTTTTCCTTGTGTTTCTGTCATTTCTATTGATGGTATTAATAATGACCATACTGATGCTGCTATCATTACTCCTGATGCAAATCCTAATAAAATTTTTTCTACTTTTTTATTCATTTCTTTTTTCATTAGAAATACCATTGCAGCTCCAAGTGTTGTGCCTAAAAATGGTATTGCAAGTCCAATAACTAAATCCATATTTTTCCTCCTTGATTTTTTATTTTTTTCGTGCTATTATACTTGTTAGAATTAATTCATTTCATATAATTAAATTTTGAAAGGTAGGTGTATCTTGATGAGTAAAAAGACAAAAAACAAAAGACCTGCTGAGATGTTTGCTGAACGGCTTCGTATGTCAAATTCAGATTTAAAGGTAATCTTAGCAATGGATCAGCTAAGACGTAAAAAGCAGGAAGAAAGATTATCCGATGAAGAAATCGTTTCTTCTAGCAAACAGATTTATTATTTTTAATTCAGACAGAGCCTACAATGTAGACTCTGTTTTCATAAATGCTCTTCAAGATATTCTTTTGAAATTTTTATAGTAGTTGGTCTTCCATGTGGGCAAGTATATGGATTATTCAAACTCAACAAACTTTGTATTAAATTTTCAACCTCTTGTTTACTTAAATCCATATTAGCCTTAACAGCAGCCTTACAAGCAACTGTCGCAATAAATCTTTCTTCAACATCTTTTATTGAAGTTCTCTCATTTGTTAACATCTCATCCAAAATATCCATAAAAATATTTTGAGTTTTCGCTTTATACTCTAAATCAGGTATTCCATTTATTTTGACTGAATTTTCTCCAAATAATTCTATATCGAATCCTGTATTTATAAGCATCTCCATATTGTTTTTAACAAATTCCATTTCTCTATGTGTTAAATTTATAACTTCTGGCAACAACATCATTTGGCTGTTTTGACTAACTTTTTGTTTATAGTTTTCTTTTATTTTTTCATATAAAACTCTTTCATGTGCTGCATGTTGGTCTATTAAAAATAGTTCATTTTCAACTTCTATTACTATAAATGTTCGGAATAATATTCCTAAATATTTGTATTTTACAATTCTTGATTCTTCCCTTTTTCTTAATTCATTTTTTAAATTTGTATCTACCTTTTCAGTAATATTTTGTCCTTGATTTTCATATGTCAAGTTTATTTTTTTTTCTTCCTGATTTGAAAATTTATTCTTGAAACTATATTCTGTCTTTTCAGAGAATTCATTTGTTAAAAAATCTAACTCATTTTGAATATATTCTTCGTTGTGTTCCTCATTTTCATTATTTCCCAAAAACTCAAATTTAAGCATTGTACTTTTTATTGCATGGTACAAAACCTTATAAATTTTATCCTCATCCTTGAACCTAACTTCCATTTTAGTTGGATGAACATTCACATCATAAAAATCTGCAGGCATATCTAAATTTAAAATATAAAAACCATATTTACCAATACCCACTCCACCTTTAAAAGCCTGGTCTGCACTATTGATTAATACATTATTTTTTATATTTCTTTTATTCAAAAATAATATCTGCTCTTTTCTATTATCTCTGGAAATCATTGTATTTCCTATCACACCTGTAACTTTGATATTGTCACTTTCGTAATTTACTTCGAGCAAATTTTCTTTTATTTCTTTGCCATACATTAAATATATGATATCTAAAATATTGCCATTTCCATTAGTAAAAAATACGCTCTTTCCGTCATTCAATAGTCTAAAAGATATATTAGGGTTTGCAAGTGCTACCTTTTGAACCCAGTCTTTTATATATCTATATTCAGTAGTATCTTGCTTTAAAAATTTATATCTGACAGGCGTATTAAAAAATAGATTTTCTACTGAGATGGTTGTTCCAACTTGCATCCCACATTCTTCCGCTTTTATAATGTTTCCTGCTTTTGCAACTAATTTTGTTCCTGTAAACTCGTCTTTTGTTTTAGACTGCATTGTCAAAATTGATATTGCACTAATACTTGCTAACGCCTCTCCTCTGAACCCCATTGTATATGTTTTTTCCAAATCTTCAACTTTTCGTATCTTACTTGTAGCATGTCTTTCCAAAGATATTGCCATATCTTCTCGACCAATGCCTTTTCCGTTATCCGTAATTTTTATAAATGTTTTTCCGCCATTTTTAACTTCTATTATTATTTTATTTGCACCTGCATCAATAGAATTTTCTACTAACTCTTTTACTACATTTGCAGGTCTTTCTATAACTTCACCTGCTGCTATTTTGTTTATTGTTAAATCATCTAATAAAACTATGTTTCCCAAATTTTATTCCATCTCTTTCTTAAATAACAAAATACTCACATTTTTCAACACTATTCATTTCCCTTCAAACTAGTTACCATATCAATTCTCTTAACTTTTCTTGATAAGACTTTGTTTACAATTATAGAAACCACAAGACTTCCAACAACTGCATACAAATAAGAAACTGGTTTTATATAAGCATTAAAATCATAATTCTCTCCAAGTGCTGATTTAAATATATAGTCTAACATCCAAAATCCAAGTGGCAAGCCAATAACAATTCCAGCTACAGTCAACCATAAATTTTGTTTAACAAATATATTTTTAATTTGTTTGTCTTTAAATCCCAATACTTTTAATGTTGCAAATTGATATTGTTTTTCTGTAAATGATAATATTCCTAAATTATATATTATTACAAATCCTAATATTGCAGAAACTACTATTAATATTGTTATCATTGTTTTCATTGTGTCTAACATACTTTCCATTCCTTGTTTTAGTGTTGCTATACTTTGGATAGTATCTACTCCATCAATTGTTTTGGTATTAATTAAATTTTCATCTGTATAGACTGTATCTGCCTTGTATGTTAGTCCTAATGATTCATAATATTTTCTGGTCATATTTAATTGTTGATTTTGTGGGTCACGGTTTAATCCAGCAATTTTGCAAGTGTACCAATTATCATCTCCAAATATGTGCCATGTAATTTCATCTCCGATTTTTAATCCATATTTTTCAGATAGTTTTTCTGTAATGTAAATTCCATCATCTTTTAAATCCATATATTCTTTATTGTGGTTTGTGTATTTTAATTTGTTTGGTGCGTCATTTACAGTTAAGGTATTTGTTTCTTTTTTGTCAACATTTTTTATTTCTATTCCAAATGATTCACTTGTTTCATTTCCATATTTTTCTGTAATATTAGTAAATTGGTCATCTGTGTAATTATTTGAAAGTGAAAGTTTATATTCAAAATTGCTTATTTTATCAAATTCCCAACTTAAATATGATTTCATTGTATCCATCATTCCAAATGCACATAACATAAGCATTGTACATCCTATTATTCCTACAATTGCCATCAAACTTCTACCTTTGTTTCTTCCTACATCTCTTAAATTCCATCTTGTAGAAATTGATGCTTTTTTGAATATTCCCTTTGTTGTTAAATCAAATTTTGTGCTTTTAACCTTTGGTATTTCTATTCTTAGAGCTTCAACTGCTGATTCTTTTAATATGTTTCTACAAGATAAATATGTTACAAGCGTGATTAATGCAACTACTGTAATTGCTAGTATATACACAACTGGAATTAGTACTGTGTTATATACCGGTACTTCAAAGTAACTCATTTCCATATTTAAGAAAAATGTTCCTAATCCATATTTACCAGCCAAAAGTCCTACTACACTTGCAACCAAACTGATTATAAATCCATACCCCACATAATGATTTATTATTTTTCTATTTTTAAATCCAAGTGCTTTTAGTGTTCCAATTTGTGTTCTTTGTTTTTTTACAAATCTGTTCATCGTTGTTGTTACTGATAATACTGCTATAAACAAAAATAAAAATGTAAATACCCCTGAATATGTTGTTCCTTCTTCTATTTCTGAATTATATCCTTTGTATGAAACGCTTGATTCTCTGTCTGTTACTGCTATTGCTGATTTTATATTGTTCTCTAAGTTTGCTTTTGTTTCTTGCATTTTGTCTGTTTTATTCACATCAACTATTATTTGATTAAAAATTTGTAGCATTCCTTGTGGTAATTCATTTATTGATAAATACATATATCCATAATTTTTGTGTGTTGGGAATATTTCTGTATCATCTTTTACAAAATATACATGGTCTGGTGTGTTTACTAAACCTAATATTTTTTCAGTCATTTTCATATTTTGATATGTAAATGTTATTTCATCTCCAACTTTTAGGTCTAAATTTTTAGCCAAATAACTATCAAACCATACACCTTTTTTATCTTTGCTAAATTCTTCACCATCTACAACATACATTTTTGAGATGTTGTTAGATTCTATAAAATTTGTATCTAATGTTACATCATTTTTGTTTTCAAGTTCTGTTTTTATTGTTAATATTCTTTCTGCATCTTTTACATTTTCCATATTTTTTACTTTTTCTAAATCATCATTGCTAAAGTTTTCACCTGATAACCATATATCTTGAAAATTGTTGTCTTTATAATATTTGTCTGCACTTTCTTCCATTCCATCCATATATGCATGTATTCCTGCAAATACAAATACTCCTAAAAATACCATTATGAAAATGTTAAAAAATTGCATTTTGTTTTGTTTTATATCTCGTAATCTTCTTTTACTTAACTTTTTCATTTTTTATTATATTTCTCCTTTTGAGACATTTGGTACAGTCCAAATTTGTCTCATTACCATTTTACCTCGTCAATATTTTTAGGATTCTCATTTGCTGTTACGCTTTCAATTTTTCCATTTTTTACTCTTATTACAGTATCTGCTATCTCAGAAAATAAACTGTTGTGAGTTACTATAATTACTGTATTTGCGCCATTATTTCCATCACATTGTTTTTTTAATAATTTTAAGACCTCAACACCTGTCTTAGAATCCAGTGCCCCTGTTGGTTCATCACATAACAATAGTTTTGGATTTTTTGCTATTGCTCTTGCAATTGATAATCTTTGTTTTTGACCACCAGATACATTACTTCCGCCTTGTGCAATTGGTTCTTGATATTTTTCTGGTTTTGATTCAATAAATTCGGTTGCCTGTGCTATTTGAGCCGCCTCAATCATTTGCTAACTCTACATTTTCAAATACCGTTAATGTTGGCAATATGTTATAAAATTGAAAAATAAATCCGATGTTTTCTGCTCTGTACTCACTTAGTTGACTTTCTGTATATTTTGAAATTTCCTCTCCATCAATTTTAATACTTCCGTCTGTTGGTGTATCCATCCCTCCTATTAAATTTAATAATGTTGATTTTCCTGCTCCTGATGGTCCAAGTATTACTACAAACTCTCCTTTGTTTATGTCTAAATCGATGTTGTCTAGTGCTTTGAATTCATTTTCTCCTGTTTTGTAAGTTTTGCTTACATTTTTTAGTTCTACTATTTTTTTCATAACTCCTCCTTATGTGAAATTTATTTCATATTTTCAAAATTATTATATATTTATATTATTTTGTTGTCAATAGAAATATGAAATTTATTTCACATTAATTTGACATTTAACTTTTTTACTATTATAATAATATCCAGTTATATAATACAGATTTTAAATATATATTAAAATCTGTATTACATAACAATTTATATTAGGTTTATAGATACCTATTTAAAATCTAAATTTTTATATAAGGATTTGTTTTAAATGAAAATAAATGAAATTAGAGAACCAATTCAAAAGCGTTCTATTGAAAAAAAGGAAAAAATAATAAAAGCTGGTTTTGAACTTATTTGTGAAAAAGGATATTATAACACTAACACTGCTGAAATTGCAAAAGCGGCTGGTGTTTCTACTGGAATTGTATATCAATACTTTAAAGATAAACATGATATCTTGGTTGAAGGTATTAAAAGATATGCTAGTGAAATTTTTTATCCTATGTTAAATGTAACATCAAATATAAAAATTGACAAAAGTAATCTTGATACTATTTTAAAAAATATGGTTAATACTTTTATTGAAAACCATAAACTTTCACAAGTCGCTCATGAAGAAATTATGGCTATGACTCATTCTGATAAAGAAATTGCTGAATTTTTTCAACAAAATGAAATGACTATGACTAAAAATATTTCTAGAATTCTGGTAGATAATGGTTTTGATTCAAAAAATCTTGATGAAAAGGTTCATATTGCTATGCATTTAATTGATGATTTGTGTCATGAAATTGTTTATCATAAGCACAAGGACTTAGATTATGATGTTATGATTAATTTGGTTATTGAAAATATATTGAA